>SESB01000015.1_pt1 | contig 109246 bp, 105 predicted proteins | sample 3171441 | NCBI WGS metagenome assembly SESB01 (sample SAMN06051867, study PRJNA518727) | freshwater metagenome | biome: subpolar coniferous forest; feature: holomictic lake; material: water; isolation source: holomictic Lake 227, 6 m depth | place: Canada: near Kenora, Ontario | collected...
ATTCGGCTAATAAATTCTGCCATGTCATGCAGCGTATTGGATACTCGTTTTGCCGTCATGTGATGGCAAACGATCAACCCCCAAAGCCGCCCATCTTGTAGCAGTGAAATTGACATCGTGGCTTGCACACCCATATTTTTCAGATATTCGATATGCACGGGAGAAAAACTCCGCAAGATCGAATAAGTCATATCCAGTGGCTCTTTGGAAACAGGGTTCAGTGCTGGCAATATGGAGACAGATTGACCTTCAATATCGGCTACTTCACGAACCAGATTACAGGTATAAAGCCGACGCGCTTGCGGTGGAATATCACTGGCCGGAAAGTGTAACCCGAGATAAGATGTGGTTGTCTCCTCACGACTTTCAGCGATGACTTCACCATCCCAATTGGTATCAAAACGATAAACCATGACTCTGTCGAATCCGGTGAACTCCCGCACCAGCGTCACTATCTGAGCAAAGTAGTTGCTGTCAGTATCGACATCTAAATCAGGTAATGCCTGCTTCATTAACACAAGCAACTCTTGCAGGTGTTTAGTCTGATGGGTGTCATCATGAAACAACTCCAAAACAAACATCCCACCTGAAACAAACAAGCGTACCTGTAAGTTCACTGGCTGTTGGTGCAGGACGACACGCACTAACCTGTTTGTGCTATTTTCTTTGTCGATATTGTGAATTAGCTGCTCGATCTGCATGGCGGATTTTATGCCTAGTAGTTCGACAAGCGACTTGCCTAACGCTCCATCGATAGGAGAGTCAAAAAAATTGGAGAGATTTTCACTTGCCTGCAACACGATATGTTGGCTGTCGGCACTCAACACCAGTAAGGCACCGTGAGACTGAATTTGACTTATTTGATGAATAGGTTCTCTCTCGCATTGGCGCAGTGCTTGTTGCAGTTGCTCTTCGTTATAGTGGCTCATAAATGTACTTTTTCCTGATTGGCTTGATCATCGAGCATCTGTTTAAATAATTGAAAAGTTTGGCAGGCTGCTACTTTAGCGGCTTGGCACTGGGCATCATCTCCGGAAATAATATCTGAGAAGGACAAAAAATCCTGCCACAGTAATGGAGTGCGCTCACTATATCCGTTAAAAAAACACGCACCTTCGTTACGATTGAGACTCTGATAATCAACTAAACTGCGGAAAACCAATTGTCCGCCGAGGGTTGACCCTTCAAGAACATAAAGTACACCTATCAATTGACCCATATTAACGATTTCTGGCAAAATCATCGCCGGACATGGCACATTGCCAGCGGCATGAGGATCATCCTTGAAGAAAGTAATATCTTTTAATAACCATGGCAACTTGTAACGCGCACTGTAATCAAATGCACAAGATTGTGTTGAAAAAAATTGGCTAATCCGATCTTCCAATGCCTGATAAAGATGAAAATAAACAAGCAGTAGTTTTCGATAGTTTGCCAGTGGGTAGTCTGGTTTTGTTAAACCTGTGAGTAAAGGATGTTGATTGAGCTGTACATGAAAAGTGTGAGTGGCACTACGCAGCAGCGTGCGTAGGTCTGAATTTGTGTTGGGCTGTTGATGCTTGTTTAACAATGTCAATTTAGCTTCCAATTACGCTGTTTTTAATCTGGAAACCAGACTAGCACAGTAGGCTTGGTTTCGTCCTTTTTCGGTTTTATATAATGCCACAAAAAAGTATCGTTAACCATCGGCATATTTTTCATTCTGTGCAAAATACAACGCACCCAATAAGCCAACTTCTGGCTGAGTACAAACATTCACGGCGATTTTTTCAAGCGTATGCTGAAAACGTCCTTTGGCTAAAAATCCTTCCAAAAATGCGCCTTCTTGCAATGCCGGCAAACATTTTGCCGCAATTCCACCCGCTAAATACACGCCTCCATAAGGCAAACATTTCAACGCTAAATTTCCGGCTTCAGCACCGTAAATTTTCGCAAATAGTTGTAACGTTGCCACACCTAATTCGTCGCTTTTCGCGATTGCTGCCGCGCTAATAATCGCTGCCGAATCGTCCGCTATTTGCAATCGCGTTTCCAACTCCGTGGAAAGTGCGTAATCGCCCGATTGTTTCAAAAAATCATAAATAGCCACGATGCCCACACCAGAAACTAATCGTTCATAACTAACGTGATCAGGGTAACGCGCGTGCATAAACGAAAGTAATTCAATCTGTTGCGCGTCTGTCGGGGCAAAATCACAATGCCCGCCTTCATTCGCAATGACAAAATGTTGCTTCCCATTGTGAAAAATAATCGCTTCGCCCAAACCGGTTCCCGCCGCCAAAACCGCACAATTTCCACGTTGCGTTTTAGCGTTTGGATTCAGCGCGACAAAATCACTTTCTGGCAACGATAAAACGCCCCACGCCGCCGCTTCTAAATCATTCAGTAATGAAACTTTTTGCGCGTTTAATTGTTTCGCAATTTCAAGGCAGGTTAATCGCCACGGTAAATTGGTTGTTTCGCAATCACCGTTTACAATCGCTCCGGCGACACCCAAACAAACGGTGTCAATTTTTACGGTGGGAATTAACGCTAAAAAATCCGTCAACAATTCATGAAATGTCGCGTAATTCGCACTTTCAAAACGGTGTTTTGCCACGCAAATGTCACCCTCAAAAAGGGCTAATAATGTTTTTGTACCGCCAATATCGCCTGCTAAAATCATCTTATTTTAACCTTGGTGATAAACGCGACTATGTTCATGCACCGCATCCACCATCGTTTTAACGTGTTCAGGATTGATGTCGGGCAAAATTCCGTGTCCCAAATTGAAAACGTGACCCGAGCCGTGACCGTATTTTTGTAAAATCGTTTTTACTTTTTCCGTAATGATTTCAGGTTTGGCATACAACGCGAGCGGGTCTAAATTTCCTTGCAACGCAACGTGAGAACCGACTCGCGCCCGAGCATGATGAATATCGGTTTGCCAATCTAAACCCAGCGCGTCATAACCTGCTGCCGCCATGTCTTCGAGCCATAAACCGCCGCCTTTGGTAAATAAAACGGTGGGAATCCGTTGACCGTCGATTTCAGTTTTCAACAACGAACGCACTTGTTGCGCGTAATGCAGCGAAAACTCTTTGTAATCGTCGCCGCTTAACATTCCGCCCCAGGTATCAAAAAGCATCACAGCTTGTGCGCCCTCTGCAATTTGCGCGTTCAAATACGCCGCGACAGATTTCGCTAATTTATCCAATAATTTGTGCATTAACGCCGGTTCGTTGTACATCAACGCTTTGACTTTGGCGAAATTTTTGCTGCTGCCGCCTTCAATCATGTAAGTTGCCAACGTCCACGGGCTGCCCGAAAAACCAATCAACGGCACACTGCCATTCAAATTTTTACGGATTAAACGCACCGCATCCATCACATAACGCAATTCTATTTCAGGATAAGGAATGGGCAACTTTTCAATATCGGCTGCGGTGCGTAACGGATTTTTAAATTTTGGGCCTTCGCCTTCGGTGAAATATAAACCCAAACCCATGGCATCGGGAATGGTCAAAATATCCGAAAACAAAATCGCCGCATCAAAATCAAATCGGCGTAATGGTTGCAATGTCACTTCACAGGCTAATTCGGGATTGGTGCAAACGGCCATAAAACTTCCCGCTTGTTCGCGCACTTGGCGATATTCGGGCAAATAACGTCCGGCTTGGCGCATCATCCAAATCGGTGTGTATTCGGTGGGTTGTTTCAACAAGGCTTTGATAAAGGTATCGTTTTTTAATGTAGTCATAGTATTTAAAAATTAGGGCTTTAGTTTTCGTGGAAAAGCGTTGGCAAATTCAGCCGGTAAAGTTCGTCGCGCTTTAGTGGCTTGTTCTGTATTTTCAAAACCGCCGTACATTAACGCAAATCGTTCTTGTCCTGCGCTACCGGATTTCACGACGCGAAAATTTTTGCTTAATGCGGGATGTTTTTTTTGAAATTGCGTAATGGCGGCATCGCTGGAAAGCGTAATCAATTGTAACGTGTAATGTCCGACGACAGGTGGCGCGATTGCGGCAACATTTTCTTTCGTGTCATTTTTTATTTTCTGATGATTGATGACTATTTTTTCTTTGGTGGATTTCGGTTCAATTTTTTGTATCGGTTCTACTTTTACCGGTTCAGGTTTTTTTACTTCCGCAGGTTTTTCAATCGGTTTGATTTCGACTTTTTTAACGGGTTCAATTTTGATTTCTTTGACCGCTTTTATTTCTGGCGCGAGAATGGGCGTGATGTCGATTTTTGATTTTTCGGGCAATGCTTGTATTCTCATGCCAGCTGCCGGTTCAATTTTTGGAAAGGCAATAACAGGCGAAGAAATGGGTTTGACCATTTCAATTACAACAGGTAACGCTGGTGCCACAATGACTGTTTCGGATTCAGTGAGTGGCGGTTCAACTATTGGCGTAACTTTAACGGGTTCAGATATAGATTGAATCGGTTCGGCTACTTTTTCTGACGCAACAATCGGCGTGGTTTCTGGTTTTTTGTCAACCAGTGCCGTCATTTCTGCTGGCGGATTTGTTGGTGCGGAGACAATGCTTTTTTCAATATCTAACTGAAATTCAGGAATAACAATATCTTGTTCCGTTTGGGGTTGTGATTCAGTGGACGGTTTTTCTGCTTGAACAACAGGTGATTTTTCAACGATTTCTACTTTTTCAACGGGTAAAATAGGTACGTCATTTTCGGATTTTTCTTTGAAATAACGCACACTTTGATTGATTGCCATTGCCAAAATAATTAAACCCACAAACGCCCATAACCATTTGGTGTAATCATTTTGTTTTTCGCGTGAAAATTTGGCGAAATGACTAATCAACCGTGCCGGAATGCCCTGCGTTTCCCGATAGATTTTATCGAGTAGCTTTGCGTCCATCGTTTGCAACGTGCCATAAGTTCGTGGTTTAGCGGCTAAATGACGTAAAAAAACCGCACATTGGCGTTTTGTTAAGGTGGGAATTTCGAGCAAATAGCAGTTATCCAACGCTTTATCGGTTTGTCGATGATTTTGCCGCGCTTCCGGCGTTAACGAAAAAATCAATTTCAACGCGGGTTGACCTAAAGCGTAATCGATTAGCGTCGTCATTAAGCCTGACACCAATAAACCAGCATCATCCACAATCAATACGATTTTTTTATGTTGGTCTTGAAAGTCTTGAAACGCTTGATGGAGCGATGCGTACCGGTTTCGCGACATGATTTTTGTTAATTGCGCTTCAATTGTTTCAAAACTCAACTCCACGCTACCTTGCACAAAACAACATTGCCACGCTTCGCTGTCAATATCGTAAAGCATATCGAGCAACAATGTTTTGCCAATTCCCGACGCGCCGGACACGATTAAATGCTGTTTCAAATTCGGAATCAAATGTAGTAATAACTCGAATTTTTGCGTTCGTTCTTTCGTGATAAGCGGCAGAATATTCAGCTCTTCGTCATCGAAAGAGCCGTGATTTAACCCAGTCGAAAACTGATGGTTATCTGCCATAAGTTTGTAGCGTTTGTATCAAAGACACATTATCAATATTCATTGGCAAAGTTGCTTTACCAATCGAATCGAGCAAAATCACGCGAATTGCACCGTCTACATTTTTTTTATCCACCGCCATTAACTCAACAAAACGTTCGGCACTTAATTCAGCAGGTGATTTCACCGGCAAGTTTGCTCGTTCAAATAAAGCCACAATTCGCGCCACATCTTCCGCCGTTAACAAACCTTTTCGGTGTGATAAATCCGCCGCCAAACAGGTTCCAATGGCAACCGCCTCGCCGTGCAAATAGGTTCCGTAACCCATGCCGGTTTCAATGGCGTGTCCAAATGTATGACCTAAATTCAATGTCGCCCGAACGCCGCCTTCGTGTTCGTCTTCGGCAACCACTTCGGCTTTCATGCGGCAGGAATACTCAATTGCAAAGGTGAGGGCGGTTTTATCTCGCGCCAATAAAGCGTCGATATTTTCTTCTAACCAAACGAAAAATTCCAAATCTCGAATCAAGCCGTATTTAATCACTTCCGCTAAACCCGCCGAAAATTGGCGATTATCCAACGTCGCCAACACATCAACATCAATAATGACTGATTTTGGTTGATAAAACGCGCCAATCATATTTTTACCGAGCGGGTGATTTACGCCGGTTTTGCCGCCGACCGACGAATCGACTTGCGCCAATAATGTCGTGGGAATTTGAATAAACGCAATGCCACGTTGATAACACGCCGCCGCAAATCCGCCCATATCGCCAATAACACCGCCGCCCAACGCAATCAACGTCGCATTTCGACTAAATTTATACGCGAGTAATTGATCAAAAATAACATTGACCGAGTCCAATGTTTTGAATTGTTCACCGTCTGGCAAAATCACACTTTCAACTTGATACGCGCTCAGATTCTGCAACACCGGTTCTAAATACAAAGGCGCAATCGTTTCGTTCGTCACAATCAGCACTTGTTTTGATTGAATGTGGCGCGTTAATAAATCGGCTTCAACAAGTAAATTGTCGCCAATGTAAATCGGATAACTGCGTTCACCTAACGCGACGGTTAATGTTTTCATGCGTGAGCCTGATGTTAATTTTGAATCGCTTCGTAAATATCTAAAATTTGAATCACCACATCTTTACTTTGCATAATACCTGTATCGACCGTTAAATCGGCACAGCCTGAATACAACGGTTTACGTTCATTCAATAAGGCTTCAAGGCGATTGCGTGGATCTTCCTCCGTATTCAGCAACGGGCGATGAAAATCGCGGCGTGTGCGTTCGAGTAAATTATCGACATCACAATGTAAATAGACAACAAAGCCATTTTTCATGAGTAATTGCCGATTTTCTTCGCGTAAAATTGCCCCGCCACCCGTCGCTAAAATAATGCCTTTAAGCTCGGTGAGTTGCTTCAACATTTTTTGTTCGCGGTTACGAAATCCTTCTTCGCCTTCAAATTCAAAAATGGTCGCCACATCAACACCGGTGTGTTCTTCGATAGCTTTGTCACTATCGTAAAACGGTAATTTCAATGTACGCGCTAGTTGTCGCCCAATAGTGGTTTTACCAGCACCCATCAGACCCACTAAATAAATATTTTCAGATTGTTTCATGCTTCCCTAGTTTGCTTTAACTTCATAATGTGAATTTATTGAGCCGCCACGTTGTCTTTGACAATTTTGGGCGTAACGAAAATCAATAGTTCTTTTTTACTATTTTTGTTTTGACTATTGGTGAATAAATAACCCACCCACGGTAAATCCGCAAAAAACGGAATTTTGTTTTTACTCTGCGAATCGTTGTCTTCGTAGACACCGCCTAGCACAATCGTTTCACCGTCTTTGACTAACACTGACGTTTGAATTTCACGTTTATCTAATACTTTGTTGCCATTTAAACCCACACTAGCCGCTTCGTTCACGTTGTCTTTTTTAATCACTAAATTCATTAGCACGGAACCACTTGGTGTAATTTGCGGCGTAACATTTAACGCTAACGTGGCATCTTTAAACTGTGTTTGCGGTATGGCTGTTGAGCCAAGAGCCGTCGCCGCACTATATGGAACTTGCACACCTTGCACAATGTGCGCGGTACAGCGATTCATAGTCATGACGCGCGGATTTGAAATACTTTCACCGCGACCATCCGATTGCAGAGCTTGTACTTCTAAGTTTAAAACATAATCTGCGCCTTTGGCTAACGTCATACCTAAGGCACCGACAGGAGTTGAGCCAATCGCACCTGCGCCTAAATCGACCAGTGATGAATCATTTAATACACCGACCGAGCCGTCAGCATTCGAGGTGGTGGAACCTTTTGTGCCAGTACCCCCAATCGCATAACCGGTGTCACCACCGACTACCCCTTGTTTAGCCGCGCCAAATTTAACACCTAGATTTTTCGCGAATGTATCATCCGCGATGACAATGCGTGATTCAATCATCACTTGTTGTACAGGTACGTCTAATTTGTGAACCAGTTTTCGGACTTCCTCCAATTTTTTGGTGGTATCTTTAACAATTAACGTATTGGTGCGTGAATCAACAATTGCCGAGCCGCGTGTCGATAACAAGCGATTAGCTTCTATATTGTTAGCACCATTTGTATTTTCTTTCATCCCCATGCCCATGCTGGGTTCAATCATGGGAGCGGGTTCATTATTTTGTGGGGTTTGTGGCTGCTGTTGTCGCTCTGCCTTATTGATAGACGAACTACCACTTGAACTCACACTCATATTGCTGCTGTTCATTTCGTTATTCGCACCACAACTTCCAAACGCACCGGTATCCAAACCATTCAATAAATTTTTAAAGCTCTCCGCTTTCGCATAATTGATTTTAAGATATTCCGTTACCAGCACGTCCGACTTTTCGACAACCTCTTCCATTTTTTGCTGCTTTTCTTTGTAATCTTTAATTTTGTCGAGCGGTGAAATTAACGTTACGTTGCTAGTTTGATATTTACCCAAATCCTTAGTCATCATAATAAAATCAAGGGCTTCATCCCAAGGTAAATCATCGAGTTTTAAGGTAATATTTCCCGCCACATCATCGCCGGCAACCATGTTTTGCCCGGTAAATTCTGCCAGAATGGAAATAATGTGGCGAATTTCAATATCCTGAAAATTAAGCGACAATCGATCACCGGTGTATTTCACCCGCTCTTTTTCCTGCTTTTCTTTTTCTTCATCGGTCAACGGACGGAATTCAACTGTCAACAAACCATCGATTTGAAACACCGAATAATCATAAAGATCATTTACTGTTGTAATCGTCAAAGTGGTTTCTTTTTTTACGGAAGTGGTGTCAATAAATTTAACGGGTGTGGCAAATTCTGATACATCTAAACGCTTCGCCAAATTTTGTGGTAATTGCGTATTTAAAAAATTGATAATGACTTTTCCGTCTTCTTTTTTAGAATTGACGATAGTATTCGGGTTTGCCAACGACACGACAATTCGTCCTTCACCTTTGTCCCCGCGCTTAAAATCAAAACCACTAATCCTCTGTTCTGGAATGAATGCCGCTACCACAGCATTCATAGCTTTAGTCGTTGGGGGCGTGTTCAATTTGGTTATTGGTTTTGTGACTGGTTTAGTAGCAAGAGCGGATTTCGTATCAAGAGCGGATTTCGTATCAAGAGCGGGTGTTAAAGTCAGAAAAACTTTGTTGCCTTCGGTTTTTATATCGAATGGAATCGGCTCAAGTAAATTTAAAATTACACGCACTCGACCATCTGCTTCAATCACATAAGCATTCAAAGCGGGACCTTGATTGATGGGGTAGATTTTTTTCGGCAACCCATTTTTCACACCGGTAAAGTCCAGTACTACTTGCGTCGGATTGTCTGTTTTAAAAACTTTGGGTGCAGCAGCGGTGTCAGACAATTCTATTTGTACCTGTAATCTATCGTTAGATTGCGAGGTAAAGTTAATCGCTGATAACGTTGGCATGGCTGCGTATGTTATAACAGGCAGAAAAAGTAGCAGCCAAGTTATTATTAAGGTATTCAACTTTGAACTTTTTTTCAAAATCATTAACTACTCCGCTAAAGTTAAAGTCGTAGGCTGTTCGACGAAACGCCCTGGTTTATTTGGCATAATTTCGATTATGTCGATTTTATCTTTGTAGATATGAGTGATTATGCCGTCATTTTTCCCGAGATAATTACCAATTTTGACGCGATAAATAGTATTTTCATTTTTGACCAAGCCCCACAAAACGGATTTCATGTTTACCGTGCCAACCATTCTGATGCCGCTAATTGTAAAGGCTTCGAGTGGCTCTTTGATACGACTCGCATCTGGGTGTATTCCGTTGTCAGGCTCTTCTATTTCAACCTCTTGTTCGGCAGCGGTTTTAATTTTTTCGACCGGTTTAAATGGATCGCGTAAATTTTCAGTGAATTTGAAAACAAATGGTTCGACTATTTTGAAGTCAGGCAGCGGTTTAATAGGTGCCTGAGGACTCACTTTAATGCTGGCAATGTAATTCTGCAAATCGCTAAAGTTATGGTTATCGCAACCGGTTAACTGAAGTGTTATAACGATAATCAGTGAAAAACGAATGCGCGAAAATATCGGCGGACTATTTAATATCATTTTGACTATTTCCGTTTTCACGATACGTTTTTACCAAGACGGTCATTAACATGTTACTTTGCTTACTAAGTTTTGTTTTGTCCGCAGGTACAATGGTTAAGTCGTGAATCGTTACAATACGCGGTAAGGATGCTAGACCACTAATAAACGAACACAACTCTTCGTATTTGCCAACTACTTCAAGGTTAATGGGTAATTCGGAATAAAAATCTTGCCGTACAGGCGGAGCTGGCTTAAATAATTTGAATTCCAGACCACTGGCAACACCCGTTTGAGAAATATCAATTAACAATCCAGATATTTCCTCCTCCATTGGCATTTGCTTAATAATCTCAAGTAGTTTTTGTTTAATTTGTTTAATCTGATTTTGATATTCAGGTAAATTTTCTGATTGATTGTGCTTGACAACAAACGTTTTTTTTAATTCAATTTCTTTTTTTTCTGCGACACCTAACGCGGCTAGTTGACCGATTGTATCGTAATAAATCGCGCCACCTGCAACCGCCATGCAACTTAAAGCAATAACACTGATTTTAACCGGCATAGGCCATTCCCATGCAGAATTAAAATTCCAATCGATTTCAGCTAAATTTATTTTTGCTAATTTCATCGTTCTATTTATCCGTTTATTTTACGTCCGGTAAATCACTTTGTTTGGTTCGCAAAGTAAAATCGTTCATTTTTTCTCCGCTAATTCCTTTGTCAGCCGCCAGGTTATCGGGTGTTTTAATGACATCTAAAGATGGGGTTTGTAACCAAGGAGAATCATCAATGCTGCTCATAAAAGCAGACACTAAAGCGTTTGCCTGTGCCTTACCATCAAACACCAAGTTCCTACCTGTGCGTGTCAGTTTAGTTATATATAAACCGTCCGGAGCGATATGTGGAATTTCATTGAATAAATGTACAATCTCGGGTCGAGATCGTTGCAAATTGTGAATCACAGTAATTTTGTTAATTAAGCTAGTTTTTTGTTCGTCAATATTTTTAATATCGATAATTTGCTTATCCAACAAGGCAATTTCATTTTGCAGGATTTTATTACGTTGTTCTTGATAATCTTGTGCATCAGCAATATAAAAATGAATCCCCGCAAAAACAAGCACCGTCGCTACCATCGATGCAATTAGGGCGTTGATAAAATTTTGTTGTTTTTGTTTGCGTAATTCTTCGCGCCAGGGCAATAAATTGATTTTAATCATTCATCAAAACTCCGTAACGCTAATCCACAAGCAATTAGCATTGCTGGGGCATCTTTTCCTAAACTTTTTGGATTGACTCGTGACGACAGCTCCATATTCACAAAGGGATTAGCAACATACGTTGGCACACCTAACGCAGTGGATACCAATTTATCGACACCTAAAATTGACGCACACCCACCAGCAATAATAACGCTGTCAATAGGGCGACTCGCATTCGACGCGACGAAAAATTGTACGGCGCGTTGAATTTGTTGAACCATATTACGTTTAAAAGGTTCAAGCACATAGGCTTCGTAATTATCTGGCAAACCGCCGACTTTTTTTGATATGCCCGCCTCTTCATAAGTTAAGCCATAAGTACGCTGAATGTCTTCAGTAAGTTGTTTGCCACCAAAGTTTTGTTCACGAGTATAAATTGCCCGACCGTTATAAAGAACGTGAAGTGTGGTTAAATTTGCCCCGATTTCAATCACCACAATGGTTTTATTTTCTATCGAATACGGTAACTGATTAGCCAATAACGTGAAGGCATTTTCAATGGCGAACGCTTCAATATCGACAATTTTAGCTTTCAATCCTGCCAATGCTAACGCCATGACACGATCATCTACATTTTCTTTTCGAGAGGCAGCCAACAAAACATTAACACGATTCGAATCAATTTCATTCACACCTTCTACTTCAAAATCAAAATTAACTTCGTCAATACCGTAAGGAATATATTGCTCCGCTTCAATCATGATTTGTTCCACCATTTCACCATCAGTTAAATCGGCGGGTAAGTTGATTAATTTAGTGATGACCGACGAACCACCTACAGCAACAGCAGCTTGTTTTAAATCTGTACCAGAGCGTTCTACCGCTTTTTTAATCGCTTCGCTGATTATTGCAACGTCTGTAATGTGTTTATCGACTACGGCATCGCGCGGTAACGGCGCAACCATATAACTTTCAACTCTATAGTTATCACCGAGTTTACTCAATTCTAATAATTTCACTACCGTCGTCGTAATATCGATACCGAGGACGGTAGTGGGTTTTTTGCCAAACCCAAAAGCATTGAGTTCGAGAGTAAATTTGAGCTTGTTTTTTAACCAATTCATGATTTTTTAAAAGTTAATGGAAATTCATCATTAAACAGACTCGAAACACGCTCAATGCCGCATTGTAAAATGCGGAATGTGACCGAATTTAAGCTAATTTACCGTGACACTGCTTGTATTTTAAACCCGAATCACATGGACATGGATCATTTCGCCCGACACCACCATCAATTAAACTCGTCGGGTTTTCAACAAAAGTAGGTTGTTCTGTATCCGCTAATGCCATTAAATGTTCGCGATCAAGTGATATGGCAGCAACTGGAGATTCCGTTTTCGACACATTTTCAGCGTCAAGCTCTTTTTCAAATTCAGCGACTTCTGTTGGAATTTTAAACAACAAACCCACCACTTCAAACTTAACTGTTTCGAGTAAATTTGTAAACATATCAAAGGCTTCGCGTTTATACTCTTGTTTGGGGTCTTTTTGTGCGTAACCCCGAAAATGAATACCCTGACGCAAATAATCCATCGCCGCCAAATGCTCTTTCCAGTTGTGATCCAACGCGCGTAACATAAACGTTTTCTCAACGTGGCGTAACGTGTCTGCACCTAAAGCCGCTTCTTTTTCTGCGTGATTTTTTTGCAAAATATCAATGATATATTGACGCAAGGTTTCTTCGTGAAGTCTTTTGTTTTCATTCAGCAATTTTTGTACCGCAATTTCAACGCCAAATTCCACTCGTAAATGTTCTTCTAAACCAGCAATATTCCACTGTTCCGCCATTGTTTTGGCGGGAATGTACAGCGTAATCATATTATTGACTACGTCTTCGCGAATCGCCGTCACAATGTCAGAAATATCGTCCGCCGCCATAATATCGCTGCGTTGTGCGTAAATCACTTTACGTTGATCATTCGCCACGTCGTCATACGCTAAAATTTCTTTGCGAATGTTAAAGTTATGCGCTTCCACTTTACGTTGTGCATTTTCAATCGAGCGTGTTACCCAAGGATGTTCAATCGCTTCGCCGTCGCCCATGCCTAATTTTTGCATCATACTAGCAACCCGATCCGACGCGAAAATTCGCATTAAATCGTCTTCCAAGGATAAGAAAAATCGGCTCGAACCGGGATCGCCTTGTCGTCCAGAACGACCCCGCAATTGGTTGTCAATTCGGCGAGATTCGTGGCGTTCAGAGCCGATGACGTGTAATCCACCGCTAGCCACCACAGCATTATGACGGTCTAACCATGCACCGCGTACTTTGTCTTTTGCCGCTTGAGAAACGTCGTCGCCTAATGCCACTAATTCAGCTTCTAAATTACCACCCAACACAATATCGGTACCGCGTCCCGCCATGTTTGTGGCAATGGTGACGGCGAAAGGTTGTCCGGCTTGTTCAATAATATGCGCTTCACGTTCGTGCTGTTTGGCGTTTAAAACTTCGTGTTTAATGCCTTGTGAGAGTAATAAATTCGACACCAATTCGGAATTTTCAATCGACGTGGTTCCTACCAATACGGGTTGTCCACGACTAACGCAATCTTTAATATCGCCTGCCACAGCGTTATATTTTTCAGCGGAAGTTAAAAAGACCACGTCACCCAAATCACGACGAATCATATTGCGATGCGTTGGAATCACAACCACTTCTAAGCCATAAATTTTATTTAATTCAAACGATTCCGTGTCTGCGGTGCCAGTCATGCCGCACAATTTTTCGTATAATCGAAAATAGTTTTGAAAGGTAATCGCCGCGAGAGTTTGATTTTCGTTTTGAATCGGCACGCCTTCTTTGGCTTCAATCGCTTGATGCAAGCCTTCAGACCAACGGCGACCGACCATCGTTCGACCGGTGAATTCGTCGACAATAATGACTTGTTCGTCTTTTACGATGTACTCGACATCACGTCTAAACAACGTGTGAGCGCGTAACGCAGCACTGATGTAGTGCATTAAACGCAAATTCGCCGAATCGTATAAACTCGCGCCTTCCGTGAAAAGTCCATGTTCGACCATCAGGCGTTCGATATTTTCGTGGCCTTCTTCGGTTAAGTGAATTTGCTTGGTTTTTTCATCGACAGAATAATCACCGGCTTCATGCTCTTTCGCTTGTTTTGTCAGCAAGGGTACGATGGCGTTGACTTTGAGATAAATATCGCTGGTGTCGTCCGTCGGACCCGAAATAATTAACGGCGTGCGAGCTTCGTCAATTAAAATCGAATCGACTTCGTCAACCACCGCGAAATGCAAATCACGCTGTACTTTTTGATCCAGCGTAAACGCCATGTTGTCGCGTAAATAGTCGAAACCAAATTCGTTATTGGTTCCGTAAGTAATGTCGCAAGCGTAGGCTGCACGACGTTCGGGCGGTTCCATTTGTGACAAGATTACGCCGGTACTCAACCCTAAAAAATCGTAGAGTTTTTTCATCGTTTCGGAATCACGTTGAGCCAAATAATCGTTGACTGTGACAACGTGAACACCGCGTGCGGGCAAGGCGTTCAAATACGAAGCTAGCGTCGCCATTAACGTTTTACCTTCGCCCGTTTTCATTTCAGCGATTTTACCGCTGTGCAAAATCATGCCGCCGATGAGCTGCACATCAAAATGCCGCATTCCGAAAACCCGCGTTGACGCTTCGCGTACCGTGGCAAAGGCTTCGGGTAAAAGCTGATTTAATTTTTCCCCTTGCGCTAAACGCTCACGAAATTCTTGCGTTTTTGCTTGCAACGCCACGTCAGAAAGTTTTTCGTATTCTAAAGACAGTGCATTGATCTTTTTAACCAAGACAATTTTTTTCTTAATCAGCCTGTCATTGCGGCTACCTACAACTAATTTGACCAGTTTGCCCAGCATACTTTTTCCAATGTGAATTTAGTGAAAATTTAGTAAAAACGTGGAATTATATACTGTCTACGGTATTAGTTACAGCGTAAATCAAATCTATAAACCCGAACGTCGATGTGTATTCCAAAGCGTATTTTTCGCAATGTGTGTGTGATGAAAAACAAAATAACAGATATTCATGTCGTTAATTACGGCACGTTGGCAATTAAAATGGCGCGTTGCGGGGCAGGTAAATTTTCACAGGTCAATGCGGAATTTTCAGGATTTAAAAAATTCTGCAACGAATGAAAACGCATCCAGTAGGTCGTGCGTTGCTCGTCTATCGAAGTCACCGTCACATCGACAACGCGCACATTTTTAAATCCACAGCGAATTAACCAACTCACCAGCGTCGCGCAACTCGGCAAAAACCACACATTTCGCATTTGCGCGTATCGATCTTCAGGCAATAATGCTTCACCCAATTCGCCATCAATCACTAACGTTTCCAAAATCAACTCGCCGCCACTTTTCAAGCTGTCGCGCAATTCAAACAAATGATCCAGCGGCGAACGGCGATGATACAAAACGCCCATCGAAAAAACGGTATCAAAACAGTGTAAATTCGGCGGCAACGCTTCAATTCCCAATGGCAAAACGTCAATCGGCGCGTCACCGTAAAATTGTTTGATAATTTGAAATTGCATCACGTTCAACAACATCGGATCAATGCCAATCACCCGTTTGGCACCCGCCCCCAACATTCGCCAACAGTGATAACCGTTGCCACAACCGACATCTAAAACCAATCGATTGGTCAGCGGTGCAATATGATTTTCTAGCCGTTGCCATTTCCAATCGGAACGCCATTCGGTGTCAATGTGAATTCCAAATAAATCGTAAGGGCCTTTGCGCCACGGACTAAATGCTTGTAATTGCGCTTTCAATTCCTGTTGCAATTCCGGTGAAATTTCCTCCGCGTTGCCCAGTTTCACTGTGTCAGTCGAAATTGAACGAACCAGCGGCACTATTTTTGGCAACTGTTCCCATTGCGTTTGCCAGCGACATAAATCCCCGTGTTTCGTGGTATCGAAAGCGTCGGCGATTTGTGGCGGTAATTGCTCCGCCCAATCTTCGGCATGGGCTTCTTTTAAAGCGTGGTACAAGGCGGAATAGGGCATTATTTAAGCGCGATAAAGGAGGCAAAATTAAAATATTGAAACCACAATTCCGTGCTGCCAAACCCAACGGATTGCAGCCGTTGTTGATGTTGCGCGAAAGTTTCGGAAATTAAAACATTTTCTAACGCAGTGCGTTTTTGGCTGATTTCTAACGCACTGTAACCTTGCGCTTTTTTAAAAGCGTGATGCAAATCAATTTGCAAGGCTTGTTGCCGTTCATCTTCAAACGCGAGTTTTTCGGAAATAATCAACGCGCCATTTGGTAACAAACCGGCGTAAATTTTCGCTAGTAAATTTTCACGGTCTTCAACAGCTAAAAATTGCAGCGTGAAATTTAACACTACGACGGACGCATTTTCAATTTTTACGTCTCGAATATCGGCGCATTGTAATTCGATAATGGTTGAATGGCGCGGTGTTTCTTGTTGGAGCAAATTTTCTAAACGCGCCAACATCGCCGTAGAATTATCGACGGCGATAATTTTACAATTTTCAACGGTGATATTTTGGCGCATCGAAAAAGAAGCCGCTCCGAGCGAACAACCTAAGTCATAACAAATGCTGTGCGGTCGTGCAAAACGTCCCGCCAATAAACCAATCGCTGCGATTATCGTTTGATAACCCGGGACGGAACGTTGAATCATATCGGGGAAAACTTGCGCGACGTTTTCGTCAAAGGCAAAGCCATTAACTTGCCCAAGTGGTTGACTGTAAAGCGAATCTTTAATTGATGTCATTGAAAAGTAGGCTGTGGCGCAAAAATAAAAAATTAAACCTGCGCCGTCGTGAATCGAAGAATTATGAATTTTTTAACGCTTCGGCGTTACGTTTTGCCAAACCGTCAATCACGGCATCGAGCGAGCCTTTGGTTTGGACTTCGTCGCTAAACGTGGTGCGGTAATTGGTCACTAAACTGACACCTTCAATCATAATGTCGTAGGCTTTCCATTCGCCATTTGCTAAATACATTCTGTAATTAACAGCAATAGGTTGAATGCCAGGTTGTAATACTTCCGTTTTGACAACCACTTTGGTTGCGCCTTCTTCCATTTCGCTGGGCAAAAATCGAACCGACCATTCTTTGAATTCGCTAAAAGCGCGTGAATAAGTGCGAACTAGCAACGTTTGAAATTCTTTTTTGAAGCGTTTTTGTTCGTCTGGTGTGGCGGTTTTCCAGGCTTTGCCTAATACTAAAGAGGCGATTTTATCAAAATCAACGTGCGGGTTAATCGCTTGATCGACAAATTGCGTCACTTTGTTGAAATCTTTCAGGAAATTTTGGTCTTGCATGCGTTGTTGCAATTTATCCGATGCTTCAGAAATAGCTTGTTGCGGCTGTGACAATTCAGCTGACATTGCGCGTGTAAACGGCGTTAAACCAAGGCATACAACAAACAAAACAAATAAGGTATAGTGCTTAATTCTCATAAAAAATCTCAAAAATAAATATGAATAATGCGACACATAATAACATTAAATTTCCCGCAATACGCATGAGAAGAATGCGTCGTAGTGATTTTTCGCGCCGCTTGATGCGTGAAAATAGTGTGACAGTTGATGACTTAATTTACCCCATTTTTATTGTTGAAGGCACGCATAAACGTGAAAGTATTTCTTCAATGCCGGGCGTTGAACGATTATCGTTGGATTTGTTAATTGAAGAAGCGCGTGAACTTTATATTTTAGGAATTCCGGCGATTGCCTTGTTTCCGGTTGTATCGGCAGAAAAAAAATCCGACGATGCTGCCGAAGCCTACCATCCAGACGGTTTAGTTCAACGAGCTGTTCGCGCATTGAAACAAGCGGTGCCAGAATTAGGCGTTATTACTGATGTGGCGTTGGATCCTTTTACGTCGCACGGTCAAGACGGTTTGATTAACGCCGAGGGCTATGTTTTAAACGACGAAACGATTGCTGTGTTGGTGAAGCAAGCGTTATCACACGCGAAAGCTGGCGCGGATATTGTCGCGCCATCCGACATGATGGATGGTCGAATTGGTGCTATTCGGCACGCACTAGAAGCGGAAAATTATCCATATACTCGAATTTTGGCGTATTCCGCAAAATATGCGTCCAGTTTTTATGGTCCGTTTCGCGATGCGGTAGGTTCAGCGGGTAATTTAGGCAAAGGGAATAAATTCAGTTATCAAATGGACTGTGCAAATTCAGACGAAGCGTTACGCGAGGTGCGCCTAGATTTAGAAGAAGGTGCAGATATGATTATGGTCAAGCCTGGAATGCCCTATTTAGATATTATCCACCGCGTCAAAACAGAATTTGGTGTGCCGACGTTTGCGTATCAAGTGAGTGGCGAATATGCAATGCTAAAAGCCGCGTCACAAAATGGTTGGCTCGACGAAAAAACCGTAGTTTTAGAATCGTTATTAGCATTTAAACGCGCGGGGAGTGATGCCATTTTGACGTATTACGCAAAAGCGGTGGCGCAATGGTTGCAGGATTAACCCTGTTTCAAACTAGCATAGATAAGGTTCATAGGTTAGAATTAACCCGATTATTTGTGATAATTATTGCGTAAAAGGAGCAAAGCAAATGTGTAATATCGCTTTGAATTACCAATGGATATAAACGATAAAGTTTTTAAACTACTAGAGGAGTTTGCTCCGTGAAAAAAACAAAGCAACTGTTCGCTAGTGCGACGTTAGTTACCCTTGGGTTGCAAAGCGCACACGCGGATTACGCACTTAACTTAATGCAAGGGGTCACGAAAGTCAGTAATGACATTTATGACCTGCACATGCTCATTTTATGGGTGTGTGTATTTATTGGGATTGCCGTTTTCGGTACGATGTTCTACTCGATGTACCATCATCGTAAATCCAGAGGACACCAAGCAGCGAATTTCCATGAAAATACCACCGTCGAAATCATTTGGACAATTATTCCTACAATAATCTTAGTGGCAATGGCAATTCCCGCCACAAAAACCATGATTGAGTTAGATAATGTTCAAAATTCCGATATGTCGATTAAAGTGACTGGCAAACAATGGTATTGGGATTATGAATATCTGGGTACCGGCGTACATTTTGAAAGTCATTTAGATGCGGCAAGTGAAAAAGCGCATCGCGATGGTTCAGATCCGCACGGCGTGCCACATTATTTGTTAAACGTGGATAGACCGTTGGTCGTTCCTGTTGGCAAAAAAATTCGTTTCGTTTTTACCTCTGCTGACGTAATCCATTCTTGGTGGGTACCTGATTTAGGTTGGAAAAAAGATGCAAACCCAGGTTTCATTAACGAAGCATGGACTTCAGTGGATAAACCCGGAACTTATCGTGGTCAATGTACCGAATTATGCGGACGCGATCACGGCTTTATGCCCATCGTGGTTATCGCAATGGAACAAAATGATTACGATAATTGGGTAAAAACTACTTTAGCAAAACAAGAAGAAAAACCTGATTTGAGCGATTTGTCGCGTGAACAGTTAATGGCAAATGGTGCGGCAGTGTATTTGAAAAACTGTGTGTCTTGTCATCAAATTGATGGCGCGGGCGCACCAGGTGATTATCCAGCCTTGCGTGGCAGTGCAAAAGTAAACGCAGGCGTGGATCCATTGATTGGTTTCTTGCAAGCGGGTACCAGCAAAATGCCTTCATTTGCTAAGTTGAAAGACAACGAATTAGCGGCAGTCATTACTTACATTAGAAATGCGCCTGAACTCGGCAATAAAGTTGGCGACGAAATTCAACCCAAAGCTATCACGCCCGTTTATGACGACGATGATAAATAACGGTTTCTCGTCTTTACTCTTTTTTAACTTTTTAATGAGGTAAAAATATGTCTGCTGTAACAGCTGAACATGGACACGATGATCATCACGATGATCACGCGCATGGCCCAGAAAAGGGCTGGTTGCGTTGGATAATTACCACCAACCATAAAGATATTGGTACGTTATATTTGCTGTTTGCGCTGGCGATGTTTTTTGTCGGTGGCGCGATGGCAATGGTTATTCGTGCTGAATTGTTTGAACCTGGAATGCAATTTGTAGATCCAAAATTCTTTAACTCGATGACCACCATGCACGCGCTGGTAATGGTTTTCGGCGCAGTTATGCCAGCGTTTGTGGGTTTGGCAAACTGGATGATTCCAATGATGATTGGTGCGCCTGATATGGCGTTGCCACGCATGAACAACATGAGTTTTTGGTTGTTGGTTTCAGGCGTTTTATTGTTAGCTTCCACGTTATTCATGGAAGGCGGCGCACCTGCTGGCGGTTGGACTTTATATCCACCGTTAGTTTTACAAACAGGTAAAGCCTTACCGTTTGCTATTTTCTCAGTGCATTTGTTGGGTATTTCTTCAATTTTGGGCGCGATTAACATTGTTGCAACCATTTTGAATATGCGTGCGCCGGCGATGCCGTTGATGAAAATGCCGATGTTCGTTTGGACTTGGTTGATTACGGGCTTTTTGTTAATCGCGATTATGCCTGTATTTGCTGGCGCGGTAACGATGTTATTGACTGATAAATTTTTCCACACCAGCTTCTTTGATGCAGCGGGTGGCGGTGATCCTGTGCTTTATCAACATATTTTCTGGTTCTTCGGACATCCAGAAGTGTATGTGATGATTTTGCCAACGTTTGGTGTCGCGTCAACAATTATTCCTGTGTTTGCGCGTAAACCTTTATTTGGTTACAGCTCAATGGTTTATGCGACTGCGTCAATCGCGTTTTTGTCATTCATCGTTTGGGCGCATCACATGTTCACCGTCGGCATGCCTATTGCGGGCGAGCTGTATTTTATGTACGCGACGATGTTAATTGCGATTCCAACGGGCGTAAAAGTCTTTAACTGGACGGCAACGATGTGGAAAGGCGCAATGACATTTGAAACACCGATGTTGTTTTCAATTGCCTTCGTTGTATTGTTCACATTAGGTGGTTTCACTGGTTTGATGATGTCTGTTGCACCAGTCGATTTTCAATATCACGATACCTATTTCATTGTGGCACATTTCCATTACACACTTGTTCCAGCCTCAGTTTTCATTTTGATGGCGGCAGGTTACTTTTGGTTGCCTAAATGGACGGGTCACATGTACAACGAAAAAATCGGACAATTGCATTTCTGGTTGTCTACGATTTCGGTGAACATTTTGTTTTTCCCACAACACTTTTTGGGATTAGCCGGTATGCCACGTCGTATTCCTGATTACGCGATTCAATTTGCGGATTGGAACATGATTTCAAGTATCGGTGGTTTCATTTTCGGCGCGAGCCAATTGTTATTCCTTTGGATTGTGATTGACACAATTAAAGGCGGCACAGGCGAAAAAGTGACCGACGAAGTGTGGGAAGATGCTCATAAACACGGTTTAGAATGGACTTTGCCATCGCCCGTGCCTTATCACACCTTTTCTACGCCACCCACTGTGATTCCTTGCGATCACAATTAAGGTCAAAATGTAGAGGCGTGATTTTCACGTCTCTATTTTGAATCGAGTCGATTATGACGATTAAACAAAAAAATATTCTAACGGCAGTGGTGTTACTCGCTATTGCTACTACGATTTACGTTATGGCAGTCATTCAAGCGATTTCACGATGAACGATGACGTTTCTGTAAAAAATAAAAAGTTGGGGCAAAAATTAGCGATTGCTGCTATTGCCATGTTTGGTTTTGGTTATGCGTTGGTGCCGTTGTATGACGTGTTGTGCGAATGGAAATGGATTGAGCGCGATCGTCCCGATGCGATTAAAGCCATTCCTGAAACGGCTTATACCGTCGATGTGAACCGTAACGTTAACGTGGAATTTATGACTTCGTTAAACGAAAATACACCGATGGTTTTTAGTTCGGAAATGCCGCAATTGCAAGTTCATCCAGGCGAATATCACACGGTTAATTTTTATGCTGAAAATAAGACGAACAAAACGATGGTTGCGCGAGCAATTCCGAGTTTTTCGCCCGCTTTGACTAGCACTTATTTTGAGAAGGTCGAATGTTTTTGTTTTTCGGAACAGACATTTGCCCCGCATGAAAAGAAAACGATGCCGATGCGTTTTGTGGTGAATCCAGCGTTACCGGCGGACTACAAAACGATTACATTGTCCTACACTTTTTTTGATAACACTGAAACAGCCGTAAAAAAATAACAAGGGGAAGTTTATGTCCACAAGTAATGCTACTTATTACATCCCGCACAAAGCGACGTGGCCCGTGCTGGCGACAGCGGGTTTGCTCACGACGTTGGTGGGATTTGCAAATTATCTTAACGGCTCATCGATTGGCTCAACGCTGATGATTGCTGGGCTAGCGATTTTAGTGGTGATGTTGGCAGGTTGGTTCACACTGCAAGCCACCGAAAGTGAAACGGGAATGTACAATCACGGGGTCGGCGTGTCTTATCGCATGGGCATGATGTGGTTTATTTTTTCTGAAATCATGTTTTTCGCCGTGTTTTTCGGCACGTTGTGGTACACCCGCAATTTATCAGTGCCTTGGTTAGGTGGTGAAGGCTCACACGGCGCAACACATGAATTCTTGTGGTCAGGTTTTACCGCCGCGTGGCCAACCAATGGACCTGGAAATGTTGGTGGACATTTTGAACCGATGGGCGCGTTTGGTTTGCCTTTATTGAACACATTGTTGCTGTTAACCAGTGGCGTAACGTGTACTTGGGCGCACCACGGTTTGATTGCTAAAAATCGTAAACAATTGATTCAAGGTTTAGCGGCAACAGTCGGTTTAGGCTTTTTGTTCGTGTTTTGCCAAGCGATTGAATACCACGAAGCATACACCGAAATGGGCTTAACGTTAGGTTCAGGTATTTACGGTTCGACCTTTTTCATGTTGACCGGTTTTCATGGTTTCCACGTTTGCGTGGGTGCCATTATTTTGAGCGTGGTTTTATTCCGTAGCGCGAAAGGTCATTTTACACCCGAAAATCACTTCGCATTTGAAGCAGCTGCTTGGTATTGGCATTTTGTGGACGTGGTTTGGTTAGGTTTGTTTATTTTCGTTTATTTAATGTAAATCGAAAATTTTTTGTAAAAAAGCGTGGTCACAATCGACCACGCTTTTTTTTTGTCAGCGAAGTTAATTCGTTTTAAGTTCGGAGGAAGGCGTGTGAATTCGCGCACCCAAACCGGTCGGTTCGATTACTCCCGTCGCGACTAAAATCACCATAAAAATAAATAACGCGACGGATAAACCAATTCGGAACGTCAACGCTTTGAGCATTTTTTGTGAATCTGCGGTGTCTTTGTGTTTTACTAAGCGAAATAACGCCGAGCCTAAACTGGCGATAATCGCTAAAAATGCAATAATAACAATCGTTTTAATAAACATAAATTTTATCTCGTGAAAAAAGAAAAACCTATTTTCGATGATTTTACGGCGGCAATACAACTTTAAAGGCAACAAAATGAATATAAAATTGAGGTGGGTGTTTGCGTATTTGGGATTTTTTACGTTATTTTTGGGCTTGGGGATTTGGCAAGTTCAACGTGCAGACGATAAACAACAATTTTTAAATCTCGAAGCCAATCGAATCAGCGAATCCGTGCAATTAACAAATGAAACGCCCGATAATTCCGCCCAATTGCGTTATAAAAAAGCGAGCGTCACGGGGCATTACGACACGACGAAACAGTTTTTACTCGACAATCAAATTGAAGCGGGGAAAGCCGGTTATTTTGTGTTCACGCCGTTTAAATTACAAAATAGCCCTAAAGTCATTTTGGTTAATCGCGGCTGGATTCCACTAATTGAACCGCGTGCGACGTTGCCCAATGTTGATTTTCAGTCGAATAACGAAATCACATTGAATGGACGAATTAACAGTTTTCCGAGCGTGGGTTTGAGCTTGACCGGCGCAAATCAACCTTCAAAAACCAATCCAGCAATAGTTGGCGTGATGGACGCGCACGTTTTAGCGACGAATACGGGTTATGAATTGTTTAATTTTCAACTAGAATTAGACGCAAATTCGCCCAATGGTTTTAAACGCGAATGGTCGGCAGCGAAAATTATGCAACCCGAACAACATTTGGGCTACGCGCTACAATGGTTTGGTTTGGCGTTTGTGCTGACAATAATCTTTATTAAATATGGCTTGAAAAAAAATGACTCCCCAACAACGTAAAAATAGACAACTCATTATCGGAATTTTCGCGATGTCGATTATTCCGTTCAGCATCGCGTGGTTTTTGGCAAAAAATCCCGAATTACTGACACCGTCCGCGACCAATCACGGGCAGTTAATCGCGCCCATTATCACCACGGAACGCACGGATTTTCAAGGTTTTGACACATTTTCGCAGGACAATTTAAAAGAATTAGACGCGCATTGGTTAATCGTCAACGTGATTCCGAAAGGCGATTGTGGTGAAATTTGTTTAGACGCAATTTACAAAAGTCGGCAATTGCGTTTGATGTTAAACAAAGAATTAGTGCGAACGCGCCGCGCAGTTTTGGTGCTGGATTCAACCGTTTCGCAAGACTCCGCCGCGAATTGGTGGAAAGAAGACGGCGATTTATTGCGTTTAAAACCGAATGCGGCTGTCATCGAAAAACTCAACCTGCTTTATAATAGACAAATTCCCGAAGGTGCATTATTACTCGTCGATCCGCTCGGCAATTTTATGATGCAATACGCGCCAAATTTTAATCCGTACGACGCGAAAAGTGATTTGATGCACCTTTTAAAAATTTCACAAATTGGTTAGTAGAAAATGTTTAGAAAAATAACAGGATTTAGCATCGTATTATCGTTATTGATGCTGATTGGCGGCGAATGGATGCGCTTATCGCCGATTGATTTTGGTCAATTTACCGCGCTGTATAATTCACTGCCTAAAACCATGCCGATTGTGGTCACGGGACAATTGTTGCTAATCAATGGCTTTTTTTGGTTGTTGTTCGCGCTGTATTTGCGTTTGAATCCGAAAGTGATTTTATCGCCCGAACCGCAAAGCCGTTTGTTTGTGCAAGTTGCGTTGCTGATTTTGTTTATTCAAGTGCTTTTGGGCGATTGGACGACGGCAAATCATGCAGCGGTGGCGTGCCGAGGTTTCCCGCAATGTAACGGAACGTGGTTGCCGGCGTTGAATTATGAAAATGCGCTGAATTTATTTTACGGTTTGCAAAATAATTACAGCGGCGCAGTGGCTTATGACGCGCAAATTACGTTGGCGTGGTTGCATCGTGCGGGCGCGTTATTGTGTTTCGTGATTTTGAGCGGCATCACATTCCAAGCGACTTCCGCGCCGTCGAAAACTTTACGCAGAGCGGGTTTATGGTTGAGTGGTTTGTTATTTTTACAAATCAGCTTGAGTATTCTCACTATTCGATTGGATTTGCCGTGGTGGATGTCGGTGATTCATGCGACGTTGGCGACGTTGTTAATGTTGCCGCTGATTGCGATTCATTTTTACAGCAAATACGATTTTCCATTTTTACCCGAAAGCGAAGCTGAAAAACCAGAATTACCCGTTGCTGAATTTTCCGCTGATTCGTTATACGGGCGTTTAAAATCGCAATTGCAACGCACGCGAACTGGTTTAGGTGGCGTATTTTCAACGTTATCGAAAACGATTAACGAGGATTTACTCGCAGAAATCGAAGCGAATTTGTTAATGGCGGACGTTGGCGTTGAAGCGACGAACGCAATTATTGCGAAATTAAATGAGCGCGTCACTCGTTCAGAATTGAAAGACAGCGTGGCATTGGAAGCGATTTTAAAAGAAGAATTATTAGACATTTTGCGTCCGTGTAGCCTCAATTTAACGATTCCAAAACAAGATAAACCGTTTGTGATTTTGGTGGTCGGCGTAAATGGTGCAGGCAAAACCACCACGATTGGCAAATTGGCGAACCGTTTAAAAATGCAAGGTCACAGCGTCATGTTGGCGGCGGGCGATACGTTCAGAGCCGCAGCGGTTGAACAATTACAAGCGTGGGGCGAGCGCAATCAGATTCACGTTGTCGCGCAACACACCGGTGCAGATTCGGCTTCGGTAATTTATGACGCAATTCAATCGGCGCAAGCGAAAGGCATTGACGTTTTGATTGCGGACACGGCGGGACGTTTGCAAACCAAATCGAATTTGATGGACGAATTGAAAAAAGTAAAACGAATCATGTCGAAACTCGACGACACCGCGCCGCATGAAGTGTTGTTAGTTTTGGATGCGGGAACGGGGCAAAATGCGATTTCGCAAACACGATTATTCAACGAAGCCGTGACATTGACTGGTTTGACGTTGACGAAATTGGACGGCACCGCAAAAGGCGGCATAATTTTCGCGCTGGCAAAACAATTCGGCATTCCGATTCGTTACATTGGTATTGGCGAAAGTATTGAAGATTTGCAAGATTTTGATGCCGAAAAATTTGTTAATGCTTTGTTTATCAAAGATTAAATTATTATGTTGAAATTCGACAATGTGAGTATGCGTTATCCTGAAGTCGGAGACGTGTTGCGGAATGTCAGTTTTCATTTGGAAAAAGGCGAAATTGCGTTTTTAACGGGGCATTCTGGCGCGGGAAAAAGCACGTTATTCAAGCTGATTGCGATGATGTTAGATGGAGAAGAGTATCAGCTACGCGGACAAGTCAATTTCAATAATTACAATTTGAATCATGTAAAGTCTAGCCAAATTCCATTTATTCGTCGCAAAATGGGGTTGATTTTTCAGGATTACAAATTGCTCAACAATCGCACCGTTTTTGATAACGTGGCGTTGCCACTTGTTATTATGGGTTATAACCATAAAGAAATTTCAAGGCGTGTGCGAGCCGCGCTGGATAAAGTGGGTTTGCGCGGAAAAGAAAAGAAATTACCTCTCATGTTGTCAGGTGGTGAGCAGCAGCGTGTGGGTATTGCTAGAGCTTTTGTAAACACGCCACTCATGATATTAGCCGATGAACCGACGGGGAACTTAGATCCCGAATTGTCAGCTGAAATTATGTATTTATTTGAACAATTCCAACAAGTTGGTGTAACAGTTTTGATTGCCTCGCATGATATTTCATTGATTTCAAAACTTCATCATCGAGTATTAACGCTTGATCATGGGCAGCTGATTTCTGATAGCATGCGTTGAAAATTTTTTAACATGAACAGTGAGGCTCTTTATGCAAAATGCTAAACAATTATTAAGTGATGTTTCAGAAAGATTAGAAATTTTTGAAGACACTCAAAAAAAAGCTGGCGAGCGTTTCAACATCTTCAGCATTACCGATATAGAACGCCGCGAAGTTAAGCATTCTGCAATGATTGCAGAATTGTTAAAACCGCAAGGTCGTCATGGGCAAGGTGATAAATTCTTAATTGAATTTCTAAAAATCGTGATGCCAACGCACCCATTTACAGGAATAGAAAAAGAAAAAGCTAAAATTTCGACAGAAAAATCTTTTGCTGGTTTCGGCAAAGTTGATATTTTAATTGTGCTTGATAATCACGCTTTCATTATTGAAAACAAAATTGATGCCCTAGATGGAGATAGACAGCTCGAACGTTACAAAAAAATTCTTGATACTTATTTCAAGGGCAAAACAGGACATTTAATCTATTTAACAAAATATGGTTCTGAGGCGAAGGAGGACAGCCATTGCGGTGTGGATTACCTCCGTATCTCTTACAAAAATCATATTTTAACTTGGTTGAATTCATGTATTGACACACTAAAAATGCCACAAAAAGTTGAATATGCTTTAAAACAATATCAAGACCTTATCAAAAAAATTACAGGACAAAGTATGACACACGAATTGAAAAACGAACTGGTAGAAATTTTGATGCAAGGTGACAATCTCAAATCAGCACAAGAAATTTCAAAAATAATATGGAAAGTACAAGGAAAAATTCTTTTCAATTTTTTTGAAGAACTAAAAACTAAATTTGGGCATGTTTCAGTTTCTGGATTAAATGAATATGACAAAAAAAATTGTGAGCTTTGGTTTCATCCAAAACCGAGGAAAAAACAAAATGACATAGGTTTCTGTTTTAGTTTTGATACAGGTGCTTCCAACATTTTGTTTAGAATTGAAGTAGCAGCGGAGGCATTACATTATGGGATTGTATCGGTTAAAAAAAATGACGACAATGATAAATATGAATATGAATTTATTAGTAATTCAAAAATTTTAGTTCATCCATTTGATAAATTAAGAGATGGAAGAAAATGGGCATCAAAAATACATTTGGTTGAAAACTCTTATTCTGTTTTTAATGATGCAAATTTAATTCGTGGCGAAAACGAAACAAATTTCATAGTAGAAGTGGAAAATGAAATTGATGAGTTGAGAAAAATAGCTGAAATAAAATGACACTACAGTACAAGCCTAAACATAACCAAAATCGCATCATCGAAGCGAAAAAAAATCCTAAACAAACATCGCTGGTCGGTGGTGATTTTTCAGATCGATTACGCGCGTATCGAGATTTGCACGCGCACGCTTTATTTTCGAGTTTGGGACGACTGATTGCCTCTCGATTGAATGCAGCGTTGACGATTATTGTGTTGTCGATTTCGATTTCGTTGGCGTGCGGGTTTTATTTGTTGATTCAAAACGTTCAACAATTAACGTCGGATTTAGAATCCAGCAATCAAATTTCCTTATTTTTGCGTGACGATGTGTCGCTGGCAAGTGCGAATCGCTTGGCGAATGGCATTAAATTAGATCCTAGCGTGCAAGCCGTCAAAGTGATTACTAAAGAACAAGCGTTGAAAGAATTTGAAGATTTTAGTGGTTTTGGTGAAGCGGTGCGAGCGTTAGAAAAAAATCCGTTGCCGATTGTGTTGCAAGTAATTCCCAAAAATTCGCTCGAAGATGGGCAAAATGTCGAAACGCTGGTCGAAAATTTCAAACAAGCGGCGGAAGTTGATTTCGCCCAATTAGACATGCAATGGGTCAAACGGTTGCAGCTGATTATTGAAGTCGGGCAACGTTCGGTGGCGTTGATGGGTATTTTGTTGAGCTTTGCGGTGTTGTTTATTACGGGCAATACGATTCGCTTAGAACTGCACAATCGCCGCGATGAAATTGTCATTGCCAAATTAGTGGGCGCGACGAATAGCTTTGTGCAGCGGCCGTTTTTATACAGCGGTTTTTGGATTGGTTTTTTTTCGGGGATTAGCGCGTGGTTTATCGTCACGATTATGATGCTGATTTTAAAACAACCGATTGAAAAATTAGCCCTGCTTTATAACAGTGGTTTTCACTTATTATTTCTGGGTTTTCTGGAATCAATCGGCTTAATTATTGTGTCTTCGTTGCTTGGAATTGTTGGTTCTTGGGTCGTGGTGCGATTGCAATTGCAACAACTCAAAGTGTAGATTTATTTTTCAGCTGCCAACGTTTCTACACGAAAATTTCCCGCGCCATTTTGTCCTAAAATTTGCGCTAAACACGGCAAAATGGCTTGCATTGTTGCCGCTAAATTCCACGGCGGGTTAATTACAATCACGCCGTTCGCTGTCATGCCACGCACAGAATCATCAGCGGAAATGCCCAATTCAAACAATTGCACATTCGGAATGCCACTTTTTTTCAACGCATTTTCTAACGTCTGATTTCGTTCACGTTCAATCACGGGATACCATAAAACATACGTTCCCGTCGCAAAACGTTTGTGCATTTGCACCAACGATTTAACAACGTCGGCATAATCGCTTTTCATTTCATACGATGGATCCATAAAAACCAGCCCGCGTCGTTCAAGCGGTGGCAGCAAATTAAGGCTATTTTTCAACCCGTCGGCGTGTTCGATATGAATGCGTTTATCGTGTTTCATGGTCGTGGTTAACAAACCAATTTCCGTCGAATGCAATTCAAACAAATGCAGTTTATCTTTGGCGCGAAGTAATTGTTTAATCAACAACGGCGAACCCGCGTAGCGCGTGAGTTGTTTGGTCGAATTAAAGCGTTTCTGCATCGTAACGTAATTCGCCACGCTCGGCGGTAAATCGTCACGCTGCCATAATTGACCAATGCCGCCATCAAATTCGCGTGTTTTCAACGCAAAATCACTGTCAAGTGCGTATTTTCCTGCGCCCGCGTGCGTGTCAATCACACAAAACGGTTTTTCTTTTTGCGCCAAATACTCCAGCACTTCCAATAAAACGATGTGTTTTAACACGTCGGCAAAATTTCCAGCATGAAAAGCGTGACGATAACTTAGCATCCGTTATTCGCCAATCGTCAAAAGCCAACCGCCGTCCGCGTTACACTTTTCGGCTTTGGTTGTTGCTTTGATGTTGATGCGAGCCACGGTATTCGTCAGCCCAGCGGGTAATTTTCCGACTACGCGAAAAAGATCGCCTCGCGCTTCGGTGGTAATCGCAACGGGTTGAGATTTTATATTGACTTCGATTTGTTCTGGTTTTTGTACGTTAAAAGCGTAAAACGAAAATTCAGATTCGGGTGAAACGGTGGCTAAATTTTCAGGTACAAATTTTTCAAAGCGTGCTTTTTCACACGATGCACTACCGCCCCCGCCGCCACTCGCGCCCCCGCCGTGCATACTGTGATCAATCGCGTAGCTGTTTGCAGCGAATAATAAAGCGACTAAACTTAACGCTATTTTTTGCATGAATAATTCCTTATTGTTTTTATTTTGAATTGCGTCGTTCGACGCATCGTAAGTATAAATTTAAACGAGCGTGGGCGCGAGGCGATTTTCAAGAATTTGTAACCGTTCAGGCGTACCAATATCAAACCAAAAACCATCAAAAAATTGACCTTTTACGCGATTTTCCAACATGGCGGCGCGTAATAATGGCGCAAGTTGGGTGCTATTTTTCGGCGCATTTTTGAAAAAATCTGGCGAATAAATCCCGATGCCACTGAAAGTAAGCATTCCCCCCTTTGAAGGGGGGCAGGGGGGATGTGCTTTAATTCGACCGTTTGAATGAATGTGAAAATCGCCCGATAAATGATGCTCAGGATTCGGCACCAAAACCAAATGCGCTAAATCAACAGGCTGTTTTTGCAATGTTTCAAACGGAAAATCTGTGGCAATATCGCCATTCACCACTAAAAAAGGTTCATTTCCCAGCAAGGGCAGGGCATGAATAATTCCGCCGGCTGTTTCTAAACCATTTTCACCTTCGGGAGAATAAATAATCGTCGCGCCAAACTGTGAACCATCGCCCAACGCCGCTTCGATTTGTTCACCCAAATACGCATGATTGATGACTATTTCGGTAAAATTCGCTGCAACTAATTGTTCAATTGTGCGTGCAATTAACGATTTCCCCGCCGCTAAAAGCAACGGTTTGGGTGTATTATTCGTCAAAGGGCGCATTCTTTCGCCACGCCCCGCCGCTAAAATCATCGCTCGCATTGATTTTCCCGTTGTAAAAAAAATACTCGATTATTTACGGTTACATTATTTTTCAATTCTTGATTCGTGAGCATGCTTAATTCGTGGTTAGAGGTTAAAATTCAGCCATAGATATTGCATTTGGAGTTTTATGAACAAATCACAGCGTCCCGTTGTCGTTTCATTTTCGGGTCACGATCCCAGCGGTGGCGCGGGAATTCAGGCGGATATTGAAACCATTATTAGCCATCATTGTCACGCGGCAAGCATTATTACTTGCTTAACGGAACAAAATACAAAAAATGTCGTGGAAATTGTACCGCAAAAACCGGAACATATTATTCGGCAAGCCAAAACGTTGTTAAACGATATGCCGGTTCATGCGTTTAAAATCGGCTTGATGGGTAACGCGGATATTGCTCAGGCAATTGCGGATATTGTGCGACGTTATCCATTGATTCCGGTGATTTTAGATCCGATTTTAGCGGCAGGTGGTGGAACGAATTTAGCGAATGAAGATTTAATATATTCAATGCGGGAATTATTGTTGCCATTGACGACGATTTTAACACCGAATTGTCAGGAAGCGCGGCGGTTAACGGGTTTGGAAGACGTTGGAGCGTGTGGTTTGAAATTATTGGATTGGGGTTGTGAGTACGTTTTAATCACAGGTGCGGATGAAGCGACGGAAAGCGTAGAAAATCGGCTTTTTCATCTCGAACATCAACAAAATTATACTTGGGCGCGATTACCGGCAAATTATCACGGTTCGGGTTGTACGTTAGCGGCGAGTATTGCGGCATTATTTGCGCTGGGTGTCGAACCGTTGCAAGCTATCAATGACGCGCAGGAATACGCTTGGCACAGTTTGCAGGCAGGTTATCGAACAGGGGCGGGGCAATTGAATCCGAATCGATTTTTTTGGAGAGATGAATAAATGTTAATGCCAAAACGCGGGCTTTATGCGATTACGCCCGAAGGCAAAACGGCAGCGGAAATTTTGGAATTTACTGAAGCGGTTTTGAAAGGAGGCGCGTGTGTTGTTCAATATCGAGAAAAAGGTCGAAACGATAAAACCGATTTGGCAAAAAAATTACTCGAACTTTGCCACGCGCATAATGTGCCATTTCTGATTAACGATAATGTAGAACTTGCCGAAACTATTGGCGCGGATGGCGTGCATTTGGGCAAAGATGACGGGTCGATTTCAGAAGCGCGTCAGCGTTTGGGCAAATCAGCAATTATCGGTGTGTCATGTTATAACTCACTTGAATGCGCGATTGCCGCCGAAAAAGAAGGCGCGAATTATGTGGCATTTGGGCGATTTTTCAGCTCGAATTCAAAACCACTCGCTGCACCCGCTGAAATCGGCACATTAACTGCCGCAAAAAAAGTTTTAACGTTGCCGATTGTAGCGATTGGTGGCATTTTGCCTAAAAATGGTACGTCGCTGATTGATGCAGGAGCAGATTTATTAGCGGTTATTGGTGGTTTGACAATCGCTAATTCTGAGCGTGCCGCACAAACATTTACGGCGTTATTTTCAGAAAATGGTCACTAAAATGTTACGCTTTACAAAAATTTTTCTTCTATTTATTTTGGGGTTAGTTATGACACAGCAAAACGCACTGGCACTTGAAACCGTTGAGATTCCAGCGGCTTCGACACACAAATACTCGGTCATTTGGTTGCACGGTTTGGGTGCCGATGGACACGATTTTGAGAATATTGTTTCTGAATTGCATTTGATTGATGCGTCGAGTATTCATTTTATTTTCCCCCACGCGCCCATTCAAAAAATTACCGTTAATCACGGTGCAGAAATGCGGGCATGGTACGACATTTTGAGCATGAACGATTTGAATCGAGAGGTTGATGTCAAAGGGATTGAGCATTCGGCACGGTTAATTAACGCGCTGATTCAACGGGAAATCGATAAAGGCATTCCGTCGAAAAACATTTTGTTGGTGGGTTTTTCGCAAGGGGGCGTTTTGGCGTTGCACACTGGCTTGCGATTTAATCAACCGTTGGCGGGAATTGTGGCGTTATCAGCGTATTTGCCGACACTCGACAGTTTGAAAACGCAACGCGCCGAGGTGAATAATCACACGCCGATTTTTATGGCGCACGGGATTATTGATTCTGTCGTGGACATTGAAAGCGGAAAAGCGGCGTTTGATGGTTTAAAAGCGTTGAGTTATCCCATTCAGTGGCACGATTATGTGATGGAACACAGTTTGTGCGTCGAAGAAATGGAACAAATTGCGATATTTATCAACGCGGTTTTTAAATGACACTGTCTTGTGTGAGTTTATTTTCGGTTGAGAATTTAACAATTCGATTTGGTGACACGTTTGTTGTCGATAAAATCAGTTTTGAAATTCACGCCGGTGAAACGTTTGCGTTGGTAGGTGAATCGGGTTCGGGCAAATCGATGACCGCGTTGGCGGCGTTAAATTTATTGCCGCACAACGCAGTTATAAAAAGTGATTCGATGTGTTTGCAAAACGAAAATCTGGCGCAACTTTCTGAAAAAGAGTGGTGCAAAATTCGGGGGCGACGCATTGCGATTATTTTTCAAGATCCGATTGCGTCGTTGAATCCGGTGATGACCATTGGGCAACAAATTTCTGAAGTGTTAAATCTGCATTTCAAACTTTCAAAAATTGAACTCAAAAATCGTGTCGTAGAATTATTGCAACAAGTCGAGTTGCCGAATGCCGCGCAACGGGTGAACGATTATCCGCATCAACTTTCGGGCGGACAACGGCAGCGCGTGATGATTGCGATTGCACTTGCTGGAAAGCCCGATTTATTGATTGCTGACGAACCGACGACGGCGTTAGACGTGACGATTCAAGCGCAAATTTTAGAATTGCTCAAAAACATTCAAGCGCAAACGGGCATGGCGTTGTGGTTAATAAGTCATGATTTGGCGTTGGTGGCGAGCATTGCTCAACGTGTCGCGGTGATGCAAAACGGCAAAATTGTCGAAACAGGCGAGGCAAAATCTCTGTTTCAAAATCCCCAACATTCGTACACGCAAAAATTAGTGGCTGCGTTGCCGTCGCTGCAAAGTTGCCAAAATAAAGAAATTACCGTCAAACCCGCGTTATTAAATGTGCAAAATTTCTATTGTCATTATCCGATTCGCAAAGGCATTTTAAAGCGCGTGGTAGATTACGTCCGAGCGGTGGACGGCGTGAGTTTTTCATTGCAACGCGGTAAAACGTTGGCGTTAGTGGGTGAATCGGGTTGCGGTAAAACCACGTTGGGCAAAGCGTTATTGCATTTAATTCCATCGAATAGCGGCGACGTATTTTTAGACGGAATTGCGTTGCATTCATTGACCGGCGAGGCGTTGCGTCAACAACGCGCCGCCATGCAAATCGTGTTTCAAGATCCTTTTTCGTCGATGAATCCGCGAATGTTGGTCGGTGAAATTATCGCGGAAGGATTACGCGCGTTGCGTCCCGAAATGCTAGCGGTTGAACGTGAAATGCGCGTTGCGTTGTTATTAAAACGGGTCGAGTTGCCTGAAGCGGCGATGTATCGTTATCCGCATGAATTTTCGGGCGGACAACGGCAACGGATTTGTATTGCGCGAGCGTTGGCGGTTGAGCCGAAAGTGATTATTTGTGACGAACCGACCAGCGCGTTGGATGTTTCTGTTCAAGCGCAAATTATTCAACTATTGAAAACGTTGCAACGCGAACAAGGCATGAGTTATTTATTTATTACGCACGATTTGGGCGTGGTGGCAGAAATTGCGGACGATGTCGCGGTGATGTATCAAGGAAAAATTGTGGAGCAGGGCGCAGTGGCGGAAGTGTTATTGAATCCAAAACACATTTACACGCAAAAATTATTAGCGGCGGTGCCAAAATTTTAAGCGCAAAAAAGCAGGTCGAAACCTGCTCTTTTCATCAATCAAAAAAAGAAAGTCTTAAACTATAATTTGAGAAACTGCCGTTTTTGCTAACGGCGATAAACCTTCACCATCATGATTTTTTAAATGGTCAATAATTGCCTGACGCATTCGTAATTCCCACGAACGTGAAATGTGATTTTTTACGCCTTCTGCCGCAATCGTTTTATCAGGATCAGCATCAAAAAACGCGCTAATATCGTTCGCCATTTTGACTAATCGTTCAATTTTCATGCTCATTTATTTATTCCGTAAATCGTTGTGAATGACTGTAAATTACGCAGGAATTATCCCGCGCAAACCCTATTAACGTTAAACCAGATTCCTGCGCCAATCGAATCGCCAACGCCGTCGGAGCAGAAATTGCCACCAAAATCGTCACGCCGACTGACGTGGCTTTTTGCACCATTTCATAACTCGCGCGACTGGTGGTAATCATAAAACCCGCGCCAAAATCCGTATCGCGTTTCAACAACGCGCCAATCAATTTATCGAGCGCATTGTGTCGCCCGACATCTTCGCGCAACTCCATAATTCCATTTTCAGGCGAAACCCACGCGACGGCATGAATCGCGCCCGTCAATTGATTGAGTTTTTGATGTTCTGACAAGTTTTTTAATGCGGCTGTGAGTTGTGCAGCGGTAATTTTCAACTCGCCAGAAACCGAACGTGTTGGTTTGATGGCTTGTTTTAACGTCGTCGCGCCACACAAACCACAACCTGTGCGACCTGTGAGATTTCGTCCTTTGTCGGCTAAACCTTGAAAACGTACTTCAGGAATTTTAACTTGAACTTCAATGCCGTTTGCGTGCTGATAAATTTTCGCAGATTCGACTTCTGACGCATTAGCAATGATGCCTTCTGTCAAACTAAAACCGAGCGCGAAATCTTCTAAATTCGTTGGCGTTGCGAGCATAACGACGTGTGAAACGCCGTTATACATCAGCACAACAGGCACTTCTTCGGCGACAAAATCATCAATTTTTGAGCGTTCGCCATTTCGCCAACGCTCAACGGGAACGGACTGATAACTTGACCAGCCCAATTCTAAAACCGACGCTAAAAATGCGTCGTTAGACATTCGACGCTTGTGCTAATAAATCAAGTTGGTTTTCAGTGAAAGCGCGATAACCTTGTTGCCATTCTGAACTTTGGGTAACTTTCGTGATTTGCACGGCGGTCACTTTATATTCAGGGCAGTTTGTCGCCCAGTCACTATTGTCAGTCGTAATCACATTCGCGCCCGATTCGGGGAAATGGAACGTGGTATAAACTACACCAGGCTGCACGCGCTCTGAAACCAAAGCGTGTAAAACCGTTTCACCCACACGACTTTTAATGCCAACCCAATCGCCATCGTTAATACCGCGATCTTCCGCGTCGTGCGGATGAATTTCTAAAATATCTTCAGAATGCCACACATTATTTTCGGTGCGGCGTGTTTGTGCGCCTACGTTGTAATGCGCCAAAATTCGACCCGTCGTCAAAATCAAGGGGAATTTGCCATTGACTCGTTCTTGCGTTGCCACAAATTCCGTCAACATAAACAAACCTTTACCGTTATCACGCAAAAATTCTTCCGTGTGCATAATCGGCGTACCGGTTGACGCTTCGTCGTAGCAAGGCCATTGAATGCTGCCCAATTCGTCAATTTTTGCGTAACTCACACCCGCAAAAGTCGGCATAAGACTGGCAATTTCAGCCATGATTTCAGAAGGATGACTGTAATTCATCGGATAGCCGAGCGCATTCGACAACATTTGCGTGACTTCCCAATCGGCATAACCCGCAAGCGGACGCATGGTTTTACGAACAGGTGAAATACGACGTTCAGCGTTGGTAAAGGTGCCATCTTTTTCTAAAAACGACGCGCCTGGTAAGAAAACGTGCGCGAATTTCGCCGTTTCATTCAAGAAAATATCTTGCACAATCACACATTCCATCGCCCGCAATGCTGCGTGAACGTGCGTAATATCAGGATCAGATTGAGCAATATCCTCGCCTTCGCAATACAAGCCCATAAAAGTGTTATCGAGTGCTGCATCAAACATATTTGGAATTCGCAAACCAGGATTGATGCTTAATTTTGCACCCCATGTTTTTTCAAACAAATCATGTGTTTCAGGGTCAGAAACGTGGCGATAACCTGGTAATTCATGCGGGAACGAACCCATATCGCACGAGCCTTGCACGTTATTTTGTCCGCGTAATGGATTTACACCCACGCCGTCACGCCCTAAATTGCCTGTCGCCATCGCTAAATTCGCAATGCCGATAACCATTGTTGAACCTTGACTGTGTTCCGTCACACCCAAACCGTAATAAATCGCGCCATTTTTTGCCGTGGCATACAAACGCGCCGCCGCTCTCATGTCTGCCGCCGGAACACCTGTAATTTCTTCAGTCGCTTCAGGTGAATGACGTTCATCGGCAATAAACGTGCGCCATTTATTGAACGAAGCCACTTCGCAACGGGCATTTACAAAATCTTCATCGACCAAACCTTCACTGACAATAACGTGCGCCAACGCATTGATTAACGCCACGTTGGTACTCGGGCGCAATTTCAAATGGTAATCGGCTTGAACGTGTGGCGTTTTGACTAAATCAATTTCGCGTGGATCAACAACAATTAAATTCGCCCCTTGACGCAAACGTTTTTTCATTTGCGAACCAAAAACAGGATGTCCGTCGGTGGGATTTGCGCCAATCACTAAAATCACGTCAGCTTTCATTACCGAATCAAAATCTTGCGTTCCCGACGATTCGCCAAACGTTTGTTTTAAACCGTAACCCGTTGGTGAATGGCAAACTCGCGCACAAGTATCCACGTTGTTATTGCCAAAACCTGCGCGAATGAGCTTTTGAACTAAATAGGCTTCTTCGTTGGTGCAACGTGAAGACGTTAATCCGCCGACCGAATCTTTGCCATATTTCGCTTGAATGCGCTTCATTTCTGACGCGGCGTAAGTAATCGCTTCTTCCCACGAAACTTCTTTCCAAGCGTCTTGAATGCTGGTGCGAATCATCGGTTTGGTGATGCGGTCTTTGTGCGTCGCGTAACCAAACGCGAAACGTCCTTTCACGCACGAATGTCCGTGATTCGCTTTGCCGTCTTTATTTGGCACCATGCGAATAACTTGTTCGCCTTTCATTTCAGCACGGAATGAACAGCCCACGCCGCAATACGCGCAGGTTGTGACGATTGCGTGTTCAGGTTGACCGTTTTCGATAACGTTATTTTCCATTAACGTTGCGGTCGGGCAGGCTTGAACACACGCGCCACAAGATACACATTCAGAACTTAAAAAATCTTCGTTTTGTCCAGGTGAAACTTTGGAATCAAAACCACGTCCGTCGATGGTTAACGCAAAAGTGCCTTGGGTTTCTTCACAGGCGCGAACGCAACGAGAACACACGATACATTTGCTCGGATCGAAACTAAAATAAGGATTTGAGGTATCTTTTTTTGCATCCAAATGAGTTTCAATCGGATGATAACGCACTTCGCGCAAACCGACCGCGCCCGCCATATCTTGCAATTCGCAATCGCCGTTTGCCGAACACGTTAAGCAATCCAACGGATGATCTGAAATATATAATTCCATCACACCGCGACGTACTTCGGCGAGTTGTTTGTTTTGTGTGACCGCTTTCATGCCTTCAAAAACGGGCGTGGTACACGAAGCCGGCAAACCGCGTCCGCCTTCAATCTGCACCACACACAAACGACATGAACCAAATGGCTCGATGCTATCGGTCGCGCAGAGTTTTGGAATATCAATCCCAATGCTCGCCGCCGCACGCATTACCGACGTTCCCGCAGGAACGGTCACTTTAAAACCGTCAATTTCCAAATTGACCATTTCGGTTGCCGCACTCGCTGGCGTGCCGAAATCTTTTTCTTTATTCATGCTCATTATTTTATTCTCGTTATTATTTTAAGCGGCATTATGTTTGACGCTGACACCAAAATCTTCAGGGAAATGATTCAACGCGCTGAGGACGGGATAAGGTGTCATGCCGCCTAACGCGCATAATGAACTGTTCAACATCGTGTCGCACAACGAACGGAGTAACGGAATGTTTTTGTCTAAATCGCGTTTGTTGACGATTTCGTCCATCACTTCATAACCGCGCGTTGAACCGATTCGGCACGGTGTACATTTGCCGCACGATTCCGCCGCGCAAAATTCCATGCTGTATTTTGCCATTTCTGCCATATCGACCGTGTCATCAAATGCCACGATTCCGCCGTGTCCGACAACTGCCCAAAGTGCCGCGAATGCTTCATAATCTAACGGTGTGTCGAATTGTGATTCGGGCAAATAGGCACCGAGCGGGCCGCCCACTTGCACTGCGCGAATCGGTTTGCCTGTCGCAGAACCGCCGCCGAAATCATAAAGCACTTCGCGCAAGGTCGCGCCAAACGCTAATTCAACCAAACCTGGGTGTTTTAAATTTCCCGCCAGTTGCAACGGCAACGTGCCGCGTGAACGTCCCATGCCGAAATCACGGTAAAAATCGCCGCCTTTGTCTAAAATTATCGGCACAGAAGCCAATGAAATCACGTTGTTCACAACGGTGGGTTTGCCAAATAATCCGCTAATGGCTGGCAATGGTGGCTTGAAACGTACCAAACCGCGTTTGCCTTCTAAACTTTCCATTAACGAGGTTTCTTCGCCACAAACGTATGCGCCCGCGCCTTGACGAACTTCCAAATGGAACGCGCGTCCGCTGCCTTGAACGTCGTCGCCTAAATAACCCGCCGCATAAGCATTGGCAATCGCGGTGTTTAAAATTTCAAAAGCGTGCGGATATTCGATGCGTAAATAAATATAGCCTTGCGTCGCGCTAACCGCCAAACCGGCAATTGTCATGCCTTCAATCAAAACAAACGGGTCGCCTTCCATAATCATACGGTCGGAAAATGTGCCAGAATCGCCTTCGTCCGCGTTGCAAATAATGTATTTTTGATCGGCTGGCGTGTTTAAAACTGTGTTCCATTTAATTCCCGTTGGAAACGCCGCGCCACCACGTCCACGCAAACCTGAATCCGAAACGTGTTTCACGATGTCAGCTTGAGAAATTTCTAACGCATTTTTCAAACCACGATAACCGTCATGCGCGATGTAATCCTCTAAACTGACGGGATCGGTAATTCCAACTCGTGCAAACGTTAAACGTTGTTGTTTTTTGAAATACGGAATTTCTTCGGTCAAACCTAACGACAATGCGTGTGAACCCCCGTTTAAAAAATCGGCATCAAATAAACTAGCAACGTCGCTGGTTTTCACCGCGCCGTAAGCAATTCGTCCATTTTCGGTGGCGACTTCAACCATCGGTTCCAGCCAATACATGCCGCGCGAACCATTGCGAACAACGTTGATTGCAACGCCACGTTTTTCAGCTTCTTGCGTGATGGCGTTAGCAACACGATTTGCGCCAACCGATACCGCACTTGAATCACAAGGTACATAAACGGTAATACTCATGCCGATTTCTCCTTCAAAAGTTCATCAAAATCAGTCGTTGAAACTTTGCCGTAAACGTCTTTGCCAATTTGAATCGCAGGCGAACACGCGCAATTACCCAAGCAATAAATCGGTTCGAGTGAAAATTGTCCATCCGCCGTAGTTTCGTGATAATCAATGCCGAGCGTGGTTTTAACGTGATTTTCTAATGCTTTGCCGCCCATCGATAAACACGATTCAGCACGACAAACTTGAATGGTATGTTTGCCTGGCGCGGTATCACGAAAATAATGGTAAAAACTAATTACGCCATGCACTTCCGCACGCGAAAGATTCAACGCTTTGGCAATGGTGGGAACGGTTTCGGGTGGCACATAACCTAACGCATTCTGCACCGCGTGCAAAATCGGAAGTAACGCGCCTTTTTTATCTTTGAGATCGGCGACAATCGTCTGCACGGTCTGCATCATAGTTGGTTCTGTCATGTTCACTCGCTATCAGAATTCTGTTCAAAAACATTCATAAAAATCGGCGATAGAATAGCACAGTTGAAACACTATAAAAATACTACAATTGACGTGGAATTATGCGTTGTGTGACAGATTTTAGGCGGGGATTTTGGAAAGTTCTAAGCGATAAAAACGAGTTTCTACCGCTTAGAATTTGAGTGGCGTTAATTCCACTTCATGATTGGCACAGTTGAAATCGAATTTTTCGGCGAACCGTCAATCAATTTATCGCTGTAAACCAAGTAAATCAGCACGTTTCGTTTTTTGTCAAAAAAACGCACCACTTGCAAGGTTTTGAAAATCAACGAGCGATTTTCTTTAAAAACCACGTCGCCATTTTTCAAATGATCCAATTTACTCACATCAATCGCGCCAATTTGACGGCACGCAATCGACGCTTCCGACGGATCTTCAGCCAAACCCACCGCGCCTTTTAAACCGCCCGTTTTCGCTTTTGAAACGTGGCACGTTACGCCAGCCACTTCAGGATCATCAAAGGCTTCAATGACGATTTTACTGTTTGGACTGAGTAAATTAAACGTGGTCGAAACTTCGCCAATTTCTTCTGCGGCTACCGAAAAGGCAAATATCGCCAATAAACCCGCCGCAAACACTTTTGCCATTATTTTCATAACAACAAGCTAATCGGTTGGAACAAATCGTTAATGGTGCGACCGGTGGCATTTTCACCCATCGCGTGCATTTTCCATTCACCATTGTGACGATACAATTTCGCCATGATTTGCGCGGTGTGTGCGCCTTGTGACGTTAACGTGTAACGCGCAATTTCGTTTTGATTGCTACCGTCCAACAGACGGCAATACGCATTTTCAACTTCGTTAAACGTTTGTCCGGTGAATGAATTAACCGTAAAAACCAACGCGGTGACATTTTCAGGAACACGGCTCAAATCCACGATAATTTGTTCGTCATCGCCGTCGCCAGCACCTGTACGATTATCGCCCGTGTGAACAATACTGCCGTCTTTACTGGTAAGTTGTCCAAAGAAAATGGCATCAACAACTTTATCGCCCGCAAACATAATGCAGGATGCGTCTAAATCAATCGTGTTTTCACCGCTGCCTACTTTGAACAAGCCGCCCAATATGCCGCTTTTTTTCTCAGTTTGTTTTGCATCCCAGCCTAAACCCATGACCACTTTCGTGAGCGTTGTGCCAGATTCTTTGGAGAGGGAAATTTTTTGCCCTTTTTCGAGGTTAATAGCCATTTTCAGTCCTAAACACTTACGCCAAAAGAAGTCGCTAACGGAGCTAATCCGCCTGCAAAACCTTGTCCCACCGCACGGAATTTCCAATCTCCGCCATTACGATATAATTCGCCGAAAATCATGGCGGTTTCAGTTGAAGCGTCTTCGCTCAAATCATAACGCGCTAATTCCACGCCGCCATCTTCGTTAATCACGCGAATGTAAGCGTTTCTAACTTGTCCAAAGTTTTGGTGGCGCGTTTCGCCTTCGTCAATCGTGACAGAAAAAACTACCCGATCGATGTCCGCAGGCACTTTTGACAATTCAACTTTAACGGTTTCGTCATCGCCTTGCCCCGCGCCGGTTCTGTTGTCGCCTGTGTGTTGAACTGCACCGTCTGCGACAATTTTATTATTGTAAAAACAAAAATCGCCGTCGTTTCTCACTTTGCCATCGACTTTCACCAAAAAAGCGTTGGCATCTAAATCGAATGCTACGCCGTCAGTCGCGCGTTCTGCCCAACCTAAACCGATGATGATTTTGTTTAAATTTGGGGCTTCTTTACTTAAATTAACATTGCCGCCTTTGCTTAATGAAACTGCCATTTTGTACGCTCCAAGATTGTTGTTTGTGAATGAAAACGCGGTTGCGTTCTCACCATTATGCGGATGATTACACTAAAAACAAGGTGAATTTTAAATTTACAATGACGATTTTCAGCCATCTGTCAACGTAGTTTAGCGGTGGAATTTCTGCTAAACTTCCGCCGGAATTCACAGAAAAATAAAAATAAATGAAAGAAAAATGGAGCGTGGTTTATGACTAAAACCGCGCTTTTTTTCGCTGTATTGACTGAGCTACCATCAAGAGAAACCATGTCTGAAAGTTATTTACTTGAGCGCGATCCTACGCTGGATAAGCTAAAAGCTCCACCGAATTCAATTCACGCTGAACAATCTGTTTTAGGGTCATTGATTATTGAAAATGGCGCGTGGGACACGGTTGCAGATAAACTTTCGGAGGTCGATTTTTATCTGCGTTCGCACAAACTTATTTTTCGCACGATTGCCCAATTAGCCGAACAACAAATTCCGTTTGATATTATTACGCTGTCGGAATCGTTGAAATCATTGGGGCAATTAGACGCAATTGGTGGGTTATCGTATTTGATTGTGTTGTCGAAAGACACGCCTTGCGCCACGAATGTCGAGGCTTATGCCAATATCGTGCGCGATAAATCGGTGTTACGGCAATTGATTAGCGCAGGAACGACCATTGCAAATTCGGTTTATCAAATTGAAGGGCGCACCACGCAAGATTTACTCGAAACGGCAGAACAGCTGGTTTTTAAAATTGCCGAACAAACCCAAAAATCCAACGAAGGCGGTTTTATTGGAATTCGGGCGTTGGCGAAAAAAACTATTGAAAAAATTGAATTACTCGCCGAACTCGATGGTTCAATTACGGGCGCAGCCACTGGTTTTGATGATTTGGACACGCTGACTTCGGGTTTGCAACCGTCGGATTTGGTGATTATTGCGGGTAGACCGTCGATGGGAAAAACGACGGTGGCCATGAATATCGCCGAAAACTTCGCCATTAAAAATCAAAAACCCGTGGCTATTTTTAGTATGGAAATGCCCGGTGACGCGATTGTGATGCGAATGATGTCGTCGCTTGGTGGCATTGAACAGCAAGCGGTGCGTTCGGGTAAGTTGGATGATAACGATTGGCCGCGATTAACGATGGCGTTGACGATGCTGAATAGCACCAAATTATTTATTGACGACAGTGCTGCGCTAACGCCGAGTGAAATTCGTGCTAGGGCGCGACGTTTGGCGCGTGAACACGGTCAACTGGGTTTGATTGTGGTGGATTATTTGCAATTGATGAATTCACCCACCAGCGGCGAAAGTCGCGTTCAACAAATTTCGGATATTTCGCGCGGTCTAAAGGCGTTGGCGAAAGAATTAAATGTGCCGGTGATTGCGCTGTCGCAGTTGAATCGTAATTTAGAACAACGTCCTAATAAACGTCCGGTGATGTCCGATTTACGCGATTCCGGTGCGATTGAACAAGACGCGGATTTGATTTTATTTATTTACCGCGACGAAGTTTACAATGAAAATAGTCCTGACAAAGGCACGGCTGAATTGATTATTGGCAAACAACGAAATGGACCGCTCGGAATGGTTCGTTTAATGTTCCAAGGGAATTATTCACGCTTCCAAAACTGCGCGAATCCCACCCATTACAATTCTTACAGCGACGAATAATTTTCTTAATTTCTAATAACCGAGATAAACAAAAATGACATTACCTCTTTACGATTACGCAACCTTAACCGACGAAGAATGTGACGCACGCATCGTGGCGGCGAAAGCCACATTGGGCGACCGTTGCGTCATTTTAGGTCATCATTATCAGCGCAACGAAGTTTTCAAACATGCCGACTTTTCGGGAGATTCGTTAAAATTGTCGAAAGATGCCGCCGAATCCACCGCCGAATATATTGTATTTTGTGGCGTGCATTTTATGGCGGAAGTCGCTGATATTTTGTCGCGTCCGAATCAAATGGCGATTTTGCCCGATTTATCCGCCGGTTGTTCGATGGCGGACATGGCAAATTTGATGAAAGTCAATCAATGTTGGTCGGAACTGGCGCAAGTTTTGGACGTAGAAAATGAGGTTACGCCAGTTACTTACATCAATTCGGCGGCAGATTTAAAAGCCTTTTGCGGCGAACACGGCGGCATTGTTTGTACGTCTTCAAACGCTGAAAAGATTTTGAATTGGAGTTTTGAGCGACGGGAAAAAGTGTTGTTTTTTCCAGACCAACATTTGGGACGCAACACCGCGCACCGTATGGGCATGAGTTTGGACGACATGGTTGTGTGGGATTTCACCAAACCGATGGGCGGTTTGACCGTCGAAGAAATCAAAAATGCTAAACTGATTTTGTGGAATGGCTTTTGTTCGGTGCATCAAATGTTCAAGCCTGAACACATCGATAATTTTCTCGCGCTGTATCCCGAAACCAAAATTATCGCGCATCCCGAAGCATCTTTTGAAGTGTGTCAAAAAGCGGATTATGTTGGTTCGACGGAATTTATTTTGAAAACTATTCGCGCGGCTGAAAACGGTAGTCGGTGGCTCGTGGCGACGGAATTGAATTTGGTGAATCGCCTAAACGAAGAATGCCAAGCCGACGGTAAAAATGTGCATTTCATGTCGCCGATGTTGTGTATGTGTTCGACCATGTTTAGAACCGATCCGCAGCATTTGGCTTGGGTGTTAGAAAATTTGGTCGCCGGTCACGTTGTAAATCAAATTTCAGTTCCTGCGAGAGATGCGCTGTTAGCGAAAGAAGCCTTAAACGCCATGTTGACGGTCGTTTAAATTCAACAAAACCGCGCTTCATCATCACGAAGCGCGGGTGGTTCACGTTACTTTTTCGTTTTAAAAAAAGTGTTATAAATTTTAAAACTCAAAATCAGCGTCGCCAAAAACAACGTAATCGCATTCGCCACGATAATCACATTATTCGCTAAATAAATTCCGTAAATCAGCCAACACAAAACGCCCATCGTAAACGCGCTGTACATCGTTAGCGACAATGCGTCCGTGTCGCGCGTCCGAATCGTCAAAATTGCTTGCGGTAAAAAAGAACTGGTCGTCAACGTCGCCGCAACGTAGCCCAAAATATCTACTGTCATCATCACAAAAAGTTTTTCCTCCATTAAAATGCGGCGAATTATACGGCGAGTTATTACGAATCGCTTTAAAAACCCTATTCAGCGTCGATAAGCTATAATGATTTCCATTATTTATTTATTTTAATTTTATGTTATGTCACTTTTTCTAACGTCTAATCGTTACGTCTTTGTCGGTGTTTGTAGTTTGGTGATAATTTGTTTTGTATCGCCTTCAATTGCTAGTGAAGACAAATCGTGGACAGATTCTATTAACGTTTCTGGTTATGCCAAAATCACGGCGAATGCGCCAAATCATAAGCCAACTTCCATTTCATTAGACGATTTAAGTTTATTTGTTTCGGGCAAATTTAATCGTTGGTTTAATCCTTTTTTAGAAGCCGAAGCCTACAACATTCCGCTCTGGCAAGCGGGAGGCGGCGCACAATTTAACAGCGCACAATTAGCGATTGAACGGTTATACAATGACTTTCAAATTTCGGACGATAACACCTTCCGCGCCGGTAAATTTTTAGCTCCCATCAATCATTGGAATATCATTCACGCCGCGCCACTCGTGTGGACAACCAATCGCCCCATTACCTCAACGTATTCCCGCGCTAACTACATTACGGGTATGAATATGCGTCACAATTTTGATGCGCTGACGGGAAACGCGCTGGAAATTTATGTGCAACCGGTCGATGAATTTAATTCCAAACCGTTGACCGAACACGAACGCCATTATCAAACGGTCGCCGGCGCACGCTGGATTACGCACGAAGATTTGGATTATTATTTAGGCGTTTCATTCCAGTTTGCAGACGTGGCGCACAGCGATGAAAAGCGTAATTCAATTAGCGTGGACGGCAATTGGCAACATAAGTGGTTTGAATTAGAAAGTGAATTTGTTTTTACGCACGTTGATACCAGCACACCACAGCAACATGGCAGCGATTGGGGCGGTTATATGCAAATGGCGGTGCCGTTAATTGAACATTTTAATTTGATTACCCGTTACGAACATTTTGAATATGCCAACAAATCTGCGGCAACGGATACCACATTAAGTGGCATTGTTTATCGTCCCGTGCCACGTTTATCGTTGAAATTGGAATGGCAACAAACCGAAGGCAGCATTTATCATAATCCAACCGGACTTTACAGCTCCATTGCGGTGTTATTCTAATGAAAAAATTATCTATTTTAGGATTAACCGCTGCGTTATTATCATTCTCGAACGTCCACGCCGATTTGTACATTATCGCGAATAAAGATTCACCCACCGTGCAACTCGATAAAAGCGACATTGCCGCGATTTATTTATTGAAGAAAAAACATTGGGAAAATGGCGACGATATTATGCCAATTAACTTACCCGCAACTGCCGACGCACGCACGCATTTTACCGCTGAAATTTTTGATAGCACGCCCGAAAAGTTAGGCAGTTATTGGGACAAAATGCTGTTCAAAGGTGAAAATCCACCGGTGACGCAAAATTCAGAACAAGCCGTCATCATGTTTGTGGAACGCATCAAGGGCGCAATTGGTTATGTGGAAACCAAACCACAAAGTTCGCAAATCAAAATTTTGCAACAATTTTCTAGCAAATAATTCGGATTTTTCATGTCACGTTTTTCTCTTTCTGTTCGCTTAACGTTGTTTTTTAGTTTTATCGTTTTACTCGTCACCACGACGTTAAGCGCGGTGGTTTTTTATCAAGCGGGCGCAAAAATCAATCAACAAATCAATCATAATCTGAGCGACATTGCCAATCATAAAGCCGCTGAAATCGGTAATATATTACTTTTTGAACGCACCAATTTACTGGCGTGGCGAGCTTCTTCGGTGATGCTCGATGTGGTGGTTGATGATTTGGATAAACGTATCAACACCGAACTGAAAAACCTGAAGCAGTATTATCAATTGCAAGGGGATTTGTATGTGTTTAATGCAGAGGGGATTTTAATTGCGTCTACGCAACAGGGCGTATTAAAAACAAAATTGCCGGAAGCGTGGCAAACGAAAAAAGATTATCAGCTTGTTTTTGAACACGAAGTGCCGTTTATTCAAGGCAACATTATTGCTCAGATTACGGCATTAAAACCGCCGCAATTAAAAATGCAGGGCTATTTGGTGATTACGCATTCGTGGAACGACATCAGCCGATTGCTTGCGCCGACCGACAGCCGTTTTGCGTTACAGAAAGCGAACGATGATACGATGGCCGAATTATTTACTACTGACGGTGTTGAAACTATTGATATGAATGACGATTTTGCGACTAAATCGTTATGGGTCTTGAATGAAAATAGTTATCTGGGTTCGATTTCAAAACCCGTCACACTCAACGGTTTTAGTTTTCAGGTGGCGGCGTTTATGCCAGAAAGACTGGCACTCGAACCGTTATTTGAACTGACGAAAAATTTACTCGTCGCGGCTTTATTGGTGGGTATTCCCATGATTTTGTTGGTGAGTTTGCTCAGTCGCCACTTTGTTACGCCGATTAAAAAATTGACCGCCACGATTCGTACCATTGAAGATTTCAACGATTTATCGATTCAAGTGCCGATTTCAGGGCGCGATGAAGTCGCCGATTTGGGCAATGCGTTCAACCGAATGATTACCCGCTTAGGCGAATTAGTGCATAAATGTTCATTGGTCGAAAAAGAATTAGAAGATTTGAATCAAAATTTAGAAAATCAAGTCATCGAACGCACCGCGCAATTACAAGAAACGTTACAAAAACTTAAATCCGCGCAAACGCAATTGGTGCAATCGGAAAAAATGGCATCGTTAGGACAATTAGTCGCCGGCATCGCGCATGAAATCAACAATCCCATCGGAGCCATTTACGCTAATATGCCGCCGTTAAAAGAATATATTGAAGACATTGAAGGCACGGTGGAATTCGCGCAAAGCTGTTTAGATGCGAGTGGCGTGGAAAAATTAGACGAACACATGGCGCAAATTGATTACACCTTTGTCATTGAAGATTTAGCGAAATTGCTTAACAGCCAAAAACAAGCGGCAGATCGAATTCGGAATATCGTGTTGTCGTTGCGAAACTTTTCGCGACTCGATCAAGGCGAAATTAAAATGGTGCGACTTGAAGAAGGCTTGGATTCGACCTTACAAATGCTGCAACACCATTACAAAAGCCGTATCACTATCGAGAAAGATTACGCGCTCAATGAGATGGTGGAATGTTACGCAGGCGAACTGAATCAAGTGTTTATGAACATTCTCGCTAATGCAATTCAAGCGATTCCTGACAAAGGTTGCATTATTATCACGACCGCAAAAGTGAATAATCAAGCGGTTATCAGCATTGCAGATAATGGGGTGGGAATGCTGAACAACGTGAAAGAAAAAATCTTTGATCCGTTTTTTACCACCAAAGAAGTCGGCGAAGGCACGGGATTAGGCTTGTCAATTTCTTACGGCATTATTGAAAAACATCATGGCTCGTTAACTGTCGAATCTGAATTGAATCAAGGCACGCGCTTCATTATCGCTATTCCACTTCGAATTACACTGGCTTAATGTATTTAAATTCAACAACAGAATTACTGATTTCGGGCGGCGATAAACGGCTGGAATTGAATGCTCATGGCGTGAATAAATACGGTTGTTCGCCCACGCCGGATGACGCAATTTTATCGTTTAGCTCTTCGACGGCTTCGACTATTTCAATTAAAAATTTCAGTGTTGCCGACACGTTGCGAAATCGTTTAGAACACGCATTGCAAACCACGTCGGCAGAAATGCTTTATTCGCAAGAAATCACCCGCCAAAAAAATGCGTGGCGCGAATTGATAGGTTTGGCGACGGAAACGCAATTGATTTTTTCGCCGTCCGGTACGGATTTACACGCTTTGGTGGCTCATTACGTTGCGCCGAATACGTTAATTATTATGGTTGATGGCAATGAAACCGGCAGCGGTGTCGAAATGGCTTTGAAACAAGGTCAAAATGTCGAAGTGGTGTCAATTGCGTTGCGCTTTGACGATGGTTTGCCGCGTGCTATTTCGATTATTGATGCCGACGTGTTGGCGCAGGTGGCAAGAGCGATGGAACAACAGCGGGACGTACTTTTGATTGTGGCTGACCAATCTAAAACCGGCATGATTGCACCCAGCCCAGATTGTGCGATGCAATTAAAAAATCAGTATAAATTACGTTTGAATGTGTTGGTCGATGCGTGCCAATTTCGCTTATCGGCGACCACGTTAAACGCTTATTTACAGCACGATTTTATGATTGCGCTGACGGGTTCAAAATTTTTAGCCGCGCCGTCATTTTCGGCAATCTTACTTTTACCCGCGCCATTGCGAATGGCTGAAAAATCCGAAGCGATAAATTGGGGATTATTATTGCGAATGGAAATCGCATTAGGCGAATACCGAGCGTTTCACGTTTTAACGGACGCGCAAATTAGCGAAATTATTCGTGATTTTGCCGATGCCGTGCAGAATTATTTAAGCGCGTCGCCCCATTTTGAACCGTTAGAAACACCGGTTTTAAATCGTGGAAATTTAGTTGAAACGCCAATGTGGGACAATTTGCGGACGATTTTTCCGTTTATATTGTTGCGTGGAAATAAGCCGCTTTCTCGCGCTGAAACGTTGGCGTGTTATCAAGAATTGCCGTTGCAAAATCCCCGTTGCCAAATGGGTCAGCCGGTGATGTGTGGCAATGAACAAAGCGCGTTGCGCTTGTGTTTGAGTGCGCCATTGATTGTGCAAGCGGCGAAAAATAAAGCCTGTCGGCGTGATATGATTCAAAATGCTTTGCAGGTTTTGGCGACACTTGAAACATTGGTTCAATTGAGAAACGATAATTAAACTCTCCGCCACTTTTTTACAAAAAACAAACAGGAATTCAAAACAAAAATGACCACAAAAAATCTTTACACTCAACTCAAACAAGCCAAAAGCGAAGAAGACATCAAAGACGCTTACATTAAAGCTCTTGGACTGAAATCATTTACAAAAGGCATTGTCGATATTCGTACCAAAGAAATTTGGTTTGAAGCGAAAGACGGACGACACACCCTTTTTTCAATGTTCACGCAATTACTGAATTACGTTCATGACGCACGAACCAAAGGCGAAGAAATCCCGCCATTGCTCGCCGTTATCGACAGCGAAAAAGCCGCCATCATGAAAACGGCAGACGTTTTACCGTTTCTCGATAAAAAAACTATCAAATGGGGAAAGTCTGCCAGCAATGTCACGCCTGAAGCCTTGGCAGAAGTATCGGCGCACATTGGAACGTACTTTGTTAAATTCAACATCGCCACGCAAGAAAATGAATTTATCAGCACCGTTAAAGAAGCCATCAAAACGGGCGAAATCATCCGCACGCAAATTACGCCCGACAACTTGCGGCAAGTGTTTGATAAATGGTGCGAGTTGATTGGCAGCGAAATCGCTAACGTGAACCCAGAAGATTACGCGCTGTTATTTTTCGCCGACATCATGCACGACGGCAAAACGAAAACGCATGAAAATTTACCCGCAAAATTAGTACACGTTGACGATGCCCCCGCCTTCAGTTTAAACGGCACGCTTTACGAGTTGGGCAATCAAGACGGTTATCACGAATTTTGGACGATTTACCACAAGCCGCCAAACGCCGAATATCGAGATTATTTATTAGCTCGCCGTGACAGTTTGATTCCACTCGACACCCGTTGTTTTAAAGGCGCGTTTTATACGCCGTTAATCGTGGTCGAAAAAGCCTACGACAAACTCACAGAAACACTCGGCAAAGGTTGGCAAAAAAATTACATCGTGTGGGATATGTGTTGCGGCGTGGGGAATTTAGAAACCAAACACGGCAACCATAAAAACCTGTTTATGAGTACGCTCGACAAAGCCGACATCGACGTAATGAAAGCCACAAAAACCTGTCCTGCGGCACACCGTTTTCAATACGATTATTTGAACGACGACATCACCGACGACGGCAAGATTGATTACACGCTAACAAACAAAGTCCCAAAAGAATTACAGCAAGCCATCGCAGAAGGTAAAAAGATTTTAGTGTTAATCAATCCGCCTTATGCAGAAGCAACAAACGCTGATAATGTCTCAATCGGCGCGGGTGCTGAAAATAAAACAGGCGTTGCAAAAACCAAATTCGCAAAAAACGCAATGACTGATTATGGCAAAGCAAGCAATGAACTTTTTACGCAGTTTGTGGCGCGAATTGCACAAGAAATGCCGACAGCAACGTTGGCAATGTTTAGTAAGTTGAAATATGTGAACGCGCCGAATTTTGAGAAATTTAGACAAGTTTGGAACGCCAAGTATTTAGGCGGTTTCATCGTTCACAGCAAAGCATTTGACGGTTTAGCGGGTAATTTTCCAATTGGCTTTTTAGTTTGGTCAATAAATCAAAACGCAAAGAAAAAAACGCCTATTTTAGAAATTTCCGCCGAAGTTTTAGACAAAAAAGCACAACTCATCGGTGATAAATCGTTTTACAACTTACCAAATAAAACATTTTTAAATGTTTGGCTAGAGCGTCCAAAAGCGAATAAAACCACAGTCATTCCACTTAAAAACGCCATTTCACCGACCACAGGCAAAGCGTGGATTTCAACTTGGTCTGATGATGCTATTGCTTATATGTATTGCGGCGTTAATGATATTCAGCACGCAAATCAACAAACTGTTTTGTTTTCGTCCGTTTATAGCGGAGGACACGGATTTTATATAACACCTGAAAATCTTTGGCAGGCGGCGGTTATTTTTTCAGTTCGCCGTTTAATCAAACCAACGTGGCAAAACGACCGCGACCAATTTTTACAACCCACCGCGCCACTTTCCGACGAATTCAAAAACGATTGTTTGATTTGGATGTTATTCAACGGCAGCAATTTAACCGCGAGCGCAGACGGTTTGGAATGGAACGGTGAAACGTGGTCAATCGTGAATCATTTTATTCCGTTCAACCAAACCGACGTTGGCGCGGCAGACCCGTTTGAATCTGATTTTATGGCGAAGTATCTTGAGAAAAGAAAGAAATCAACATCGACAGAAGCGAAAGCGGTTTTAAACGCTGGAAATGTTTTGTGGTCGGCGTATTTTGCGAAAAAAAGACTTGTGAAAGCCAGCACAAAAGACGATTACAAATTAAACCGCCTCGATGTAGGTTGGTATCAAATCCGCAACGCTTTGAAATCGCTAAACGACACGCCCAACGCCGTGAGTTTTGATAATTTTGAAAAGGCGTATAAAGCGTTGAGTGAAAAATTACAGCCGCAAGTTTATGAATTGGGATTTTTGCGCGATTCCGAAAAAACGATTGAAACCGATTTGAGAGCGACATTGGTATTAAAGGACATGGAAACGAATTGATGATAACTAAATTATTATTATTAGAAAAACTCCTCCAAAAACAAGATTTAACGGCGTTAGAAATGCGTGAAGCCATGAAATTTTTTATGAGTGGCGACGCGAATGACGCGCAAATGGCTGGATTTTTGTGCGCGTTGCGTGCCAAAGGTGAAACCATTGACGAAATTACCGCCGCAGCGGAAGTATTGCGCGAACTCGCCACACCAATTGAAATTAGTGGCGAACACATTATTGATACTTGTGGCACGGGCGGCGACGGCGCGAACACGTTTAACATTTCCACCACCAGCGCATTCGTAGTCGCGGCAGCGGGTGGACAAGTTGCGAAACACGGCAATCGTTCCGTTTCAAGTTGTTGCGGCAGCGCGGATGTATTGGAATTAGCGGGCGTAAATTTGAATTTATCGCCCGAACACGTCGCGCAATGTGTGAAAAAATTAGGAATCGGTTTTTTATTCGCGCCCAATTATCACGGCGCAATGCAGCACACGCGCAATGTGCGAAAAAATTTAGGCGTGCGAACGCTGTTTAATTTGCTGGGGCCGCTCGTGAATCCTGCGAAAGCGAATCATCAATTGATTGGTGTTTTCGACAAAAAATGGGTGGAACCACTCGCTCACGTTTTCAAAAAATTAGGCAGTCAACACGTTTTAGTGGTCAGTGCCGAAGACGGTTTGGATGAAATCAGTATTGGCGGTGAAACACACGTCGCAGAACTGAAAAATGGTGCCGTTTTCTGTTATACGATTACGCCCGAACAATTTAATTTACCGCGTGCGACGTTGGACACTATTGCGATTCACAACGCGGCGGACAGTTTAAAAATGCTTAAATCGGTGTTGAATAATGAAACTGGTGCGGCAAAAGATATTGTTTTACTCAACGCCGGCGCAGCGATTTATGCCGCCGATTTGACCGATTCACTCGCTGCTGGAATGGCTAAAGCCCAGGAAGTCATTGCGAATGGCGCGGCGGCTGAAAAATTTCAGGCATTTATTGCTTACACTCAAACACTGACTTCATGACTAATCAAACAATTTCACGCTTATTTGAACAACTTGCTATTTCCATTCCCAAACCCACCACTGAATTGGTGTATCGCAGTCATTTTGAACTGTTGATTTCCGTCGTTTTATCCGCGCAAGCTACCGATAAAAGTGTCAATAAAGCGACAAAAGAATTATTTGCCGTAGCAAATACACCGAAACAAATTCTAGCTCTCGGCGAAGCAGGTTTAAAAGATTACATTAAAACCATCGGATTATTTAACACCAAAGCCACGCACATTATAGCGTTGTGCCAAAAATTATTGGCATTGCACAACGGCGAAGTGCCACACACTCGCGCAGAATTGGAAAGTTTAGCGGGTGTCGGGCGAAAAACCGCGAATGTGATGTTAAATACCGCGTTCGGTGAACCAACGATTGCCGTGGATACACACATTTTTCGGGTCGCAAATCGCATTGGATTAGCGCACGCCAACACGGTTTTAGCGGTTGAAAAAGAATTAGTCCGTGTGATTCCTGAAAAATTTAAACAAGACGCGCATCATCTGTTAATTTTACACGGACGTTATGTTTGCGTGGCGCGAAAACCGTTGTGTGAAAAGTGCGTGATCAGCGGTTATTGCGAATTTTTTCAACTGACCGCGCATTAAATTTAGGCTTGTCAGTTGTCGAATTCATAAATTATCCACATAATAGAAAGCGAATTCATTGTGATTGTGTCACAAAAATGAATTCATTTTTTAATCAACATACCGGTTAAGCTCATGGAAAAGAAAAATAGAATCGCTTTATTTATAGACTTAGATAATTTTGTCGGCTTTTGTCTGGATGACGATTTGCCTTTAGACATCAAAAAAGAAATCAAAAAATTGACTGAACACGGTGATATTAGTATTCGTCGCTCGTTTGGTGACATTATGAAATTGCCTATTTCAGAAGCGCGTAAAAAAGAATTACGGGAAATGTTACAAGCTAATTTGATTCGTCACGAAGATATTCCGTATTACAACGGTTACAAAAATACCTCAGATATTCGGTTGGCGATTGAAGCGATGTCGATTGCGTACACGCATCCAGATATCAATATCTTCGCGATTATTGCGAATGACCGCGACTATATGCCGGTCTTTTCAAAACTGAAAGAAATTGGCAAAACGATTATTGGTATTGGCAGCACGAAAACGACGGTGGGCGAATTGTATCGAAGCGCGTGCGACATATTTTATTATCACGAAGATTTTGGTAAAAACGAATACGGCGTGAAAAAAACCGAAGCCAGTGCTGCAAATGATGAAAATACGTTAATTGATTTGCTGATTGAAAAAATTCGTTTCAATACCACCAACGGGTTGAAAACCAATCAATCGACCATTGCAGCCGCGATTAAAAGTAGTCGCGCCGTGGATTTTACCTGTTACGCTTCCTTTCAAGGTTTTGGCGATTTGTGCCGATTAGTCGAAAAACGCGGCATGATTTCGATTACGTTACGTCAAACGGGCGATTTAGATCCGGTGTTGGCGTGCAATAGTCAAGAAAATGAAAGTGCGATTGAACGTTTTCATGGGCAACAACAAGCTCAAGAAGCCGCCAATCCTGTTGCCGAAGATATGAAACGAATTTACAATAATTTCGTTAAATCAAAATTGAGTTTGAAAAATGATTTTCCGTTGCACGCGCAACGCGAAAAAATTTATCAGCAGTTGGATATTTTGTTGGCAGAAAGTGAACCTTATGGCGGCGTGGGCTTAAAAGCCGCCTCGGAACAAATCACCAAAAGTCTAGCGTTTGATCCCGATGATCAATCGTCAGTATTTAAAATTTTGTACAGTTTGTATCGTTCTGGTTGTTTTATCGTGCGGCGTACCGAAGATAATTACAATCCGATTGTGATGAGTAATCGCGTGGCGATGAACTACATTTATATGGACAAAAAACTGATGGAGAGTTTGATTAAACTCTTCAAATGGGACAGCGAAGACATTAAATTTGATCCAAGTCGTTGGTCAGAATTTTTTATTGGCGACACGTCTTATTCACAAATTGCTAAATTTGCTTACAACTATTTGTAGTCGTTCAGGTACAAAAACCGCCATTTAATCTCGTTAAATGGCGGTTTTTTCATGTTGATAAATTATGGCATAACCGTCGGTTGTTGGGCAGTTTCAACTTCTTTTTTCACGTCATCGTTGCTGTCATCATAACCAAACCACCCCGCCATCGTTTCCCACAACGTTTTTTCCAAATCGCGTTTCGGCACATCGACCATTTTATCGGTACTGGGTTTTAAAACTGGCCCCGCACTCGGTTTAAAATCCCCTTGAATGTTTTTAATTTGATCACCTTCAAAGAAAATAGAAACCGTTTTTTGTTCACGCACTTCGCCGCCTTTTTTCGATGAAAAAATATAATCCCACCGGTTCTGATGAAAGAAATCCACCAACATCGGCGAACCCATCACATATAAAACTTGGCGTTTGGTCATATTGGGACGCAACTGATCAATCATCGTTTGATCAATCATATTGCCTTGATTTACGTCAATTTTATAGACATAAGGCAAGTTATTCAAAACAGTAGAACAAGACGTGAGCGACAGACTGAGAAGGCTTAAAGATAAAATTATTTTTCGCATGGGCGGCACTTCAAATTAGTAAAGAATGGCGTAAATTCTACGGGAATTGCCCCAAACAGTCATGTATTCGCCTTTAAAAAATGGCAAATGTTCGAATGCTCAATTTCTGGGATTTTCTGCACCTGGTCGCAAAATAAGTTAAAAACAGCGAAAATGTCGGCTATTCAGAAATCATTTTAACGGCAAAACGTGAACGCACTTTTCAATCCAATTTCTAAAACAGACAAAATGCCGCCCGCAATTTTACTTATGGGACCGACGGCTTCGGGTAAAACGGCGTTAGCGGTACAACTCGCACAAGCGTTAAACGGTGAAATTATCAGTGTCGATTCTGCGCTCGTTTTCAAAGGCATGAACATTGGCACCGCGAAACCGACGTTGAACGAACGTGGTGGCATTCCCCATCATTTGATTGATATTCTGGATCCGAGCGAATCCTTTTCGACCGGACAATTTCGCGCCGCCGCGTTAGCGTTAATGACGGACATCACCGCGCGGGGGAAATTACCGATTTTAGTCGGCGGCACGATGTTGTATTTTCATGCACTTACCAAAGGTTTGGCGATATTGCCACCGGCAAATGCTGAAATTCGAGCGCAATTAGAATTGGAATTGGCGCGTGACGGAAAAATTGCGTTGCATCAACGTTTGGCACAAATCGATTCGCAATCTGCCGCGCGAATTCACCCGAATGACCCGCAGCGCGTACAACGTGCATTAGAAGTTTATGAATTAACGGGCAAGCCGTTGAGTGCATTTTTTAGCGAAGAACAACAAAATCCGCTGCCTTTTCAATTTCAAAAATTTATTATCGCGCCGGTAGACAGAAAAATTTTGCATGGCATTATCGCGCAACGTTTTCACGCCATGCTGGAACAAGGTTTTTTAGCGGAAGTCGAACAGCTGTTTTTGCGCGGTGATTTGCACGATAAATTACCCGCGATTCGCGCAGTAGGTTATCGAGAAGCGTGGGCGTATTTTCAAGGTGATTATGATTTGGCGACCATGACTGAAAGAGCGATTATCGCCACGCGTCAACTCGCCAAGCGGCAATTTACTTGGTTAAATCGTGAAACTGACGCACAGTCATTTGTGACTGGCGAACCCGATTTATTGGCGCAAGTTTTAGCCACTTTCCATCACCATTTGTGAAAATCAGTTTTTAGCCACGCAAAAACCGTACTGTAATAATGCTGTAATTTTAGTTTCCCATAATCATTCTATCATCTACTTTCCTTTCGAGATTTCATCAATGAAACATCCTTTTAAAAACAAATTATTATTGGCAACAATGGGTTTATCAGCGAGTTTAATTAGCGTATCAGCAAACGCGGTTCAAACCGTTGACGCAGGTATTCCTGATTACCAAAAAGCCAGTGGTATTGCCGGCAATTTGTCGAGCGTGGGTTCTGATACGTTGGCGAATTTAATGACGTTGTGGGCAGAAGAATTTAACCGCGCTTATCCAAACGTTAACATTCAAATTCAAGCAGCGGGTTCGTCCACTGCGCCACCTGCGTTAACAGAAGGTACGTCAAATTTAGGACCTATGAGTCGTGAAATGAAAGACGATGAATTGGAAGCTTTTGAAAGTAAATACGGTTATAAACCGACGGCAATTCCAGTCGCTGTGGATGCGCTGGCTGTTTTTGTGAACAAAGATAATCCGGTTAAAGGTTTAACCATGGAACAAGTGGACGCAATTTTTTCAACAACGTTGAAATGCGGCGGCGCACAAGAAATTAACACTTGGGGCGATGCGGGCGTTGCGGCGTGGGGAACCAAAAGTATTCAACTTTACGGACGTAATTCTGTTTCAGGCACTTACGGTTATTTCAAAGATCACGCGCTGTGCAAGGGTGATTTCAAAAATAACGTGAATGAACAACCTGGCTCTGCGTCGGTGGTTCAATCAGTAACTTCGTCAGCAAACGGCGTAGGTTATTCTGGTATGGGTTACACGACTTCGGGCGTGAAAATGGTGCCATTGGCGAAAAAAGGTTCAACGACGTTTGTTGAAGCTACGCCAGGCAATGCCATTAACGGCACTTATCCGCTGACACGTTATTTGTATGTTTATGTGAACAAAAAACCGAATCAACCGTTAGCCCCATTAGAAAATGAATTCGTGAAAATGGTACTGTCTAAAACCGGTCAACAAGTCGTTATCAAAGACGGTTACATTCCATTGCCTGCGAAAGTGGTGGAAAAAGAATTGGCTAAATTGAAATAATACACAAGGCGTAAACCTTCCAAAGCGTGAGACTCAAGCGAATTTAAAGCTCCTTGTCTTACGCTTTTTGCCTTGAAACCTTTGAAAAAAGAATTAAAGAATTTATGTCTGAACTAAACAATTCGATCACGCAATCTTCGTTAGATGCCGCCTCAACCACTGCTTATGAAAAATGGCGATTACTCAAAGATGCAATTATGCGTCGTGCAGTCGTCGCAGGGGGTTTGAGTGTTATTTTTGCCATCGTTGTCATCTTCTTTTATTTACTTTACGTCGTTTATCCGTTGTTTTTATCTGCCAACGCTGAACCGGTCGCGCAGTATTCAATTCCTGAAGAAAATGAGGGCAAAACGTTATTTTTAGCGATTGAAGAGCAAAATGAAATCGCTGCACGATTTACCGATATGGGAAAAGTTATTTTCTTTGAAGCTAAAACAGGTAAAACCTTAGCGCAAAAAACGATTTTGATTCCCGAAGGTGCGAAAATTGTCAGCGTCGCGCAAGGCAGTCCCGTCAGCGACGGCTCAGTAATTTACGGTTTGTCGAACGGACAAGCGGTTATTATTAAGCAGCAATACAAAGTGACCTTTGTCAATGACAAACGAGTGATTACACCGTCGTTGAAATATCCGCTGGGTGAAACGCCGCTAGTGATTGACGATTCGGGTGCGGCATTAGAAAAAATCGCGTTCAAAGTGGGTGAAGGTTCGACCACCATTGTTGCGAAAACAGCGGCAACTATTCGCATTACGAGTTTTGAAAAAGAACAATCACTATTTGGTGATGAAGCTAGTTTGACGCGCACCGATTCCGTTCTCGATATGCCTGCCAGTCATATCACTGATATTCTAGTGGATAAAGAAGACCGCAATTTGTTTTTGGTCAGTGACGATGGACAATTGAGTTTTATCGACATTAGTAAAAAGAATGCACCAGAAATTAAACAACATTTGAACGTGGTGGAAGCCGGTCAGAAAATCACCAGTTTAAGTTTTTTGACGGGCGATTTGTCATTGATGATTGGCGATTCGAGTGGCTTGGTATCGCAATGGAGTTTGGTTAAAGATGCGTTAAATAAACCGGCATTCCAACGAATTCGGGCATTTAAAGTGTCGGATAAACCCGTTATTGCCATTAACACTGAACAACGTCGTAAAGGTTTTTTGACCGTCGATGCAGCGGGCGAAATGGGCATTTATCATTCCACCGCCGAACGCGAATTGATTAAAGAAAAAATCAGTGATTCTGCGCCATTGTCCACAATTTTGTCACCGCGTGCGAATGCGTTATTACTGCAAAGTAACGACAGAAAGATTCATTTTTGGAAAGTTGATAACGAACATCCCGAAGTATCGATTAAATCGATGTGGCAAAAAGTGTGGTACGAAAGTTACGCAAAACCCGCTTATATTTGGCAATCCTCTTCGGCGAGCAACGATTTTGAACCGAAATACAGTTTAACGCCGTTGGTTTTTGGTACGTTGAAAGCGTCGTTTTATGCGATGTTAGTGGCAATTCCGTTGTCATTGATGGGCGCAATTTATACTGCTTATTTTATGTCACCCCAAATGCGGATTTATACCAAACCCGCCATTGAAATTATGGGGGCATTGCCAACGGTTATTTTAGGATTCTTAGCGGGTTTGTGGCTTGCACCGTTTATCGAAGAGCATTTATCGGGTTTATTCTCCATGCTTGTGGTCGTGCCGATAGGTGTCGTTTTATTTGCGTTAGCGTTTCAAAATGTACCTGAAAAATTCCGCCAAAAAATTCCCGAAGGTTGGGAAGGCGCGATTTTAATTCCAGTGATTTTAATTGCCGGTTGGATTGCCTTTACGATTAGCGTACCGTTAGAAACGGCTCTATTTCATGGCACATTGCGTGATTGGTTTAAAAGCGAATTAGGCATTGGCTACGATCAACGGAATGCGTTGGTGGTTGGGTTTGCAATGGGTTTTGCCGTCGTGCCAACTATTTTCTCCATTTCAGAAGACGCGATTTTTAGCGTACCGAAACATCTAACCGTCGGTTCGCTGGCATTGGGTGCAACGCCTTGGCAAACCATGATTCGCGTGGTGTTATTGACCGCTAGTCCCGGTATTTTTTCAGCGATTATGATTGGTTTTGGGCGTGCAATCGGTGAAACGATGATTGTGTTAATGGCAACAGGCAATACGCCAGTGATGGATTTAAGCGTCTTTCAAGGCATGCGAACATTGGCAGCGAATATCGCGGTTGAAATGCCCGAATCCGAAGTGGATAGTACGCATTATCGAGTGTTGTTTTTAGCGGCATTGGTGCTGTTTATGTTCACATTTGTGTTTAACACGTTGGCAGAAGTGGTTCGCCAAAAGTTACGCGAAAAATACAGTTCGCTATAAAAATTATGGGCATTGAAAATGATTAAATTATGGTTCAAAAGCGGCAGCCCGTGGATTTGGCTGAACGCGGCGGCAGTCAGTACCTGCTTGATTATGGTCGTGGGGGTTTTAGGTTTGGTAGCGGCGCGCGGCGCAGGTCATTTTTGGGCATCGCCTATTGTGTCGATGAGTTATCAAGAAGACGATGGTCAAGTGAAAACTATTATCGGTGAACACGTTGATACAACTGTCACGCCGGCGGCTATGGCAAAATCAACGGGTTATAAACTTGCTGATAACGAAGACGTTTTGATTCAATATCTAATAAAAACCGGTAATCGTGATTTGACGGGTGCTGATTTTCGCTGGATTCAAGAACGTCATGTGAAAACGCAAACTACGCCAGCAGATATGATTGTGGTTGAACGCCGCGAATGGGGTAATTTTTACGGACAACTCACTGCGGTCAAAGAAGACGGTAAGGTAATCGCATCTGGTGAGAAAGTGTGGAACGTGTTGCAAGAGCGTTTAAAATCGGCATTGACGTTGCACGAACAAATCACACATTTAGAGAAAAAAGAAATTGGCGCGATTAACTACGGTTTTGAACAATTACGTTTGAAGCAAAAAAGTTTAGAGCTTAAAAATGCCTGGAATGCGGAAACGGTAAAAGAGTTTGCAACTAAAAAAGCGGCTTATGATGTCGATTACAAACGTTACCAAGCACAACTCGCTGAACTGTATCAAAAAATTCGTCGTGACAGCTTAGTCGCTACGACGGAAAGTGGTGCGGAATTAGTCATTCCGCTGTCAAAAGTGGTTGAAGTGACGCAGCCCAATAAAATGGGAACGTTTGCCAAAATCGGACATTATTTTAAAAAGTTGGGTGACTTTTTAAGCGAAGATCCACGCGAAGCGAACACGGAAGGCGGTATTTTTCCTGCGATTTTCGGCACGATTATGATGGTTATCATGATGTCGATTATCGTCACGCCATTTGGTGTGATTGCGGCGGTGTACTTGCGTGAATATGCGAAACAAGGTTTTACCACGCGCTTGATTCGGATTGCGGTGAACAATTTGGCAGGCGTTCCGTCGATTGTTTATGGCGTATTTGGTCTGGGATTTTTCGTTTATATTTTGGGCGGAAACATTGATTCGTTATTTTTCCCTGAATCTGCACCGGCTCCCGTCTTTGGTACGCCCGGTTTGCTTTGGGCTTCGATTACGCTGGCGTTATTGACGTTGCCCGTCGTGATTGTTTCGACGGAAGAAGGTTTGGCGCGGGTTCCAAAAGCAATTCGCGAAGGCAGTTTGGCATTGGGCGCGACGAAAATTGAAACGCTTTGGCGCACCGTTTTACCGATGGCAAGTCCCGCGATGATGACCGGTTTGATTTTGGCTGTCGCGCGTGCGGCGGGGGAAGTGGCACCGTTAATGTTGGTGGGCGTGGTGAAACTTGCACCCACATTGCCGCTGGATGGCAATTATCCATTTTTACACTTGGATCGTAAATTTATGCACTTAGGTTTTCATATTTACGATGTGGGTTTTCAAAGTCCGAATGTCGAAGCGGCGCGTCCATTGGTTTACGCCACGTCGTTACTGCTGGTTTTAGTTATTATTGGCTTAAATTTAGCCGCTATTCTTATTCGTAATCACTTGCGCGAAAAATACCGCGCTTTAGAAGGTTAACATTATGTCAACACCAGAACCCCGCTCGCACAGTTTTGATGCGAGTTCAATTTTACGCAGCGCACACGGCAATAATGGCCCCGTGGAACCGTGTATTAAAGTAGAAAATCTCAATTTGTTTTACGGTAAAAAACAGGCGTTGCATAATGTAAATATGGAAATGCCCAAGAAAAAAGTGACGGCGTATATTGGTCCATCGGGTTGCGGTAAATCGACCTTATTGCGGTGCATTAACCGCATGAATGATTTGGTTGATAATGTCACGATTGAAGGCAAAATTTTATTGCATGACGACAACATTTACGACAAATCGGTGAACGTTGCCGCCTTGCGTCGTCGTATTGGCATGGTTTTTCAAAAGCCGAATCCATTTCCAAAATCTATTTTTGAAAACGTGACGTATGGTTTGCGAATTCAAGGCATTAACGATAAACGGATTTTAGAAGAAACGGTCGAAACATCGTTACGCGGCGCAGCGTTGTGGGACGAAGTGAAAAACCGTTTGAACGATAACGCACTTGGTTTATCGGGCGGTCAACAACAGCGATTGGTGATTGCGCGTGCCATTGCGATTGCACCAGAAGTGTTATTGCTCGACGAACCTGCTTCGGCGTTAGATCCAATTTCGACATTAAAAATCGAAGAGTTAATTAACGAACTCAAAGAAAAATACACCATCGTCATCGTCACGCACAATATGCAACAAGCGGCGCGAGTCTCCGATTACACGGCGTTTATGTACATGGGTGAATTGATTGAAATAGGTGCAACCAGTCAATTGTTCACCAAACCCACTAAAAAACAAACCGAAGATTACATCACCGGTCGCTACGGTTAATCAGGATAAGATAATGGATAAATTTAATACCGCTCATCACATTTCAGGGCAGTTCGATAAAAATCTCGAATCGATTCACGTTAAAATTGTCGAAATGGGACGATTAGTGGAAGAGCAACTTTCGTTGGCAATTCAAGCCTTTACGACGGGAAATGTTGAATTAGCGCAGCAAGTGTTAAGTCACGATGACTTAGTCGATGCGCTTGAAAACGCGATTGACGAAGAATGTGTTCGTACGATTGCGTTGCGTCAGCCAGCAGGATTTGATTTAAATATGCTCGTTGCGATTATTAAAGTGACCAGTGAATTGGAAGGTATCGCTGCCAAAGCGGAAGGAATTGCCGACATTACCATTCAATTGAACGAAATGTTACCTGCTGACACTGAACAAGAGACGGACAATGATGGACAATAGTAAAATAGCACATCATATTTCTGAGAATTTCAACAAAGAGCTGGAAGACATTCGCAACAAAGTGTTGATGATGGGCGGTCTGGTTGAAGAGCAAATCGAACAGGCGGTAAAAGCCTTAACAACCGGCGATATGGAACTTGCGGAATTAGTGATTAAGCAAGATAACGACATTGACAATTTGGAAATGGAAATTGATGCTGAATGCACGCAAATTATCGCGTTGCGTCAACCGGCGGCATCCGATTTACGTTTGTTATTGGTGGTATTGCGCGTTATCAATGAACTGGAACGCATCGGTGATTTAGCTGAACGCATTGCGAAAATGGCCATTTATTTGTCCAACAACAGCGAAGGTCGTACGGATCAATATCATGAATTAAAACACATGGCAGGATTAGTTAAAGCGATGTTGCACAGTTCGTTGGATAGTTTTGCGCGAATGTCGATTGACGGTATTACCGATATTACCGGTAGTGATGCTCAAGTAGATCGGGAATACGCCAGCATTATTCGCCAATTGATTACGCAAATGATGGAAGACCCGCGCAACATTACCCGCATGTTAGATATGTTGTGGACGGTGCGAGCGTTGGAACGTATCGGCGACCATTCGCGCTACATTTGTGAACATTTGATTTACATGGTTAAAGGTGAAGATCTTCGCCATTTGACGCAATCTGAATTAGAACAACGTTTGATTCCTTAAACGTTCCGTTTTCGATGGTAAAAAAGGCGCGTGATTGCGCCTTTTTTGTGAGAATTACTTTTTGTCGAAGTAATAATAACCGCCGAATTTGCCTTTTAAAATCATTTTGTTTTCGGTTTTTTCTACCAATGAAAAGAAATCAAGGCGACTGCTTCCAACTTGAGAAACTTTTAATTTTCCTTCTTCAATGTCGTAATTGACCGGCGGTTGGTCGTAGTATTTTCCTTCGCGCGGAATGTGTAGAATGGTCAATTTACCTTCTTTGAAAATCCAAGTGTCTTCGCGTGGAAGTGCTTCTTCTTTTTCGCTTGCCGTATTTTTAGTCGATTGCAATTTCCAAGTGCCAGAAACTTCTTCTTTTGATTTTAACTCCACATCTGCAAAAACGGCAGTTGCCGAAAACGCTAATGCCAACAATGCAGCGGCTTGATTCAATTTTTTCATGTTTATCCCAATTTTGGTTAAGCAACAGATTCGCTTAACATCGGTATGAATTATGCGCTGTAATCGGTTCAACAAACAACATTTTGTTTTGACTAAAATTTTCGTCACCGTTCATTTAGCTTTTTGTAAATTCGCTGATTTTTGAGCGATAAACATCCATTTCTTTGTGTCACTGTTTTGTCAAAAATAATCATTACAATTAGAAGACTATGAAAAAAACTAAACCTAAAAAACACAAATTACTGCTCCGCAATTTAACGCTAGATGATTACGATAATCTGGCGGTATTGATGGAACACGTTTACGACAATCTCGGTGGTGCGTGGAAAAAAGATCAGTATACTTCCCAAATCACTCGTTTCGCGCAAGGGCAAATCGTCATTGAAGACAACGGTGTATTAGTTGCTGCGGCGTTGAGTATGGTGGTGGATTACTACCGTTTTGGCGATGTGCATACTTACGCGCAAATTACCGGCGAAGGTTATTTAACCCATCACGACCCAGACGGCGATACGCTATATGGTGTAGACATTTTCGTTCATCCCAAATATCGTGGACTGCGATTAGGACGACGACTTTACGATGCCCGAAAAGAATTGTGTCGAAACTTGAATTTACGCCGATTTATCGCAGGCGGACGGATTCCCGGTTACGCTAAATATGCCGACAATTTAACGCCGGTGCGTTATATTGAAGAAGTGAAAAGTCGTGAAATTTTTGATTCCGTGTTGTCATTTCAATTAGCGAATGGCTTTCACGTTCGCAAATTGTTGACCAATTATTTGCCGATTGACAAAGAATCACACGGGTTTGCGACGTTGCTCGAATGGGTAAATTTGGATTATATTGATACGCAGCCGACGGTAGGCGCGTCCAAAAAGAATGTGATTCGGTTGGGCGTGGTTCAGTGGCAAATGCGAACGTTGACCAGCGTGGAAGAATTATTAAAGCACGCAGAATTTTTTATTGATGCTGTTGCAGGTTATCACGCGGATTTTGTGCTGTTTCCGGAATACATGAGTGCGCCGTTGATGGGATTGTTTAACGACAAACATCCGCCCGATGCCATTCGCGCTCTCGCCGGTTTTAGTCGCGATATTCGCAACGGTTTACTCGAAATGGCGATGTCGTATAACATCAACATTATCGCGGGTTCGTTGCCCGAATACAGCAATCACGAGCTTTACAATGTGTCTTGGTTGCTACGTCGCGACGGCACTTTTGAAGCGCAATATAAAATTCATGTCACGAATGACGAGGTAAGTTGTTGGGGCGTAAAAGGCGGCGATGCGTTAAAAGTATTTGATACAGATTGCGGCAAAATTGCGGTGTTGGTGTGTTTTGATTCGGAATTCCCCGAGTTGGCGCGATTAGCTGCATTGCAAGGCGCACAAATTCTGTTTGTACCGTTTTGGACAGACACCAAAAATGCCTATTTGCGCGTGCGTTGTTGTTCGCAAGCTCGCGCCATTGAAAATGAATGTTTTGTCGCGATTACCGGCAGCGTAGGAAATTTACCGCACGCCGAAAATATGGATATTCAATACGCTCAAGCTGCCATTTTTAGTCCGAGTGATTTTTCATTTCCGCACGATGCCATTTTGGCTGAAGCCACGCCAAATACCGAAATGACGTTAATTGCTGACGTGAATTTAGATTTATTAAAACAAGCTAGAACTCGTGGAGCGGCGCAAAATTTAGCCAAACGCCGCGAAGATTTATATCGTTTGGAATGGTTTTAAAGGGAAAATGTATGAAAGAATTATGGTTGCTTCGGCACGCGAAATCCGATCAAAAAGCAGACGTGAGCGACATCGAACGTCCGCTTAAAAAACGTGGGCAACGCGACGCAAAAAATATCGGCGTATGGATGAAAACGCAGCTTTTACTGCCAGATGTGTTATTAAGTTCACCTGCTAAACGTGCGATTGATACCGCACGCCTTATCCATCAAGAATTACACGTCTCGGGTTTAGTGATTCGAGAAGACGAACAACTATATGCCACCGATATTGAACAGTTAAAAGCAGTATTAGCGAGTTGCCCAGAAACCGCAAAACGTATTTTATTGGTGGGGCATAATCCAGAATTGGAAAATTTACTGATTCATTTAGTGGGCAATACCGCGTTGCCGAATGTCGAAAAATTATTACCGACTTCTGCATTGGCGCGATTATCATGGAATGGCGCGTGGGCGGATTTGCATGAAGAATGCACTCAATTATTATCCATCACTTACGCGAAATCTTTGTTAAACGAATAACGGAGTCTAAGAATGTCTACAATAGGATTGCAAGCCACACAGTCTCTTGCGGAAGCAGGGCGAAAAGTGTTCGTTTACCACTTTAATGATTTTTTAAAATGTGAAGAGGGCGTGCTTTCGGGTGAAAATACGGAAGATTTACACGATATGCGCGTAGCAACACGTCGAATGCGAGCGACGCTTCGTATTTTTCAACATGGATTCAAACCGAACGCCGTTAAATTTTTGAAGCGCGGCTTAAAAGAAACGATTTACGTTTTAGGTTCGGTGCGAGATTTAGATGTTTTCATTGAAAATCTGGTGATTTATCAGCAAGAAAAACATTCTGATACACCGCTAGAACTCATGCCGTTATTGGATTATTGTCAAATTCAACGTGACCGTGCTAGAACTAAAATGTTGACGTACTTTGACAGTGAATCGTACAAAAAATTTAAGAGCGAAACGGCGCGTTTGCTGAAAAAAGAACGTCAGGGAAAAAGTCTTCCCATTTCCACGAAACAGAGACCGATTCCTTACCAAATTCGCCACGTTGCACCGGTGTTAATTTATAGCCATTACGATGCTATTCGCGCGTATGAACCGTTTTTAAATAACGCTGATATTGAATTATTACATCAACTTCGGATTGCTTTTAAATACTTTCGATATACCTTAGAAAATCTTCAAGAACTTTTAGGTAATGAAGGCACGATAGTGATTGAAGAAATTAAACAAATACAAACGTATTTAGGCAACCTAAATGACACCCAATTTGCTTCACAGTTTGTAGAGCATTTTCTAAAAAAAGAGACCACGGCGACGGTCAAAAAATCGATTCCGATAAGACATTATTTAAACGATAAAATGGCGGAACGCGACCGATTTTTGGTGGAGTTTCCGAATGTGTGGCATCAATTTAATTCCACTAAATTACGGCATCATTTAGCGTTGGCAGTGGCGGCTTTGTAATGAATATGCCACAAAAATCCCTGACATTTTACGGTTGGCTATCGATTGCAGCGGCTATTTCGACGATTGCGCTGAAAAGTTATGCGTATTGGTTGACGGATTCAGTCGGTTTGTTGTCGGATGCACTGGAATCCGTGATCAATTTGGTGGCGGCAGTGATTATGCTGATTGCACTGCACATTTCGGCACGTCCGCCAGATAACAGTCATCCTTACGGACACGAGAAAATTGAGTATTTTTCGAGTGGTGCCGAAGGAATCATGATTTTATTCGCGGCAATTTGCATTGCGATGACGGCGTGGGAACGCTTGTACAATCCACAACTGTTGCAACAGCTCGATGTCGGCATTGCCATTTCGGTTCTTGCGTCGCTTATTAACTTAGTTGTTGCGAAAGTGTTAATGAATGCAGGAAAACGTTATCGCTCGATTACATTGGAATCGGACGGCAAGCATTTAATGACAGACGTGTGGACAACGGTCGGTGTTTTGCTGGGGATTGCGGTAATTTTTGTCGCGAATTCTTTTGAAGAAAGTGTCAATATTGCGAAACAATTCGGATTAAATGGCTGGGAAATTCTCGATCCTATTATCGCCATTTTAGTCGCCATCAATATCGTGTGGGTGGGTTTGCAATTGATACGGCGCACGATTGCGGGTTTGATGGATGCGGCATTGGCAGAAAATGAACAGGTGGCGATTGTTGAAATACTGGAACAATTTGTCGTATCAAACAGCATCGCTTATCACGCCTTACGAACTCGTTGTGCGGGGGCGCGACGCTTTGTATCGGTGCATATTTTAGTGCCTGGTAATTGGACGGTGCAGCAAGGTCATGACGTAGTGGAATCCATCGAACAGCACATCACGACCCTTTTTGACAATATCGACATCGATATTCACCTTGAACCGATTGAAGACTTTGCGTCGTTTCGGCATTTAAACAAGGATTAAAGTTGCATGGGTGTAAACAAAACGCGCTCGTATTGTGTAAGGGTTTCAACAAATTTTTTCAATTCATCAATCTGACTGATAGTGCTGATAACTTGTATTTTGTTTCGAATAGCCTCATCGGTAAAAAGTCCGTGAAACAAATAATCCACGTTCACTTCGATGACACTCCGCAGAAAGGGCAACGAACAACAATCGTGCATCGACGCTTTATTTTTGCTTACTTCAATCATATTGAGTTTAGCTTGAATTAAGCATTCTTCCAGCACAAAGGCTTCGTCGATTATCGGCAAACTCTTATTATCAGATGCACTACGAAATAGAATTTCCATTGGAATCAACTTCGCTTTTTTGCCTTTAAATATGGCAACTAAGAAACTTTCACCGCGTATTTCGTTATCATTTAACCGACGCACCGCACAAATCGCATACGACGGGAAAGATGATAAATTGGACTCGATTGAAAATAATTTCACATTTTTTACTTTCATTACAAATCCCTAAGATTAAATATAAGCGCGTACATAACTATGCGTAAAGTGATGAATCGGCATTTGATGTTGTTGAAATTCTTGATACGCATTATTTACTTCTAATGGCGTAAGGTAAGCGTAAATGCCAAATCCGGTTTGTTTAAGGAATTCATCGCTTAATGCGTCCATGAATTGTTGCCACAAGGAATCGTCGCTTTTATCGTGTTCAAGTGTCATTTGTTTTGCCTTCTGGTTGTCTAAAAATAAAGTTAAAGAGTAACGATTTTTTGTTGCGATAACGTGTCAATTTCATGTGTTTTGTGTGACGCAGTTAATTTCATAACGCGGTTGCTTTTGTTTAGCCGAATTTTCAGTCACAATGTTGTTTTTTATTATTAACCTGAGTTGAAAATCATGGATTACCCTGAAAAAACCTGTTCCATCGAACGCCTTGTTACGCACGCAAAACTGGTTGAAGCCACGCTCGCTGGACGTAAAACCCAACAACGTCGCAACGGTGTTTATGGTTATCCGAATGAAAGGTTTGATTTGGAAGGCACCACATTTATCGTCACAGAATTATATCAACAGCGTTTAGGCGATATGACGGATGCCGACGCACAAGCTGAAGGTTATCCGAGTTTAGCCATGTATCGTGATTTGATTTTAAAAATGCACGGCGGCATGGAATGGAACGACGACGCATCGGCGTGGGTGCATTGCTTCAAAGCGCAAGATTAAATCGTGCGTCTCTCACTTTCCACTAATTGTTAAACTTTGCTAAGAAACCCTACTGTTTATGCCTGACTTTCCTTTTTTTCACCAAGATGATGACGACGATTTGGCTATTCAAAATGCCAAACCCAAGTTAAAAAAACCCTCACTTTATCGCGTGATTTTGCTCAATGACGACTTTACCCCAATGGATTTCGTGACGGAAGTGTTAGCGAATTTTTTTGGTATGTCCGAAGATCAAGCTACCGCCATTATGTTACAAGTTCACACTCAAGGCATAGGCATTTGCGGAACCTATTCTAAAGATGTTGCCGAAACGAAAGTGTATATCGTCAACAGCTATTCTTTCGAGCATGAATATCCGTTGCAATGCACGATGGAAGAAATTTAAGGAATCGCCATGTTAGGTAAAACATTAGAACTCACTTTAAATACAGCATTTAAATCGGCGCGTTCTCAACGGCACGAATTTATTACCGTTGAGCATTTGTTATTCGCCTTACTGGATAATCCTGATGTGTTGCCAGTTTTCAAAGCCTGTGGCGGCGATGTGAAATGGTTGCGCGGGCAACTCACTCGTTTTATTGATGATACGATTTCTTATTTGCCTGAAATCACCACGCGCGATACGCAACCGACGTTAGGATTTCAGCGCGTGTTACAACGTGCCATTTTTAATGTACAGGCTTCTGATAAACACGAAGTGACGGGCGCAAATTTATTGGTGGCGTTGTTCAGTGAACCTGACTCGCAAGCCGTTTATTTACTCAATAAACACGATGTCACGCGCCTCGATGTGGTGAATTTTATCGCGCACGGTATCAGCAAATACGATGATCCTTACGAAGAACGTGAATCCGAAAATGGACGTAAAAATTCGGATAACGACGTTAGCAAACCGCTCGAAAAATTTACCACGAATTTAAACGAAGAAGCCGCACACGGGCGCATTGATCCGTTGATTGGACGGGCGGACGAAGTCGAACGCACCATTCAAACATTGTGTCGCCGCCGCAAAAATAATCCGTTATTAGTCGGTGAAGCGGGCGTAGGTAAAACCGCGATTGCGGAAGGATTGGCGAAACGAATTGTTGAAGAACAAGTGCCGGATGTGTTGTTGGATTGTGTGATTTATTCGCTCGATTTGGGCGCATTGGTGGCCGGAACAAAATACCGTGGTGATTTTGAAAAACGCTTGAAAGCCCTTTTAAATCAATTGAAAAAAGAACCGAACGCCATTTTATTCATTGACGAAATTCACACGATTATTGGCGCAGGTTCAGCATCGGGCGGTGTCATGGATGCCGCGAATTTGATTAAACCGATGCTCGCGTCAGGTCAATTACGCTGCATCGGTTCAACGACGTATCAAGAATATCGCGGTATTTTTGAAAAAAATCATGCTCTGGCGCGACGCTTTCAGAAAGTGGATATTTTAGAGCCGTCAGTTGAAGAAACGGTGTTGATTTTGAAAGGCTTAAAAACCCGTTTTGAAGAACATCACGGCGTGCGTTATTCGCCTGAAGCGTTGCGATTGGCAGCAGAATTATCCGACCGTTATATTACCGATCGGCATTTGCCCGACAAAGCAATTGATGTGATTGACGAGGCGGGCGCAAAACAACGCATGACAAACGAAATCGACCGTAAAACGTTTATCGATGTGACGGAAATTGAAGAAATTGTGGCGAAAATTGCCCGCATTCCGGCAAAATCGGTGTCGAGCAATGATATTGATAAGCTGGCGAATTTAGAAAAAAATCTGAAAATGTTGGTGTTTGGGCAAGATGAAGCGATTTCGGCGTTAGCGTCGGCGATTAAATTATCGCGGGCAGGTTTACGCGATGCCCAAAAAACGATTGGTGCTTTTTTATTCGCCGGGCCAACGGGCGTGGGGAAAACCGAAGTGACGCGCCAATTAGCCAAAGTGTTGGGCATTGAATTGATTCGTTTTGATATGTCGGAATACATGGAACGACACACGATTTCGCGTTTAATCGGTGCGCCGCCGGGTTACGTCGGTTTTGATCAAGGTGGTTTGTTGACAGAACAAGTGAACAAACATCCGCACGCGGTTTTGTTGCTCGATGAATTAGAAAAAGCGCATCCTGATGTGTTTAACTTATTGTTGCAAGTCATGGATCACGGCACATTGACGGATAATAATGGACGAAAAGCAGATTTTCGGAACATTATTTTGGTGATGACCACCAATGCGGGCGCGGAAGAGGGCAGTCGCGCGTCGATGGGATTTACCCAACAAAATCATGCCAGTGACAGTTTAAAAATGGTTGAAAAAGGATTCACGCCCGAATTTCGAAATCGATTAGACGCGATTATTCAATTCAAACCGTTGGATATAAGCATTGTTGAACACGTTGTAGACAAGTTTATTTTTGAATTGGAAACGTTGTTGGCGAATAAAAATGTAACCCTGACGCTCGATACAAAAGCGCGTTTGTGGCTGGCGGAAAATGGCTGTGATGCGAAGATGGGCGCACGCCCAATGGCGCGGTTAATTCAAGAAAGTATCAAAAAACCGCTGGCTAATGATTTGCTTTTTGGCGAACTCGCGCACGGGGGGCATGTCAGAATCAGTGTGAAAAATAACGAATTAGCGTTTGAAATTGAAAGCCATGAAGTGTTGCAGATGGCGGACTAATTGCGTGTCACGAATGCGTAAAATTCTAACGTACTCGGAAAGTGATACGACCTTTTGATAAATCGTAAGGAGTCATTTCAACTTTGACACTGTCACCCGTCAAAATACGAATGTAATGTTTACGCATTTTTCCGGAAATGTGTGCGGTGACAATGTGACCATTTTCAAGCTGGACGCGAAACATAGTATTCGGCAAGGTGTCGATGACTTTGCCTTCCATTTCAATTTGATCTTCTTTAGCCATGTGTAGTTTTTCTCTTGTGTGAATTATAAAGGTTTGAATTGTAGCATAAGCGGGGATTAAAAAAGAAAACCACACACAATCGTTTCAAATTGTGTGTGGTTGATTGGCGAGAAATCAGAGATTACACCGTCGGTAAACCAGTAATTTCGACTGGCTGAACAGGCTCTTCAATCGGTTCTGGCAAAGGTTCTGGCACATAGTCGGGTACATAATCAAGATAGTTCAAACCCTCATTGGCGAAAATCTCAACTACATTCAAATAGGTACCATCAGAAAACTCGATATTTTCGATATTACTCAAAATATCTGTTCCTTCGTCTGTTCCTTCGGGATTTCCAGTGTTAACAAACTCAACAATGATTTGTGGCACACCTTCAGCATCAGGATTAACAGTGATTTTATAATCATCTTGAACACCACTAAAAATAGCCGTGTCGTTACCGTCGCCACCATCGAGTTCATCGTTACCAGCACCGCCTTCCAAAGTATCGTCACCACCTGCACCTAGAAGCGTATCGTCGCCATCAGCGCCACTCAAGTTATTGTTGGTCGTGCCGTCGGCTTGTTCTTGAATTAAGTTGTTCAATTCGTTGCCTGTGCCGTCGGTGTCTTTCGAGCCTGAAAGCGTTAAAAATTCCACGTTATCAGCCTGACTTAAATCGAAAGTGACTGACGAAATGATTTGATCTTCATCGCCATTAGCAGCTGTTTCGATGATTACGTCTTGGAGATTGTTCATGATGTAAACGTCTGAACCATCGCCACCTATCAACGTGTCCATACCCAAACCACCGTCTAACGTATCGTCACCGCCGCCAGCATTTAATTTATCGTTGCCAGCCATGCCGTTGATAACGTTATCGCCTTCACTACCTGTAATGGTGTTATTACCAGCATTGCCCGTTCCATTCGTGCCTTTACCTTGAGAATCTTTCAAAATCAGGTTTTCAATGCTTAAGCCTAAAATATAATTAGAGGTCGCTTCAACGGTATCGTTTCCTCCAGTCGTTACGGTTTTGCTGGATTCAATGACTTTGTCGCCAGTGTTATCGACGTAGTAATAATCATCGCCATCACCGCCGGTCATGCTATCCGTACCAGCACCACCGATTAACGTGTCTTTACCGGCTCCACCGTCTAGCGTGTCATTGCCTTTGCCGCCATCTAATTTGTCGTTGCCACTACCGCCAATGAGCTTATCATTACCATCGAAGCCAATCAAAACGTCGTTACCATTACCGCCGTCTAACGAGTCATTACCCAAACCACCATCCAAAGTATCATTGCCCGCTAACCCACTCAGCGTATCGTTGCCTGCAAGACCTTGTAAATTATCATCTAACGCAGCACCAATAATTTTATCGTGTCCAGCAGTTCCTTTTTTAACTATGCCTGTAGCCATTGTGAAATCCTCGTGTAATTAAAATTAAGAAGCATCGCTAAGTGTAAAAACCAAATTGTAAATTTGGTTTCTTAACACGGCTTGAATATACCCTAATTACGTTACAGAAAAAAGATACTAAACATTAAATTATTTTTTGGTAATTTGCCAACAATAATGAATTTTCATATCTCGCGCAAAATCCTCTGGAATGGTTTGCGCGGTAATATCGGTGATTTTCAAACCGTCAAACTCACTCGCATCAAACTTAAACTTTCTAAAGTTGGTCGAAAAATACAATTTACCGTCAGGTGTCAGTAACTTCGCTGAATTCTGAATCAGCTGAATATAATCACGTTGAATATCAAAAACATCATCCATTTTTTTAGAATTTGAAAATGTTGGCGGGTCTAAAAAAATCAAATCATATTGGCGCGATGCTGATTTTGCCTCATTCGCCAACCATTCCACGCAATCGGCTTGAATAAATTCATGTCGTCCCGTCGTGGCATTCAACGCCAAATTATTTTTCGCCCACTGTAAATAAGTGTTCGACATATCCACCGTGGTTGTGACCGTCGCGCCACCGACTGCCGCATGAACCGTCGCGCTGCCCGTGTACGCAAACAGATTTAAAAAGCGTTTTCCTTTGGCTTCTTTTTGAATTTCCAGCCGAATCGGACGATGATCTAAAAAAATTCCGGTGTCTAAATAATCGTCAAAATTCACCAATAATTTACAACCACCTTCGTTGATTTCGTGAAAAATGCCGGATTCCGCCTGCTTTTCATATTGGTCGGTGTTGCGTTGTTTGCGACGAATTTTTAACAAAACTTGCGCTTTCGGCACGTTTAAAACGCTGGGGATTTCTGCCAATAAACTCGCTAAACGCGAATCCGCTTTTTGTTGATCAACGCTTTTCGGTGATTGGTATTCTTGAACATTTACCCACGTTTTATCGTTGCAATGATAAATATCCACGGCAACGGCGTATTCTGGCAAATCGGCATCGTAAACCCGATACGCAAACACCTGATTTTGTTTTGCCCATTTTGACAGTTTTTTCAGATTTTTTTGCAACCGATTGGCAAACATCGGCGCAGGTTCGGCTGGCGTTTTATCTTTGATTTCAACCGCTTCATTTATTTGCGCGGCGGCTTCTATAATTTGTTCAACGCGCTGTTCAACCGTTCTTTCTTTTGGAACAAAAAATGCTTTTTCTTCAATCGTCAAACGCAACAATCGACATTCCAACGCGCCATTAAATAGCGTAATTGGTTTGTGTGAACGAATGCCTAAACGAAAACCTAATTCTGGATTGCTGATAATTAACGCGGCTTGCCAACCGACAAAATGAGTTCTTAATGTTTGCCCGAATTGTTCGTACAAAATCGCCGTTTCTGCTTCATCGCCCAACCGTTCACCGTAAGGCGGATTACAAATCACCAATCCTTTTTCCCAACTTTCAGGTGGTTTTGCGTCTGAAATATCACGGCGTTCAATGTGGATTTTCCCTTTGAAACCAGCATTTTCAACGTGCGCCAATGCGGTATTGACGGTATTTTTATTTTTATCGAAACCGACAATCATCGGCAACTTTTTCATGCCGACAATTTTGCGCCATTCAGCATCGCGGCGCAGATTTTGCCAACATTCTGCGTCGTGTTTTTTCCATCCCAAAAAGCCAAAATAATCACGCCCCAACGCGGGTGCAACATCTGCTGCAATCATCGCGCCTTCTAACAACAGCGTTCCCGAACCGCACATTGGATCTAAAAGTGATTTTCCTTCTGCCGCCAACTTTGCCCAACCGCAACGCAACAACATTGCCGCCGCTAAATTTTCTTTCATCGGAGCCTCAATACTGACATCTCGATAACCGCGTCGATGCAGACTTTCACCCGATAAATCCAAACTCAAATCGGCTTTTTCACCGTTCAAATGAATGTTGATTCGCAAGTTTGGGCGTTCAATGTTGATGCTCGGACGCACGCCAAATTTGTCGCGCATTTGGTCAACAATGGCATCTTTGACTTTCAACGCGCCAAAATGACTGTTGGTAATCACGGTTGAATTTTTCGAGCTAAACGACACGGCAAATGTATCTTCCGCGCCGAAATGCTCGAACCAATTGATTGCTTGAATGGCGCGATATAAATCATCTTGGCTGTGAACTTCAAACGCGCTTAACACCAGCAAAACGCGATTGGCGACGCGCGACCATAAACAGACGCGATACGCCATTTCTAAATCGCCCGAAAAGGCAACGCCAGCGGTGGTGGCTTTGAATTCTGTGATACCGAAAGAACGTAATTCGTCAGTCAAAATGCCTTCGAGTGCTTTGGGGGTGGTGGCGAAAAATTGGAGTGTCATGGATTTTGATTTCTGAAATAAAAAAAGACTTCGGAGTGCAAACCTTGGTTTGCAGACAAACCAAGGTTTGTACTCCGAAAAGAAGGGAATTACATCGTGATAATTTGATCGCCTTTGCTGACTAAAACCACGTCGGCGGGACGCGCTGAGAAAATTCCGACCATCACCACGCCGGTAATATTATTGATTAAATTTTCTAATTTCGTCGGGTCGATAATGCTCAAATTATGCACGTCTAAAATCACGTTGTGATTGTCGGTGATGCAGTTTTCACGATAAATCGGTTGACCGCCTAATTTCACCAATTCACGCGCCACATAACTCCGCGCCATTGGGACAACTTCAACAGGCAATGGGAATTTACCTAGCACATCAACGAGTTTACTTTCATCGGCAATACACACAAATTGATGACTTGCTGCCGCAATAATTTTTTCACGGGTCAACGCCGCGCCGCCACCTTTAATCAGTTGTTTGTGCGGATTCACTTCGTCCGCGCCATCAACGTAAATGTCCAAAGTGCCGACAGAGTTTAAATCTAAAACAGGAATCCCCAACGCTTTCAAACGTTGCGTGCTGGCTTCTGAACTCGACACCGCGCCTTCAATATCGTTTCTAAAATCCGCCAACAAATCAATAAAATGATTGACGGTTGAACCAGTGCCAACGCCGATAATACCAACGCCTTTGATATACGGTAACGCCGCTTCAGCGACTTTGCGTTTTAATTCGTCTTGTGTCATGTGAATTTTCTCCGTGTTATAAAAATTAGGTTAAAGTGGCAAAGCGAATAGCCTTGCGCGGGTGCGATAATAACGCATCGTGACACTTTTTATCAGCGAATTTTGTTTTTATTCTCAATTTGAAATAAAGTGAATTGGCGAATGTTGCGTAAAAAAATAATTCCTTTTACAATGCCACCCAGCTTAGAGTTTACAAGCTAAACATAAATTATAAAAACTTTAAAAGGTCATGATTATGAAATGGGAAACACCACGTTATACCGATTTACGTTTCGGTTTTGAAGTCACAATGTACATTTACAACCGTTAATTTTTATCGGTTTTAAAACAAAAGAAGGGGCAATTTGTCCCTTTTTTTTCGCGTTTTATTTTAGGAGATTGGATTATGAAAATTAGAGTTCTCGGTTCAGGCGCAGGCGGTGGTTTTCCGCAATGGAATTGTAATTGCCACAATTGTCATCGTATTCGACGCGGCGAAATGAACGGCACGCCACGCACCCAATCGTCGATTGCGGTCAGCACCGACAATAAAAATTGGTTATTATTCAATGCGTCGCCCGATATTCGCGCTCAACTCGAAGCCTTTCCCGCGATGCAACCGCAAAACGGTATTCGTGACACCGGCATCAAAGCGGTGCTGTTAATTGACAGTCAAATCGACCACACCACGGGATTATTGATGTTGCGCGAAGGCAAACCGCTCGATATTTATTGTACCGAAATGGTGAAACAAGATTTAACCAGCGGCTTTCCGTTGTTCACCATGCTGAAAGATTATTGCACCGTCAATCATCACGCTATTCCCGTCGATGGCAGCAGTTTTGAAATTCCCGCCATTGCGGATTTGCGTTTTTACACGCAAGCGTTGAAAAGCAAAGCTCCGCCGTATTCGCCACACCGCCACGACCCGCATGACGGCGACAATATTGGCGTGATTATTGAGCAAATTTCGACCGGCAAAAAAGTGTTTTATTCGCCTGGTTTGGGTGAAATCGAACCACACGTTATGGACGCATTGCAAAATGTCGATTGTTTGTTGGTTGACGGTACATTTTGGACGGACGACGAAATGGTCACGCAAAATATCAGCCATAAACACGCGCGTGAAATCGGGCATTTGCCGCAATCTGGCGCGGGTGGCATGATTGAAGTGTTAAACAAGGTCGGCAACGCGCGTAAAATTTTGATTCACATTAACAACACTAATCCGATTTTAGATAATGATTCGCCCGAACGAAAAATTCTTGATGATGCCGGCATTGAAGTGGCTTACGATGGGCTAGAAATCGATTTGTAGGAGCTTTTAAAATGAGCGCATTGCAGAAAAAACGACGTTTAACTGAACAAGAGTATTTGGCATTTGAAGAAGCCAGCGACGTTAAACATGAATACGTTAATGGTGAAATTTACACGATGGAAAATGATGATGGTGAAATTCACAGCATGGCAGGTGTGAGTGAGCAACACAATCGCATCACAGGTAATTTATTCTACCATTTACGCACCGCCTCTCGTGGTAAAGGAAGTCATTGTGGCGTATTCGCGAGTGATATGAAATTTCGTGCTGAGGATGGCGATTTTTATTATTACCCTGATGTTATATTGGGATGTTCAAATGATGATAATAATAAGTTTTACAAAGAAAAACCCTGTTTCATTGCCGAGGTCTTATCAAAAAGTACCGCCCGAACCGATAGAACTGAAAAATGGTTAACCTACCAAAAAATTCCCAGTTTGCGTTATTACTTGTTGGTGGATTCGCTGCAAATGAAAGTCGATTATTTCGTTCGCGATGACACGGGCGAGTGGCTTTATGCGGAATTAGAAGACGGCGAAACACTTTCGATTGAATGTGAAAATTACCAAGCAGTTTTAACGTTAGCCGATATTTACGAAGACGTTATTTTTTAAATTACAACGAGAAAATCAACATGACGACAGAAAATACACCGTGGACACGCACCGAATTTGAAGCCCAATTGCGCGGCATGGAAAACCTTTACCATATTCATCATCCGTATCATTTGTTGATGAATGAAGGAAAACTGACCAAAAAGCAATTACAAGGTTGGGTGGCGAATCGGTTTTATTACCAAGTGTGCATTCCGATTAAAGACGCGAACATTTTGGCGAATTGTCCTGACCGTGAAACCCGCGCCAAATGGACGCAACGCATTTTGGATCACGACGGCAGCGCGACCGATGTCGGCGGCATTGAAGCGTGGATTCAATTAGGCATTGCCGTGGGTTTGACGCGCGAAGAACTCACGTCGTTACAACACGTTTTGCCAGGCGTTCGATTTGCGGTCGATGCGTATGTGAATTTTGCCCGTCGCGCTGAATGGCACGAAGCCGCAAGTTCATCATTAACCGAATTATTTGCGCCGAAAATTCATCAACAACGCCTCGACAATTGGCCCGCGCATTATCCGTGGGTTGAACCCGAAGGTTATGCGTATTTTCGCAAACGTTTAACGGAAGCGCGACGCGACGTGGAACACGGTTTAGAAATTACGCTCGATTGGTACAAAACCCGCGAACAACAAAATCGGATGGTTGATATTTTGAAATTCAAACTCGATGTTTTATGGTCGATGGCGGATGCGATGTATCTGGCGTATGTTCATGAAATGCCACCGTATTTCAACGTTAATTAACATTCATCCTAATCGGGCGAATTAGCGTTGGCAAACAACCGCCAAATTCGCCCAAAATCTACCCATTTTCAAATCTTAAATAACGCCAATGCAAACATGAGCGCGTCTTCACGACCGTTTGCCGCTTCGTAATAGCCTTTACGCACGCCGATTTCGTTAAATCCAATCGAATCGTACAACGTAATGGCGCGGGTATTTGACAGGCGAACTTCTAAAAACATTTGCTCGGCTTCACGACTGGCAATACCAATCAAATGTTCTAATAATTTTCGCCCAATGCCTTGTTTTTGCTCAGTCGGCGACACGCATAAATTCAAAATATGCGCTTCTCCCACCGCCATCGACATAATCCCATAACCTAAAACATCATCGGCTAATTCGCACACCCAACAATCGTAGCGCGTATTTAAACAATCGCGGAAAATATCTTCTCCCCACGGAAAATCGCCACAGGCTTTTTCAATCGCCACGACTTGGGCTAAATCAGAACGGTTCATTTTTCGTAAGCGCATCAAGTCTTTGCGCCCCACAGAATCAGGAAAAACTTTGGCATAAAACTCCACATCAGCATCGTAAATTATAAAATCTTTTAATCGGTCTAATAGTCCACGCATTTTTTATTTTTTATTTTTAGTTAAATTGACGACCATTTCTATCAAACCCCATTCAAAATCGGAAATAATAATCTAAACGTCGCGCCTTGATTGGGTTCGCGCACGTTTGAATCGACCAAAATATGACCGTGTGAATTATGCACAATTCCGCTCACCGCTGATAATCCCAACCCCGTTCCTTTTCCGACAGATTTAGTGGTGAAAAACGGATCGAAAAGACGGTAAATAATTTCCGGCTCGATTCCCGTACCGTTATCCGCAACGCTTAATTCAACAAAATTACCTTCCAGTATTTCGGCACACGCGACACAATACGTTTTCTCATTCGTGATATTTTTCAACGAAATGGTAATAATTCCCCCGCGTTCTTGCATTGCATCGCGGGCATTCACCGCTAAATTCGTTAGAATTTGATGAAGGTCTGTCGCATCAATTTGAATAATAGCGTCGCTCTCAAATACCGTTTCAAGTTTGATTCTACTCGTCAACGCCGGACGCAGCATGCCCAGCACTTCTTCAATCACTTCTATGGTAGGTTGCACGTCTATCGTTTCTGTGGTTTTATCTTGACGACAATAAACCAGCATTTTTTGGATTAACGCTGTCGCACGATTGCCCGCCAAATTAACTTGTGTGGTGTTATTTTCAAGTTCTGCTCTTAATTTTTCATCGGTTATCTCGTCACAAACATCTTTATTCATTTCGTTATAACCCAACATGCACGCCAAGATATTATTAAAATCGTGCGCCACGCCAGAAGTCAGTTTTCCAATGCTTTCTAATTTTTGCATGTGATTGATTTGATGCCGTAAAACATCTTGAGCCGCATTAAAAGCAATCAGTTCCATGGTGCGTTGTTCGTGAAACACCAATTTTTGATTCGCTAAAACCAGTTCAGCGTCATACTTTATTTTCTCAGCATTTTGAAATGCCAATTTTTCATTCGCCATCTTTGATTCGCTGGAATAAAAATACTCTTTCATCAAAACTAGGTTAAAGGCGTGCAACACTTCGGAAATTTCAGAAACGAATTGTGACGGATTAACCAAGCGATTATCACTGGATTTAATCAAATCAACCACCAGACGTAATGGCTTAATAATAGCGCGGTACAACGCCACGCCGAGTAGAATCGATAACAGGAATCCGAACGCCACTACGCCAGCGATTACGGCGAGCATTTTGGTAAAATCTAATTGCTGGTTAGCGTAATTTTCTTCGATTAGCGTCATTTGAATTTGAATTAAATTCTCAATGTCGGCGTGGATAATCACAAATAACGGATTGGTTATTTCGCGAATAATTTCTTCAGTTTGTACTAAATTGTTGGCGCGTAATGCCGCTATCGCAGGTCGCAAACCTGTTGTGACAAACGCACTTCGATGGCTCGCAAATTTATTCGCCAAAACTCGCTCTTCCGGCGTTAAATAAGTTGCCATATAAGCCGCCCATAATGCCGAAATTGTTTCGATGTTAGTTTCAATTTGAGCGGTATTTTGCCATCTCATTTCAGGTGATTTTTCGATCAGCGAATTGGCAAGCAAGATTCTATTATTCAGCATAATACGTTCTATTTTGCTGATTTGATAAATGGGAATGGTGCGGTCTTCGTAGGTAGATTTGAAAATGACTTTGTTTTTATGGACGGCGAACAAACCTAAACCGCCGATGGTTAATACCACCAGTGAAAGTACCGTTATCACGGTGATAATTCGTTTTTTAATGGTGAAATTGCTAAAAAAACTTAATCGTTCCCACAGACTATTATTGACAATATTGCCACGTTTAATAATTAAACTGCCTTGTTTTCCTTGATTAAAAAGTCGATAAAAATGTTCGGTGCTGATAATGTCAGCGTTATCGGCTTTGGTTCGAATGGAAATATAGCCAACCACTTGACCATTTTTATAACAGGGTGCGATATTAGCGACGCACCAATAAAAACCGCCTTGTTTGATTTCATTTTTAATCAGCCCACGCCACGATTCACCTCTTTTTAAAGTTTGCCATAAATCGACAAATACTTCTTTGGGTACATCACGATTTCTACAGATATTATGTGGCACACCTATCAATTCTTCTCTGGAAAAGCCCGTCATGCGAATGAAATCGTCATTCACAAACGTAATGATGCCTTTCAAATCCGTTTTAGATACCAGTAAATCCTGTTCAGTTAACGCTACATATTCAGGGTTTGTCATCATGTTTTTTTTTGGGGTATCCCGATTTTTGTGATGGTTTGTTTGTCGAATTTATTCGTAATTTAGCCAATACAACAGCGATTCCGTCCGGTATTTTTAGCTTCATAAAGAACCTTATCCGCCCGCTCAAAAAGACTGTCTTCGGTGTCTTCTTCTGTCACTTCGGTTAATCCACATGAAATCGTAATCGGCACCACTTTTCCATTTGAATTGAAACCGGTATTGGCAATGATTTCACGCAACTCGTCGATTAACGTCAACGCGACATCCTTCGTGGTATTCGGCAACAACATGACAAATTCTTCGCCGCCAAAACGCGCAATAAAATCCGTATCGCGCGTATGTTCTTGTAACAAACTGGCAGTTAACATGAGAACTTTATCACCGGATTTATGCCCGAACGTGTCGTTAATATTTTTGAAATAATCAATATCCCAAATCGCCAATGTGAGCGGCATTCTGTAACGTTTATAACGTGCAAATTCATCTTTTAACCGTTGATTGTAAGCGTTTCTATTCGGTAATCCGGTTAACGAGTCTTGCATCGCTTGCGTGTGAGTCACTTTTAATTCTGCTTTGAGATTTTCGGATTCTAATTCTAGCGAAATCATTTTATTGATCAGTTCAGCGGTGTAATCTTGCAGTTGCGCTTGTTGCTCTTTTTCGTGCTGACGATGAATTTTAATATCGCTAGCAATGACTTTGAAACAGGTATTCACTTTGTCTTTTAGCGTGTCGAGCGACGTTGTTTTGATTGCCTCCATTTGCAAATCTCGAATTTGAGTAAAGACCGATTGATCTAATTTATTGCGACTTTTTGCCGAATCATTTAACGAATGATTGGTTTCAGACACCATCACATTTAATTCCGCTAATTGTGTGGCAATGTGCAGTAAAAACTGATCAATATCGTTCTGTTCAGCGTTGCAATATTCTTTTATTTTTAATAAATACTGCACCAAATCATTCAAAATTTCTTTGAACGATTTGGTGGATTGATTTGGATTTAATAACGCTTCTTTGAGTGACACCGTTTCAGGTTCAAAAATCGCCGGAATTGCCAATACACTTAAATACTCCAGCAACTGCTCACCCACCGCATTTACATCAATGAAAACGACTGGTTCGACCATCGATTTATCATCGGATAAAACGACAACGGTTTGCGGTTCTTCAGGTTCAATAATTTTCAAAACTGCCAAAAATAATTCGCTCGATTGTTCAATCGTGCTGGCTTCACTATTGACCAGTTTTTGTAAGTCGCGTAGCGCAGTTTGTTGGCGTGAATCGGTGTGTTGGCGCAATAAAAATTCAAATAATAAACCGATATTTAACTTTGGGGGAGGGGGAGTGATATTTTTAATCGATTCGGTGAACGTTTTGAGTTCAATTTTTAACGATTGCGAATCAATTTCATTTTTAACGTGATGACGCACGCGCTGCAAAATTGGATCTAATTGTTTGTCATGGGCTTCGTTGAGCAGTGATAACTGAATAATGAATTGGCGCAAGAGTTTTTCTTTTTCGCGATGCGCGTGTTCAATTTTATTTTGTTCGTCGAAAAGATTGAGATATTTTCTGCGCCATTGTTCGCCAAAATCTTCATTATTTTTGTTGAAAAATCCCATAAAACGCTTTTCCTCTTTTCGACGATGTTAATTTAAAACGAAGATCTGTTATTTTTTCACCGCGCTTTCTTGCGCGATTAAACGATTCATCACGTCAATCATTTTTTCGTGTGAACCGGCAAGTGGACCACTGGTTTTATATTTGCCATTGATGATAATGGCTGGCACGCCGGTAATGCCATAACGTGCGGCTAATGCACCGGCTTGACGCACTTTGGTATCGACTAAAAATGAATTAAACGCGGCTTTAAAATCGGCTTCGCTGACACCGTGTGCGGCAAAAAATTTCGCGAGTTGTTCCTCTGTTTCCAAATGTTCTTTTTTCACTTGAATCGCGTCGAAAAAATCTGCATGAATTTTATCCACCACGCCCAAGGCTTCCGCGACGTAATAGGCTTTTGCGTGTTTGCCCCATTCTGCACTGAATACAGCGGGTTGCCGAATAAATTCCACGTTTTTCGGCAGCGATTTTACCCATTGCGCTAACGTTGGTTCAAAATCATAACAATGCGGGCAACCGTACCAAAAAAATTCGATGACTTCGACTTTGTTTACGTCGTGCGTGGGTTGAACGGGCGTGACTAATTCATAGCCCACCGCTTCGGCTGCGGCGTAAACCGGATTAAATGTGGCGGCGATGGCGAGTGACAACGCAAATAAACTGTGGCGCGTTAATTTTTTAAGCATTTTGGGTTCTCTTTGAATTGGGTAATAAAAATCTAAACGGGTAGGCACGAATAAATTCGCGCCTACCTCATTTCATGATGGCAATACGAGTAGCGACGGCTTTAATTTCCGCGTCTGTCATTTTAACCGCAATCATGTGCATCATATTTTCGTTGGTATTGCTGCGTTGACCGGATTTAAAATCGGTTAAGGCTTTGATTAAATAATCTTTGTGTTGCCATTTAAGCGCGGGGAATGCGGCGGGTTTATTGCCTTCACCTAGTGGGCCATGGCAAGCAATGCACGCGGATACTTCGCGTTTTAAATCTCCATTGCGATACAAATCACCGCCTTGAGAAACCAACGTTTCGTGTTCAGTGCGTTCTTCGGCGTTATCGAAAATTTCTTCGGGTTCGCCCGCAATTTTTTGATCTGCGTAATAATTAGCAATATCGACCATCTCATTTTCAGTCAAACTCATTGCCAACGTTGTCATCATCGAATCTTTCCGTACGCCCGATTTAAAGGCTTTAAGCTGATTGACAATATAACCGGCGTTTTGTTGCGCGAGTTTCGGAAACATAGGCATGGTGCTGTTGCCGTGTTCGCCGTGACAACTCACGCACGACATCGCTTTTTGTTTGCCTGTATTGACGCTGTCAGCGTGCGTCATTTCGGCGTGAACAGGTGTCACTCCGCCAGTCAAAAGAATGGTTAAAGCAAAGACGAGATTTTTTTTCTGCATCGGATTTTCCTTGAAAAGTGATTAAGTGAAGCGCGTTAAGTGTACACAACCCCGCGTGTGTGCTTAAATTCTACCCCAAATCAACCTTCTACGCGAGACACCATGAATCCACTTTATCATCGAGCCACCTTTATCAATAGTTCACCGAGTTTGCGCGATACGCCGCCGGATGTCGGTCTGGAAATCGCTTTTGCCGGTCGTTCAAACGCGGGAAAATCCAGTGCGATTAACACGCTCACGCGCCAACACGGTTTGGCACGAATCAGTAAAACGCCAGGGCGAACACAAATGCTCAACTTTTTTACGCTGAATGATCAACAGCGTTTTGTCGATTTACCGGGTTACGGTTACGCGAAAGTGCCGGTTGCGGTCAAAAAACAATGGCACGAATTGATGGAGAATTATTTAATCAAACGCAAATCGTTGTGCGCGATGATTTTGGTGATGGACGTGCGCCACCCGTTGACCGAATTTGATTGGCAAATGATTGATTGGTGTCAGCACGCCGAATTGCCGTTGCATATTATTTTGACCAAAGCGGACAAATTAACGTTTGGTGCGGCGCGAAATACGTTATTGCAAGTTCAACGAGAATTGAGCGATTTACCGACCCCGTTGACGTTGCAGCTGTTTTCGTCATTGAAAAAAACCGGCGTGGATGAAATTCACGCCGCCTTAAATCGGCTGTTTGCAATGCGTTTAAAACCGGATGAACCGCAAGTCGCGGCTGATATTTAAATTAAACAACGATAGCCGCTAAATGTCCGCTCGCTTCTAGCCAAATTTTTCTATCGCCGGCGCGTTTTTTATTCAGTAATAAATCTAACATTCCTTCCGTTGCGTCGAAATCATCCACCGTCAATTGCACCAATCGGCGTGTGTCGGGATTCATGGTGGTTTCGCGCAATTGGCTTGGATTCATTTCGCCCAACCCTTTAAAACGTTGCACGTTGACTTGTCCTTTGATGCGTTCAGCTTTAATTCTATCCAAAATGCCTTGGCGTTCCGATTCATCAAGCGCGTAAAAAACCCGTTTGCCCACATCAACGCGATACAACGGCGGCATCGCCACGAAAACATGACCATTCCGAACCAGCGCGTTGAAATGTTTATAAAACAACGCGCAAATCAGCGTCGCAATGTGATTTCCGTCCGAATCCGCGTCCGCCAAAATACAAACCTTTCCATAACGCAACGCCTGTAAATCGTCCGAATCTGGCTCAATTCCTAGCGCGACGGCAATATCGTGAATTTCTTGTGAAGCCATGACTTGCGACGATTCGACTTCCCAAGTGTTCAGAATTTTGCCACGCAACGGCATAATTGCTTGAAAATCGCGCTCGCGTGCTTGTTTCGCTGAACCGCCTGCCGAATCGCCTTCGACCAAAAATAATTCGGTGCGGTTAATATCTTGCGCGGAACAATCCGCTAATTTTCCCGGTAACGCCGGCCCAGCGGTGATGCGTTTGCGAATAATTTTTTTGTTCGAGCGCAACCGTTTTTGTGCGCTGTTAATAATTAAATCGGCGATTTTTTCGCCTTCGGTCGTGTTTGAATTCAGCCACAAACTAAAACTGTCTTTCACCACGCCGGAAATAAATGCCACGCACTCGCGCGAACTCAATCGTTCTTTGGTTTGTCCTGAAAATTGCGGGTCTTCGAGTTTCACCGACAGCACAAAATGGCAATGTTCCCACACGTCTTCTGGCGCGATTTTTACGCCGCGTGGCAATAAATCGCGAATGTTGCAAAATTCTCGAATCGCTTCCGTCAATCCTGCGCGTAAACCGTTGACGTGCGTGCCGCCTTGCGCCGTGGGAACGAGATTGACGTAACTTTCGGCGACCATTTCAGACGGATTTTCGACCGCCCACAAAACGCCCCATTCAACCGCTTCGTGGTCTGCGCTCATGTTGCCCATAAATGGCGTTTCGGGGAAAAATTCTAAATCGCCAATGCGGTCGCGCAAATAATCCTGCAAACCGTTTTGGTAACACCATTCTAAACTTTCGTCAGTTTGTTCAATTTTCAAGGTGATTTTCAAACCCGCACACAAAACGGCTTTGGCACGTAAAACGTGTTTGAGTTTTGAAACGGACACTTTGGGCGAATCGAAATAGCGTTCATTCGGCACGAAATAAACGCACGTTCCGGTGTTATTTTTGCCGACCGTGCCAGTTTCTAACAATTCACTTTGTTTTTCGCCGTCTGCAAACCGCATGGAATACACTTTGCCGCCACGTTTCACGGTGACTTCCAAATCTTTCGACAACGCATTTACGACCGAAATTCCTACGCCGTGCAAACCGCCCGAAAATTGGTAATTTTTATTGGAGAATTTTCCGCCCGCGTGCAATTGCGTCAAAATCACTTCCACGCCGGAAATTCCTTGTTCGGGATGAATATCGACGGGCATTCCGCGCCCGTTATCGCTGACTGAAATCGCGCCATCTTTGTGCAAAATTACGTCGATTTTTGAAGCGTGACCCGCCAACGCTTCATCGACGCTGTTGTCGATAACTTCTTGCGCTAAATGATTCGGGCGCGTGGTGTCGGTGTACATGCCAGGGCGTTTGCGGACGGGTTCTAAACCAGTTAAAACTTCAATGGCGGCGGCGGTGTAAGCGGTTTGATTAGTCATGTTTAGCGATTAGAGGTTTCAAAAAGAGGCGCAAAGATTAAACGGAACGTTCGGCATTAAGCAAATCAATCACGGTTTTTGTGTCGGGTCGAACACCGCGCCACAACAAAAACGCTTCGGCAGCTTGTTCAACCAGCATTCCCAAACCGTCTAAATTTTTGTTCGCATTCTGTAATTTTCCCCAGCGCACAAACGTCGTTGGTTTATTGCTATAAGCCAAATCATAACAAACGCCATTTTCTGCCAATAAATTTTCTGGCAACGGCGGTAATTCGTCGCTCAAACTGGCAGACGTGGCATTCAAAATCACGTCAAATTGTCGATGTTCCAACGTGTGAAAACCGCAACCTTCGAGGCGGTGATTAAATTCAATCGCCAACTGAAATGCTTTTTCAATGGTGCGATTTGCAACGACTAAACAATCTGGTTTTTGATCAAACAACGGCGAAATAATCCCGCGTGTCGCGCCACCCGCGCCTAAAATTAACACACGCTTGTCTTTTAATTCAATGCCGTAATTAACGGTTAAATCGGTAACTAAACCGATTCCGTCGGTGTTATCGCCCAAAATCGAACCGTCGGATTGTAATGCTAAGGTATTCACGGCTTTCGCAGATTCGGCACGTTCGGTTTTTATGTCGGCGAATTGCCACGCTAATTCCTTCAACGGCACGGTGCAATTCAGACCTTTGCCGCCTTGCACGAAAAATTCAGTGACAGCCTCGACAAAATTTTCTGCGTTCACTTCTTGCGCGACGTAATCCAAATTTTGCTGCGTTTGTTCGGCAAATAAACGGTGAATTCGCGGCGATTTACTGTGGTTAATGGGCGAACCAAAAACAGCGTAATGATCAATTGAGTTCATAAAAATTCCATAAAAAATGAGTGTTAAAGCAGCGCGTTTAAATCCAAATTGTCGCGCACCATATTTGTGAAAGCGTTAATCGTGGCTTCGCGATATTCAGCATAATCAAAACCTTGATACGCCGAATTCAGATTTTTAAAATACGCTATACGGAAAAGATTGTCATCAAAAACCCCGTGAACGTGCGTGCCAGCTACTCGTCCTGCTTGATAAAACAACGGATAACGTGCCAAACGTCCGCAATGAATTTCATAACCTTTCACGTCGAAATCAAAAATACGATACGCGCCACGCTGCAAAATTTTCGGTTGCTGATACGTCACCACATCGGGAATCAAACCAAAACCAATTTCAGAACTCGGCGCATCGGCTTCCAAACTTTCGGTGTCGTTCAACGTTTCGCACAACATTTGATAACCGCCGCAAATGCCAAAAATTGCGTTCGGAAACGTTTGAATTTCAGCAAATAAACCAGTCGTTTTTAACCAACGTAAATCAGCAATCACGCTTTTACTGCCTGCCAACAGAATTAAATCAAAATCGGCAAGCGTTTGAAAACCGTGAATCAGCGTCACATCCAATTCGTCGTCCGCCATCAACACGTCCAAATCGTTGTAATTACTCAAACGCGGCGTGGCAATCACGGCAATTCGCAGTTTCACCGCGCCACGACGTTGTGTGTAATTTTGCAGCGATTGCGAATCTTCCATGTCGATATTCAGCGGCAAAAATGGCAACACGCCCAACACCGGTACGCCGAATTGTTCGCGAATAATTCTTTCACCTTCATCAAAAAATCGCCGGTCGCCACGAAATTTGTTAATAATTACCCCGACGATATTGGCGCGAATTTCTGGCGCGAGTAATGCCAACGTGCCGTAAATCGACGCAAACACGCCGCCGCGTTCAATATCCGCCACCAAAATAATGCGCGGATTGAACGTTTCGGCAATAAAGGTATTCGACAAATCTTTGTGCAACAAATTCAATTCCACCGGCGAACCTGCACCTTCCGCAATCACTAATTCGTAATCGTCCAAAAGTTGCGCGAAAGCGGTTTTGACGTGCGTTTTGAGCGTGTCGAGTTCGTCATAATACTCGGCGATGCCTTGGTTTTTGTGAACCAAGCCATTGACGACCACTTGCACGCCGCCGTTTCCGTGCGATTTCAACAACACCGGATTGAACAAATAACTCGGTTCAACCCGCGCGGCTTCCGCTTGAAAACATTGGGCGCGTGAAATTTCCCGATTTTCAATCGTCACGCTGGAATTATTCGACACATTTTGCGCTTTGAATGGCGCGACACGCACGCCTAAATCCGCAAAAATTCGGCACAACGCCATCACGACGCTGGTTTTACCGGCATCGGAACTCGTGCCGACGACTAAAATGGGTTTCATAAATTTAAAAACTCGATGTAAGTGTAATTATTTTCGTGCCGTAATTTGTGAACACTGCCGCAATCGACGCGAAATTGAAACGCATTGGCGGGCGGTAATTTCAAAATAACGGCAAGCAATGCGCGAATCACGCCAGCGTGCGTGACAATGAAAACGCGCTCATTTTCAAGCTGAATCACGTCGTGCCAAAAACGTTCGACGCGCTGACACAATTCACTGAAACTTTCGCCATTTGGTGGCGCGAGCGTGACGAAATTCTGCGTCCAATGATGTAATTTTTCAGATTCAATGTCCGCAAACGGCATATTTTCCCAGTCGCCAAAATTCACTTCCAATAGCCGATTATCCAAAATCACGTCGTCGCTGATTAACGCGGCTAAACGAGTGCAACGCGATAATGGACTACTGAAAAGCAAATCGTTTTCTTGTGGAAGATTGATTTTTTTCAAAGTATCACGCGCGTCATCGAAAAAATTCGCCGCTAATTTCACGTCACTTTGCCCGTAACACAAGCCTTTCGGCGTATCGGTTTGAGTGTGGCGAATTAAATAAATTTCCACAACGCACTCACGCTTAAATAAAAAATCGTTTCGCTAATTTGTTGTGTTGCGCCCAAACAATCGCCCGTGTAACCGCCAATGTGTTTGTGAAAATAACGTCCGAGCCAAATTGTCACCAAGCCAAGCGGCAAAATTGAAAGCCAACAAATCGACGGCAATAAAAGTATCGGCAACAATGCGATAAACGCTGCGCTGATTAAATCGTGGCACGTCGGGCGATAAATAGCGATTTGAGATTTACTGTTTTCCAATCGAGCGTAATCGTAAAAGTGCATCAAAAATAACGGCGTTAAACGGCTGACACTGTGCGCGACAATGAAAATGACGGGGATTTTTTCGAGCGGTAATGAAATCAAAACGCTGATTTTCAAGGCGAATAAAAGTCCCAAACCTAACGCGCCATAAACTCCAATCGCCGAATCTTTCATGATGGTGAGAATGCGCGTTTTGTCGTAACCGCCGCCGAATCCGTCGCACACGTCCGCAAAACCGTCTTCGTGAAATGCGCCGGTGATAAAAATGCCGCCGATTATCGCGAGTAAAATTGAAACGATGGGCGACCACAAAAATTGTGCGGCGTAAAACGTCAATCCGCACGCGCCACCGACTAACCAACCGATGAATGGCAAATAAATCGTGGCTTGCGGCAGTTGGGAATAATCCAGATTTTTCGGACACGGCACGCGCGTATAAAAACTCATCGCCAACCAAAAATGTTGCGCGTTAGGCTTCGTCAACGCCAGCTTCCTCGAATGTCGCCATTTCGTTTAAAAACAAAATTGCCGATTGAATCAACGGAAACGCCAGCGCAATTCCGGAACCTTCACCCAAACGCATTTCTAAATCGAGCAACGGTTTTGCGTTCAAATAATTCAACAAAGCACGATGCCCGTTTTCACTGCCAACGTGACTAAAAACGCAATAATCTAAAACGTGTGGCGCGAATTGTTGAGCCACTAATAACGCCGCGCCACACAAAAAACCATCCACCAAAATCAGCATTTTCAATTCGGCGGCTTTCAAATATGCACCCGCCATCATGGCAATTTCAAACCCGCCAAACGTCGCTAAAATTTCGAGTGGCTTTTTTAAATCAGGATATTTTTCAATGGCTTGTTTTAACAGATTTCGTTTATTCGCCAATTGTTCATCGTTCAAACCCGTGCCGCGTCCCACGCATTCAGCCAACGGAATTTGGGTAAAAAGGTGCATCAAAACTGCTGCCGAAGCCGTGTTGCCAATGCCCATTTCGCCAAAACCAATGCAATTACAACCGCCTTGATATTGTTGTTGAACTATCGCCGCGCCTGTTGTTAACGCATTTTCACATTCGATTAAAGTCATCGCGGGTGCATTTAAAAAATTCTGCGTGCCACGAGCAATTTTGGCATTGAGCAAATTTTCATGCGGCAAAAAATCAGCATTCACGCCGGCATCGATGATTTTCAAATTCAAATGATGTTGCCGCGCGAAAACGTTAATCGCCGCGCCGCCGTTGAGAAAATTCAACACCATTTGCGCGGTCACGCTAGATGGATAAGCACTCACGCCCGATTCAGAAATGCCGTGATCTGCGGCGAAAATAAGAATCGTCGGCGCGTGAATTTCGGGCGTGAGCGTTTCAAAAATCAATCCAATTTGTAACGCCAACGTTTCCAATTTCCCCAACGCGCCAACGGGTTTGGTTTTTTGATTGATTTTATTTTGCAGCTGTATTTTTAAATTCATAAATGCCATTTTTTAGTGAAAAATCTTATTTTGGCGCGTGAAATCGTTCCGAAATTAACGCCATTAACTGTTCGGCTAAGGTTGATTTTTCAATCATGGGAAACGATTGTTGACCGTCTTGCCAAAAAATTTCGAGCGCATTTTCATCACGTTCAAAACCGCCTTCGTCACGCCCAACCCAATTCGCGGCAATCATATTTAATTTTTTTCGGGTTAATTTTTCACGCGCGTACCTTTCTAATTCGTGGGTTTCAGCGGCAAAACCAACCGTGAAAGGCGGAGAATTTAACGCCGCCACATTCGCCAAAATATCGGGGTTTTTTTGCAATGTCAGCGTGATTTGTTCAGCATTTTTTTTGATTTTTTCAGCACCGCAAACAATCGGACGATAATCGGCGACTGCCGCCGCGCCAATAAAAATATCGCAATTTTTCAGGTTTTCAAAAACTGCCGCGTGCATTTGTTCAGCGGTTTCAATTTGAATAAATGTGCAATTCGGTGGCGGTGAAAGTTGCGTCACGCCAGAAATTAACGTCACGATTGCACCGGCTTGTTGCGCGGCAATGGCTAACGCATAACCCATTTTCCCCGAACTTCGATTCGTTAAATAACGCACCGGATCTAACGGTTCACGAGTGGCACCAGCGGTAATTATTATTTGTAGGGGCGTTTTGCAAACGCCCGATTTCTGTAGAGATAGAGGTAGATTGCATTCGCCCACATAATGAAAACTATCGTAGTGGGCGGGCGTTTGCAAAACGCCCCTACAAATCGTTTCTGGTTCAGCCATTCGCCCCACGCCGATTTCACCGCAGGCTTGTTCGCCCGATTCTGGCGCAATCAAATTCACGCCGTGGGTTTGCAACGTTTTTAAATTTGCTTGCGTCGCGGGATGATTCCACATTGCGTGATTCATCGCTGGCGCAACGTAAACGGGACACGTCGCCGCTAAATAAAGCGTTGAAACTAAATCATCCGCCAAACCGTGCGCCATTTTTGCCAACGTGTTTGCAGTCGTCGGAGCCATCACAAACACGTCCGCCCAACGCGCTAATTCAATATGTCCCATCGCATTTTCGGCTTCGGTGTCGAGTAATTCAAAATGTACTGCGTGACCCGACAAGGCTTGAAATGAAAGGGGTTGCACAAAAGCGGTTGCTGATTTTGTCATAATTACGCGAACGTCCGCGCCTTGTTTTTTCAACAGGCGCGTCAATTCGAGAGCTTTATAAACGGCAATTCCGCCGGTAACGGCGAGTAAAATTTTTCGGTTTGAAAATGACATTTAGCGCGTCAACCGAATTTCAGCTTCGTGGTATTTTTTCGCGCATTCATCCGCCACTTCGGCAGGCAATTCAGGTGCTGGCGCGGTTTTATTCCAATCTAACGTTTCTAAATAATCACGCACATATTGTTTATCAAAACTCGGTGGGTTCGTGCCAATTTTATAGTCGTCCGCTGACCAAAAACGTGATGAATCAGGCGTTAAAATTTCGTCAATCAAATGCAAAACGCCTTCATCATCAACACCAAACTCAAATTTGGTATCGGCAATAATAATGCCGCGTTGTTTTGCATATTCGGACGCTTCTTTGTAAAGTTGCAAACTTACGTCACGCACTTTTTCCGCCATTTCTTGACCAATCAATGCCACAATTTTTTCAAATGATACGTTTTCATCGTGATCACCAACGGACGCTTTTGTTGATGGCGTGAAAATCGGTTCGGGTAATTTTTCGGCTTGTTGCAGACCTTCGGGCAATTGGATTCCGCAAACTTGTCCTGTTAATTGATAATCTTTCCAGCCTGAACCAATTAAATAACCGCGCACAATGGCTTCCACCGGTAACGGCGTGAATTTTTTCACAATAATCGCCCGCCCGATAACTTGATGATATTCGTCCGCATCCGTCAAAATATCTTCCAACGGAATGTGCGTTAAATGATTCGGAATAACGTCTCGCAATTTGTTGAACCAAAAGTTTGAAACAGTGGTTAAAACGCGCCCTTTGTCAGGAATCGGATTGGGCAAAATCACGTCGAACGCCGAAAGTCGGTCAGTCGTAACAATCAACATATATTGATGGTCGATTTCGTAAATATCGCGCACTTTACCGCGTGCCAGCAATTTTAATGACGGTAAATGTGATTCGTATAAAGCAGTTAAAGTTGTCATAATTTAAATCCTCACAATTAAAAAAGCCCGTCATAAAAACGGGCTTCTTATTTTCAGAAAACGAATAAGCAATTAGTTTTTCGTTTGGTCAACAATCTGATTCGCAGCAATCCAAGGCATCATCGCACGCAATTTCGCGCCCGTCACCTCAATTGGATGTTCCGCATTCAAGCGGCGTTTTGCCGTCATTTCTGGATAGTTTGTTGCGCCTTCTAAGATGAAACGTTTCGCGTATTCACCGTTGCGAATGTTTTTCAACGCTTCACGCATGGCTTGACGGCTTTCTTCGTTGATTACTTTCGGGCCGGTGACGTATTCGCCGTATTCTGCGTTGTTTGAAATCGAGTAATTCATGTTGGCAATGCCGCCTTCAAACATTAAATCCACAATCAATTTCAATTCGTGCAAGCATTCAAAGTACGCCATTTCAGGTGCATAACCCGCTTCAACCAACGTTTCAAAACCCATTTTTACAAGTTCAACTGCGCCGCCACATAAAACCGCTTGTTCACCGAATAAATCGGTTTCACATTCATCACGGAAAGTCGTTTCGATAATGCCTGAACGTCCGCCGCCAATGGCTGAAGCGTAAGACAAACAAATTTCTTTTGCTGTGCCAGACGCATTTTGATGAACCGCGATTAAATCAGGAATACCGCCGCCGCGCACGAATTCTGAACGCACGGTGTGACCAGGTGCTTTTGGCGCAATCATGATTACGTCTAAATCCGCACGTGGCACAACTTGGTTGAACAAAATTGCAAAACCGTGTGCAAATGCTAACGCCGCGCCTTGTTTGATATTCGGTTCGATGACTTCTTTGTACAACGCTGATTGAAATTCGTCAGGCGTTAAAATCATCACGATGTCTGCGCTCGCAACCGCTGCGGGAACGTCTAACACTTTCAAACCGTGTGCTTCTGCTTTGGCAACAGAAGTTGAATTTGGACGAATACCCACCACTACGTCAACACCTGATTCTTTTAAGTTCAGCGCGTGTGCGTGACCTTGCGAACCGTAGCCAATAATCGCTACTTTTTTCGATTTGATAATTGAAAGGTCTGCGTCTTTATCATAATAAACTTGCATTGTTTTTCCTGTGTAAAAGTTAAAGTTAAAAAATTAAAAATGGACTGTAAATTACAGTAATTCAATATCAATATGTTTTAAAGCGTTATCGATTCGGTCGAAATCATCAAACCGTTCAAACAAATCATTTTCTAATTCGTCTTTGTCTTCAGAACCCGAAAAGAGCGTTAAAACTAAACGCGCGTCTGACAAATTCAACGACGTTCTGATTTCCCCAAAAACATCAATAATCGGCTGTTGAACCCAAACCAAAAAATCCGCTAAATCGTATTCAAAAAGATAGGCTTTAATTTCTTTCGTGTCGTTTTTCAAACGAAACGCTCTTTGAATTCGTTCAAACGAATGCTCAAAAATCGCCATTTCTTCTTGAGCTTTGGTTTGCCTGTTCATTAAAGATGCAGCCCTTTTTCGCCACGAGAAATGCCCGTCGCGCCAGAACGCACTACTTCGATAATGCTGTTTTTATCAACGGTCGCAATAAACGCATCGAGTTTATCCGAAGTTCCCGTCATTTCGATAACGTAAGAAGCCGGCGTAACATCAATGATTTTGCCGCGAAAAATATCCACCACGCTGCGTAATTCGTCACGCATTTTGTCAGCAGTTTTGATTTTAACCAACATCAATTCGCGTTCAATATGCACGACTTCTTCCAAATCAATCAGCTTCACCACGTCGATGAGTTTGTTCAATTGCTTGATAATTTGTTCAATCACGTCTTCGCTACCGCGCGTCACCAATGTCATGCGTGACAAACTAGCGTCTTCGGTTGGCGCGACGGTCAAGGATTCGATATTGTAACCACGCGCCGAAAATAATCCGGCAACTCGTGATAAGGCACCCGCTTCGTTTTCCATCAAAATAGCAATAATGTGTCGCATTATGACAACTCCCGATCTGTGGTGGTGCCAATGGCGACGCGCAATTTCATGTCGTGATGCGATTTTCCCGTTTCAATCATCGGATACACATTTTCAGTTCTGTCCGTCAGAATGTCTAAAAATACCGTTCTATCTTTCATGGCAAAGGCTTGTTCCAACGCCGCACGCACATCTTCCGGTTTATCAATTCGAATCCCAACGTGACCGTAGGCTTCCGCGAGTTTCACAAAATCTGGAATCGTTTCCATGTACGAATGCGAATAACGGCTTTCATACGAAAATTCTTGCCACTGACGAACCATGCCCATGTAACTGTTATTTAAGTTAATAATTTTGATTGGCGTTTTATATTGCAACGCCGTGGATAATTCTTGAATACACATTTGAATACTGGCATCGCCCGTGACACAAGCCACGTCAGCGTTAGGATGCGCCAATTTCACACCAATCGCTGCTGGCAAACCAAACCCCATCGTGCCTAAACCGCCCGAATTTATCCAACGACGCGGTTTATCAAACGGATAATACTGCGCCGCCCACATTTGATGTTGCCCAACATCGGAAGTGACAAACGCATCGCCGCGCGTCACTTGATACAACTGCTCAATCACATATTGCGGCTTAATCGCAATACTTTGGCGATCAAATTCTAAACATTGAATGCTGCGCCATTGGTTAATCTGTTGCCACCACGTTTCAGCCGCTTTTTTGTCGATTTTATATTTCGCGTCTTTCAAGCCCTCGAACAATTGGCGAATCACCAATTTCACTTCGCCCACAATTGGCACGTCCACTTTGACCGTTTTAGAAATCGACGCGGGATCAATATCGACGTGAATAATTTTCGCGTACGGGCAGAACAAATCTAATTTACCAGTGACGCGATCATCGAAACGTGCGCCAATCGCTAAAATTAAATCACTTTCGTGCATGGTCATGTTGGCTTCGTAAGTGCCGTGCATGCCCAACATGCCAATAAATTGTTTGTCGGTTGACGGAAACGCGCCCAAACCCATCAGCGTTTGTGTGACGGGATAACCCAGCAAGTGCGCTAATTCAATCAATTCTTGACTGCCATTACCCAACACCACGCCGCCGCCCGAGTAAATTACTGGACGTTGCGCGGTCAAAAGTAATTCAATCGCTTTTTTAATCTGTGCTTTATTGCCCGTCGTCGCGGGCTGATACGAGCGCATTTCGACTTTTTTTGGATAATGATAAGGCACTTTCACATCCGGTGCGGTAATGTCTTTGGGAATATCAATTACCACCGGACCAGGTCGTCCGGTTGTGGCAACGTAAAAGGCTTTTTTAATCGTTTCGGCAATTTTCGTTACGTCTTTGACTAAAAAATTATGTTTTACGCAGGGGCGCGTAATACCAACCATATCGACTTCTTGAAACGCATCACTGCCAATCACCGACGAAGGCACCTGACCGGAAATCACCACCATTGGAATTGAATCCATGTACGCAGTCGCAATACCCGTTACGGCATTGGTCGCGCCAGGCCCTGAAGTCACCAGAACCACACCAGGTTTGCCGGTCGAACGCGCGTAACCATCGGCGGCGTGCGTGGCACCTTGTTCGTGTCGAACCAAAATATGTTTGACATCGTCTTGTTGGAAAATGGCATCGTACAAGTGTAAAACTGCACCACCCGGATAACCAAAAATATACTCAACCCCTTCATCTTTAAGACTTTGAATTACAATCTGTGCGCCATTTAGCTCCACACTACCACCCTCGAATAAACTGAAATATAACGTTTGTAGGGCGTAATTATAGTGAATTCACATTAAAAATACTTCACTTTTTCGCCTGAATTGCACACCGTCGCTGTTCATTCCCGCACTTTTGCATTGAAAAACAGATTTAATCGAATTCGATTTTTAACCCAACCATTAACATTTTCATGTTGTAAATTCATGAACTAAATTACAATTCGTCCTGATTTCAAAACAATTTTGGGGGAAATGATGACGCAGCAAGCAAGCAATTATGTTGCGGCTTTAGGCTGCGTCAACTTTTTTGAAAACCCGCGAATGCTCGCACCCTCGTGCAAGTTGATATGAATGGCAACAAAACGCCCGACATGGAACTGGTGTAATTCGTAAAACCGGACATTTAAAAATTTTGTCCGTTTAAAAATTTCGTTAGTGTAGGGCGGGTTTAGAACCCGCCCCTACAATTTTGTTGAAAAACCGCTTTTTGAGGAAACTCGAAGGGCGGTTTTTTTATGCGGATTACAAAAATTAGACAAAACATAAGCGGCTGTGACGTTGAGTTGATTTTTGCGTCTGGTATAGTGGCGGCAACTTCATGATTTACACGGATTACATTCACCATGTTTACACCACGCTGGAAAAGTTACCTTACCCTTTGCAAACCGAACGTGGTTGCAGAAATGTTATTCACCGCGATTGTTGGAATGTTGCTCGCAACGCCTACGTTACCGCCATTAGATTTACTATTTTATGGCTTAATCGGCATTGGTTTTGCATCTGCATCCGCCGCCGCGATTAACCATTTTATTGACCGCAAAGCCGATGCCGAAATGCGGCGCACCGAAAATCGTCCGTTACCGCAAGGCGATTTAAGCACCACTAACGTGCTAAGTTTCGCCGCGATTTTAGGCATTAGCGCGATGATTTTATTGGTGGTCAAAGTGAACGTATTAACCGCCGTGCTGACATTTTTGTCGTTATTCGGTTACGCGATTGTTTACACCTGCTATTTGAAACGCGCCTCGCCGCAAAACATTGTGATTGGCGGATTATTCGGTTCAACGCCGCCGTTATTGGGTTGGTGCGCGATGACCGGCGAAGTGCATCCGTACGCTTTATTGCTGGCGTTGATTATTTTCGTTTGGACACCGCCACATTTTTGGGCATTGGCAATTGCTCGCCAAGAAGAATATGCGAAAGTGAACATTCCCATGTTGCCCGTCACACACGGCGCGGATTTCACTCGTTTACAGATTTTGCTTTATACGGTTTTGCTATTTGTTGTGACGATGTTGCCGTATTTGACTGGCATGAGCGGGCTGATTTATTTAGCGGTGACGCTGATTTTGAATATCATCTTTTTGTATTACGTCATTGCGATGATGCGGGCGAAAGACAATAAAACGGCGATGACAACTTTTTGGTATTCGATTGTTTATATCACGATTATTTTTGCCGCTTTATTACTCGACCATTATCAGAGATTTACGTTATGACTTTGACACACCACGAACACACGCCGTCCGAAGAACATCCGTTTGCTGAAATTGTCCGCATTTTGGGCAAAGGCAAAAAAGGTTCACGTCCACTCACGCAAGACGAAGCCTATCGAGCCATGACAATGATTTTGGCGGACGAAGTGCTGCCGATTCAATTGGGCGCATTTTTAATGTTGATGCGCGTCAAAGAAGAAACGGCGGAAGAATTAGCCGGTTTTGCCCACGCCGCCCGCGAGTTTATTCAAAAAGAATCGCCTATTTTTGAAGGCGGGCAGGGAGGATTTTCTGTTGATTTAGATTGGTCGTCGTATGCGGGAAAACGTCGGCATTTACCGTGGTTTTTACTCGCGGCATTATTACTGGTTGAAAATGGCGTGACGATTTTTATGCACGGCGCAAAAGGGCATTCGCCCGACAGAATTTACACTGAAAACGTGTTGCATCATTTGGGTCTAACTGCCGCTACGTCAATTGCGGAAGCGCAGCAACAATTGCAAACGCAACGGTTTAGTTATTTGTCGCTCGACCATTTTTGCCCGACATTGCATGACATTATCCAACTTCGTCCGATTTTAGGGCTGCGTTCGCCGGTTCACACGTTGGTGCGGTTGCTGAATCCGTTTGACGCGCCGTTTAGCATTCAAGGGATTTTTCATCCAAGTTATCGCGCAGTTCATCAACACGCGGCAATGCTTTTAAATCAGCCACACATGGCGGTGTTAAAAGGTGAAGGCGGCGAAACAGAACGGAATCCTGACGTAGAATGTTTGGTTCAAAGTGTTCACGATGGCGAATTGAGCGACGAAAACTGGGGCGCATTATTCACGCATCGACACGTTAAATCTGAAAACTTAGACCCGCAACAGTTAGCGTTATTGTGGCGCGGTGAAATTGAAGATGAATTCGCTCAAGCCACCGTCATTGGCACGGTGGCGGTCGCCTTGAAATTATTGGGTAAAGCGGAAACCAAAGAAGCGGCGCATGAATTAGCGACGCATTTTTGGTTGAATCGAAATCGGGAAAAATACGGTTCAATTTAACGAATTAGCTAATCGTAGGGGCGTACTGCGTACGCCCGCCCACATCACAAAAATTGTTGTGCGGCACAAATCATTCATACGAGTTCACGCAGTGAACCTCTACAACCATAACGAAATCAGTCGTTTTCAATCTCTTCTTTTTTCGTTTTGATTTTCAGTACATAAAAAAGATAGCCCAAAAACCCTGTCAGCAAAACGCCCAAAATGTAAGGCATTTTGTTCGCCACATCCGCTGGTTTATTCACATCGGGAAAACTAAATTTTACCAACGCGCCCAAACCGGCATCCGCCACGTCTATCGTAATAGATTTTGCATTTAGATTAAGCAGTTGCACTTCTCCACCGTCAAACGGTTTGTAATTTCTGGAGTGTTCTTCTGTATAATTTGGATAAATCGGTGTGGTTGAAAATTGAGATTTAGAACCGATCAGTTGCGCGAGTTCTTTTTCCAATTGGTCGGTGGTTTTTCCATCCGTTTTAACTTCGATAGGCGCATCGTCATCAATCGTTACCGTGACAAAACCGCCGGTGGTTTTTCTATTCACGCCCGATGAAAAGCCTTCAATAAATTCAACTTCGGCAGAATAAACAAGGTCAATCGCAACGCCAACGAATTCAGCACTAAAACTTTGATTGGGAATGTCGTACTGAATTTTTTGATTGCTGTAATCGCGCGTTGTCACTTGTACTAAATTAAAACCGTCTTTATTGCTAATGACAAACTCAGATTTGCCTTTCGGATTGGTTGCCAATGCGCCGCGTTCCATAGGTGCATCGTAATTTATATCCGCATTCAGCGCACTGGCTGCTTTATTGGCGATGTCAGCGGCGGACGTTGGATTGCTTGATTCAAAACCGTTAATGAAAAATAACCCATTGACGCGGTGCAAGTTTGCATCGCCTTTGCGCCAAGAAACCAGTGTGGAAAAACCGGTATCGTTACTTCTTTTAGACACGCTAGTTTGTACGCGCAGTTGATTTTTTTCGGCGGGAAGCGCGTTGGCAAAACCCGAAAAGGTCATGGCGCACAGCGTTGTTAACGTTAAATACTTATGAATTCTCATTTCTTCACCTTCTTATTGTGTGTGGATTATTTTAGTCAGCGGATATGCTACTAATTTAAATTTCAATAGTCCAACTTAAACCCCTTCATATTTACTTTTTGTAAAGCAAACGAAATCCGCAGGTTGTTATCTAAGTCAATCCTAGTCTATAATAACCGGCATAAGAATCAGCTATCAAAGTTGGTGATTTACTTGAAATTTTCGCTCTCATTATTGAGATTTGGACAGAAATAAAAACAATGAAAACATTTAGCGCAAAACCCGCAGAAGTAAAACGCGACTGGTATGTGGTTGATGCAGAAGGCAAAACGTTAGGTCGTCTTGCTTCTGAAATCGCACTTCGCCTTCGTGGCAAACATAAACCCGAATATACGCCGCACGTTGATACCGGTGATTACATCATCGTGGTGAATGCTGAAAAAATCGGTGTGACAGGTAACAAAGAAAAAAATAAACTTTATCAACATCACACGGGTTATATCGGTAACCTGAAAACCGTGTCGTTGGGTAAATTGAGAAAAACCTTCCCAGATCGTATTTTAACGACTGCGGTAAAAGGGATGTTGCCGAACAATCCATTGGGTCGTGCAATGTTTAAAAAGTTGAAAGTGTATGCCGGTGCAGAACATGAGCATCAAGCACAACAACCTAAAGTTTTAGAATTATTTGTGAGTAAATAAACATGGCTGCAACGCAATATTATGGAACAGGTCGTCGTAAAACGGCTACTGCACGAGTTTACGCAACCATTGGAACCGGTCAAATCACGGTTAATGCGAAAACATTAGAAGAGTATTTTGGTCGTAAAACCGACCAAATGGTGTCTTGCCAACCGTTAGAATGTGTCGATATGATTGGCAAATTCGACTTAAACATTATCGTTAAAGGCAGTGGTCCTTCGGGTCAAGCTGGCGCGATTCGTCACGGTTTGACACGCGCGTTAATGGTTTATGATGAAACATTACGTCCAGCGTTAAGAAAAGCGGGTTTTGTTACTCGTGATTCACGCGAAGTGGAACGTAAAAAAATCGGCTTACACAAAGCGAGAAAACGTCCACAATACTCAAAACGTTAATCGTTTTTGCTTATGCGTCGAGTGGTTTTTCGCTCGACACATTAGCACGACAAAAGGGCTGCATTTTAAAATGTAGCCCTTTTTTTATGGTTCAATTCTAAAAAAAATTCGGAGTTATTGATGACAATTTCAATTGTTGTTCCTGTTCATAATGAAGCTGAAAATATCAATCCGTTAGTAAATGAAATCATCGCGGCGTTACACGATTTTGCAGATTATGAAATTATTTATATCGACGATGGCAGTCAAGACGACACGTTGAAGGTGTTAAAAGTAGCGCAACAAACCATTCCCAACTTGCGCGTTTTTCATCATGAAAAAAGTTGCGGCCAAAGTGCAGCAATTTATACCGGCATCAAAGCGGCGAAATTTCCCGTGATTGCCACGCTCGACGGTGACGGTCAAAATAATCCCGCCGATATTCCTAATTTGTACGCGCAGTTGCAATTGCAGCGTGAAACGAATTCAAAATTAGCGATGATGGCTGGTTGGCGGAACCAACGAAACGATTCAGCGTGGCGTTTATTTTCGTCAAAATTCGCCAACGGCATTCGTTCGCGATTATTAGGCGACGCGACACCCGACACGGGTTGCGGTTTAAAAGTATTTTTGCGTGATACCGCGTTACAACTTCCATTTTTTGATCACTATCACCGCTTTTTACCGGCGTTAATGTTACGCGCTGGCTATCAAGTCGTTTCCGTTCCGGTCACACATCGAGCGCGAGAACGCGGCGTTTCTAATTACGGCACATTTGACCGTTTGTGGGTCGGAATTAGCGACATTGCCGGTGTTATTTGGTTAAAAACGCGCATGAAATTGACCGAGGTAAACGAAATTGAACGTTAATCTCAGCCAAGAAACGATTTGGTTAGGCGTTGGTTTTATTGGGCAAGCGTTGTTTTCAGCCCGTTTTATTGTGCAATGGCTGCAAAGTGAAAAAGTGAAAAAAAGCGTCTTTCCGGTCGCGTTTTGGTATTTCAGCATTGGCGGCGGCGTAACCTTGTTGGCGTACGCCATTTACCGCGAAGATCCCGTTTTCATTTTGGGACAAGCGAGCGGTTTATTGATTTATTTTCGCAATCTGTATTTTGTCGCTCACGAACGTAAACACCGTCACGAATCCACCGAATGATGATTCGCGTTTTAATTTTGTGGGGCATTTTGATTGCGGTAAATGTGGCAATTCGCCCGTTAATGCCCATCGACGAAACCCGCTACGTCAGCGTTGCGTGGGAAATGTGGGTGCGTGGCGATTTTTTAGTGCCGTATTTAAATGGCGAAACTTACAGCCACAAACCGCCGTTATTATTTTGGTTGATGCAATTTAGCTGGTGGATATTCGGCGTAAACGATTGGACACCGCGCCTAATTTCACCGTTATTTGCCTTGGGTTCGACGCTGTTATCCAGTTTAGTGGCGCGAGAATTGTGGCGCGAACGTCCGAAAATCGCAGAAATTACGCCGTTAATTTTACTCGGTTCGTCGTTTTGGTTGATTTACAGTACCTTGACGATGTTCGATATGTTGCTGGCTTTTTTCGTCTTATTAGCCATTTATAGTTTATTGAAATTGTCGCACTCGAATGCGTGGCGCGACGTGTTTTTACTCGGTTTTGCTATCGGCGGCGGCGTATTCAGTAAAGGCCCGGTCGTGTTGTTGCAAATTTTACCCGTCGCGTTGCTTGCGCCGTGGTGGATTCAGACGAAAACCGCTGATTTTCGCTGGCGTGATTGGTATTTAAAATTGTTCACTGCGATTTTAATCGGCGCAAGTTTAGCGTTGGCGTGGGCAATTCCAGCGGGCATTTCGGGCGGTGAAGCGTATCGAAACGCCATTTTTTTAGGGCAAACGAGCGGGCGTTTGGTGAAATCCTTCGCGCATCAATTGCCGTGGTTTTGGTATTTGGAACGATTGCCGCTGTTGGTGTTGCCGTGGTTATTTTTCAAACCGTTGTGGCAAGGCGCGAAAAAATTGACGTTGAATGACGACGGCGTGCGTTTTTGCATCGCGTGGGCGTTACCGGTTTTCATCATGTTTTCAGTGGTCAGCGGCAAACGGATTCATTATTTGTTGCCGCTTATTCCTGCGTTAGCGTTATTGTTGGCGCGGTCGGCGGATGAAATAAAAGACATCAAACCGTGGCAAAATGCGTATTTGGGCGTGAACATTTTTGTTGGTTTGATTGCGCTGATACTGAGTTCATTTCCGCTGTTAAATTCCGCTTTTCATTGGCAAGAAAAATTGAACGGTTTTAATCCGTTGTTTGGCGTAGTGTTGGCAATGATTTTGTGGCTGGTTCATTATGCGAATCGCGCCCATGTTCAACAAATTATTTTTTGTACTTGTGTACTGTCAATTGCCGCTCCGACGTTGATTGCCGCCAGTTATTTTCAGGTTTACGCGGAACGATTCGACACGCAACCTATCGCTGAAAAAATAGCCCAATTTCGCGCTGAAAATAAAAGCGTGGCGTTTTACACCGGAAAATATCACGCTCAATTTCAATTTACTGGACGATTAACGCAACCGTTAACGTTGTTGAATTCGCCCGAAGCGTTGCAGATTTGGACGCAACAGCATTCGGACGGTTTTGTGCTGGTAGATTCTGAAAAATTGCCGCCCGAAATGTTGGTTTATTCACACGCTTATCGCGCTGGACAATTGGGTTTTATTCGTAGCCAATCGTTGTTTGAGCATCTCGATTTACTTCAGTGATATTACAACAATAGTTTCGTAGGGGCGTACTGCGTACGCCCGTAATACGCAAATGTTATCATCAAATGCCCTGCTTATGCGGGTTCACGCAGTGAACCCCTACAATTCGACCGAACGCATAATCCGTTTTAATCTGTTCTAATCTGAAAGCGTTGATTTGATTTTCGAGCGTGTCACCTTCGTTTATTTCACACGCCACGCGCAAATAATTCGGCGTATAACCCAGCACTCGAACGTTGCCATTTTCCAATTTGTCGCGCTGACCTTCCCACAAAATTTCAAACGTTTGCCCGATATTTTGCTGATAAAAAGTCTGTTTCATTTCTTCCGCTAAACGATGCAATTGTTCGCTGCGTTGTTTTTTGATTTCGTGCGGCACAGGATTCGGCAACGTCGCGGCTTTCGTGCCTTCGCGCGGCGAATAAGTGAAAATGTGAATATGTCCAAATCCGCAACGTTTAATGAATTCAACACTTTCGAGCCATTCTTCCTCAGTTTCATTCGGAAAGCCGACAATAATATCGGTCGTAATGTTGAAATGGGGGATTTGAGCGCGTAATCGTTCCAAAATCGGCGCGTATTCTTCGGTTTTACAGCGTCGCGCCATTCGTCGCAAAACCGCGTCCGAACCGCTTTGCAACGGTAAATGTAAATGCGGCATCAAACGCGGATTGTCAAACAGCGTAAAAAATTCGTCGTTCAATTCCCACGGTTCGAGCGACCCCAAACGCAAACGCGGAATGTCAGTTTGCGCCAAAATTGCTTGAATCAAACTCACGATATTTTCACCGTTATCGCTGCCATAACCGCCCAAATGCACGCCCGTTAAAATCACTTCGTTAATGCCTTGCGCGTGCAACGCATTGATTTCAATAATCACGTCAGCAATGGCGCGACTGACTTCTTCACCTCGCGCCACCGTCACGATGCAAAACGTGCAACGATAACGGCAACCGTCTTGTACTTTCACAAAAGCGCGTTGTCGTCCGCGTGTAAAAAGTGAAATTTCAGCAGGTTCAGTTGCCATTGCTGGCATAGTTTCAAAAGTTAATTCGCTCAACGCTTTTTCGACTAAATTTTCTTTGTCTTTGTTGCTGACCACTAAATCCACGCCTAATAATGCCTGCGCTTCGTCGGCGTTTAACGTAGCGTAACACCCGCTGACGACTAATTTTGCGGTCGGATTTTCGCGGTGAATTCGGCGAATCAATTGGCGAGATTTACGCGCCGCATCTTGTGTGACGGCGCACGAATTGATGACAACTAATTGCGCGGCGGTAATATCACGAGTAATGGCGTGACCTTGAACTTGAAAGGCTTGCGCCCAGGTTTCTAATTCGGCTTC
>SESB01000016.1_pt1 | contig 109209 bp, 99 predicted proteins | sample 3171441 | NCBI WGS metagenome assembly SESB01 (sample SAMN06051867, study PRJNA518727) | freshwater metagenome | biome: subpolar coniferous forest; feature: holomictic lake; material: water; isolation source: holomictic Lake 227, 6 m depth | place: Canada: near Kenora, Ontario | collected...
ATTCCTGCATTCCAACATTCCAACATTCCTGCATTCCTGCATTCCTGCATTCCTGCATTGTTTGCATTGTTTGCATTGTTTGCATTGTTTGCATTGCCTGCATTATTTTCATTTATTGCATTCCTGCATTCCTGCATTCCCGCATTCCTTCATTCCCGCATTCCCGCATTCCCGCATTCCCGCATTCCCGCATTATTTCGGTTTCAGCACCACAAACGGTATCATCACCTCCTCCATCGAAATTCCCCCATGCTGGAAGGTATTCTTGTAGTAGTTCACATAATAGTTGTAGTTGTTGGGATAGGCAAAGAAATCGTTGCTGCGGCAGAATACGAACGAAGAGTTGACATTGGCCTTGGGCAGGAAGATATCCGCCGGGTTGCGCACCTCAAACACCTCGTTCTGTTCATATTTCAATGCCCTGCCCGTCTTGTACCTCAGGTTGGTATTGGTATTCCTGTCGCCTAATATCTTCACAGGGTTGTCCACCCTGATCGAGCCATGGTCGGTGGTAATGGCCACGTTGACATCCTTCTCGGCCAGATATTTTAAAATTTCAATCAGCGGGGAATGCTGGAACCAGCTGACCGTAAGTGAACGGTAGGCCTTCTCATCGTCGGCCAGTTCACGGATGATCTCCATCTCGGTACGGGCATGCGACAACATATCCACAAAGTTGTATACGATAAAATTGAGTTTGTTTACCATCAGGTTGGGCATCAGCTCAACCAGCTTTTTCCCGTAGGTTTGGTTCAGAACCTTGTAGTAGGAGTATTTTACATCGCGGCCATACCGTTTGAGCAGTTCTCCCAGGAGTTCGCTTTCAAAATTGTTCTTGGGTCCCTCTTCCTCTTCGTTGACCCAGTATTTCGGGTACTTCTTTTCGATCTCCGTGGGAAGAAGTCCGCTGAACATCGAATTCCGGGCGTACTGGGTAACGGAAGGCAGGATACTGTAATAGATCTCCTCCTTTTCCACCCTGAAGTAATCTTCAAGGATCGGCTGTAAAACCTTCCATTGGTCAAACCTCAGGTTATCGATCAGGATAACGAACGTTGGTTTGTTATCATCCATCAGCGGGAAGACCTTTTCCTTGATGAGGTTGTGCGACTGCACCGGCCTCTCCTTGCTTTTCCCGGTCATCCAGTCGAGGTAGTTGCGTTCGATGAATTTGCAGAAAACCTGGTTTGCCTCATCCTTCTGCATCTTCAGCACCTGGTTCATACCGTCATCCATCAACTGGCCCAATTTTAGCTCCCAATAGGTCAGTTTTTTATAAACCTCCGGCCATTCTTCGAAGGTCAGCCGGTTTGAAATCTCCATCCCGATATTCCGGAATTCCTGCTGGTACTGGTGCGTGGTTTTTTCACTGACCAGTTTCCTGTTTTCCAGGTTTTTCTTAAGACAAAGAAGGATCTGGTTCGGTTTCACAGGTTTGATCAGGTAATCAGCGATATTGGAACCAATGGCATCTTCCATGATGCTCTCCTCTTCGCTCTTGGTGATCATCACCACCGGCAGCGTGGGATGGATCTCCTTGATGCGCAGCAGGGTTTCAATGCCCGAAAGGCCCGGCATCTGTTCATCAAGGAAAACAATATCGAACGGCCTGGTTTTTATAATGTCAATGGCATCATGGCCATTGTTTTGCGTAACAACATCGTATCCCTTTTCCTTTAAAAAAATTATGTGTGGTTTCAGCAGGTCAATCTCGTCATCCACCCATAATATTGTGACCTTTTCCATAGTATCTGTTTGCTTTAATAAATGTCGTAAGTTTGCTTTTATTGTGCCCGGGCGGCCTGTTTTATATTTCTTTAACAAAATTACCCGATTTTGGCGACAACCAACAAGCAAAAGATCATCAACGACCCAGTTTACGGATTGATCACCATTCCCGACGCCCTTGTTTTTGATGTCATTGAGCACCCATGGTTTCAACGGCTGCGGAGGATCAAGCAGCTTGGGCTGACCCATTACACCTACCCGTCGGCCCAGCATACACGTTTCCAGCATGCCCTGGGGGCCATGCACCTCATGGGACAGGCTGTGACTGTATTGCGGGCAAAAGGAATCGAGATCACTGACAAGGAGGCACAGGGAGTCAATATTGCCATTCTGCTCCACGACATCGGTCATGGTCCTTTTTCCCACACGCTGGAGCAGACCATTGTCCGCGACCTGGCGCATGAGGAGCTTTCCAGGCTGTTTATGGCAGGATTAAACCGTGAATTCGGCGACGAGCTTACGCTGGCCAATGCGATCTTCAATGACATCTACCCGAAAAAATTCCTGCACCAGCTGGTGTCGAGCCAGCTTGATATGGACCGCCTCGATTACCTTGCCCGCGACAGCTTTTTTACAGGCGTTGCCGAGGGGGTGATCAGCTACGACCGCATCATCAAAATGCTTACGGTGATGAACGATGAGCTCGTCGTGGAGGGGAAGGGTATCTATTCGATTGAAAAATTCCTGATTTCACGAAGGTTAATGTACTGGCAGGTTTATCTGCACAAAACTGTTATCGCGGCCGACCAGCTGCTGGTGAACCTGCTGAAACGGGCCAAGTATCTGGGCGAAAGCGGTGTGTCACTCTTTGCCACCCCGGCATTTGACATGTTCCTGCGAAACAATCCGACCCGGGTTGATTTTGAAACGGATCCGCAGTGGCTCGGCCATTTTGCGCAGCTGGACGATTTTGATGTCTTTACCTCCGTTAAGGTTTGGGCTGATCATCATGACCCTATCCTTTCCGATTTATGCTCAAACCTGGTCAACCGAAATTTGTTCAGGGTCGAAATGCAGACAAACCCGTTTGAACCTGAATATGTTGACCTGGTGCGCCGTAAAACCGTTGCGATGCTCAACCTTGCACCGGATGAGGTGGAATACTATTTCACCTTTGGCAAGGTCGAAAACAAGGCCTACAACCCGCGCCATGAACGGATCATGATCAAAGGCAGGTCGAATGAGCTTACCGACATCTCAGAGGCTTCAGAGCAGCTTAACAACGCGGTTATGCCTACCACCGTAAGCAAGTACCTGCTTTGTTACCCGAAAGAGATTCAATAACATTCTTCAATCTCCAGTTCCTGAATTTCCTACTGAATTTAATTTCCTGAGGGTGTGAATGTTAAAAAATTTACTGATCAGCTTATGGAAATTATTGGTAAATTGCGCCGATTTATAAGTCTGCAATTATTCACGAAGAACGCCTGATGGAATTTACAGCCGCCCAGATTGCCGGATTTCTTAAAGGGACTGTTGAAGGGAATCCTGATGAAAAGGTTTCCAACCTTTCTAAAATCGATGAAGGGGAGCCCGGAACCCTTACCTTTCTTGCCAATCCGAAATACACTCCCTATATTTATTCCACCCGGGCATCTGTGATTGTTGTCAATGCCGATTTTACAGCCTCGCAGGCGGTTGCAGGAACCCTGATCCGGGTTGCCGATGCTTACTCCGCCTTTGCAACACTGCTCGAAATGTTCGACCAGTCAAAATCAGGAAACACAGGGATATCAAGCCAGTCGTCGATTGCGCCAACAGCTGCCCTTGGAAAAAATGTTTCGGTTGGCGAATTTTCTGTCATCGGGAAAAACGTGGTTATTGGTGACAATGCAGTCATCCATCCCCAGGTATTTATCGGGAACAATGTCACCATCGGGGCTGATTGCCTCCTTTACCCGGGTGTAAAGGTTTACCACGACTGCATCGTTGGAGATCACTGCACGCTGCATGCCGGCGTAGTCGTCGGGTCCGACGGATTCGGATTTGCCCCGCTTGCCGGCAGCAACTATCAGAAAATCCCCCAGTTGGGAAATGTGATCCTGGAAGATTATGTAGAGATCGGCTCGAACACCACGGTTGACCGTGCGACCCTGGGGTCGACCATTATCAGGAAAGGGGTGAAACTCGACAACCTTATCCAGATCGGCCACAATGCCGAGATTGGCGAAAATACCGTGATCGCAGCCCAGACAGGGATCAGCGGATCGACCAAGATAGGAAAAAATTGTATGATCGGCGGCCAGGTAGGCATCATCGGTCATATCACCATTGCCGATAATGTAAAAATCGGCGCCGGTTCGGGTGTTGAAGCAAGCATCACCCGCGACGGGGCCATGATGCTGGGCGCACCTGCCATTGAAATCGGCAAGGCCAGGCGTAACTTTATCCATTGGCGCAACCTTGACGAAATCGTCAGAAAAGTATATAACCTCGAAAAGCAACTGAATAAAAAGCATGAGTGAAAAACAGAGGACCATCAAGGCGCCGGTAAGCATTTCAGGAGTCGGACTGCATACCGGGAACGAAGTTGTCATTACCTTTAAGCCTGCCCCGGAAAATTATGGTTATAAATTTCGCAGGACCGACCTCAACACCGGTACCCTGGTCGATGTAGATGTTGACCATGTGGTTGACACCTCCCGGGGAACCAGCATTGAACAGGATGGCGTGCGCATCGATACCGTTGAACACGTACTTGCGGCCCTTGCCGGACTTCAGATCGACAATGCCCTCATCGAGATGAACCAGTCGGAAACACCGATCCTCGACGGCAGTTCGAGGCTTTACGTCGAAGCGCTTCTTTCGGTTGGTATTGTGGAGCAAAAAGCCTTGCGTACCTATTATGAACTTACCACCAACGTCACCTATGTGAACCCTGAAAAAAAGGTGGAGATGATCGCCATTCCATCCAGCGATTTCAGGGTTTCGGTGATGATCGATTATGAATCCAAGGTGCTGCAGTCGCAGAATGCAGCGCTGACCAACATTGAGCAGTTCAAGGATGAATTCTCGATGTGCCGTACCTTCGTATTTCTTCATGAACTTGAATACCTGCTCAATAACAACCTGATCAAAGGGGGCGACCTGAGCAATGCCATCGTATTTGTTGACAGGGAGATGTCGCGCGCCGAACTTGACCGGCTGGCCCATCTTTTCAACAAGCCCAAAGTAGAGGTTCTCAAAGAGGGGATCCTCAACAACCTCGAATTGCGCTTCCCCAATGAACCGGCGCGGCATAAGTTGCTCGATATCATCGGCGACCTGGCCCTGGTGGGAATGCCCATCAAGGCTCATATCATTGCCACGCGACCGGGCCATTACTCCAATGTGCAGTTTGCCAAACTGATCAAAAAACAGTTAAAAAAGGAGCGGCATGCCGATACCGGTCACACCTTCGACCCGAACACGCCTCCCCTTTACAATGTCAACCAGATTAAAAACCTGCTGCCCCATCGTCCGCCGTTCCTCTTTCTCGACAAGATCATCGAAATGGGCACCGATTATGTGGTAGGTGTGAAAAATGTCACCATCAACGAGGCCTTTTTTGTTGGCCATTTTCCCGATGAACCGGTCATGCCCGGTGTACTGATGATCGAGGCCCTGGCCCAGAACGGCGGGATTCTTGCCTTAAGCACCCTGGAGGACCCCCAGAATTACATTACCCTTTTTGTCAAGATCGACAATGTCAAATTCCGGCATAAAGTTGTCCCGGGCGATACCCTGGTATTTTTCTGCCAGTTCAACGGCCCGATACGGCGTGGCTTAATCAGCATGAAAGGGGTTGCCTATGTTGGCAACAAGATCGTCATGGAAGCCGAGATGATGGCGCAACTTCAACGTAAATAAATCAGTCATGAATCAACCGTTAGCATATGTAAACCCGCAGGCGAAAGTTGCTGCGAATGTAGTTATCGAGCCCTTTGTCTCCATCGATAAGAATGTTGTTATTGAAGAGGGCACGTGGATTGGTTCCAATGTAACCATCATGGAGGGGGCCAGGATCGGGAAGAATTGCAAGATTTTCCCGGGAGCGGTCATTTCGGCCATCCCGCAGGATTTGAAATTCGCCGGCGAGGATACCATCGTGAAGATCGGGAATAATGTCATCATCCGCGAGTTTGCCACGATCAACCGCGGCACGAAAGCCAGTTATGAAACGGTAGTGGGCGATAACACCCTGCTGATGGCCTATGTTCACGTAGCCCACGACTGTATTGTCGGAAACAACGTGATCATGGCGAATGCAGCCATGCTTGCCGGCCATGTGATTGTCGACGACTGGGCAATCATTGGCGGCATGGTGCCTGTTCACCAGTTCTGTCATATCGGTGCCCACTCGATTATTGCGGGCGGCACAGGTGTTGGAAAGGATGTTCCGCCCTACACAAAAGCAGCCCGCGATCCCCTGTCGTATGTTGGCGTTAACTCGATCGGGCTTCGCAGGCGCGGATTTACCCCTGAGGTGATCAATAAAATCCAGGAGATTTACAGGATTATCTTCCTGAAAAACTATAATGTTTCGCAGGCAGTTGACTTTATTGAAGCCAAGGTTGAAGCCACTCCCGAACGCGACGAGATCCTCTCCTTTATTGCCAATTCGCAGCGTGGCCTGATGAAGGGCTATTCCAAGATCAGGGATAAATAGCATGATGGCTCATGATGCGCATTGAACTGAACGATATTGGAAAAAAATTCAATACGGAGTGGATCTTCCGTAAGGTCTCCTTTAGTTTCCCCGAAAATTCCATTTCAGCGATCCTGGGCCGCAATGGTTCAGGCAAGTCTACCCTGCTGCAGGTTGTGGCCGGGAATCTGCATCCCAATGCCGGGCAGGTGACCTATACCATGAAGGGAACGGAGGTTTCAGGGAATGATATTTTCCGTCACCTCAGCATGGTGGCTCCCTATATGGAACTGATCGAGGATTTCACCCTTGCTGAGATGTTTCAGTTTCATTTTTCGTTTAAAAAGTATCTTCCCGGGTTTGATATGGTTTCCGCCACTGAATTGCTGGGTTTCACAAACGTGAAACACAAACAGATCAGGCAATTCTCGTCGGGCATGAAACAACGCGTAAAACTCATCACGGCTATTCTCAGCGACGTCCCCCTGCTGCTGCTGGATGAACCCACCATGAACCTGGATAAAGCGGGGATCGACTGGTACCTGGAGCTTATTCAGCGGTTTGCCGTAAACCGCACCATCATCATCTGTTCAAACCTGCACCAGACCGAATCGGCCTTTGCCGGTAAAAGCCTGCTGATTGAGGATTATAAGCAATAATTAACTTTCCTTCCGGCAGGAAGCGGGAAGGGACCATGTTTTATCAAAATTTCCAGGGAATAATCAGGGGTGCCCCACGAAGTAGTATTCGCTGCCCTTTTCAAATGCGTCGCAGAACTGGGTCTTTGTCATGCAGGCAGCCTTGTCAAGATACCCTTTCAGGGTTGAGATCTTCATACCGCACTCTGCCGTTAAAAAGGTAAAGAGCTGGTTAGGCTCAGAATCATAAAAATCGGCTGCACCCAGGCCGAATTCGAAGATAATCACAGGTTTGCAGCGTTTCAGGGTTTCCACGCCCCCTTTCATCACCTTGAATTCAGCCCCCTCAACATCTATTTTCACGAGGTCGATTTGCAGGTCGGCAGGGATGTATTGATCAAGAAGTCCGCATGCAACACTTATCTGGGCGATTTCAACATTTTTCCCGTCGTATTTGCGTTTCTTGATGCCGCTGTAGGCCGGGGCATTCAGCACATGCTGGAAGGTCGTGGTGCCGGTCTTGTCATAAAGGGCAATGGGATGAATGGTTACGGTCGGATCTGCTTTATACTTTTCATAGAGGAAATCACATAACCCAGGGATTGGCTCAAACCCGAACTTTTTCCCGTTTGGAGCATCCTTAATCATCAGGTCGAGGATTTCACCTTTATGACAGCCAATATCGATGCAATTCGATCCTGGTTTCAGACTTCGCTTGATTATTCTTTTGGAATAGGCATCATATTTCTGATTGCGGGTAACCGAAATATGCAACAGGGAAAGGAGTTTCTTCAGGAGTTTTTTCATCAGCAGGTCTAAGTCCTCATTTTCAAAACAGCCGCAAAATTAACACATTTAATTCAAGATTTTTAACTAATTTTGCAGCCCTTTAATTCAATCATCAAAAATTTTATATGGCTACAACAGCAGATATCCGAAATGGTCTGGTAATAGAATTTAATAACGATTTGTACAGTATCGTGGAATTTCAGCATGTAAAGCCCGGGAAAGGTCCGGCCTTTATACGCACCAAATTAAAAAGCCTGAAACATGGCCGTGTCATTGCAAATACCTTTGACTCGGGTGCGAAACTTGAAATAGCACGGGTGGAACGCAGAAAATACCAGTTCCTTTTCAAGGAAAATGCCGATTATCATTTCATGCATACCGAAACCTTCGAGCAGATCTATGTTCCCGAAACCCTGATCAATGCGCCACAATTCATGAAAGAGGGCCAGGAGGTGGAAATTCTGTTTCATGCCGATACCGAAACCGCCCTTACCTGTGAATTACCCCCGTTTGTGATCCTGAAGATTACCTATACCGAACCCGGGATGCGCGGAAATACGGCAACGAACACGCTGAAGGATGCTACCGTTGAAACCGGCGCGATTGTTAAAGTTCCTCTTTTTATCGACGAAGGCGAAACCATCAAGGTGGATACCCGTACAGGGGATTATTCGGAGAGAGTGAAAGTTTAAGGCTATTCGTATTTCATTTAAAACCTGTTCAGATGAAATTTCCCCTTGCCATCAGGCTTTCTGAAATTGCCGCCTTTATCCGGGCGGAAATGGTGGGTGATCCCGGATTTCCGGTGACCGGGATGAATGAGATTCATGTGGTGGAACCCGGCGATCTCACCTTTGTTGATCATCCGAAATATTATGAAAAGGCGCTGAATTCAAACGCCACCACGATCATCATCAATAAAGATGTACCTTGTCCCGAAGGGAAAGCGCTGCTTATCTGTGAAAAGCCCTTCGATGCCTATGTGTCGCTGGTAAACAGGTTCAGGCCTTTTGAAAAAGCCGTGGCAGCCGTCAGCCCCTCTGCGACGATCGGAGAAGGTACCGTGATCCAGCCTGGCGCATTTGTCGGGAATCATGTGACCATCGGCAGGAACTGCCTGATCCATGCCAATGCATCGATTTACGACCATTGTGTGATCGGGGATCATGTGATTATCCATTCTGGAGCAGTGATCGGCGCTGATGCCTATTATTTCCAGAAGCGCCCTGAAGGTTATAAAAAGCTGGAATCCTGCGGCAGGGTGGTTATTGAAGATCATGTCGAGATTGGCGCCCTGACCAGTATCGACAAAGGGGTTTCAGGGGATACCCGGATATCGTGGGGAACCAAATTTGACAACCATGTGCAGGTCGGTCACGACACCTATATCGGCAGAAATTGCCTGATCGGTGCATTTTGTGCCATTGCCGGGGTTACCCGCATTGAAGATGATGTGATCCTGTGGGCCAATGTCCTGGTGAATAAAGACCTGGTAATCGGGAAAGGGGCCGTGGTACTGGCCGGTTCCGGTACCGAAAAAACCCTTGAAGGAGGTAAAACCTACTGGGGCATCCCGGCCATCGAGGCCCGGAAGAAATGGCGGGAGGTTGCCGCCCTGAAAATGTTGCCGGATATCCTCAGCAAACTCAAATAATCCTGCGAACCTGCAGTTCCATCATTCCTTTACCGCAGTATCAGCCGCTGTGGTCTCCACGGGCTGTTTCTCATAAATATCGAGGGCCACGATGGCGGCCATAAATCCCCATACCGGCACCGATGCCTTATCCGTATCCAGGAAGTTGTTCATGGTGCCGTGCAGGAAATAGGTGATGAGCGCAAGCATCAGGGAAAGGCTCAGCATCCGAACTTCCGGATCGTCAGAACGACGGTAAACCCGCATCGCTGTCCTGATAAACAATACCACCATCGCTATGACAAGTAACATCCCGGGCAGTCCCTGTTCCGACAGGGGGCCGATATATTCGCTATGCGCATTCCCCTTGTCGCCTGCATTGGTACTGATCAGGGTCTTTTCTTCCGATCGCTGGAATGGTGCATATTCAAACTGGTAGGTACCGGGTCCGTAGCCGAACACAGGCCTGTCCTCAAACATACGCAAAGCTGACTGCCAGCGGTTTATGCGTTCAAGGTTGGAATTGTCAGTTGAAATATTGGATATGGAGCGCAGATGTTCTACGAAATTGGCGGAAGGGCCCTGCCTGTTTTTTTCAAGCCTGTCGAGAATTTCAAACGAAAAGATATAAAAGACAAATCCAAAGATGACAGAAACAAAAAAGATCCATTTCAACTTGATGCGGAAAATCACGACAAACAGCACCAACAGTGCGAATGCGAGGCTAAGCCAGGCAGCGCGACAGTAGGAAAGTACCAGCGCTCCCAGGAGGATCGACAGCATAATAAAGGCAAAAACCCTTGTTTTCTTCGAATAAACCTTGCCGAATACAAAGCCGAAGAACATCGGGATCAGCAAGGCAAGAATAGCCCCGTAAGCCGTATGATCGTTGTAAAAGGGTTCCATGACCCAGTGACCAGCCTGCTCATCGAAACCAAATTGTGAATGGTTATAGGTTGTATAGGCAATTACCCCGACCAGCGGCACTGCATAAAACCATACAAAACGGTTTATGTTTGACCGTTTCCTGAAGAGCTGGATCCCAATGAAATAAAAGGGTATGACAAACCATAACCGGGCCAGGAGGTGCTTGAAAGAAACCAGCGGCAGATCACTGGTCATGCTGGTAATGAACATCCAGACAAGCTGAAGAATGATTGCGATCGTAAGGGGATGGTAAAGCATCCTGGAATCAACCTTGTTGCCATAAAACAACTTGATGACAAACAGGAGCAAAACCCCCAGCATCAATGGTTCTGAGGGAAGCGATACGCCCACATTGAACTCGAACTGGGTAATGTTGATGGCGACAGGCGTTACCATGACTATCAGCAGCAACACCTTGTCAAGCGAATAAAAATAAAGGTACAGGATTACCAGGAACAGGGGAAGGAACAGCAGGTAGTATATCTCACGATATATCAGGTAGCAATTCATCCCAATAAAAATGGCGCTCAGCACGTAGAGAATGGTAATCCCGCGCTTGTTGCCCAGAAGGTATCTTTGTATTTCTGCCAGCTTACTGTTCATCCGAGGTAATTGCCAGGCTGCGGAATTTGCTACGTTCAATCAAACCAATAACCAGGATCGCCATGAAGAAGGCGGCAAGGGTACTGAATACCACAATCAGCCAGCGAATCGGATAGCCTTTCTTATCCGGTACAAAGGGCTTGCTGAGCAGGTTGACGTAAGTATAATTCCTGTTGTAATTCAGCAGCGCCCGGTCGGCATCCATTTTCATCGTACTGTAGGAATAGGATTCGGCGCGCATCATCTCCGACAACATCAACATCTCGCCGCCTTTTTCTTCAAGATTTTTCTTCATCAGTTTGGCATCCGCGGAATGCACCGCAGCTCCGCCGGTTCCAAGGAAGGCCCGCAAAACCTCGCGTGTTTGCGACTGATATTCAAGGATTCCATACTTCACACCCAGTTCTGTTGCACGGTTTGTCAGGGAATCCATATAAGTTTTCCGCACCCCCATGATGTAATTGTAGTTAAGCACGACTTCGCCGAATTTCTGTTTATGCATGGACCTGATCTTTTTGTTATAGGCATCGATCATGGCGTTGATAAGGTCGCGGGCCATTACCGGATCCTGGTCCCATATTTCAATTTCAACAGCGCCGTAAGGCGTCTTATTCACCCTGACACGCTGGCTGTATTCCCAAACCAGGGAACTTTCAAAATGGACATAGCTGGAATCAAGACCATAATGTTTTCCCAGGTTGAAGTTTTTCACCAACGTATCCCGGATGTCCCGCGACTGAAAAATCTGCACGCTCTGCTCCGTTTCACTCTCATCGGAATAGGGAGAGATATTGGAAGGATAAAGCATGCAGTTCGATTTATAAAGGGGCGTTATAAATATCGGGCTGGAAAATAAAATGGAAAGCAGGATAGCGGCAACCACGACAATAATAAGTTGCTTCTTCCATTTGATAATCGTTTCGATGATATTTTTACTGCTGAAAAAACTGTCCATAAGTTGGAATTTTGATTATGATTGACCGAGCTGAAATTGTTTATGCGTATTGTAGTTCGATATTTTTTCCATCACCATAATGACAATAATGGCCATGAAGAGTGCTGCAACGGTTGAAACCATGATAATGAGCCACCTGATTGGATAGGAACTTTTCTCAGCTTTGTAGGCATCGCTAACTACAAATTTCTGGGGAAGCGTTTCCTCGGCATCGACTTTGGCTTGTTTATACTTGGTTTCCAAAACAGTGAGCTGTTCTGTCTTATATTCAAGTGCGTTCTTCAGGGCAAGATAAACGCCACCGTATTTTCCCAAAACATCGAGTTTTTTCTGGATGGCAGCCTGGGCGTTCTTATTCCCGCTCATCAGGGCAATGGCGAATTGGTGGTTGTAGACCTGCGATTGATATTCCACTTCATTCAATCCCAGTCCGCCCAGGGTGATCAGTGAATCAACAATTTTTTCCTTTTCAGCCTTGAGCGTCAGGTACTCGGCTTTGACGATCTGAAAACCCTTTACCGACCGCTGGCGCATCATCTCGTTCTTGACAGAGTCGACCATCGATCCGATAGAATTTGCAATGTCGGTGGCATACTGGGCGTCCTCATCATAAACTGCAATCTGGACTGCCATGAATTCGGTGCGGCGGAAGGTGATATTATTTTCATATTCCTTGATCAGCCGTGAGTTTTTGAAATCTGAAGTGCTGTCTATCCGGTAATGTTTCATCAGGTCGAATTTGTGCACCACACGGTCGCGGATCTTATTGGAATTTAAAATCTGCAGTAACTGTTCGCTCTGGTCATCCTCCCCGAAGGCAGTTATATCCTGACCCGATCCTGCCTGTTCGCTGAGCAGTGACTTCGAAATGGAACTGCTGCCGGCCGGAAACAGGATCACGACAGATTTGAATTTCGGCGTGATAAACAAAGGGGAAGAAAAGAACCATGCCCCAACCAACGCAAACACCATGACAAAAAACAGGGGTTTACGCCATTTATAGAGAAATATTACGAGGTTTGAGGAATCGAAATCTTCTCCTTTTTTCATGTCATTGGTCATAGAAGAAATATCAAAATTGCTGCCAAAGGTAGCTATTAATACGGAATCGGCAAGGGTAAATTACAGGCTGCAGTCAATTTATGAGCGGTCTTCACGCAATATTTTGACCAACGACCCGAAACTCCACAAACGTAGTATAAATGCCAGTAAAACCGACCCCAGCAGCATCAGCATGAAATTCCCCAGCCATGCTTTTGATGCAGGCAGAAATGACCAGTGGATGGAAAGCGAATGAGAAACGATGTTAAACAAACTTACGCCTGCCACGAAGGTGAAGAGCGTTAAAAGGAAACGATAATTGATTTTGAATTTAAAGACACGTTGTACCATCAATACCTGCAACAGGGCCATTGTAAATTGTGTGACCAAACTGGCCACAGCCGATCCTGATGCAAGGAATCGCGGTATTAACAGGAAGTTCAGGATAAGGTTGATGAGTAACCCGGCTACTGCAATGAAATTGAGCTGCCGCAGGTTCCCGTTGGCAGTAAGCAATGTCCCGAAAATATAGGTGGTGGAAACCGCGATAAATCCCAGGATCAGCAATTGAAACACTCTTGTTGAGGCGCCGATATGGGTATTGTACAACATATCGATCATTTCATAACTATAGAAGAAGGAGCCAAGGGCAATGATGATGGCCAGCGTAATAATCAGGGTAAAGGAGAGCTTGAGCATATGCTCGATGGGTTGTTTCTTTTTAAGCATTTTTGAAAAAATCGGGACCAGCAGCACCGCGAAAAGATAGGCGATCATGTTGGCAGCATCCAGCAACCTGAAACCGGATGCATAAATGCCGGCCTGGAAATCGCCCGTGCGCTCGGCAAGGAAATTGTCAAGCAAAACCGGGTTGAGATGGTTGACCGAGGCAAAAATCCCTATCTGGACATGGGAAATCCTCTCGGGAAGGAGGCTCTCCAGCATCACAGGATCAAGCCGGTTGTAAAAAGTCATCAGCAGCACCAGTAGGGCAAAAGGTAAACTCTGCTTGATAATCATCAGGAAAAATGGCCAGTTCCAGTTAAGCCTGCGAAACCGCGCCTTTTTTACGACAATCAGGAATGCCAGGGTGGCGGTGATCATGTAAGCAGCTGTCTGACAATAAACAAACCACTCCACCCTGAATTTCGAAATCGTGAAATGTCCCCAAAGCAGGATACCGCAGAAAAAAATCATCAGCAACCTGTCGAGCACCGACAGGAAACTGTCGGTTTTAAACATCAGGAATCCTGATATATTCGAGCGCAGGTAAAGGATAAAAGAGAGCAGAAACTGGTTAAGCGCCAGCCAACCCAGCAACCAGAACTGGGCCGGGCTAAACCGCAGGATCATCGCAATGATGAAGGCGATCACCACATATACCAGGCCAAGTAAAAATTTCAACACCAGGATTCCCGAGAAATGCTTATTTAACAGGTGGTTGTGTTGTGCAATGTTACGGTTGTTGAAATTGGTAATCCCGAAATCGAGAATGATGTTAAAGAGAAATGAAAAATTCAGGATCACAAAGTAGAAACCATACTCCCCTACCCCAACATTTCGCTGCACGGTAAGGTCGATCCCAAAAATCCATATGGGTTTTATGAGAAGATTTAAAAAAAGGAGTAACCCCAGGTTTGTCAGGAACTTCCGCTGCATGAACCAAGAATAAAAGCTACCGGGAGTGGTAACTTTTCATTATAACTCAAAAAATATTCAGATATTTGCTACAAAGTTAAGAAAATTAATGAACATTGCTGTTAACACCAGGCTACTCATCCGGGATAAGCTCGAAGGAATCGGGTGGTTTACCTATGAATCCCTGAAAAGGATTACAAAGCAACATCCCGAACATCACTTCTATTTTATTTTTGACCGTGAGTATGATCCGGAATTTCTTTTTTCGGATAACATCACCCCGATCATCCAGTATCCGCATGCACGGCATCCTGTGCTCTACTATACCTGGTTTGAAATGGTGATCCCCAAACTGCTGGAAAGAATAAAACCCGACCTCTTCCTTTCACCTGACGGTTTCTTGTCGCTGAAGACCCCTGTCAAATCCATGGCAGTCTTTCATGACCTGAATTTCGAACATTACCCCCAGGATATCCCCTTCTGGACCCGCCGCTACTATCGTCAGTATTTTCCGAAATATGCTGCCAAAGCAGTGCGCATTGCCACCGTTTCGGGGTTTTCAAAAGACGACATCGTAAAGCAATATCATGTTGATCCGGGCAAGGTAGATGTCGTTTACGACGGAGCCAACGACGCCTACCAACCGCTTTCAAACGATGAAAAGGTGAGGGTTCGCGAGGAGTTTACGGGAGGTCTCCCCTATTTTATTTTTATCGGTTCCCTTCATCCCAGGAAAAATCTGGCAAACCTTTTCCGGGCCTTTGACCTGTTCAAGAAATCGAACCCGTCGGAGGTGAAACTGCTCATAGTCGGGGCAAAAAAATGGTGGACACGGGAAATAGATATTGCCTACAACAAAATGGTCTTTTCGGATGATGTGATTTTCACCGGCAGGCTGAATATTGAAGAACTTGCCGGGGTCCTTGGCTCGGCCATTGCCCTTACCTATGTATCCTATTTCGAAGGATTCGGCATCCCCATTGTAGAGGCATTCCGCTGCGATGTGCCGGTCATCACATCCAATGTCACCTCCATGCCCGAAGTGGCAGGAGATGCGGCAATCCTGGTTGATCCCTTCGATCCGGAATCCATCGAGGAGGCTCTCTATAAATCCTACCAGTATGACAGTATCCGGCAGGAACTGATCCTCAGGGGACGCCGGCGAAAAGACATGTTCTCCTGGCAGCAAACTGCCGACAGGCTTTGGGAATCCATCGAAAAAGCCGCAAAATCCTGATCGCCATGAATATTCTTTTGCTTGGGTCGGGCGGCCGTGAACATGCACTGGCATGGAAACTCGCCCAAAGCCCCCTGTTGACAAGACTCTACATCGCCCCCGGGAATGCCGGCACTGCCAGCCTGGGTACCAACCTCCCGCTGCAACCGACCGACTTCGGCGCAGTTAAAAGGGCCGTGCTTGACCATTCGGTCGCCATGGTCGTTGTGGGCCCAGAAGATCCGCTGGTACAGGGAATCCATGATTTTTTCCTCTTGGATCCCGAATTAAGACAGGTGCCGGTCATCGGCCCCGCCCGCAAGGCAGCCATGCTGGAGGGAAGCAAGGATTTCGCCAAACAGTTCATGATCCGGCACGGGATCCCCACGGCATCCTACCGGACCTTCGAAAGGTCAACGCTTGACGATGGGGTGGCATTCCTGCATTCGCTTAACCCGCCCTATGTCCTGAAGGCCGACGGCCTTGCCGCCGGGAAAGGGGTCATCATCTGCAAAACAATTGAAGAAGCCGTTACAGAATTCACCTCCATGCTTACCGAAGAGCGCTTCGGAGCCGCATCACTCAAGGTTGTCATTGAAGAATTTTTATCCGGCATCGAATTATCGGTCTTTGTACTGACCGACGGCAAAGATTACCTGGTCCTCCCGGAAGCGAAGGATTATAAAAAAATCGGCGAGGGCGACACGGGGCCGAACACGGGCGGGATGGGGTCCGTTTCACCAGTTCCGTTTGCCGATGCACTTTTTATGCAGAAGGTAGAGCAACAAGTCATCCTGCCCACTATCCAGGGACTTGCCAAAGAAGAAATTGATTACAGAGGCTTTATTTTTTTCGGGTTGATCAGTGTAAAAGGGGAGCCTTTCGTCATCGAATACAACTGCAGGCTGGGCGATCCAGAAACCGAATCGGTGATCCCGCGGCTGCAGAACGACCTGGTCAGGCTGTTCAATGCGGTTGCCAGTCAGACCCTATGCGATGAAACGATTTCAGTCGATCCCAGGACAGCGGCGACGGTCATGCTTGTTTCCAGCGGATATCCCGGTCCCTATGAAAAAGGCAGGCTAATTACCGGAAGCGACGCCATAACGGGGAGCCTGGTATTTCATGCCGGTACCACGGCCGGTAAAACCGGGAGGGATGTTGTCTCGAACGGGGGACGGGTGATAGCGGTTACCTCGCTGGGGGCCACGCAGGCGGAGGCCCTCGCTGAAACCTATAAAAATGCGGCAAAGATTGTCTTTGAGGGAAAGGGTTTCAGGAAGGATATCGGATTCGATCTGTAGGGTAGTACTTTTTCAGCATATCCCGGTTTAACCTGTAGGAATACCGGTAATTGAAATTCATTCCATGTTTATACGGTTTTTCAAATCCAGCTTTTTTATCCAGTATGTCGTTATCGGACTGGTAGGGATCTGCCTGTGGCTCAGCGCCTTTATTGAGCCCCCAGGAATGCCGCTTCCTGAAGGGCCGGTACCGCTATACTCCCTTGTCTTCCACTTTTTTCATATGATGCCTCTCCTGGCCTCAGTTCTTGGTTTTTTGCTGGTGATGACCGAGACCTACTGGTTTACGACCATTCTCAGCCGGCATGAACTGGTCCTGAAAAACTCTTCACTTTCAGCCCTGGTATTCGTTGTTTTCATGAGTTTCCTGCCCGGGCAGCTCACCCTGAACCCCATCAACATCTCGTTGGGTTTTATGAGCCTGATCCTTTATCATCTGCTGATCTCCTTCAATAAGCCCGAACACCTCGACCGCATCTTTGCAGCAGGATTCTTTACCGCGCTTGCCAGTCTTTTCTACCTGCCCTTCCTGCTTTGGTTTGTCTTTGTGGTCGTCAGCTTCCTCATCTTCCGGGCCGGAAACCTGAGGTCATGGATGGCTGCCCTGATCGGCCTGGTAACCCCTTTTCTTTACCTGGCAACCTGGTATTTCTGGCATAATGAACTCATCGCCCGTACACAGGATTTCATCTCCTTCTTCAGCCATATCCTGGTATATCCCAACCCGTTTCATACCGACTTCTGGATTCTGAGCGGGTTTACCCTGTTACTCGCCTTCTGGGGAATCATCTTTTTCAGGAGCGGCCCGATTGAAAAAACAGTTGAGATCAGGGCCAAGACGAATATCCTGATGTGGACCCTCGTCTTTACTGCCATTTCCTTTACCTATGCCAGGTCCATCGCCATCTTTCATCCCGCGCTCGCCATGCCGGCAATGGCGATGATCATCACCGGGACGCTGACCCGCCTTAAGAAAACCCGTATGGCGGAACTGATCCTGCTTATCTATTTTTTCGCCATTTTATTGAACAACCTGTTTATTCATGATTTTTTTTATCACTGATCCTTACCGGATGTGCCATGCTTTTAAGTCATTTTACCGATAACCCGGCAGAAGCAGGATGTGATGAAGCGGGGCGCGGATGCCTGGCGGGACCTGTTTTTGCAGCTGCCGTCATTTTGCCGCGCGACTTCCGCAATGAAATCCTGAATGATTCGAAACAACTTACCGAAAAACAACGCGACAGCCTTCGTCCGTTAATTGAAGCCAATGCCGTTGCGTGGGCCGTGGCCCTTGTCGATGCAGCAACCATCGACAGAATCAACATTCTCAATGCATCCATATATGCCATGCATCTTGCCATATCCCAGCTTGTAAAACAGCCCCAGTTTTGCATTATCGACGGAAACAGGTTCAAACCCTATCCCGGTATCCCCCATCAATGCATCGTGAAAGGGGATGAGAAATATCTTTCCATTGCAGCAGCTTCGATACTGGCAAAAACCCACAGGGATGACTTTATGAAACGGATTCATGCTGAATACCCGCTTTATAACTGGGCCCGAAACAAGGGATACCCGTCAAAACAGCATCGTGACATCATTCTGCAATACGGGCTTACACCTTACCACAGGAAGAGTTTCAGGGTAAAGGGTTGATAACTTCCCATCCTGATTTCTTTATCAATTGGCAATTTAATATACCTTTGCGCCGGTTTTTTACAAGAAAAACCATACATGAGAAACCTCAGAATCCTTCTGATTGCCTTTGTTGTAGTTGCAGCTGTGACAGGAATTACCTGGCTCGGCTATTCCCTCTTCCAGAAATTCCATCGTCCGGCCGAATCCCCCTTCAACGCTATCCCCGGCAATACCGCCATGATCATCCAGTTGAATAAAGCAGGGAACCTGCTGGAAGAACTGAACCGGTCAAACCTGCTGTGGAGGGCGCTGTGCCGTTTTCCCGGGATCAATGTGGTTAAAAATGAACTGCAGTTTGTGGATTCCGCCAGCAGGAAAAATGAGAAGATCAACAAGCTCTTTCAGCAATACAATATCCTGATCTCCATTACGCTGAGCGGCCGTAACAATTTCGGGGCGCTTTACCTGGCCAAAGTCAGCAGCTCCTATCCGGATGCCTATATCTCGGATTTTGTCCAGGAAATCAGCGCCGGGAAAACAATCATCACCGAAACACCTTATTACACCACCAGCCTGAAACGGATTCTGTTCAAGGGCAGCCATGATGCCTTTTACTTTTCAGTTTTCAAAGGGGTTTTCATTGGCAGTTTTCACGCCGACCTGGTAAAACGGGCGATCGACAGGCTCTCGCTCCATACGCCCTTGGCAACTTCCACAGGTTTCAGGAAAGTGGAAGCCTCGGCAGGCAAAAAGGTTGATGCCAACATCTACATCAACTACAGGTTTTTCTCACTGGTTCTCTCAAAGATGACCCGTGATGAAAATTTGCCGGACCTGTTGAAATTCTCCAACTTCGCCGACTGGAGCGGGCTGGACCTCATCATTAAAAAGGATGAACTGCTTTTTAATGGGGTCACCGTTGCCTCCGACAGCAGCCAGCAATTCCTGGCCCTGTTCAACGACCAGAAACCACAGAAGAAGGAGATCACCTCCATTATTCCTGAAAAGACCTTGTATTTTACCACCTACGGCTGGAGCAATCCATCCCGGTTCTGCCAGCGGTTTCAAAACCGTACTCCCCACGATGAGGTTTTTTCAGTAGAACAGACCTCTGCAAACACCCTGATCGACCGGTTCCAGCTTAACATCAGCGAGTATTTTCTTCCCTGGATGGGAAATGAAGGAGCCCTTTTTGCCCTGGAAGATCCTAAAACAGCGGCGGAAGTCACCCTGACTGCCTTCAGTTCCCGCGATACGCTGCAAACGGTGCCGTTGCTGTTTGCACTGGCCGACACCCTGGGGATAAAGGCCGATTCGTTGCAGTTCAACGGTCATAAGATATACAGGATGGAGCTCCCGGCCTTCGTTCCAGCCCTGTTTGGCGAAATCTTCGGAAAAGTTGATGTGAAATGCTTTACCCTTCTCAAAGGTTATGTGATATTCGCACGTCAGCCAAGGGATCTCGAACTTGTCATCAATGCGGTCTCCGAAGGAAGCACCATTGCCAAAGACAAGCCCTACAAGGATTTTGAGGCAAACCTTCCTGAGAAATCCAATGTTTTTTGTTATTTCAGCACGCGCAATGCGCTCTCCTCCCTGAAAGGAATCATGAACCAGGATCTGTCGGACCAATTAAGCCTGGTGATGGACAGCCTCCGGAAATTTGAATCTATTGCTTTCCAGTTCAGTAATGCCGACGGGCAGTTTTATTCCAATATTTTCCTGCGTTATAACCCGAACCTTGACAAAGAGGGTCCCCTGGAGTGGCAGGCCCGGCTTGACACGACCATCGCCGGGCAACCAAAAATCATCCCTGGCTCTGGGTCAGGCGATCCTGCCATTGTAGTTTCCGATGTTTCAAATAACCTGTACTATATCTCGGGACTTGGCCATATTGAATGGAAACTGCCGATTATGGGCAAAATGATGGGCGAAATCCATCCCATCAGGCTGGCTGGGAATGACTCCCTCTACCTGCTTTTCAATACCGATACACATCTCTACCTGCTGCATGCCAATGGCCGGTTTGCCGACAAATTCCCCATGCGGTTCCCCCTGCATGCCACCAACGGACTTACGGTTGCCAATTGGGACAACGACCAGGATTACCACATACTGGTTGCCTTTCAGGATAACCGGGTTTACAGTTTCTCGCTTGGCGGCACTTCGGATATAAGCTGGAAACGTCCATCTCCCAAGGAAGAAATCATTGATCCCGTATCTTTTGAAATGATCGGGAATAAGGAATTTGTCCTCATTTCTGGTGTGACCGGAAATACCATGATCGTTGACCGTAACGGGATACCCCGGATAACGCCAGGACCAAAATTTCTCCATGCCCCCTCCTCGAAGCTGTATCCCAATGAAACCAATAAAAAGGGAGAATTTATCACCACCGATCCCGACGGAAAACTCGTGTTCCTCCAGCAAAACGGACGGTTAACGGAGGTCACGCTGAACCTGTTCACCCGTGAACACCGGTTCTTTTATGAAGATATAAGTGGCAACGGGAAGAATGAATTTATCTTTATCGATCATAATAAAATCTACTATTACAATTACAATTTCAAACTGATCTATTCTTACATGTTCAGGCATGCCATCAGCAATCCGCCATTTTTACTGCACAACAGCAACGGGAAGGTTATGGTCGGCTTTGTCATGCCTGAAACCAATGAGCTGTTTCTCTTTGACAAGAACGGGTATCGTGAACTTGAATCGGGGATCCGGGGCAACACCCCTTTCGATATCGGAAAACTGGAAGGGCGAAATACAGCCAGCCTGGTGGTTGGGGCCGGTAAATATCTTAAGAGCTACCGCCTAGCGAAGCAGGAGTAAACGCCCGGGAGAGGGTTCATGCCCGGCTGGAATATGGTTTCGTTTATATATCATCTTGATTTTAATCCCGTACTTCTGGGCCACATGGTGAAGGGTCTCCCCCTTCTCCAGCAGGTGCGTCCTCACCTCAGCCCTGCGGCGTTTTGATTCAAGGTAAACAAGATCCCCCTTTGATAGCCTGTCGTCGGCCAGTTCATTGAATTTCCGGAGCTTGCGCTCTGAAATCTGAAAGAGCGCACTCAACTGCTTCAGATCATCCCCCTCCCTGGCCATGGTTACCCTGAGCCTGTTGTTCATAAAAACGGGATGACTGCCCGTAACGGAACCCGGTTCTCCTGCCTTCCTGGTCAGCACCGGCTGTACATTTCCGTAGATAATGCTTTTAAGGGAATCCACGAGTGAAACGCCAAAATCATCCCTGTCAAGTTTATAAAGCTGGTAGGCTTCAATGGTGTGAATCAGTTTCTCCGCATAGGCGGGATTGGTTGCATAGCCTGCCTTCTTCAGGCCGAGGGCCCACTCCCTGTAATCAGTAATTTTTAGTTGAAACAGAGGCTTATAACGATCCCGCTCAACCAGGAAGGACGAATGATCGTGAAACGATTCCTGCACGGTTGCATACTTCCTGAAACAATCGTGCGGTTTGTCATCATCCTTGTACATCTTGTCGCCAGTCCATTCCTTGTGACATTTTATCCCGAAATGGTTATTGGCCTCTTTTGCCAGGTCGCTCTGCCCTGCGTTTGATTCAAAAATCCCCTGCGCCATTGTAATGCTTGCAGGCACATGTGAGACTGTCATCTCCTTTACCGCAATATCCCTGTATTGAATTATGTAACGGATCACCTGTGATTTATAATCAGCCTGCTGCGCAGAAAGGCTGCCGGAACAGGTTACCATCAGGATAAAAAAAAGTCTGAGTTTGTTCATAGGTTTCCTCCGGAAACAATCCCTTATTGTGCCAAAAACTTGTTCATAAACACGAAATTCCATCCTGATTATTGCCTTACCAGTTCACGGAACCGTTTTCCACGCTCCTCGAAATTTTTAAATTCATCATAACTGGCAGCTGCGGGAGATAGCAGGCAGGCATGGCCGGTGCGGGTTTCACGAAAGGCAATTTCCCGGAAATCATCAAACCTGTCAATATAAAAGATCTTTTTGTCATGGAGATCATTGCCTCCCAGGTGGTCACCGATCCGCTTTCCAGCCGCTCCGACAAGAATCAGGTTCCTGACGCGGGACACCTTGAGAAATTCTGCCAGTCCCGCATAATCAATGCCCCTGTCAAACCCGCCGGCAATGAGCGTATCCACGTTCGGTACGGCCTTCACGGCTTCCATGCAGGCTTCGGGAATGGTGGCGATCGAATCATTGTAGAAGTGGATCCTGCGAAATTCACCAACATATTCCAGCCTGTGCTCCAACCCTTTAAAGGTGGCAATCCCATCCCCGATCATCTCCGGTTCGATCCCGAGAATCATCGAAACATTAACGGCAGCCAGGATGTTTTTCAGGTTGTGTTCCCCGCGCAGGAAGCGGTCCTGGTGAATTGTCCATACCGGCGCCGTGATGTTCCCGTCAGAAAAACAGACCTCCCCGTCCCTGATAAATCCCCCTTGACGAGGTTCCCCCGCCATCGAAAAGGGATATGTTTTCCTCATATCTTCAAATCGAAGCATATGGCCCGCCACAAGATCATCATCCATATTGAACACCAGGTAATCCTCTGCCTGCTGGTACCGGGTGATATTCACCTTGGCAAGCTGGTAGTCATCAAAACTCCTGTAGGCATCAAGATGCTCCTGGTAAAGGTTCAGCAGCACCGAAATATGGGGCGACACACTTATATATTCAAGCTGGTGCGACGATAATTCGAAAACGATGACGGTTTCCGGCCCGATAAGATCAATAAAATGGAACACGGGGTTCCCGATGTTCCCCGCGAGGATCACCTCTTTTCCTGCAGTCTTGAGGATATGATGTATCAGACTGGCTGTGGTGCTTTTCCCTTTGGTGCCGGTAACGCCAACCACCTGGTTCGCGTAACGCCGGAGAAACAGGTCGGTTTGCGAAGTAACCTGGTCCAGGGCAATTAACGGTGGCCCGGGATAGCCGGCTGTGGTTAGTTTCCAGAGCGGGATTCCAGGGGAGCGGACAATCATGTCAAACCCAGCGATTCTTTCAAGATAATCTTCACCCGTGATAAGATCGAGATGCCTGTCTCCGGCGATCAGCGGGTTTTGCGCGATCGACTGGTTTGCATCGGCGATCGCAAGCTGTTTCAGCGGAAATGCCTGCCTGAAAACATGGTAGCTTGCCTGTCCCTCCCTGCCGAATCCCAGCAGCACGACCGACTTTCCGGCAAACTTCGCTCTTATATAATCCACCATAACCCGTCGTGTCAGCTCCCGGAACAGCCGGAATCTTCGTTTTTATCAATCCCGGCATTCATTAACCGCTCCAGAAACCCGGCAGGTAAAAAGTGTTCCCCGGAAAACCGGAACAATTCACCCGCAAAATCGATCGCATCGTAGTCTGAAAAATTCGCTGTCCTCCTGTAATAATCAAGCAGGAATGGCAATCCGTGCTCCTCCCTCTGCCTGATCGTCTCACACAGGGCCAGGTTTACCTCGCGGATCGTTCCCACGCAGTCGAAGGGCTTTTCTTCCGCCATGCCTGTTAACTGCAGGAAAATGGTTTCCAGGCCCGGGTCTGAAAAAAGATTCTTTCCGAAAATTGCAATAAGGTCATCCTCCGTCAGAAAGGGCGACAGCATAATATAGGTAAAGAGGCATTTTGCACACTTGCCGCACCAGGAATCGCTTTTGCTTCCCGCATTGCAGCTCTTGAAAACCGGGTGATATGCCCGGTATTGTGCAAAAAGGGAGGCAATCTGCAGTTCATTCAGGGGCCGGAGGAAACTGAAATACTCTATTTCAGGGCTGATCCATTGTTTCACATAATCCCTGAAGCCGGCTTCAAAACCGAACGATTTTGAATACTGGTGATTGATCTCCGTGCCGGCGATGGTTGCCTCATTGGCGCTCGATTCGTTCGAAAGCGCAATATACCGGCGGCCTGACACAATGGCTGCCAGAACGGTGACAAATGCCAGAAGTGCAGAAAAGGGAGTATGTCCATTTAAAAATCCCTCCTCATTCAGCTTTAGCAAGAGTGGATCAAGGGTCCTGCGGATTTCAACATATTGACCGGTGGTGAAGCCTTTGACAAATATGGTTTCCAGGCTGGCTCCCCTTGGGTTCATGATCAGGGGGATGGTCCCGTCTTCGGCCCCCAGCAGTTCAAGGGTTACTGCCGAGTCTTTCCCACCGCCTACCGGTAGCAGAACCGCATCGTCCAACGAATATTTTGGCACACCGGGATATCTCGGGGATTCGATTTCAATCTGCATGAAATCCTCCATGGTCGCGGGGATCGAGTTCAGGAAAAAAAATTCCCCCAGCCCGTAAAAATAGAGTTTTTTCCACCAGGCCACCTGCGCGGGCTGCAGGGCAAAAGGCCGGATCACCACCAGGGGGGGGCAGGCCGCTTTCCAATAACTGATCAGTTCAATCATCCCGATATTGAAGACGATATTATCGAGACATCCTTCAAGGCACGAATCAGGGAGAAAAAATGATTTACGGGGAATAAAAATCGCCGGGTAAAAACTGTATTGGCCAGCTAGGTTAAAGTGATACCCGATATGAAGCCCATCAGCTGAAAGGGTATATTCCTGTTTTTCAAAGATGAAAACAGGAAATTGTTTGCGTAACTGCAGAAATTTCTCCTCCCGGCTTGACCTGGCCATGAATTGGTATTATATTTGTTGTGATGAGTACAACGCAAAAGTAGTAAATTTGTACGAACCATGGAAAAACCACGCGTCAAACCAACACAGGGAAGCATCCTGATCTCTGAGCCTTCGCTGCGCGATTTTTACTTCCGTCAGTCGGTCGTATTACTTGCCGAACACAACGAGGAGGGATCTTTCGGTGTGATCATCAACAAGCCTATTGAAGCGCGGCTCAAGGATATTGTCAAAGGGTTCCCTCCTTATGACCTGCCTGTATACCTGGGAGGTCCGGTTAAAACCGACAGCATTTTTTACATCCATACCCATGCGGATGTCGACCAATGTGTTCCGATCATGAAGGGACTTTTCTGGGGTGGCGATCTTGATGACATTAAAGCAAAGATGAAATCAAAAGAGCTGCCTCCCGATGAAATAAGGTTTTTCGTTGGTTACTCGGGGTGGTCAGCGCGGCAACTCGACCGTGAACTCAGTGAAAAATCATGGGTTTTATCACAAACCACCGTCAATGAAGTGATTCATAACCAACCGGAAACACTCTGGAGCAACTATTTAAAAAGTATGGGCCAGGATTATGCCATCTGGGCCAATTTCCCCGCCGACCCCACCTTCAACTAAAACCTGTTGCCTATTGCCTGTTGCCTGTTGCCTATTCCTAAACCCTTTCCAATTGTCCCGAAAAATTCAACCCTGACTCATGAAAAGAACCGACCTGTTAGTTATTGCTGCAATCTTCCTACTTCTGCTGCCCTTTTTCATTTTTCCTCCCGTTTATGATGCTTATAAGGAGTTCAACGGACTTCACGGTTATATCATGAGTTTTCTGAAATTTGCGCTGCTGGCTACCTTTGGAGAATGCCTGGGATTAAGGATCCGGACGGGTGAATACACCAAACCCGGGTTTGGCCTGGTGCCACGTGCCCTGGTGTGGGGTTTCCTCGGAATCATTATTAAAACAGGCTTCGTCATTTTTGGTGAAGGGGCTCCTGTGGTGTTGAAGACCCTGGGAGTCAACTTCCCGATGGCCAATCCTGCCGATATTTTAAGACAACCCGGTTTCAGTGCCCTGAAGTTACTGGCCGCATTCAGCGTGAGTGTTACCATGAATTGCCTGTTTGCCCCCGTATTCATGGCATTTCACAAGATCACCGATCTTCATATCCTGAAAACCGGCGGCACCCTGGGCCGTTTTTTCTCCCCGATGCCTGTTGGCAGCTATGTTCAGCAGGCCGACTGGCAAACGTTCTGGAGCTTTGTCCTCAAAAAGACCATCCCTTTTTTCTGGATTCCTGCGCAAACCGTCAATTTCCTGCTGCCTGAAGGTTACCGTATCCTTGTGGCCGCAATCTACAGCGTTGTGCTGGGTATCCTGCTTTCCCTTGCCAGCATGATGCAGCAAAAAAAGTCGTAGGAGCGCCTTCCTGTCGCTTATTTCATTCACCCATTCCATATGCAGGCATACTCCAGTGTCGATAGCCGGCCTAATCTTAAAATCAATTCGTTTTTTTTATCATTTCAAAGGATTATTGTATAATTTTATGATCTTGTAAATAAGATAAACGATGGGGAAAAGGTTCCTGTTTTCCATTTTCCTCCTGCTTTGTGTACGCCTGCTCACAGAGGCAGAGGGGACAAAGCAGATTGCACCTTTTGACAGCGCGGCAGGTCAGCTTTGCATTGACAAATCGCGCAACGACTTCGGTTTCTTCAATGCAGCTCCCGAGTTCAGGATCAATATCCATATTGCCGATATTTCCGAGAAGATCAACTTTGGCCTGGGAGCAATTAATTACCTTATCCAATCACAGGTGCAGTACAGGTTGACAGCCCCCTCCGGCAATGTTGTGGTTGGCCCTAATATTGTGCCGGTTTCAGGCCAGCAGGGATTTATTGACACCTATAACCAGGCTGTCAGCGGGCCGTTTCCCGGTTCCGGGGGGTATGATCCTGTCCAATACCTGCCGGTGGTACCCGGCGACTATTATTTAGAATTTTATTACCCCCCCGACAGTCTCACGATTTACAGTGAAAAGGCCCGGATCATGTTTGCTTTTTTCGATATCACCGTTGTCAATTCATTGGGTCAGCCTGTTTCGGGAAGGGTTTGGTCGAAAGCCTGGCAGTTTAACTGCGGCAATGTGGAACCGCCGCCCACCAACAACCGTTTTTGGGGTACCATGTTTATCCTTTCCGACGACAGCATCGTGACGAGTGTCAATTGCAACGGGTTTATCGGGGGGACTTTCTCTATTTCAAGCAACAAGACAGGCTGCTCCACCACCGGGAATATCGCTGTTGACCGGCAGTCGCGAACCGGCTTTCATACCTATCCGCAATACAAGATATTCCTGGCCGACCCCGACAGCATCATCTTCCCGACCGGGAAAGCCCAGCCGGGCATCATCCTGCCGGTTACCACCACCAGCAATTGCAACGGCGGTGTTGACATTAAGGTAAAAGTTGACCAGGACGGGATCCTGGAACTTTTTATCGAGGTGAACCCGCATCCCGGGCCAGATCCGCAGGATGTGAAGATCACCGCCAATGTTTCAGCGAACCCGGGAGGAACCGGTTACAATAACATTCACTGGAACGGAAACGACGGTAAGGGAAACCCTGTGAAAAACGGGTCCGTCGTCAGCGCGACGGTCCGCTTTATCCACGGCATTACCCATTTGCCCATATATGACATCGAGTATAACGACAACGGATACAAGGTGGCGGTCATCCGCCCCCCCGGGGCTTCGCCTTCGATTTTCTGGGACGACAGCCTGCTCCCCACTTCCGGAACGGTTAACCTCACAGGCTGCAACGATCCGCTGGGATGCCACTTATGGAATATCGACATCGGCGATACCAATACCATCAACTCATGGTGGTATGTGGCCAGCGCCAGTGCGCCAGCCATTTCATTCACGGTGAAACGGGCCCCGCTTAACCCGGGGACCATCAGCGGAGATCCGAAGATCTGCAGTGGAACTGCAGCACACGTATATTCGGTTGTTCCCGATTCCAACTCAACTTCCTATAACTGGAGCTATTCCGGATCGGGGGGTACCCTGGCCAACCATGGTTCATCTTCAACGCTGGGATTTTCAGATACGACCACTTCCGGCACCCTCTCTGTCTCAGGCAACAACCTGGAATGTGGTTCGGGGCCTGCCTCAACGCTTCCCATCACCATTTACCCGTTACCCGCCGTAACAGTCAGCCGTTACGATTCCATTTGTTACAATGCCCCCTCTTTCCCACTTTCGGGAGGGAACCCGCCGGGGGGAGCGTTTTTAATCAACGGTGTGGTTAAAACAATGCTGAATCCGGCCGCTTTGGGAACCGGGTTTCACAACATCATTTATCGTTACACCGACATCCACGGGTGCTCGAATGCCGACACGGCAGCCGTTTGGATTACCAACGGCAAGGGTTGTGAGGTCGTCATCTGGGTCCCCGATGCTTTTTCACCAAACGGTGACGGGGTGAATGACCATTTCCTGCCCCTTTCGGCCAACATCCGGCAATTCAGTATGAATATTTACAGCCGCACCGGGGAACTGGTTTTTTCCTCCGATGCAGTGACCGACGGCTGGGATGGCACTTTTAAGGGGCAGCCGTGCACCGGGGGCACCTATGTATATGTGATCGTTTACAAATTGTCGGAGTCGCCTCCCGAATTCAGGACCCTTTCCGGAACTTTAACACTGGTAAGGTAATAAGGGTTAAATCCTGCCCCGAAAATAAATATCAATAATTCTTTTTATCCATAGTTAAACCGTTGGATAATTGCAAATAAATAAGCAATTTTGCCATCTGTTTTTTTCTTATCAATACATTTATTTCCATCGCATATGAAAGATACTCCCATCCGTTACGATGTGGTTCGCCGCCATATTGACGACAGCAAAATCAGGAACATAGGAAAGGCTACCATTCGTGAAATAAAACGTTTGATCAATGGTATTGAAAACGAGACTGGCGAAAAATTCATCCGGATGGAGATGGGGGTTCCCGGACTTCCTGCAACCGAGATTGGCGTCCAGGCAGAAATTGAAGCGCTGAAAAACGGGGTCGCCGCCATCTATCCCGACATTGAAGGTACTCCTGTGCTGAAAAATGAGGCTGCAAGGTTTGTCAAGCTCTTTCTTGACATTGACGTAGATCCTGCCAATTGTGTGCCGACAGTCGGAAGCATGCAGGGCGGATTTGCAGCATTTCTGACCTTTTCGAAAATCCACCGCGAAAAAGATACCACCCTGTTTATCGATCCCGGCTTCCCGGTTCATCACCAGCAGCACAAGGTGCTGGGCCAGAAATTCGAGACCTTTGACGTGTATGAATTCCGCGGGGATAAACTGCGCGAAAAACTGATCAGCTATTTTGAGAAGGGCAATATACATTCGGTCCTCTATTCAAACCCCAACAATCCATCCTGGATCTGTTTTACGGATCATGAACTGCAGATCATCGGCGAACTGGCCAACCAGTACAACGTGATCATCATTGAAGACCTGGCCTATTTTGCCATGGATTTCCGCAAGGATTATTCCAAACCGGGGATGCCCCCTTTCCAGCCGACTGTAGCCAAATATACCGACAACTACGTCATGCTGATCTCCAGTTCCAAAGCCTTCAGCTATGCCGGGCAACGGATCGGGATGATGATCGTTTCGAACAAATTATTCAATACCCGTTCGGCCGACCTGTTACAGTTCTATTCCACGGATATTGTAGGCCGGGCCCTTATTTACGGCACCGTTTATGCACTGAGTGCAGGTACTGCCCATTCCACCCAGTATGCACTGGCAGCCATGCTGAAGGCCGCCAACGACGGCACCTTTAATTTTGTCGAGGCAGTCAGGGAGTATGGCGAAAAAGCCAAAATCATGAAGGCGATGTTCCTTGCCAACGGTTTCGAGATCGTATATGACCAGGACGAAGGGGTGCCGATTGCCGATGGCTTCTACTTTACCTTTGCCTATCCCGGATTCGACGGGGAGGCGCTGCTTGAAGAACTTCTCTATTACGGGATCAGCGCCATTGCTCTGAGCATCACCGGCAGTGAACGGAAGGAGGGAATACGCGCCTGTGTGTCGCTTGTGAAACGCGACCAGTTCCCCGCACTGGAGGATCGGCTGAAAAAGTTCAATGAAAACCATGCCGGCAGGAAATAACGGCGGGGCCCAGGTTTTTACGAGAGTCATTCCCCCGCGGCAAACTTAAACTATTTCTAAATTAGACCTATAAAGTCACTTTCTACAGGCCATCGTACCTGTTGTTCGAACAAATTTCAGTAATTTCGCAAATGTGAATCTGTTAACAATACAACCCTTATCATATGGCAAAAATCAAAGGTGATATCGTAATCAACACCGAACGTTGCAAAGGCTGTGAAGTATGTATAGCAGCCTGCCCCTTCACGGTGATTCAGATGTCGAAGGAAGTGAACAGTAAAGGATATCATTTCGCAATGAAGGTGAATGACGAATGCACAGGCTGCACCAACTGCGCCCTGGTTTGTCCCGACGGCGTGATTACCGTGTACCGGGCCAAAGTGACAACCGAATAAAAACCAAAAAACGATACTCAATGGGTGAACTTAGACTAATGAAGGGCAACGAAGCTGTCGCTGAAGCCGCTATCCGCGCCGGTTGCGACGGTTATTTCGGATACCCCATAACACCCCAGTCCGAGGTAATGGAATACCTGATGGCCGAAAAGCCATTTGAGAGGACCGGAATGGTGGTATTACAGGCAGAAAGCGAAGTAGCAGCCGTCAATATGATATATGGCGGAGCCGGAACCGGAAAAATGGTCATGACCTCCTCCTCCAGTCCCGGTATCAGCCTGATGCAGGAGGGTATCAGTTATATGGCAGGGGCAGAACTTCCCGGGCTGATCGTCAATATCGTCCGTGGTGGTCCCGGACTTGGCACCATTCAACCTTCACAGGCCGACTATTTCCAGGCTGTAAAAGGCGGCGGTCACGGCGATTACAAAATGCTTGTGCTGGCGCCAGCTTCGGTACAGGAGATGTGCGACCATGTTAAACTGGGTTTTGACAAGGCGTTCCAGTACCGCACCCCCGTTATGATCCTTTCCGACGGAGCCATCGGGCAAATGATGGAAAAGGTCGTCCTTTTCGACCAGATCCCGCGCCGCACCGACGCAGAGGTGGTTGCACAGTGCCCCTGGGCGTCAAACGGACGGCCATCCACGCGCAACCACAACATCATCACCTCCCTCGACCTCGATCCTGCCGGCCAGGAAAGGGTTAACCTGAAACTCCAGGCGAAATATAAGCTGATGGAAGAAAACGAGGTGCTGTACGAAGAAATTCAATGCGACGATGCTGAATACCTGTTTGTAGCCTTCGGACTTTCAGCCAGGATATGCCAGAAGGCCATCGACCTTGCCCGCGCCAAAGGGATTAAAGTCGGTCTCTTCCGCCCCATCACCCTCTTTCCCTTCCCGGCAACCGAAGTATCGAATGTCGGCAACCGCGTAAAAGGGATCCTGGTCGTGGAGATGAATGCCGGACAGATGATCGAAGATGTCAAACTTTCGGTGGGTTGTAAAGTGAAGATCGAACATTTCGGTCGGTTCGGCGGCATAATCCCCTCCCCGGATGAAGTTGTATATGCACTCGAACATAAAATTATCGGAGGCTGATCATGGAAGATAAATTCGCAAAAACAGAAATACACAAGCCGGAAAATATTGTCTATAAAAGGACCGACCTGCTCGTCGACCGGCCCCTGAGCTATTGCCCGGGTTGCGGGCACGGCACCGCCCACAGGATGCTGATGGAGGTCATTGAAGAGATGGACATCACCGAAAAAACCATTGGCGTTTCACCCGTAGGCTGCTCAGTGCTTGCCTATGATTTCCTGAACATCGATATGCTGGGTGCTGCCCACGGCAGGGCTCCCGCGCTGGCAACCGCCATCAAACGGCTTTGGCCCGACCACTTTGTCTTTACCTACCAGGGCGACGGCGACCTTGCCGCCATCGGCACCGCTGAAACCATCCACGCCTGCAACCGGGGAGAAAATATCACCGTTATCTTCATCAACAATGGTATCTACGGGATGACCGGCGGCCAGATGGCCCCGACCACCCTCCCGGGTATGCGTTCATCCACATCACCCTATGGACGCGATGTGCCCACGATGGGACACCCGTTGAAGATCACCGAACTGATCTCCCATCTGCCGGGCGTTTATTATGTGACCCGCCAGGCGGTTCATACCCCAAACGCTGTCCGTAAAACCAAAAAAGCCATCCGCAAGGCGTTTGAACTTCAGAAGGAGAACAAGGGACTGTGCTTCATCGAGATCGTTTCCAACTGCAATTCCGGATGGAAAATGACCCCGGTTCAATCCAACAAATGGATGGAAGACAACATGTTCCCATTCTATCAGCTTGGCGACATCAAAGTTGACGGGAAACTGGTAGAGAAAAAAGAACAGGTGGAAAAGGAATAATATCCTTTCGGAATCTGAAATGCATTTTTCAATATTCGATATTCATACAATATGACAGAAGAGATCATTATAGCCGGTTTCGGAGGACAGGGAGTCCTCTCCATGGGAAAGATCCTTGCCTATTCAGGCGTTATGCAGGATAAAGAAGTTAGCTGGATGCCTTCCTACGGACCTGAAATGCGTGGCGGAACAGCCAACGTTACCGTTATTATCAGCGACGAGCGAATCAGTTCCCCCATCCTGAATTCGTACGATACTGCCATTATCCTGAACCAGCAGTCGATGGATAAATTCGAGAAAACCGTGAAGCCGGGCGGCCTGCTCATCTATGACCCGAACGGACTCACACGGTTCCCCGAACGTAAAGATATCAATATCTATTCGATCGAAGCAGCCGATGAAGCAGCCCGGCAGGGTCTGTCAAAGATCTTCAACATGGTTGTCCTCGGCGCGTTTCTGAAACTCAAACCCCTGGTTGCCCCTGAGTTCATCCACAAGGGTTTACAAAAATCACTTCCTGCACGCCACCATGCCCTGATCCCCGAAAACGAAAAAGCGATCGAGATCGGTAAAGGACTGCTCAAGGCAGTGCACCTGGTCAATTAGAGCTCACCGAAACCGGTGATACAACATGAGGCTGACTACGCTGGAACTGTTTTCCTTCCTTGAAGAAAAATACAGCCAGTATAATCAGCCTCATTTTATTGAAAGTGACCCGGTATCGGTCCCCCACCGTTTTACAATCAAACAGGATATCGAAATTGCCGGCTTCCTGGCTGCCACCATCTCCTGGGGCAACCGGAAATCGATCGTTGCCAATGCCAGCAGGCTTGTTCAGCTGATGGACGACTCCCCGTACGATTTCCTGATCAATGCCGGTCCGCAGGATTTCAAACCCTTTCTCGGATTCGTTCACCGCACCTTCAACGGTGACGATTGTCTCTTTTTTATTACTGCCCTGAAAAACCTTTATCAAAAGCACCTGAGCCTCGAACCCCTCTTCAGCAGCGTGAACCAGCAGGGCGCCGCCCATGGCATCACTGCATTCAGGAATGCGTTCCTGGAAACCAGCCACCTGCCCAGGTCCGAAAAGCACCTCTCCGATCCGGCAGCTGGGTCGGCGACCAAGCGGATCAACATGTTCCTGCGATGGATGGTACGCAACGACGGCAAGGGAGTCGATTTTGGCATCTGGCAAACCATCAGCCCCGCGAAACTGATCTGCCCGCTTGATATTCACGTGGGCAACGTGGCCCGGAAACTCGGTCTTCTCCAGCGAAATGCCAACGACTGGAAAGCAGCTGAGGAGGTTACGGCAAACCTATGCAAATTCGATCCCCTCGACCCTGTTAAATATGATTTTGCCCTGTTCGGGCTTGGGATAAATGAAAAATTCTGAGTTTGCATTTTTCCTATCTTTGTACGGATGAAAAATCCACACCAGGACACCACCGCCGGACAACAGCAATTTTATTTCAGGATGGCCCTGTACCTGGCCATTTTCACTATTTTTTACAATATCCTGGAGGGGCTTGTAAGTGTTATCCTGGGGATCTCCGACAACTGTCTTACCCTGTCGGGATTTGGCGCCGACAGCCTGATCGAGGTGGTTTCCGGAATCGGTATCCTGCAAATGGTGCTCAGGATCAGGAACCAGGGAACCGGACAGCGAAACCAATTCGAAAAACAGGCCTTACGGATTACCGGGTTTGCCTTTTACCTCCTGGCAGGCGGTCTGGTGATCACCGCTGCCTACAATGGCTATATCGGGCATATACCCGAGACAACCTTTTGGGGAGTCGTTATCTCCCTGGTCTCCATCGTAGTGATGGTCATCCTTCTGCTGATGAAACTCACGACCGGCAGAAAACTTCTGTCCGATGCCATTATTGCCGATGCGCACTGCACACGGGTGTGCATCTACATGTCGGTCGTGCTGCTGGTCACCAGCGCCCTGTTTGAACTCACAGGCCTTGCCTGGATCGATATTGCAGGAACCCTCGGGCTGGCCTGGTTCTCCTTTTCCGAAGGCCGTGAATGCTTCGAAAAAGTAAAAAACAACACCTGTTGCAGTTGTCATAAATCCTAAATAGCATGGGCCTTTTCAGAGCGATCATCTGCATCATCTTCCCCCCGCTTGCCGTCCTTGACCGGGGATGCGGAGCGATATTACTGGTTGTCATCCTTACCTGCTGCGGCTGGATTCCCGGCGTGATCGCCGCCATTGTCTTTAATATGAGAGATTGAAAAGATACCGCTTTTTTCCTACCTTTGTGTATCGTCCCCTTCGTTCATGAATACCTTCAGGAAAAAGATCATTGCCTATTTTCTTAACCTCTTCACCCTTCCACGGGTGAAGGAGGTGATTGCCGGCTATGCCAGGCTGTTCCTGGGAGAGGCTGACCGTTATTCAACAGGAATCCGGACAGAGGCGGTTGAAACCAAAGAGACCTTTACCATCCTTGCAAAGTATATCAGGAAGGATAAAATCAGCAGGGAGGAAAAAAGAAAATTCAAGAAACAGGTTTTCGATATCCTGAGAAGCTCCGGTGTAATGGTTCCGGTGATGCTTTTTCCATTGCCTTTTGTCGGAACCCTGTTGCTGATCATCATGGACCACCTGCTGCTCTCCATGAATATCCGCCTGTTGCCGGCCTCCTTTTATCCGCAGGAGAAAAAGGACATTCTTACACCCGAGAGTATTGAAAAAGACCTTATCAAGGAAAATAAATTTTTGGCCTGACCTTTAAAACTACAGTGTATTCAGCATTTGCAAAGCCTCTTCCACATGTTTTTCAAAGGAAAGCTGCGATGAAAAGACAAGCCTGATAATCCCCTGTTTGTCAATCACAAAGGTAACGCGCCCTGGAAGGATGCCAAGTGATTTCCCAACCCCATATTTTTCGGCAACGGTTTTACCCTTGTCCGACAACAGGATAAAAGGCAGTTTATGGTTGGCGGCAAATGCCTGGTGGGAGGCGATATCATCCGAACTGATCCCGATCACCTCGGCGCCTGCCTGCTTGAAAACTTCGTAATTGTCGCGAAAACTGCAGGCCTCCTTCGTACAGCCGTATGATTCATCCTTGGGATAAAAATAGACCACCAGGTTTGTTTTACCAACAAAATCAGCCAGATTTACGCGCCGGCCCTGCTGGTCGGGCAATGAAAAATCAGGGGCTTTGCTACCTATTTCAATTTTTTGTGTCATTTGTTCTGTATTGGAATTACCCCGGTGTTCAGCATTTTGCACCGCACTGCGGCTGCATGAAACAAGGCAATAGTTTAGACTAAGTATAAATAAGAAGAAAATTTTGTATCTTTGCATCATGAATTTGCCAAATAAAATCTAAAGATAACAAAAATGAGGACAATAATTATATTTTTAACGTTCATTACCATGGCTACGATAACCTCTGCACAGGAAAAAAAATCGCTTTACGATTTCAAAACCACCACCATTGACGGAGCCCCCTTCGATTTTGCCACGCTGAAAGGCAAAAAAGTACTCATTGTGAACCTCGCTTCAAAATGCGGGTACACGCCACAATACGCCCAGCTTGAAGAGCTTTACACCAAATACAGTGCGAAGGGCTTTGTCATCATCGGTTTCCCGGCAAACAACTTCATGGGGCAGGAACCCGGGACCAATGCCGAGATCAGGGAATTCTGCACCAGTAAATACAATGTGACCTTCCCGATGATGGCCAAGATTTCGGTCAAGGGTACGGATATGGATCCTTTATACCAGTGGCTGACCGACAAGGGACAGAACGGTGTGGTTGATGCGCCGGTCAAATGGAATTTCCAGAAATTCATGATTGACGAACAGGGTCACCTGGTTGATTTTGCCGCTCCTGCAGACAAACCTTTCGATGATAAGATCATAAACTGGATTGAGAAAAAATAACCTGTCATTCCCGTTTACAGGCACTCACACCGGTAATGGCTGAATTGAAGGACTTCAATTAATATATGAGGTATGAACAAACCAAATAAATACAAATGCTCCATTTGCGGGCACATTTACGACCCGGTGATGGGGGATCCCGACAGCGGAATCAACCCGGGGACCCCCTTTGAGGATATTCCCGACGACTGGGTATGCCCCATTTGCGGTGTCGGTAAAGAAGATTATGTAAAAATGCGCTAGCATTGATGCAGCAAACCGGGAAAAAACAGGTGTTGTTCAACTGCAGGCCGGCAGGCCGCTTGGTTGAATCCGGAAATTTCATGTACCTTTGATCTTCCTAAAACCACATCTCAAATGGAAAAGAGCATCAAAGGAACCCTGACAGAAAAGAACCTGTTAAAGGCATTTGCCGGAGAATCCCAGGCAAAAAACCGATATACCTTCTATGCAAAACAGGCTAAAAAAGAGGGATTTGAACAAATCGCCGCATTTTTTACCGAAACGGCCCTGAACGAAGAGTCGCATGCCAAGTCCTTTTTCCGTTTCCTGGAGGGAGGCCCTGTAGAAATTACCGCCACCTATCCCGCCGGCGTGATCGGAACCACTGCCGAAAACCTGAAAGCAGCCGCCGACGGCGAACACGAGGAATGGACGGAACTTTATCCGCAGTTTGCCCAAACTGCCGCGGAGGAGGGGTTTGCAAAGGTTGCCACGACCTTCAAACTGATTGCCACCGTGGAGGAACACCACGAAAAACGTTACCGGAAATTGTTAAACAACCTGGAAAAGAACAGGGTTTTTGAAAAAGAAGAGAAGACCTATTGGGTTTGCCGCAAATGCGGATATGTGCATTTTGGCGTTAAAGCTTTGCAGATGTGCCCGGCTTGCAACCACCCGATGGCCTATTTTGAAATGATGCAGGAAAATTATTAATGCGGGTACAAAACAAAGCAACAACAACAAAAACAATGGCAAAAAAACGAATATTCAGCAAAGAGGAAATATTAAAGGATTACAAACTTGCAAATGAGAGCCGCCAGGTAAGTTTACTCGGACGCCGTGAAGTGTTAGGCGGGAAGGCCAATTTCGGGCTTTTTGGCGACGGGAAGGAGATTCCGCAGATCATCATGGCCAAATTTTTCATGGATGGAGACTGGCGTTCGGGGTATTACCGCGATCAGACCTTCATGATGGCGGCAGGCTTATCAAACCTCGACATCTTTTTTGCGCAGCTTTATGGCGACACCGATATCACCCGTAATCCCGACAATGGGGGACGGCTCATGAATTCTCATTTTGCCACGCGAAGCCTCGATGACAAGGGCGAATGGAAAGACCTTACCAAGCAGAAAAATTCATCCGGCGACATCTCCCCTACCGCCGGCCAGATGCCGCGCCTGCTTGGACTGGCACTTGCCTCCAAAGTATTTCGCAACAGCCCGGAGATGTGGGATGCCGCAAAAAAATTCACCGTGAAGGGCAATGAGATTGCCTTTGGAACCATCGGCGATGCCTCCACTTCGGAAGGCCATTTTTTTGAGACCATCAATGCAGCCGGCGTTTTACAGGTGCCCATTGCCCTTTCGATCTGGGATGATGGGTATGGCATTTCAGTACCAAAAAAATACCAGACCACCAAGGAAAACATCTCGGCCCTGCTCCAGGGATTCGTGTCCGATAAAAATGGCCCCGGCATCAGGCTTTTCACCGCTAATGGCTGGGATTATCCCGCCCTGTATGCCATGTATGAAGAGGGAATCGCCATTTGCAGAAAAGAGATGGTACCCGTTGTTTTTCATGTCACCGAACTGACCCAGCCCCAGGGACATTCTACCTCGGGATCGCATGAACGGTACAAGTCGGCCGAACGGCTTGCCTGGGAGCGGGATCATGATTGTATCCCAAGAATGAGGGAATGGATCATCAATGAAAATATCGCCACTGTTGAAGAGATGGATGCAATAGAGGCTGAAGCAGTCAAAACCGCAAAAAGCGCCCGCGACCGCGGCTGGAAAGCCTTCCTCGCCCCTTTTAAAGCTGAGCGGGAACACCTGATCAGCGTGGTGAAAACCACCCACTGCCCATGTAAGAAACAGTCGCGCATCGACAAGATTGTTGCCGACCTGGAAGCCATCGCCGAACCCATCAGGAAAGACATCATCTCTGCAGCAAAAAAAATCATGCGCGATGTCTGTACCTCCTGCAGCATGAAGAAGCCGATGAAGGCCGACCTGGACATCTGGATGGCGGAACAGCGGAAACTGAATGCAGCACGCTACAGCTCCCACCTTTACAGCCAGTCGGAACACAGCGCCATGAAAATAGAGGGGATCCCTGCTGTTTTCAATGACAAATCCCCTGTGGTTACCGGCCGGGAAGTATTGAATGCCAATTATGACATCCTTTTCAAAAACAACCCGCTTGCCCTGATCTTCGGTGAAGATGTCGGGAAAATCGGCGGCGTGAACCAGACATTGGAAGGAATGCAGCTTAAGTATGGTGAGACGCGGGTTTCGGATACCGGTATCCGCGAAGCCACCATCATTGGCCAGGGCCTGGGTATGGCGCTGCGCGGACTGCGCCCCATCGCCGAGATCCAGTATTTTGATTACCTGCTTTACGGGCTGCAGGTCATGAGCGACGACCTCGCCACCACGCACTACCGTACGGTCGGCGGGCAGAAAGCGCCCCTGATCATCAGTACCCGCGGCCACAGGCTGGTAGGCATATGGCACTCAGGCTCCCCGCTGAGCATGGTGATCAACTCCATCAGGGGGATCTACGTGATGGTCCCCCGAAATATGACCCAGGCTGCCGGGTTTTACAATACGATGATGGCTTCCGACGATACCGGACTTGTCATTGAGCCCCTGAATGGCTACCGCCTGAAGGAGCAGATGCCCGAAAACATTGGAAATTACCGGATTCCCCTTGGCGTTCCCGAGGTGCTGCAGGAGGGTTCCGATATCACCATCGTCACCTATGGTTCCTGCGTCAAGATTGCCCAGGAGGCGTTGCCCCAGATCGCCGACTTCGGCATTTCCGTTGAACTAATCGATGTGCAGACACTGCTGCCGTTTGACATCAACCATGAAATCCTGAAATCGTTGAAAAAGACAAATAAGATCCTCTTTTTCGATGAGGACGGCAGCGGCGGCGCAACGGCGTTTATGATGCAAAAGGTGATGGAAGAGCAGGGCGGTTACCGCTACCTCGATGCGGAACCCCGCACCCTCACCGCAAATGATCACCGGCCGGCCTATACCAACGACGGCGACTACTTCTCGAATCCGAATGCCGAAGATGTATTCGAAAAGGTGTATGTCATGATGCATGAATACAACCCGAACAAGTACCCCAGGATATGGTGACATGGAGCTAGTTGTTACAAGGACTGCCGACGGTTCCGATACGGTTTTCAGACCTGATCTGAACCAGCATTATCACTCGACTTTCGGGGCAGTCCAGGAGACACGGCAAATTTTCATCGAAAACGGATTCCTGCATTCCATCAGCAAGAAGCAACCCGGCAACCGCAGCAGTTCAGAAATACTGCATATCCTCGAAATCGGCTTCGGTACCGGGCTCAATGCCCTTATGACCCTCATTGAAGCTGAAAAAAGGAAGATCAACCTTCATTATACCTCGGTCGAACCCTACCCGCTGGATGAGACCTGCTGGATGGTGCTCAACTACCCGGACTTACCGGGATCGGCCGATTATTCCCGGCAATTTTCAGAACTGCACCAGGCTGCATGGAATCGGCCTGTCAACTTAACCCCAAAGTTTATCCTCCATAAAGTCAGGGAAAAGATTGAGCATTTTCAACCTGACTTCGGGACTTTCGACCTCGTATATTTTGATGCCTTCGGACCGGATGCCCAACCGGAGTTATGGACGGAAGAAATTTTCCGGAATGTCGGCATGGGCATGGCCCCCGGTGCGGTGCTGGTGACCTACTCCGTCAAGGGTACCGTTGTAAGGGCCTTGCGTGCCGCCGGCTTTACAACCGAAAAACTGCCCGGACCACCGGGAAAACGACACATCCTCCGTGCTACAAAAATTTAGACAAAAGCAACCCTCCACCACCGGATTTAATTGTTAACGGCATCTCAACAATAAAGTAAAGCATGGTTATCGCACCTGTCATTGCCAAACTCAGGGAGGGCGACGAAAAAGCCTTCCGCGAACTGGTGGACCAGTACCGTGACCGTGTCTATAACACTGCGCTGGGTTTGCTCCAACACCCCGAGAATGCCGAAGATGTCGCCCAGGAGGTTTTCCTGGAAGTGTTCAGGTCGGTGGCCCGTTTCAGGGGGGAATGCAGTATTTCGACCTGGATCTACCGGATTACGGTTCAAAAGGCATTGGAACATATCCGTTCCGCACACCGGGGAAAAAGATTTGGAATCCACATCAGCCTTTCCGGCAAAGAAGACCAGGTAGATCTTCCTGCCGACACACTTTTTTACCATCCCGGGATTCAACTCGAAAACAAAGAACGGTCGGCCATCCTCTTCCAGGCAATTTCGAAGTTGCCGGTAAACCAGCGAACTGCGTTTATCCTGCATAAAGTTGAAGGGCTAACCCAAACCGAAATTGCGGGAATCATGGAAACTTCAGTATCCGCCATCGAATCGCTGATGGTACGAGCCCGGCAAAAACTGAAAGAGTTGTTGTCGGAATATTATGAAAAAAATGAACGGTAACCGCAGGATATTAACACCATTAACATCAAAAAGACATGAACCGAAAAGAAACCTGGATCGATGAAACCCTGAACTCGCTGGATGGTATCCAACGCGCTCCTGCCAGCGCCGGCATTTTCCTGAAAATACAGGCACGGGCCGGGCTGCCTGACAAAAAAGCAACCGCGATGAACAGGAGCTTTTACTGGTCCGTCGCGGCAGGTCTTGCCCTGTTGATTGCCCTGAATCTCTTTGTCGCCCGGCAATCACATGTTTCTTCGAAACAACCGGCCGAAAACCCTGCAACGATGGCATCCGACTACTTTTCCTATCTGAGTCCCATAAAACTCTGATATCATGAACAGAATCCGATTATTTAAAGGCGTTATCCTCATCCTGGTATTGTTAAACCTGGGCACCCTCACCTTTGTCTGGTTTCAACCGAGGAGACCCGCTGAAGGGCCCTTACGCGGAGATCCCGCCAGGTTCCTGGTGCAGGCACTTGACCTGACCCGTGAACAACAGGAGCAGTTTGGCAGAATGAGAGCCATTCACCACTTACGGTTGATCACCCTGCAGCAGCACGACCGCAGGCTTCATGACCGGTTTTTCGGGTTGATCTTTAATCCCGGAACCGATTCGCTGGCCTCATTTGCCTACGCCGACTCTATCTCCGCAATAAGAAAACAAATGGAACTGCTCACCTATGAACATTTCATGAAACTCAGGCAGATCCTAACGGAGGAGCAGAAAGTCAAATTCCACAAGATTTTCCGGGAGGTGCTGGATCATGTCATGTCAACGGCCCGACCACCTGCTCCCGGAATGGAAGATGCCCCGCCGGGTTCACCGCCAGCTCCTCCGCAGGGTCCTCCGCCAACAGACAGGTAACGATACAAACAAAACCAATTAACAGTAAATATCAAACCTTAACAACCATGAAAACCGAAAGCAAAATCCTCAAAACCATTGTACTGACAGTCTTTATGAGTATGGCCCTGACCATGTTGTCAGCACAGCCGCCCCACAAACCCTTTCACCCGGGTGGCGTAAACCATGAACAGGCCTCCCCTGACATTCCTGCAGCGCCGGGAGCTCCCACCATGGAAAACCAGGATGGTCAGACCCCTCCGAAACTCGACCTTCCGGGACTTACCAATGAACAAAAGGATAAGATCTACCAGTCGGACATGGACCATTTAAAAACGATGACCCCATACCATAACCAGGTCAGGGAAAAGAAGGCCCGTTTGCAAACACTGCTGTCAACCTCCCCTTTCGACCTGAAGGCGGCCGACCAAATTGCGGAAGATCTGGGTAAACTTGAAACCACCATCCTCAAGGAGGTGATCCGTCATGACCAGGAACTCAGGAACCTGCTCACACCGCAGCAGCAGGTGTTGTTTGATGCCCGGCCCAAACCCTTTCTGCACAGGCTGTAAGGTTTTATGATTCCACAGAAGGCTGTCCCTATTTGACCGGGACAGCCTTTTTATTTTATCCCCTGCCAGCCGGGTCACCATAAATGAGTAAATATATTACTCGATGCAACAAACCAGGATGCTCAAGGAAAAAAGTTTTCAACACCCCATCAACATTTTGCAGTTTCCCTGATTAAGCATGGTAGACGAAGAATCTTTCTAACGCGCTGCTTATATCATGAACCTTAAAATATTTTGCCATGCTGGAAAATTATCACATAGAAAACATCCTGTTTCTTGATATAGAGACGGTGCCTCAATTTGCCACTTTTGAGGAGCTGCCATGTGAGCTGCAACCCCTCTGGGAAAAAAAAGCAAATCAGTTATCCAGGTTTGGGAAACCGGCCAGTGAAGCGGTTCTATCTGCCGCTGAAATTTATGAGAGGGCCGGCATCTACGCCGAATTCGGTAAAGTAATCTGTATCTCCACCGGGATATTCCGACAAGGAGAACTCAACATCCAATCATACCGGGGTGATGAAGAAAAACAGGTGCTGCTCTCCTTCTGCAAGATGCTTCACAAATCCGCTGAGAAAAAAATCACCCGCCTGTGCGCGCACAATGGTAAAGAGTTCGACTTTCCCTACCTGATCAGGCGAATGCTCATCAATGGACTTGAAATACCTGCCATTCTTGACCTTTCCGAAAAAAAACCATGGGAGGTGAACCACCTGGACACCATGGAACTATGGAAGTTCGGCGATTATAAAAGTTATACTTCACTGGAGTTGCTGGCGGCGGTTTTCGGCATTCCCACCCCAAAGGATGACATCCGGGGCAGCGATGTGGCAAGGGTTTACTGGCAGGAGCATGATCTGCCGCGTATCGTCACATATTGCCAGAAGGATGTCGTCACCATTGTCAACCTTTTGCTCAGGTTTAAAGGTCATCCCATGGTCGGAAACAGATCTGTCAGGGTGATGGATTGAGCCATTTTTCAATAAATCCGATTTTTCCTTCGTGTTCATTCAATTTTTCACCCCTATTTGCCGTTCTTAGCACATGGAAATAAATCGTTTCAACATCAGGGTTTACGGATTTCTCATCGACGGCAACAGGGTTCTCGTGACCGACGAGTTCAGGCTTGGCATTTACATGACCAAATTTCCTGGTGGCGGGCTGCAATTCGGCGAAGGGACCATAGACTGTCTTAAACGGGAATTTATGGAAGAACTGCAAATCCCGGTTGAGATACTCTCCCATTTCTATACCACTGAATTCTACCAGCCCACGACCCTGCTTCCCTCCGACATGCAGCTCTTCAACATATACTACCTTGTGAAGGCTGAGAAACCTTTTCCTTTTAAAACAACCGTAAAACTCAATGACATTCCTACTGTTGATGAAGCGCAAAGCTTCCGGTGGGTGGCCATGAATGACCTTCATCCGGATGATTTCACCTTCCCGATTGACAAATATGTTATTGCAAAATTAAAGCAATGGTATGTCAATAACACTGTAAAATGATGCAAATGAGAATAAGAAAGTTTGCCCTGTTGATTCCTGTTTTGTTGTTCCTGGGTGCCTGTCAGCCTCCGGTCAGAAATGGTGCTGCGGTTAATGGCCGCCTTGCTGATGGCTCAGGAATGAAAATGGTCCTCCAGGAGATGGGTACAAAGGAGATTCATGCTGTGGATTCGGCAATAATCGGTACCGACGGGAAGTTCGCATTCAATCCGGCTGTCAGCGAGCCTGGATTCTGGCTGCTGAAGGCACCATCCGGCAAAATCCTGGTGATGGCCATGGAGGCCGGCGACCAGGTCGAAGTAACGGGCAGTGCGGCCGGTTTCCCCGATAATATCAGCCTGAAAGGACCGCAGGGGGCTATGTTGCTGAATGATTTTTTCAGGTCAACCCGAAAAAACGAGCGCCGGGTTGACTCGCTGGAAGCATTGCTGATCGACAGGCAGGACAGTGCCGGTTATTTTGAACTTACCCAGAGCATCGACTCCGCCTTCCACAGGATATGGGACCAACAGCGGTTGCTCGAGACAACCTATATCAAAAACAACCCGGGATCCATAACCTCGCTGATTGTACTGAATTATGCCTTCGGCATGAGTCCTGTACTCAGTCCTGAGGAAGATCTGGCCTGTTACAAGTCGCTCGATTCAACCCTGGGTGTAAAATACCCGGGAAACAAACATGTACAATATCATCACCAGCGGGTGACGGAATTTATCAGGAAACCGCCTGCGCAGAAATAACATCCGGACACCAAAATATTTAGAGGAATTTTTTCAGTTCCAGCCTTTCGCCGTCAAACACGGCATAGGTGAAATAGGTTATCCAGTCGCCCAGGACAATCTGCCTGGCCTGGCCGGTTAGCGCCAGATCAAGCGGGTAATGATAATGGCCGAAAATAAGGTAGTCCAGGCCGGGATGGCTTTTCAGCAATTCAGTTGAATGGACGGTGATCCGCTCGCGGATCAGCTTCTGAGTGATATCCGTCACGCGCTTCTCCTTCTCAACATTGGCCTTCCGGCTCCTGCGCGACCAGTAGAGGGCCATCCTGATTCCCAGGTCGGGATGCAGCTGCCGGAAAAGCCACTGGTTGAAAGGGTTTGCAAAGACTTTTTTGATGAATTTATATCCATGGTCTCCCGGGCCAAGGCCATCGCCGTGTGCCAGGTAGAAGTTTTTGCCACTGAACTGGCGAAATTCAGGATCGCGGTGAAGGGTGATATTCAGCTCTTTGGTAAGGTAATCAAAGGCCCACATGTCGTGATTTCCACGGAACAGGTGAACAGGGATTCCCGAATCGGTAATTTCGGCCAGTTTCCCCAGGAGCCGCGCGTACCCGCGCGGAATGGCCGTTTTGTATTCAAACCAGAAGTCAAACAGGTCACCCATCAAAAAGATCTCGGAGGCATCGGCCCGGGCCATTTCAAGCCAGGCAACGAGTTTCTTCTCGCGCACCAGGCTCCTGTCATGATCCGGGATTCCAAGATGAAAATCAGAAGCAAAGTAGATCTTTTGACGCATGGGTGAATTTTGGGGCAATTTACAAAAAAAAAGCAGCAGGCCCTCCAAACGGGCCTGCTGCTTTTTTACCTTCCGGTTTAACCCTGATTACTCAGGATGGATTGCTTCTACCGGGCAAACATCGGCACACGCGCCACAATCGGTGCAGGCTTCCGGGTCGATTTTGTAGATATCACCTTCAGAGATAGCTTCAACAGGACATTCATCGATGCAAGTTCCGCAAGCAGTGCAATCATCATTGATTTTATAAGCCATGACTTATTGAGTTTATGTCCCATTTTTCACAGGACGAGTTAATAAAGCGAATTTCATGGCAAAGATAAATATTTTATTGAAAACCAGAAAAATGATTTATCCACATTTGTCATGGAGAAGGTCGCCGGGGTCTTGTTTCTTTTTACAGGTTAACCTTTGTCTTTTAAGTTAAATCTGTAACTTTGCATCACTAAACTCAATGAAGCTATGGCTAAGAAAAAAAGACCTGTTATTGAACGTGAAGAGGTTGTTGTTAAGTTTGTCGGCGATTCCGGCGACGGGATGCAACTCACCGGCAGCATGTTTTCTGATGTGGCTGCAATTGTCGGAAACGACCTCGCTACATTTCCTGATTTTCCTGCAGAAATCCGCGCCCCACAGAACACCGTTGCAGGTGTGTCCGGGTTCCAGGTACATATGGGCAGTTCAAAAATTTTCACCACGGGCGACCTGGTCGACGTGCTCGTTACAATGAACCCCGCCTCTCTCAGAGCAAACCTGAAGTGGGCGAAAATTGGCGCTACGATCCTCACCGATACGGATGCCTATGATGACAAATCGATCGAAAAGGCCGGTTACAAAAGTAATCCCCTCATCGACGGGTCACTGCAAAACTATAACATGATCAAGGCTCCCATTACCACCCTGACCAAGGAGAGCCTCAAGGAGCTTGGTACCGATACCAAAACGGCCGAGCGCAGCAAGAATATGTTTGCACTGGGTATGCTTTATTATATTTTCAACCGTGACCTGAAACCATCGTTTAAATATTTTGAAGATAAATTCAAGAAAAAGCCGGAACTGATCGATATCAACAAAATCGTCCTCCAGGCAGGGTACAACTATGCCGACACCATCGAAGCGCTTGAGTCGGTCATCCAGGTTGCACCTGCCAACATGGAAAAAGGCAGGTATCGCAACATTACCGGCAATGTAGCCACAGCCTGGGGATTGCTTGCCGCCTCAGAAAAATCGGGACGCCCCCTGTTTCTCGGCTCCTATCCCATCACCCCGGCTACCGAGATCCTGATGGAGCTTTCCAAGCACAAATCATTGGGAGCAAAAGTATTCCAGGCTGAAGACGAGATCGCCGGAATCTGTTCAGCCATTGGCGCATCTTTTACGGGTGCCATGGCCTGTACCACAACTTCGGGTCCCGGGCTTTCACTGAAGAGTGAGGCGATCGGCCTTGCCGTTATCACCGAGCTACCCCTGGTCATTGTGAATGTTCAGCGTGGCGGCCCTTCAACGGGATTACCTACCAAATCGGAACAAAGCGACCTTTACCAAGCCCTTTTTGGACGTAACGGCGAATGCCCCGTCATCGTGGTGGCCGCCTCTTCTTCTGAAAACTGTTTTTATTATGCCTATATGACGGCCAAGCTGTCGATGGAACATATGACACCGGCCATCCTGCTTACCGACGGTTATCTTGGCTTCGGATCCACCCTGTTCCGTATTCCGAAAATGGCCGATATGCCCCCCATCAACCCGCCGATCGCCCAGGCCAACGATCCCGATTATAAACCTTACCGACGTAACCCTGATACCCTTGTACGGGAATGGGCGATCCCGGGAACCGAAGGCCTTCGCCACAGGGTAGGCGGCCTCGAAAAAGAAAATATCACCGGCGTAGTTTCCACCGATCCTGTGAATCACCAGGTCATGACCAACATGCGCGCGCAGAAGGTCGAAAAGGTGGCGGATTTCATTCCCGAACAGGAGATCGATGGCCCGGCAGAAGGCGAATTGCTGGTGGTAAGCTGGGGCGGCACCTACGGCGCTGTTCACTCGGCTGTAAGCCAGATGCAAAAAGAGGGCAGGAACATCAGTCATGCCCATTTCCATTACATCATGCCTCTTCCGAAAAACACGGAAAAGGTGCTGAAAGGATTTAAGAAAATTGTGGTTTGCGAACTAAACAGCGGACAATTTGTGAATTACCTCCGCATGAAGTTCCCGATGCCCAATATCACCCAGTTCAACAAGGTTCAGGGATTACCTTTCATGATCAACGAGTTAACGGATAAGTTTAACCAACTTTTGGAGGAGAAATAAGATGGACTTCGTAAATACAACCGTTGAACGCAGCAATGTTCAACTAACCAAAGCGGATTTTGAAAGCGACCAGATGGTCAAATGGTGCCCCGGATGCGGCGGGCACGCCATTCTAAGCGCCGTGGAGCGTGTGTTCCCAAAGATCGGCTACCGCAAGGAGAATTTCTGTATGATATCCGGAATCGGTTGTTCCTCAAGATTCCCCTATTATGTGAATACCTATGGCATTCATGGCATCCATGGACGCGCAGCGGCCATATCAACGGGTGTCAAAATTGCCAATCCCAAACTTAGTGTCTGGACGGTGACAGGAGATGGTGATTCCCTCGCCATTGGCGGAAATCATTTTATCCATGTGATCCGGCGCAATGTTGACATCAACATCCTGCTGTTCAACAACCAGATTTACGGACTCACCAAGGGACAGTTTTCACCCACAACCCCGATGGGCAAGGTCACAAAGACCTCCCCCATGGGTACCATCGAACACCCTTTCAATGTTGGCGAACTTGTTATCGGCGCCCAGGGTACCTTTTTTGCACGCGTTCCCGACAACAATATCAACCTGATGACCGAATGCATGTTCGAAGCTGCCAAACACGACGGTACTTCGGTTACCGAGATCATGGAGAACTGCATCATCTTTGCCGACAAGGCCCATGCCCAGGTTACCGGCAAGGATGTTAAGGACGAAACGATGCTGATCCTCAAAAACGGCGCCCCCATGCTTTTCGGTAAGAACAATGACAAGGGTCTCATCCTGAAAGACACGCACCTTGAAGTCGGGGAAATCGGCAAGGATGGCATTACCATTGACGATATCCTTATTCACGACCAGTACAACCAGGATCCCGGCATCCAGCTCATGCTCGCCAAACTGGCACCGCCCCACTTCCCGATGGTTTTCGGCGTTATCAGGTCGGCCATGTATCCTACCTATGATGACCTGGTGGAAGAACAGATCAAATACGCCAAGGAGACATCCAAGATCAAGAATGTGGACGATTTGCTTAATTCAGGAGATACCTGGGAGATCTGAGGAAAATCTGTTGAAAGAGATGGCGTAACTACCAGGATTTCCTGAAGTAGTTACGCTGTTTTTTTTTCAGGCACCGTAAAGGCAAACCGGCTCCCCGCACCTGGTTCACTGGTTACATAAATGGTTCCGTTGTTTTTTTCGATAAAATCCTTTACCAGCAGCAGTCCAAGCCCGGTTCCCTTCTCATCCCCCGTGCCTGGCATGGTCTGCATATTGTCAAGGGTAAAGAGCCTTTCAATTATCTCCCTTGACATCCCAATCCCGTTGTCGGCAACTGTTACCTCGACCATTCCCTCCCTCACAAGCGAGGAGACCATGATCTCTCCCCCGGCATGGGTAAACTTGATTGCATTCGAAACGAGGTTCCTGAGTATGGCTGCCATCATATGCCGGTCGGCATAAACCACCTGGCCAGGCGATACCCGGTTGACGAGCGTGATTTTCTTCTCCTGCACCATCAGGTACATCAGGGAGAAGGTTTCATCAACCAACGCTGATAGTTGCAACTCTTCAGGTTTGTAATCAACCTGGTTGAGTTGCATCAACGACCATTGCAGCAGGTTTTCCAGCAGGTTGGATGCACTCTTCGAACCTATGTAGATATTTTCAGCAAAGCGCCGGCGTTCTGTTTCCGTGAACTCATTATACGAAACCGCCAGGATTTCAGAGAACCCCATGATGGAATTAAAGGGATTCCTCAGGTCGTGGCTGATGACTGAATAGATCCGGTCCTTCATCCGGTTCAGATCAGTCAGCTCCGCCGCCAGTTGCCTTAACTGTAATTCGATCTCCTTCCTGTGGTTGATATTATGCAAAATTAACAGGTTACCGAGAAATTGTCCCCTGTCGCCCCTGAGCGGATAGCGGTTAACCTCAAACCATCCCTGCTGCGGCGACAGGCTGAGCTCGATTCTTGACTCATGGTTCACCGAACTCCCCGTCAAAACTGGCAACAATGCCGGCATTACATCATCAATTTTCCAGCCTGAAACATTATGGTCAATTTCCAGGAAATTCAAGGCCGCCTGGCTGATATCCATGATAAAATCGCGGTTGTCGAGAATGATCACGCCATCCTTCATTTTTTCAATCATGAACTGGTGGCTGAATGGCACAATATCGAAGAGCTGTTCCCTTGAAATTCCCCGGAAAAAGATCAACCCGGCAACCAGGCAGCCCATCGGTGAACAATCGAGCCCCTCAACAGGGCTTATATCCAGGACATAAACCAACCCTGTGAATATTGCCACGAAGGATCCCGACAGGAGAAACCAGGCCCTTGACTTAAAATAACCGGGACGTCTTACAATAAACCGGATCAGCAGGATGTTCGCCAGGAAAATGAGTCCGACCGAATAGGCCATGGCAATATAAAAGGCGGGTCCATGCCGGTAGATCAATATGTTATGCCCGGCCGGGCTCCACGAGAAACCGGTCCAGATCAACTGATGCATAAAATGGGTAAATACCAGGAGGATGGTGGTGCAGGGAACGATCCATAGCAGCCAGAAATAGCGTTTAAACCATACCGGCTGATCGAGGTCGTAGGAGAGGATAAAACGCAGGAACATCAGGGGAATCCCCATGTTCGAGAAATATTCAAATTGAGACAACGTACTTTTTTCGGCGATCGAAGGCGCTGAAGATTCAAAAGTCAGGATCAGCGACCAGAAAGCCGCCAGCGCCATCATCCACAAAAACGGCTCCCTCCCCCTGATCTGTTGGATGTTGTAAACGGTAAATACCAATTGCAGGCAGACAATTGCCGTGATCAGGTGTATCCAGGTGATATAGGTGATTTGCCAGGTCATATATCCAATAATAACAGTTCAAATTTAAGATTATTTTAGGTCAGGCGGCAAAAGGAGAAGGTTCGGCAACATTCATCCTGCCAACGAATGGAAGTATATTATTGATTTTCAATATTTCAATTGCCAAATTCTGTTAAAATCACAGGGAAAATCTGACTGTTCGGTAAATTCATCAATAAAATGCGCTCCAGGTATCGGTTTCTGTGATTTACATGGTAATTTTGCACCGTGAACCTCCGTGATCTCATAGCGTTTGCCGATGCCGGGAAGATCTTTTCCCGTGCGGATCAAATCCTGCTGGCTGTCAGCGGGGGCATCGATTCCATGGTGATGGCCCACCTGTTTCACCAGGGAAAATTCCGGTTCGCCATTGCCCACTGCAATTTCGGTTTACGTCGCCGGGAGAGTGAGGATGATGCCGAATTTGTGCGAAAAGCTGCATTAAAATGGAAGGTGCCCTTCTTCCTGGAGAAATTTCCCACTGCAGCCTGTGCAGCAGAGCATGGTATTTCGATCCAGATGGCTGCAAGGGACTTACGCTATGCATGGTTTGAACAGGTCAGGGCGGAACACCAGTTTGATTTTATTGCCACGGCACACCATCTCGACGACCAGGTGGAGACGCTCCTGATCAACCTTATCCGTGGAACAGGCATTGCCGGGTTGCACGGAATACCGGTGAAGAGCGGGTCGGTCATCAGGCCCCTGATGTTTGCATACAGGAAGGATATCGAAGAATATGCCACCCTGAATAAGATCAGCTACCGGATGGATCTTTCCAACCATGAGACGAAATATACCCGTAACAAAATCCGCCACGAGGTTATCCCCCTGCTGTGCAGCATCAATCCTGAATTCCGGCAGGGCCTGACCGGCAGTATCAGGCGGTTCCAGGTATTTGAGCAGGTTGGAGAACAGGCCATCGACACATGGCTGCGTCAACACCAAACCACCGGCGACACAGGCAGTTTCATTGAAATCAGTCGTCTGAAGGGTATTTTCCCAATGGAACCCTATGTGTGGAAATGGATGTCGGGTTTCGGATTCAATGAAACCCAGGTTACAAACCTGCTGGCCTGCATCGATACGGAGGCCCGGAAAATTTTCACATCTCCGACACACCGTTTGGTTAAAGAAAGAGGCTGCCTGAGTGTCTCCCCAATCGCACGCGAAGCTCCCGGAAAAGCTCTTGAAATAGGCCTGTTTGTTAAGAAAAAACAGCTCCGAAAACCGCTTAGCCTCCTGTTTAACAGGATTCCTGACGTCACAGGTTATGAAATTCCCGCTGCCCGGAACATGGCAAGCCTGAATTTTGACAAACTCCGGTTTCCGCTGCTGGTCAGGAAATGGCAGCCTGGCGACGCATTTTACCCCCTTGGCATGAAGAAGAAGAAAAAGCTGAGCGATTTTTTCATTGATCAGAAGTTCACCCTGAAAGAGAAAGAAGAAACCTGGCTGCTTTGTTCCGGCAATGATATCGTATGGATCATCGGTCATCGCATCGACCACCGGTTCCGGGTAACCCCGGCTACCCGGGAAATCCTGTCGGTGAAATACAGTATTTAAAGGCCGGGCCAGGCATGCAGCCAGAATTTTCCCGGCTGTTAGGGTGGTACCATAATTTTCTCTAAATTTGCCCCTCAAAATCTTTTTCGGATGAAAAAAATGGTGATCGGCCTGCTGGCCATGATGTTGTTTCCGCTGTTCTCCTTCTCGCAGATCCTCGACCCAGTCAAATGGTCTTTCAAGACCGAACAGCTCACACCCGGTGAAGCTACCCTGGTAATTTCGGCAAAGGCGGAAAAGAAATGGCACATCTACTCACAGGATATTCCCGACGGAGGCCCGATCCCCACCACCTTCACCTTTGTAAAAAGCGGCTCCTACGAAAAGCTGGGAAAGGTTACGGAAGGGAAGCCCATTCTTGATAACGATCCGCTGTTCGGCATGACCCTGAAATACTATGCCGAAAAAGCTGTCTTCAAACAAAAGATCAGGGTGCTCAGCAAAAAAGATTTCGTAGTTAAAGGCTCCCTGAACTTCATGTGCTGTGATGACAAACAATGCCTCCCACCTAATGATGTTGAATTTGAGTTCTCCGTAAAGGGTAACCCGGCTGCTGCTGAACCGGCCGTCACCGGCGCTGCCACAGCCCATACAGATTCATTAAAAGCCGATTCAGTCAAAACTGCAGCCATCGCCGTTGCCAAAGCAGATTCGGGCGCAAGAAAATCGGAGCAGGCAACCCTGGGCAAAACCGCCGCCGACAAGGCAGCCGATCAATCGCTGCTCTGGTTTTTCCTGATCTCGTTTTTAGCCGGACTTGCCGCCATCATTACCCCCTGCGTCTTCCCGATGATCCCCATGACAGTGACCTTTTTCATGCACGACACCAACAACAAGCGGAAAGCACGTCTTGAAGCCATTGTTTACGGACTTTCCATCATCGTGATCTATATGTTGCTGGGCGTCCTGGTGGCCGTCACGCTCGGTGCAAATTTCAACAACTTCATCAGTACCCACTGGATCCCCAATGTATTTTTCTTTGTGATCTTCATGGTATTTGCCGCGTCGTTCCTGGGAATGTTTGAAATAACGCTGCCCAGCTGGATCGTCAACAAGGCCGACAAACAGGCCGACAAAGGCGGTTACAGCGGTGCATTTTTCATGGCCTTTACCCTTGTCCTGGTCTCGTTTTCCTGCACTGGTCCGATCGTTGGAGCCTTGCTGGTTAAATCGGCCGGTGGCGCCCTGATCATGCCGATCATCGGCATGTTTGGCTTTTCGCTGGCCTTTGCCCTGCCTTTCGGATTGTTTGCCTTTTTCCCATCCTGGCTGCATGGCCTGCCGAAGTCGGGCGGCTGGCTCAATTCCGTCAAGGTCGTTCTCGGTTTCCTGGAACTGGCACTGGGACTGAAATTCCTGAGCATTGCCGACCAGACTTACCATTGGCATATCCTCGACCGCGAGGTTTACCTTGCCTTCTGGATCGTGATCTTCTTCCTGATGGGATTGTACCTGCTGGGAAAACTGAAATTCAACCACGATTCCGACCAGCCCTACATCAGTGTCCCCCGGATACTGCTGGCCATCGTCGTCTTTACCTTCGTTGTTTATATGATCCCCGGCATGTGGGGAGCCCCGCTGAAGGGACTTTCAGGATACCTGCCCCCGACAACCTACCAGGATTTCGACCTGAATGCCATCATCCAGAAAGAGGTTGGCACCATTGGGACGGGTGGATCAAACAGCTCCGCCCCCGCTTCTTTGTGTGAAAAACCAAAGTATTCCGATTTTCTCCGCTTACCGCACGGGCTGGAAGGCTATTTTGATTACAAACAGGCACTTGCCTGCGCCAAAAAGCAGAACAAACCTGTATTTATCGATTTTACCGGCCACGGGTGTGTTAATTGCCGCCAGATGGAGGCCAACGTATGGTCGGATCCAAAGGTGCTCAAGCGGATGCGCGAGAACTTTATCGTGACGGAGCTCTATGTCGATGATAAAACCGACCTGCCGGAAAACGAGTGGATCACCTCGAAATATGACCAGAAGGTAAAAAAGACTGTCGGGAAGAAATTTGCCGACCTGCAGATCACCCGGTTTAATGTCAATTCGCAGCCCTATTATGTCCTGCTCGATACAGCCGGCAACCTGCTTACCAGCCCGCGCGCCTACGACCTGGATATAGATGCCTTTGTGAAATTCCTGGATACCGGGATGGACAATTTCAGGAAGACATCGAAAACGAAATAGTCCGGCCAATATCCAGCTACTCTGCCCCTGCCTGTCAGCGGAATTCCACGCTCCCTGACACACATCCGTTTTCACAAAGGCCCGGGGGGCAATGGAATTCTCATTTCCGGCGTTTATAAAAACTGAGAAACTCCTCTTCCCGGTTTTCCTGCAAATCAAGTTGGAACAGGCAATCACTGTAACCTGATGATTTCATCATGCCAGGGGAATTCCCACTGTATTTCCCGGCAATAGATACTGTTTGCCTGGTTGTTAATACAAGACCGGTAATCCTGTATGAATCAGTTTCCAAGACAGGTAAATGTTACTCTATTGCCGATTATTAAAAATAATTATTCTTTTTCATATATTTTCATTGTCCTATTGACTTTTGGATTTCAGGTGTTTATATTTGTAATCATTCTAATTCAATTTAATTTGCATTTAAATTTCAGCCATCTTATAACCTTCAGCCATGTTTAATTCCCCCTTGTTGGATGTTACCATCGGATTGGTATTTATTTTCCTGCTATACAGTTTACTGGCGACCACGATCCATGAGATACTGGCAACGTTACTCAAACTCAGGTCCCGGATGTTAAAAAGGGCAATCATTGAGGGTATGCTGTCGGATACGCCCACCGATAGCATCTGGGCAAGCATAAGGAGCGGTATAACCAATTTTTTCAACCGGTTCAGAACCTCTGAGCAAGAGGTGAAGGCAGAATATAAAACGCTGTTAAATTGGGTTTTATCACTTCCTGTTATTCGGAATATTGCAGCTTTTATAAAAGGTAACGGCAACCGTCCTGTAAAATCCGGGCTCGGATACCAATTTTTCGACCATCCGCTGATTAAAAATTATGGTTCCAGCCGGATCTTCCCCCTGCCCTCCTATATCCCGACAAAGAATTTCTCGACCGTACTGATTGATGTGCTGAAACAGGACTTCGTTGTAAAAACCAGGGAGATTGCCGTTTCAAAGTTGCCGGCCGACGCCACCGACGAACAAATCATGGCAGTCATGCAGACCCTGGGTGCCGGAACTGATATTTCAAAAATCACGGAGTTGCTTGATTTTTATGGCAGGCACTATGCTACCGTTACACCTGCAAAGGCCCTTGTTGAAAAGGATACTTTGCAGATCCTGCAGATGCACCTGACAAACAGTGTCAATAATCTTGAAATTTTCTCCAATAAAATCGAAGGATGGTATGATGACACCATGGACCGTGTTTCCGGCTGGTATAAACGACAGTCGCAATTCATCCTCCTGTCGATCGGACTCTGCCTGGCGGTCATGTTTAACGTGGATGTTATCAAGGTGGCGGACAGGCTCTCGGTGGATAAGGATGCAAGGGACAAACTGGTGCAGATGGCCATCCAGGCATCCGACAAATACAAGGATGATCCCAGGGTTAAGAATTTAATGACGGACAATGGTATCAAGGCCAAAGATACGCTCACAGTCAATAATCTTTTCAATGAATACCAGGCAAAGGCAGATTCGGCCAAAAAAATGCTTGACGGAGATGTAAAGGCTTCGAATGAAATCCTTGCAGTTGGCTGGGGCGATTATGGCATTGACCGGTTCAAAGCCAGGGTTCTTGCCAGGCACCAGATCTTTGTTCCGAATAAATTCTGGAAAACCCATAAAAGCGCAAAACTGGACAGCTGCCTGAACCTTGCTTTCATCGTTCTTTGCAAGGAACACTGGATCAGGTATAACAGTACCGTTCATAACGTCTGTTATGTCCTCAATGAATCTGCGCACTGGAATAAAATCCTTGGATTTCTGCTCCTTGCTTTTGCCGTCTCCCTGGGAGCCCCGTTCTGGTTTGACATGCTCAACAAGGTGATCAAACTGAGGTCTTCCGGGGTAAAACAGGATTCAGCCACTACCCCTTCACCCGGTAACGCGGCCAAAGCGACTACTGCTTCTGTCAACGTAAATGCACAGGATACCGGAGGTCAGGCCGGTGGATAGTTTGCCCCACTTATCAATTGAAGAAACGGAAGTTCCCGGCTGCCAGTTTCACTGACAAACCAGACATTGCCGGCTTTAAAAGGAATCGATTTACCTTCCTGGGAGAAATTGTTCCTGAAAAGGTCAATTCGCGCGGAAAACGGTATAAAATAGGGGATGGTTTTCATTATTGGGGGGCGGAAGTACCGCAACTTCTGTGGTTCAGCCTCCCCGAGGAGGTAATAATTCCTGGAAATTTTGCTTCGGGCAGGGAACTGACCGGGGCGGGCATGATCAAACAATTCACTAATTTTTAACCACTTAAACCTGAAAATATGTATAACGGCGTTATCGACATCTCTCATCACAACACCATAAGAAGCTTCAGCGACGCGAAGCAGGACGGGATCATGGGTATCTTTCACAAGGCGACGCAGGGTTTCACCTACTTTGACCCAACCTTCATCCAGAACCGCGATGCTATCCAGGGAGCTGGATTATGGTTCGGGGCATATCATTTCGGGGTGGCAGGCGATCCTGTGGCACAGGCTGATTTCTTCCTTTCGAAGGTTGGCAAGGATACCCTGATGGTACTGGATTTTGAACCAAACCCCCAGGGCCAGGACATGAGCCTGGCCGAAGCAGAACAGTTTGTAAATCATATCTGGCAGATGACCGGACGATATCCCGGGCTCTATTCAGGACATACCATCAAGGAGTCATTGGCAGCCGCGGGAATCACCCAGCCGGGCCAGACCGAACTTTCGAACTGCTGGCTGTGGATTGCCCAGTATACCACCGCACCGGGACCCATGATCCCCAAGGTATGGAATGACTGGACCCTGTGGCAATATACCGACGGTGCTTCCGGTAATCCTCCCTATGAAGTCAATGGCATCGGCCGCTGCGACCGCGACTTGTTCAACGGAACCAGCGATGCACTGGCTGATTTCTGGTCAGCCAATGGCGGATGATGAGCCGGGCGACAGCGCTGCAAAGTTGTGATAGAAACAGGTGATGGTCTCAATTCCCTTGAAGAAATTCTCAAGGGGGTAACTTTCATTGGGTGAATGACAGGCATCCGATTCCAGACCAAATCCCAGCAGGATGGTTTTTACGCCGAGCACCTCTTCAAAATCGGCAATGATCGGGATACTGCCCCCGCTGCGGACCGGGATCGGTTTTTTCCCGAGCATGGTTTCTATCGCCATGCTGGCAGCCTGGTAGGCTATGGTATCGATGGGCGACACATAGGCCTGTCCGCCATGCAGCATCTCCACCCTTACCTTTACCGAACCGGGAGCAATTTCCATGAAGTGTTTTTCAAAAAGCCGGCCGATTTTCTGGTAGTCCTGGTCAGGGACGAGACGCATGGAAATTTTCGCCCACGCTTTTGATGGCAGCACCGTTTTGGTGCCTTCGGCCGTGTATCCTCCCCAGATCCCGTTAACATCAAGGGTGGGACGAATGCCGGTGCGCTCTTTAGCCGAAAAGCCATCCTCTCCGTAAAGTTCATCAACACCCAGGTTTTTCATATAACCAGCCTCATCAAAGGGAGCCCTGGCCATCTCATCCCGCTCCTGGCGGCTGATCTCCACCACATCGTCATAGAAACCAGGGATGGTGATCCGTCCATGGTCGTCGGTCAGCGAGGCAATCATCTTTGCCAGGGCATTGATGGGATTGGCAACCGCACCCCCGAAAATTCCCGAATGCAGGTCGATGTTCGGACCTGTGACCTCGACCTGCATGTAGGTCAGTCCTCTTAATCCCACGGTTATGGATGGGTTCTCCAACCCGATCATTCCCGTATCTGAAACCAGGATGATGTCCGATTTCAGCATCTCCCTATATTTCCGGCAGAAGGGGCCGATATTCATGGAGCCCACCTCCTCCTCCCCTTCAATCATAAATTTCACATTGCAGGGAAGGGTCCTGGTGCGGACCATCAGTTCAAAGGCCTTGGCATGCATAAAGGATTGTCCCTTGTCGTCATCGGCGCCACGGGCATAGATCCTGCCATCCCGGACCTCCGGTTTGAAAGGTGGCGATTCCCATAATTCAACAGGATCGACCGGCATGACATCATAATGACCATAAACCAGGATCGTCGGCAGGGAAAGGTCGATGATCTTTTCACCGTAGACAATCGGGTTACCCTCCGTGGCAAAGATCTCGCTTTTATCACAGCCCGCCTCACGCAGCGACTTCCTCCAGTATTCGGCAGCCCTGATCATATCATCCTTGTGCCCTGGTTCTGAACTTATCGACGGGATCCGGATCAACCCGAAAAGCTCTTGTAAAAACCGGTCCCGGTTTTCAGCAATGTACTGTTTAGCCTCTTCCATACGTTTCTTTTATAATAACTGCAAAGGTAATATTTTATATTTTTCTGTCCTGATGCAGCATTAAATGATCCGGAATGCCCAGATGACCCTCGGTTCTGATATCGAATTGCCGGTTTTAACCATTTATCAGTATCTTTGAAACCCAAAAGACCCGAATTAAGATGGATAAATTTGAGTACCTGAGCCAGATGGATAATTCCGTAATTGACGGATTATTTGAACAATACAAACAGGATCCTGCCAGTGTGGATGAAAGCTGGCGGAAGTTTTTCGAAGGATTTGAGTTCTGCCAGAAGAATTACAAGGCAGAGCAGGGGGATGCCTATCTCTACCCAAATGAATTCAAGGTGATGAACCTGATTGCCTCCTATCGCAACAGGGGGCACCTGTTTACACGCACAAATCCTGTGCGTACCAGGCGTAAATATTCGCCCACGCTTGATATAGAGAATTTCGGGCTTCAGCAGGATGACCTGCAAAAAACCTTCCAGGCAGGCAAGGAAATCGGACTTGGAAATGCCCGGCTCGCCGATATCATTGCTCATCTGCATCAAACCTACTGCCAGTCGGTAGGCGTTGAATATTATTATATCCGCAGGCCGGAAATCGTTGAATGGTTCAAACAAAAAATGGAACCGAACCGGAACACGCCAGCCTTCTCCATGGATGAAAAGCGGGGTATTTTGCGCAAGCTGGCCGATGGCGTGCTTTTTGAAAAATTCATCCATAAGAAATTTCCCGGCCAGAAAAGTTTTTCTCTTGAGGGGGTGGAGTCACTGATACCTGCACTGGAGGCCGTGATTCAGAAGGGGGCAGGGTTGGGCATTGAAGAATTTGTACTGGGGATGGCGCACCGCGGCCGCCTCAACGTGCTGGGAAACATCATGCATAAGCCTTTTACCGAAATATTCTCGGAATTTGAAGGGAAAGAATACGAAGATGAAGACCTGCTGGGCGATGTGAAGTACCACCTGGGCTATTCATACGAAGTGACCACGCCCATGGATCAAAGCGTCATCCTCACCCTTGCCCCGAACCCCTCTCATCTCGAAACCGTTGATCCCGTGGTTGAGGGAATCACCCGGGCCAAAATTGACCACCTCTATAACGGCGACAACAGCAAGGTGGCATCGGTACTTATCCATGGGGATGCCTCCATTTCGGGACAGGGAATTATATACGAGCTGGTCCAGATGGCCGACCTGGAGGGTTATAAAACAGGCGGCACGGTCCATCTCGTGGTGAACAACCAGATCGGGTTCACCACCAACTACCTCGACGGCCGGTCGAGCGTTTATTGTACCGATGTTGCCAAGACCATTCAGTCGCCTATTTTTCATGTGAATGCCGATGATGTGGAGGCCGTGGTCTATACGGTCCAGCTTGCCATGGAGTTTCGTGCAAAATTCCAGAAGGATATTTTCATCGACCTGCTGGGGTACCGCAAATATGGTCACAATGAAAGTGACGAACCCCGCTTTACCCAGCCAATCCTGTATAAAATCATCGAACAGCACCCCGACCCGCTGGAGATATACCTGAAAAAGCTGGAGGAGGAAAATTCGCTGGCATCGATCGATGTTGCAGGGATAAAAAACGAGATCAATACGCTTCTCGACCAGGGTTTTGAGTCGGCAAAAACCATCATCAAGGGTGATATCGCACCCTTCCTGGGCAAACAATGGGAAAATCTCAGGAGGTCGGCACCTGTCGACTTTTATCTATCGCCTGATACTTCCATCACTGAAAACATGTTTTTTGAAATTGGCGAAAAGCTTACTGCCCTGCCTGATGGGAAAACATTTTTCCGTAAGATCATCAAGATGCAGGAGGACCGTAAGGCAATGCTTGAATCGGGGAAACTCGACTGGGCCATGGGAGAACTCATGGCTTACGGGTCGCTCCTGGCTGAAGGCCATCCGGTGCGGCTTTCGGGTCAGGATTGCCAGCGGGGAACCTTCAGCCATCGTCATGCCGTACTGACCGTTGAAGACTCCGAAGAAAAGTTCATCCCGCTGGATCATATTTCCGAAACAGGCACAAAACTAAGCATCTATAACTCACTGCTTTCCGAATATGGCGTGCTTGGGTTCGAATATGGTTATTCTTTTGGCACACCCGGCGGGCTGACCATCTGGGAGGCCCAGTTCGGCGATTTCAGCAACGGGGCACAGGTCATCATCGACCAGTACATCAGCAGCGCCGAGGATAAATGGAAGGTTATGAACGGGGTGGTTTTGCTCTTACCGCATGGCTATGAAGGCCAGGGGCCTGAACATTCGTCGGCCAGGCTGGAAAGGTTCCTCTCGTTATGCGGCCATCACAACATTCAGATCGTCAATTGCACCACGCCGGCAAGCTTTTTTCATGTGCTGCGCCGTCAGCTTTACTGGCCGTTCCGCAAACCCCTGGTGGTTTTTACACCGAAGAGCCTGCTTCGGCATCCCCGCTGTGTCTCTTCACCTGGAAGTTTCACCTCCGGCAACTTCAGGGAGGTGCTGGATGATGAATCGGCTGATCCCGGGAAGATCCGCAGGGTCCTGTTCTGCAGCGGTAAAATCTATTACGACCTGCTGGAAGAAAAGGAAAAACAGCAGAAAGAGGATGTGGCGATCATCAGGCTCGAGCAGCTCTATCCCCTCCCTGTGAACCAGTTGAATGCCATTGTCGCCCGGTATCCCCTGACCACCCATTGGGAATGGGTTCAGGAAGAACCCGTCAACATGGGGGCATGGAAATTCATCTCCATCAATTTCAACACGGTGCCGTTGCATCACGTGGCAAGGCCGGCCAGCGGCAGTCCTGCGACAGGCTCCTCGCGCCTTCATAAGATCCAGCAAAGACTGATCGTTGAAAAGGCCCTCGGGAAATGCACCTGCGAGCATGCCAACGAATCCTGCCGGCTTCATTGCGCCGAACATGAACACCAGGTAAATTAATACAGATTTAGGTATTACCACCTGCCGGGTATAACCTGATATCCAAGCCAGTCCAGCCTGGTTTACCCTTGTTTTAGCCGGTATGCAAACCAAACCGGGTTAAATTGTCCCCCTGCGGCCTGGTCATCATGAAGCAGAATCAACATCCGGAATATTCTATATCTTTGTATCCTAAATCATCGATATGGCAACAGAGATCAAAGTTCCCAGCCCGGGAGAATCGATAACGCAGGTACAGCTGGCCAAATGGCTTGTTGCTGACGGGGATGCCGTTGAAAAAGACCAGGAGATTGTCGAGATAGATTCTGATAAGGCATCCTTCCCGGTAACCACGCCGGAGGAGGGCATAATAAAGATCATGGCACAGGAGGGTGAAACCATCGCCGTTGGAGCCGTGATTGCCCTGGTTGAAACAATAACCGGTGAAAATCAAAAGGCAAAAGCCACCATCCATAATGAAAAGCCGGCAAGTGCGGTGGAAGTTACCTCATCCCCGGTTCAAAAAGCACCAGTGCCCGCTGTGGCTTCTTTTCCGGTCAGCCTGCATGCCTCGCCACTTGCACGTAAGATTATAGAAGACAGGAAGGTTGACCCAGGGGAGATCACCGATGCCTTCCCCGGGAAAAAAATCACCCGGAAGGATATTGAGTCATTTGTCAGTCAAAAAAGGGTGAATTCCACCCCCGTTGCCTTCACCGGCAGCCGTGAGGTTGACCGGAAAAAGCTGACCACCCTGCGGCTGAAGCTGGGCGAACGCCTTGTTTCGGTGAAAAACCAAACGGCGATGCTGACGACCTTCAATGAAGTCAACATGCAGGGAATCATGAAGATTCGGGAAAAATATGGCGATTTGTTCAAGAATCGGTTTGGCGTAGGCGTCGGGTTCATGTCATTTTTCACCAAAGCCGTCGTGATTGCCCTCGGGGAATATCCCCAGGTCAATTCCATGCTCGATGGTGACGAATTGGTAACCCCGCGCTTTATCGACATTGGCATCGCGGTGAGCGCCCCCAAGGGTTTGGTCGTACCGGTGCTGCGCAATACCGAGATGATGAGCATTGCCGAAATAGAGCTGAAGATCAAGGAGCTGGCCGTGAAAGCCCGTGACAATAAAATAACCATCGACGACATGAAGGGGGGAACCTTTACCATCACCAATGGTGGGGTATTCGGTTCACTAATGTCAACGCCTATATTAAATCCTCCCCAGAGCGCCATCCTGGGAATGCACAAGATCCAGGAGCGGCCCATTGCCGTTAACGGCCAGGTGATCATCGCACCCATGATGTACATCGCACTGTCATACGATCACCGCGTTATTGACGGCCGGGAATCGGTGAGTTTCCTCGTAAAGGTAAAGGAATTGCTGGAGGAACCTTCCCTGATGCTGACCGGGGGGATGGATCCTGTAAAGTTACTGCTGGACCTCTAAAACAGACTCATGAGAAAATATGTCGATTTCCTGGTGGTTGGCTCAGGAATAGCGGGGTTGACCTTTGCGCTCAAGGTGGCAAAGCATGGCAAGGTGTGTATCATTACCAAATCAAGGATGGATGATACCGCCACCAGTTGGGCCCAGGGAGGCATCGCGGCAGTCATGTACACACCCGATTCATACGAAAAACATATCGCCGATACGATCATTGCCGGCGACGGGCTCTGTGATGAGCAGGTTGTCAGGTTCACCATCAAGGAGTCGACCGATCGTATCAAGGAGCTTGTCAAATGGGGCACCAAATTCGATAAGACCAAAAGCGGCAGATATGACCTTGCCAAGGAGGGGGGCCATTCCGAGTATCGTGTTCTTCATCACAAGGACAGCACAGGGCGGGAGATAGAAAACACCCTGCTGGAACAGGTCAAGAAACACCCCAATATTGAAATCCTCGAAAACCACTTCACCATCGACATCATCACCCAGCATCACCTGGGGGTGGAGGTAAACAGCCGCACAAAGGATATTACCTGCTACGGGGCCTTTGTCATGAACCCCCTGACCCGCCTGGTTGATACCGTGCTGTCGAAGGTCACCCTCATCGCCACCGGCGGCGCTGGCAATGTATACAACAACACGACCAACCCGCTGATTTCGACCGGCGACGGCATTGCCATGGTTTACCGTGCAAAGGGAGTGGTCGAGAACATGGAGTTTATCCAGTTTCATCCGACGGCGCTTTATCACCCGGAGGAAAAACCTGCATTCCTGATCTCTGAAGCGCTGCGGGGATTTGGAGCTGTTTTAAAAACCCGCGACGGCAAGGAATTCATGCACAAGTATGATCCGAGGCTTTCCCTGGCCCCGCGCGACATTGTTGCACGGGCCGTCGACAACGAATTAAAGCTCAGCGGTGAGGATTACCTGTGGCTCGATTGCCGCCATCTCAACAAGAATGAACTGATCAACCATTTCCCTACTATTTATGCAAAATGCCTGAGCATCGGCATCGATATCAGCAAAGATATGATCCCGGTAGTTCCGACCGCACATTATACCTGCGGGGGGATCAAAGTTGACCAGTATGGCCGCAGTTCCATTGTAAACCTCTATGCTTCGGGAGAATGTTCCTCAACCGGCCTGCATGGCGCCAACAGGCTCGCCTCCAACTCCCTTCTTGAATCCCTGGTGTTTTCGCACCGCGCCAGCGAACAGGCCATAAGCCAGATTAAAAACATCTCCCTCTGTCATGCAATCCCCGACTGGAACGCGGAGGGGATGGTACTGAACGAAGAGATGATCCTGATCACCCAGTCGATGAAGGAGCTACAGGCCATCATGAGCAGCTATGTCGGGATCGTGCGTTCAAACCTCAGGCTGCAGCGGGCGTTCGACAGGCTGGAACTGTTATACCGCGAATCGGAAGACCTCTATAACAAGTCGATCCTCACCACCCGGCTGTGCGAGTTGCGCAACCTGATCAATATCGGTTACCTGATCATCAAGGCCGCCCGGCGCCGCCATGAGAGCAGGGGACTGCATTATTCACTCGACTATCCCAGGAGCGCATCTTCGATCCGATGACCAGAGCCTCAATCCTATAAAATCAAATTGAATGGCATTCATAAAATCAGTAAAAGGGGTGTTGCCTCAATTGGGCAAAAATTGTTTTCTTGCCGATAATGCCACCCTTACGGGCGACATCATCATGGGCGACGACTGCAGCGTATGGTTCAATGCCGTGGTCCGGGGCGATGTGAACACCATCCGCATCGGGAACAATGTCAACATCCAGGATGGCGCGATCGTTCATTGCACCTACCTGAAAGCTCCCGTTACCATAGGGGACAACGTTTCCATCGCGCATAACGCCATCATCCACGGATGTACCATCCACGACAACGTGCTGATCGGAATGGGAGCCATCATCATGGACGGGGCAGTAATCCACAGCAACTCCATCGTGGGAGCAGGAGCCTTGATAACAGAGGGAACAATAGTGGAATCCGGCTCGGTATGGGCCGGCCTGCCCGCCAAAAAGGTAAAGGATATCGACCAGGCCCTACTGGAGGGACAGGTTAACAGGATTTCGCGAAACTACAACATGTACGCGGGCTGGTATGATTAGCCGGTTGGGTCTGGCGGTTCGTTAAACCCCTCCCCTATGTTTCACCATATCTTAATCTCATCAAGAAAAAGCCAGGCCTTTTCTCCGGCGCCGGGATGTCCCTTTGGACAATGGCCGATATTCTGCGCAAAAACCCTTACATACCTGGCAGCCTTGAGTGGCCGGGCGCTGCCTGGCAACGGGTTACCTTTCGCCGCATCGCCGCTATCATTCCCGCAGCTGCTCCAGGCAAACGTTCGCCGAACTGGTTCCTTTTTCTGGACGTTACCGGATGGCGTAAATTCAGCAACCTTTGCATAGCTGATCCCGTCGGGGGAGGTACTGATTTCAATCCTGACGGGCAAAAATATCCAGGAAGCGGGATCCTCAAGCACGGAAACACTGATGGAATCAAGGGTTCCTGGTTTCCCAAGGTCGATGACCCCATCAAAATCATCACCCAGGTAACCCTGCCAGTGGCCGTCATAAAACTTTTCGGAGGCTTCAATCCCATCCAGCAAGGCATTGGTTCCACCGGTGTATTGTTGCGAATTTTCAAACCTGGTTACCAATGACTGATCGACTCCGCGATGGTTAATAAAAGTTGCATTCCGGATTTGGAGGGAGGGCTGGTTTTCCCGGAAAGCCCTTGCCCTGATCCGGGCCGATTGCTCCAGGTGCATTTTCCCCTGGTACAACGGCGATTTCGCGTCAGGCTCGCTACCATCCAAGGTATACCGGATCCGGCAACCCGTGTCAAAACACGACAATGCCAGGTATCTCCTGTGATCAGTACTATCGGTGTTTATATCAATTTCGACCTCCCGTGCAAAAAACGGCATGGTGTCGCTGCGGAAGGGCGCCGCCGGCAACCCCGCCTGGTTGAAGAGGTTCACCGAAGATGTATCGGTAAATGCGTACCTGACATATAACGGGTCGGGAACACTGTCGCTGGTCACCACAACCGCGTTCCCCTCTATGGCTGCTGCGGCCATTTTAAACATGCCATCTTTTCCGGCCAGGGTGAATCCCGCCGGGGGGCCTCCCATTGAAACCAGGCTGTCGGCAAAATCATAATAAATGCGGATCCCGCCCTTTTCACGCTGTACCTCTTTAACTACTGGTCCCGAATAGTAAAGATGCTCCCTGCCATAGGTTTTTGCAAGAGCCCACAATGCAAGCCGCTGACCCACCTCCTGTTTGTTTTTCGGATGAATATCGCCCGGATTGCCGATATCCATGGTCAGCACCATCCCGGTGTTCGGGAGGGCAAGCGCTTTCGTTTGCGCTTCACGCAGGTAGGCTGCAGCAGGAAAGGGCTCCTTATAGTCAAACGGGGCAATCTGGACAAAATAAAAGGGGAAATCGCCCTGCTGCCAGTCTCGCCGCCAGTTCCGGATCATTGCCGGAAACAGACTGCCATAGAGATCGGCATCCAGGATATTCGTTTCACCCTGGTACCAGATGACACCGCGGATCCGGTAGTTGATCAGGGGATGGATCATGGCATTATAGAGGACCGATACCCTTCGTTCATTGCGGTGCCGGCCATTCGGAGATGACAGGTAATATTGCAGCCGCGGCTCGGCAGCCAAAAAGGTACTGTCAGTCCAGGCCTCAGCAGGCGTTCCCCCGATATTCGAAGAGATCAGGCCGACAGGAACATCCAGAAAGTCAAAAAGGCATTTGCCGAAAAACCAGGCCGTAGCGCTGAAATCAGCCACTGTTGAAAGGCTGGCAACCTGCCATGTGACTTCGCAGGAATCGGCAGGTGTTCCTGAAAATCCATGTTGCACCTGGCATAACCTGATCCGGGAATAATCATGCCTCCTGATATCTTTCTTCCCGGTTTTATAAAGATGCCAGCCTCCGAGCTTGCTGATTGAAAATTCCATATTCGACTGGCCGGAGCAAAGCCAAACCTCGCCAAAAAGGATATCCGATAAGACTATCCTGTTTTCGCCTTCCACGGTGAGGCTATGCGGACCACCTGCCATTCCTGTTGGAATCCGGATCAGCCATTTCCCGGATGAGGCTGCCACTATTGACGGGCGTTCTACCAGCCAGCTTGCGGTAATGGTGACCTTTTCACCGGGAGAGGCCCATCCCCAGATATTTACAACCGATTGCTGCTGTAAAACCATTCCCGAGGCGAGCACCGAAGGCAACCTTACTTTGGCAAACGATGGAATTGAAGTGATAAACAGGCAACATAAGAAAAGCGCTCTCAGCTTACTCATCATCCGTGGGATTTAGGACAATATTAAGAAAAAAGGGTATAGCTCCTGTAATTTAAAAACTCCCTATCTTTGGCTATTCAATCATCTACTCAAATATTCATCCTAACAAACTGTTTACCATGACATCCCGTTTTTTTTCCACCTCTTTTTTCCTCATGATATTTTGCTTTTTCGCCTCCATAAGCAGCGGACAGGAGGTAAAGCATTCGGAAAACGAAGCGGTGTTCAATGTGGTTGCCAGCAGCAAAAGCGGTAAACCCAGGGAGGGAGAGGTTATCACGCTGATCAGCCAGAAAACAAAAAAAAGTTACCAGGGAACAACCAGCGCCGAAGGGAAATGTACCATCATTATCCCCTCCGCCGACAAGTATGATATCTTCTACAAGCATTTCAACCAGCAGGTTAAATACCACGATGTGGATGTGCCGGGGGGCGAACACCGCATGTCCTTTACCCTGAGCATGAAATATGATCCACCCAGGACCTTCACCTTGAAAAATGTTTTTTTCGATACCGGGAAGGCAACCTTAACAAAGGAATCCTATCCTGCCCTGAACGAACTGGTTGACGCGCTCAAAACCAAACCCGCGATGGTTATTGAGATTGCAGGCCACACCGACAATACCGGTTCAGCCGAAGCCAACCAGCTCCTGTCGGCCGGCAGGGCCGGATCGGTAAGGGACTTCCTTATCAGCAAGGGTGTTAAACCAATGCAGGTGAAGGCCAAAGGATATGGAGAAACGCAGCCCGTTGCCGACAATTCAACCGAAGAGGGCCGCCAGCAAAACAGGCGTACCGAAGTAAGAATAATAAATGACTGACCATGCGTACCGAAATAACAGCTGCCAACGAATACCATACTGCTGAAGACACTCCGCATTTTCTTCTGGACAGGTTTACCTTCAACTCCCGGTTTGTCTTCACCTCCCTGTTTTTGAGAACGGTGTTCAGATCGCGTAATCTTTCGAGGAAGGGAATATACGACTCGGCACATTGGATTAATTCATCACATGACATCTTCACCGATGTGGAACGATGCGGAGGCCGCATCCATATTACCGGGCTCGATAACATCCGGAATTGCCGGAAACCTGTCATTTTCCTGAGCAACCACATGAGTACCCTTGAAACCATGATCCTGCCGGGGATTATACAGCCGCTTGCCAATGTTACCTTCGTGGTGAAGGAGGCGCTGGTTAAGCATTGGGCCTTCAAGGATGTTATGCTTTCGCGTAACCCCATCGTGCTGAGCCGTTCCAACCCCCGTGAAGATTTCAGGATCGTACTGGAGCAGGGTCCCGAAAGGCTTAACCGGGGAATTTCCATCATCATATTCCCGCAAAGCACCCGCCGCACCGAATTTATCCCTTCAGAATTCAACTCCCTGGGAACAAAACTGGCTGCTAAAACCAATACGCAGATTATCCCGGTCGCCGTAAAAACTGACTTCTGGGGATTTGGAAAATTCTCAAACTACCTCGGGCCCATCAGCCGCAGCAAACCCGTGCACATCGCCTTCGGGGAGCCCATCGATGTAGCCGGTTCGGGCAAGGAGGAGCACCAGAAGGTGATCAGCTTTATCTCCTCCCATCTCGACCTGTGGAAAACCCCCTGAGCGGGTCCATTCACTGTCGAAGGAGGAATTTCACCAGTGCATTATAAACCAGAATAAACTCATCTCCCATGCCATCCTGGAAAAAAAATCCTGTCATCTATGAGATCAATACCTGGGTCTGGCTGGAGGAGCTTAGCCGGAAAATGGATTACCCTGTCACCCTGGGCAATGTCCCGGAAGAGATTTGGGACGAAATCGCCCATCTGAAGGTAGAGGCGATCTGGTTTATGGGAGTATGGGAAAGAAGCCCCAGGGGAATTGAGATTTCAAACCAGCATGCCGGGAACCTGGCCGATTTTCGCAGGGCCCTTGCCGATTTCAGTTTTGAAGACAATGTCGGATCACCCTACTGCGTTCACCGGTATGTCGTTGACGCCCACCTTGGCGGCAATGACGGACTCGCCAAAGCCCGCAGCCAGCTTGCGCAGAGGGAAATCGGGCTTATCCTTGATTTTGTACCGAATCATCTTGCATACGATCACCCGTGGGTTGAAGAGTTCCCCGACTACTTCATCCGGGGCGATGAAACCGACCTGAAGAATGATCCTGTGACCTTCACCCGTGTCGGCGAGGCCATTTTTGCCTGCGGAAAGGACCCCTTTTACCCCGCCTGGCAGGATGTTTTGCAAATCAATGCATTTCATCCCGGCTTGCGGGAAGCTGCCATTGAAACCATGACGGGAATTTCGGATCAGTGCGACGGAATCCGCTGCGATATGGCCATGCTCATGATCAACGACGTTTTCGCGCGAACCTGGGGCAACCGGGCCGGTTCTCGTCCCGGGTTCGGGTATTGGGAGGAACTTATCCCATCCGTAAAAAGGCACAATCCTGGTTTTATCTTTATTGCCGAGGCTTACTGGGACCTGGAATGGGATCTTCATAACCAGGGTTTTGACTACTGCTACGACAAACGGCTCTATGACAGGCTGGAACACGACACTGCCCAGGATATCCGGCTCCACCTGATGGCAGATACAAATTACCAGAACAAACTGGTTCGTTTTATTGAAAACCACGACGAACCCAGGCATGTCGTTGCCTTTCAGCCGGGGAAAAACCGGGCGGCTGTTGTTGTAACCTCCACGCTGCCGGGGGCAAAACTCTACCATGAGGGGCAATTCGAAGGACGTAAAGTCAAATTGCCGGTATTCCTGCGCCGGCGGCCCGACGAACCCGCCGATACCGATCTGTTCGGTTTTAGCCAGCGATTGCTCCACGCGATCCACCATCCTGTTTTCAAGGAGGGTAACTGGCAACTTTGCAATGCTACGGGGTGGAGCGATAACGCCAGTTTCAACAACCTGCTGGCCTGGTGGTGGTACGACAGTGTTGACCGTTACCTGGTGGTGGTAAACTATTCTTCACTCCCCGCCCAGGGTCACATCAGGATGCCCGGGAGCGATCTGACGGGCAATAACTGGAATTTAACTGACGTACTGTCAGGCGCCTCATTTGAACGAAACGGTGCAGAGATGCACGAACCCGGGCTATATGTCGCACTTGGGCCGTGGCAAAACCATTTTCTCCGGTTTTTCCCTTTGTAAGGAAAACCTGGGCCTGGTCACCCGGGAGTAAAGGATTAGTCAGCCATTCCTGGCTTTGGCATGATTATTTTATAATGTTTATGCTCATTGGCAATGGTCCATGCGGTCAGGAAAGCCAGGCGCGCCACGCGGGAGGCTTTTTCGGCATTTATCCTGCCGGGGTTGTCAGAAACTTTATGGTAATCCTGGTGAAGTCCTGTAAAGAAAAAGATATCGGGAATCCCCTTTATATAAAAATTATAATGATCGCTTTCGGCATCCAGGGTCTCATCTTTACTTTCAGCCAGTTTAAACCCGATGCTTTTGTTTTGCTTCCTGACGATCTTTACAAGATCGGGATTCTGGCGCGCCCCGATGATTTCCAGCGAATCCGGGTCATTCCTTGAGATCATGTCAAGGTTGATCATGGCTTCGGTGTTGGCAAGCGGCCACCAGGGCTGGCGTATGTAGGTACCCGATCCGAGCAAGCCCTTTTCCTCCCCGGCGAAGGCGATGAAGATCACACTCCTTTCGGGCGGTTTTGGCATGGAGGCAAAGGCCCTCGCCACCGCCAGCATCCCGCTGGTACCGGAAGCATTGTCGTCGGCCCCGTTAAAAATATAATCGCTGTCGGCTTTATGTTCCCTGAGATATCCGATGTGGTCGTAGTGGGCCCCGACGATAATGGCCTCCCCGGGCTTCTCCTGCCCCGATCCCTTTATATACCCGATCACATTTCGTCCACCGACAGGCGTACTCGTCAGTACGATGTTCATGGCCATGGTTTTTCCGGGAATCAAAAACGAATGAGGTTGCATGTCATGTTCTATGTGTTGCTGCATCCGCTTCAGCGTATCGGCGCTGCCGAAGAGCTCCCTGATGACGGACTCCCCTACAGAGACCATGGGAATGTTATCCCGTTCACTGTTGCAATAGCCCATCGGGGGGGCGATTTTGGCGCTGGCACCGGGCAGGGATGGCCAGTTGTATCCCTGTGGTTTGAGCGATTTATAGTTCAGTGGACCTGAAATAACCAGCACCCCGACGGCACCATGCTTCCTGGCATTGTTTTGTTTCTCCACCAGTCCTGAATAACGGGTCAGCTCCAGTCCCTTAAAAAGAGGTTGGGTTGAATCACTCTGGCCTGGCTCGAGTCGCAATATGGCAACGATCTTACCCTGGACGTCAATATCCTGGTAATCATCATAATGATATTCCGGAGCCGTTATCCCATAGCCGGCAAAAACGATGTCGCCCTCCGCCGGGATACTGCCGGTATGTTCGAAGGGGATAAAATCCTTCTGCAGTTCAAAATTAATGGTCTCCAGGTCCTTCACCACCGAAAGGAAGAGATCGCTTCCCAGATCAAAAGTGCAGTATTGAAGATCCTGGAAATAGGTGCCTTTCAACGGTGCGATCCCGTAAGCCGCGAATTGCCTGGCAATATAGCCGGCAGCTGAATCAAGGCCGGGACCGGGTGTTTCGCGGCCCTTCAGTGAATCCGAAGCCAGGTAGTTGACCGATTGCTGCATCTGGTAGGGCGTTATGACCGCCCTGGCGTGTTCTTCAATCCAATGCTGACCAAAGCCTGCGTCAACAAATACCAACAACGACAAGATCAGGAAAGCCTTCGGTAGGTAATCAAAACGGTTTATTTTCATCATTCATTACTTAATATTATTATCATTCCCCCGGCCTGGTTTCATCACCTGCAATTCGCGCGGCTGTTTCCACATACCCCGGGTGAAATCAGGAAACCGGACGGGTTTACCATTTTTCGCGATCGATTCCTCGCTGAGGGCCCGCACAACGCTCATGGCCGCCGCATCATATACGTCCATATCGGGTGGATCACCCTTCAGCAGTGCATTGACCAGCCGGTAATCCTCTATGAAATCCATCCCTCCATGGCCGGCTCCCTTGCTGGCGCTCTCCAGTTCGCTCCATATCGGGTGCTCGTACTTATCAAGGTATTCGTCAATCGGTTCCCATTTGTCATCAGTTTTACTGATTCCTTCGATGTATATTTTAGGATCGGGATATTTCCTGATAAGACCTTTTGTTCCCTGGACCATGATATTCCGGCTGTAAGGCCTGGGAGAACTGGTGTCGTGCGTGACTACGATGGTTTCACCGTTCATGGTTTTGATCACCGTGGTGACCACGTCACTGAGAATAAACTTTTCGCGGGCCTGCGGGCTTCCGGCACCAAATTTGGCAACTGCGTATTCATGCAGCCCGCGGGTTTTGGAGCCGACCGAAACCAGGTAATCAAAATAATTTCCACGGTTGATGTCCATACTTTGCATGATCGGACCCAGGCCATGCGTGGGGTACAGATCGCCGTTATGATGCATTGAAAAATCGCGCCGCCAGACGCCCTCCCCCTCCATATCATGTTTTACCGGGCGCAGATCGTGCAGGTAACCGCATTCGGCATGAAGGAGCTCCCCGAACAGTCCCTTTTTCACCATGTTCAGGATGAGCATTTCAACCTTATCATAGTTGCAGTTTTCCATCATGATGCAATACCTGCCTGTTTTCTCGGAGGTTTCCACGAGTTTCCAGCAATCATCCACCGAAAGGGCTGCCGGAACTTCGGTAGCCACATGTTTGCCCTGGTTCATGGCAAAAAGGCAAACTGGTACATGCCATTGCCAGGGCGTTGCGGTATAAACCAGGTCAACATCCTTGCGTTCACAAAGGTGCTGCCAATCCGTTTCACCGTTTGAATATCCCGCCGGACGCGGAAACCCGGCTTTTTCTACCATATCCTGGGCCCGTCGCACACGGCTTTCCACAATATCACAAACGGCAACGATTTCGGCTCCCTTGATTTTCAACAGGTTTTCAACATGGGAGGTCCCCTGAAGGCCAACGCCGACATAGCCGATCCGAACTTTATCCATCGCCCGGGCGACGGGAATGGAACGGAGCGGACTGTCATGTTCATCGGGACGGATCGAAGCGAGAAGTTCTTCCCCCACCATCAGTCCAGCTCCTGTAACAGCCACGGTACGGATAAAATCCCTGCGATTGTATTGCTTCTTCATCTGGCAGAATTTAGCGAAATGATCAGTTTTCAAAAGTAATGAAAACTTATAAAAAAAGCCGGTACTCCTTCAAATACCGGCCTGAATTCGATAAAAATCCAATTACTGGATGCCAAGCTTTTTCTTGACCAAAGGCATAACATTATCTGTTTCATCCTTGTAAATGACAACATCTTCGATGGCATTCAGGACGTAGGTATATTTATTTTCCTTGGCAACCTCTTTAATGGCTGCTTTTGCCTTTTCAATAAAAGGTGCAACTAATTCCTGCTGCTTTGCCTGAAGGTCGGTACTGGCTTTTTGTTGAAAAGCATCAATACGTCCCTGAAGATCAGATAATTCCTTTTCTTTAGTCTGCTTGATCAGATCCGACATGCTTGAAGCCTGTGATTGATAATCGAGGTATTTACTCTCAAATTCAGCCTTCATGGCATCCATCTGGTCGGTAAGGGTTTTCTGGTAGCTCTGAAGTTTGATCTTGACGGAATCAATCCCCGGCATGGCAGCCAACAGTGTGTTAAAATCAATATGTCCAATCTTGATCGGATTCTGAGCATGCGATGCAAACGAACAACCTATGATCAATACAACAATGGCAAAAAGCTTAGCTAATTTTTTCATTTTCAATAATTAAAGGTTTATACTACGATATGGTGCTGCAAAATTAAGATTTTTTTTTATTTCTTCGGCTGCCTGGTTTCACTTCCGCCTTTGGTTCCGGGATTTATTCCCCCATCTGACCCCGGCGTGATTCCTCCACCAGTATTCCCAGGCTTCGAAGATGATGATGGGGCGGCTCCTGCCTTATTTTTCCCCTTACGGTTATTCATACTGGCTCCCAGGTTATCCAGCACATCGTCACTGATGTCATATTTGGGGTTGGCATACATCATGGTAAGGCTGCTACCCTTGTCAAAAACAACAGCCAAGTTGTTGTTGGTGGAAATCTCCTGGATTGCATTGTAAACCTTCTCCTGAATGGGTTTAACCAGTTCCTGACGTTTTTTGAACAGGTCTCCGTCTTTTCCAAACCGCGTACGCTGAAGGTTCTTGGCATCCTTCTCCTTCTCGACAATCTCCTGCTCCTTTTTCTTTTTCATATCATCGGGAAGCAGCACCGACTGGGTCTGGTAATCCTTGTACATCTTGTCGACTTCGGCAAACTTCGCCTCAATCTCCTTTTGCCACTGCGCTGAAAGGTCATCGAGCTGCGACTGGGCCTCGGCAAATTCGGGGATGTTATCAAGGATATATTGTGTGTCTACATAGGCAAACTTCTGCGCCTGTATCATCATGGCAGCAAAGAAAAATATTGCTGTTAATAAAACCAGTTTTTTCATATTCAACAATTTTATAATTCCTTTCGCAACATTTATTGGGTAACCTGTTTTGCTTTCAATACTCAATTGTGATAATGCTTTATAATCTTATGCCAACAAGGGAACTTCGTTTCTAATCAATGGACGAATTGATCGAGAAGTGGAATTGTCCTCCATTGACCCCGGGATTATTGGGAACTGCATCGAGACCATATCCCCAGTCGAGTCCAAGCAATCCGAACATCGGTAAAAAGACACGGACACCCAGGCCTACCGACCGATAGACATTGAAGGGGTTGAATTCGCTCCATTTTAACCAATCATCACCGGCTTCCATAAATCCAAGACCATAAATGGTAGCGCTTGGATTGAGGGAGATTGGATAACGCAACTCAAGGGTATAGCGGGTATAGACCGTTCCACCGGTTGGGTTGGGATAGCCCGGAGTCAGCGAGTTGTTGGCATATCCACGCATACCAATAAGTTCGCGGCCATCCATGTTATTGTATCCCGACAAACCGTCACCACCAAGATAGTAACGCTCAAAGGGAGTTACACCCAGGGATGAGTTATAGGTACCCAAAAATCCGAATCTTACACGGGGAGTCATGACCAGCTTATCAACCAGGTCGATATACCAAGCTCCCTTGAATTTAATTTTATAATACTCGACCCATTTATACCGTTCGCTTGCAGTCATCGCGGCGTAATCCACATTTCCCCGGAACAATGAGTAGGGTGGTGTCACATCCAGCCCGATGGTGAATTCAGAGCCCGTCCTGGCAAAAATGGGAGCATCCACAGAGTTCCGTGACAAGGCGATGCCATATGCCAAAGAGTTGTATATGCCATTTCCTCCTCCGAAGGTGAAGATGGATGAATAATTATAGGTATTGTACCGGTTATAACTAAAGCTTTGATAAAGAGAAAAATAGTCATCCGGCCAGTGCAGTTGAGTTCCTAATCCGACCGAAACCCCGTCGATTTTAAAATAGGCATAGAGCGGATTGTTCGCTGCAACCCCGTTGGTGTATTTGGAATGGAAGTATGACAAACTGAGCGCTAATGGTTTCCGACCTCCCAGCCATGGTTCCGTGAAGGAGAAGTTATAGCTGTAATACCCGGCGCCATAGGTCTGGAAACGAAGACTCAGTTTCTGACCATCCCCGGCAGGAATGGGTCTCCATGATTTCAGTTTTGTGATATTCTTCAACGAGAAATTGTTGAATGAAAGCCCGATGGTTCCGATGATCCTCCCGTAACCCCAGCCTCCCGAAAGTTCAATCTGGTCGGCAGAGGTCTCGGTAACGTCATAACCGATATCAACCGTCCCGTCTTCGGGGTTGGGATTTACATTCGGCGTCAGTTTCTCGGCGTCAAAATACTTCAGCTGCGCAAGCTGGCGCTGTGACCTGATCAGCCGGTCGCGGCTGAATAGTTGTCCCGGCCGGGTTTGAACTTCACGAAGGGCAACATAATCGTTGGTTTTGGTGTTTCCCTTAATGGTTACCTTATTGACGGTTGCCTGCTTCCCTTCATGCATGCGGATTTCCAGGTCGATGGAATCATTTTCCACGCGGGTTTCGACAGGTGTCACGTTAAAAAAGAGGTATCCGTCATCCATATAGAGCGACTGGATATCGGCGCCATTGGGGTTATAGGTCAGCGCCTGCTCCAGCGCCGTCTGGTTGTACACGTCGCCCTTATTGATCTTCAGGATACGTCCAAGAAACTGGGAGGTGTATTTGGTGTTACCCAGCCAGGAGATATTACGGACATAATATTTAGGTCCCTCTTCGACCCAAAGGTCAATATTGATGGTGTTGTCATCATTTTTCGAAATGGAATCCCTTAATATCCTGGCATCCCGGTAACCCAGTTCGTTATATTTTCCGATCAGCAGCATTTTATCTGCCTGGTAATCTTCATCAATGAATTTCGACGATTTAAAGATTCGGATCCTGATGTTGTTCGATGCATGTTCGCCCAGGGCATTCCCTATCTCCACGAAATCAAGCGTGGCGGCATCCTTGGAAGCGTTGTAAACCAGTTTATCAGCATCATTCAGCGGGTTGAAAACACTTTTTTCCTTGGTCTTCTTAAAGGCCCCCTTCACCATGTCGGGCGAAATTTCCTTATTCCCGTGAACATGGATCGAGTAAACCTTGACCTTTACGTTTTTCTCCACGTTGATGATCAGGGTCTCTTCGTTGACCGATGCCGTGTCCTTTTTTGTCAAGATATCGACTCCGCAATTGAGAAAACCCTTATCGTTGTAAAATTTCAGGATGATGTTTTTTGTTTTGATGATCATGTTATCGGTGATATAGTCACCTTTGACCAGCCGGATCTTCTGCCTGAGATCATCAACATCTCCCTTTTTGATCCCGTTGAATTGAAATTTCGACAACCTGGGGCGTTCTTTCAGGTAGAAATCGAGAAAAACCTGGTTATCAACGATTTTGGTTACCGAGACCTTGATATCCTGAAAGAGTCCCTGGTCCCAGAGTTTCCTGATGGCCTGTGAAATTTTGTCCCCCGGGATTTTCACCTTGTCGCCGACCGAAAGGCCCGAGAGCATGATCAGCACATTTCCGTCGAGATATTTCACACCGCTTACGGTCATACCGCCAATGTAATATTCTTTGGGGTTATTATAATCGGTTGTTCCGCTTTCGCCAAGCCTTATCTGGGCCGAAAGCGGTTGTATCAATAGCAGGAATAGAATTATTATCAGCAGTTCGCGAAGTCTCATCCGGGTTTATTTTCGTAGTTTTCCTTCAAATTCATTAATCTGTTCACTGGTAAGCCCAAACCTTCTTTCCCTTTGCTGGAAATCAAGAATCGCTTTATAAAAATCGTCCCTGCCAAAGTCAGGCCACAGGGTATTGGTGAAATAAAATTCGGCATAGGCAATCTGCCATAACAGGAAATTACTGATGCGGTATTCACCGCTGGTCCTTATCAGCAATTCCGGGTCGGGGATGGCAGCGGTAGCCAGGAAGGAGGTGAAGGTTGAAATATCGACCTGGTCGGGGGTCATCTCTTTTGCCTGGACTTTCCGTGCAATGGCACGGGCGACTTCGACCAGTTCCCACCGTGAGCTGTAACTGAGTGCAAGGATCAGGGTCAACCCTGTATTTTGCGAGGTTTCATCAATTGATTTCATCAACTCCCGGTAACTTTTTGCGGGAAGGCTCTTCAGATCGCCGATTGCCGTGAGTTTGATATTGTTTTTCATCAGGGTCGGCATCTCTCCGTGAAGAGATTTGACCAAAATCTTCATCAGGGCATCAATTTCATACTTCGGTCTGTTCCAGTTTTCGGTAGAGAAGGCGTACATGGTAAGAAATCTGATCCCAAGTTCGGCAGCAGCCTCCACCGTATTCCTTACGGCATCAACTCCCTTTTCGTGCCCAAGGGTACGCACAAACCCGCGTTTCTTGGCCCAACGACCATTCCCGTCCATGATAACCGCCACATGAACCGGTAATTTTTTCTTATCTATCTGATCTTTCAGCTCCATCATATGGAATAGCCGGAAATTAGTGATGATGTAAGTCCCGGCATTTTTTAGACGATAACAGGTTAAATTTATATGTAAACGACAGGCCGACAAATGCGTACCAATCGTTGTTATTCGGATTTCCCCGTTGCATCCCCGGCGTGTGATTGAGCGTCGGATCCGACATGACGGCAGCCGGATCTCCCGGTTTTATGGCTGCACCATTCAGAAAATAGGTCGTACTCACATCGTCCAGGTAATCCGTAAATGTCTTATGGATCTCCCAGTAAACCTGAGCACTCAGCCGTTTGGCGAGGCTGATTTTCAACCCCAGACCGAACGGAATAGACATAGCGGTCGTACTGTATGGTTTACGACCGAGGTATCCAATATTCTGCCCTTCTGTACCCAACGATTGCAAGAAAATACCATTGGAAACAGGATTAAAAAAGAAAACGGAAATCCCGGTGTAAATATACGGGGATATTCTGTTCATCCGGCTCCCGGTAAAATATGGCATGAAATTAAATTCAACTATTCCCGAAATGTCGGTAATTTTACTGGAAAACGACAATCCGCGGTCCGGAAGAAACCCGGAAGTTGCAGCCTCTCCCTTCACCTTCCCAATGGTAGTGCTTAACTTCACTGCCCACCGGGTATCAAGGCAGTATCGGGCCATGAAACCATAGGCAAACTGGGTGTTTTGGAAATGTTTTGCAGGGTTGAGGTCGCCAAGATAATAACTGCCCCCGCCTGTCAACCCCACTTCAAGATCCTGGGATTTAACGGCGTGGCTGATGGATAAAAAAACAAAAACCAGGAAAACAGATCTCCCTGAGCGTCTGATCATGTGCCTAAAATATGCGGTTATATTACTTTCTTTCAATACTGTTTCTAAACGGGTTATTCATGGATTTATTGGATGAAACCATGGAAATCGGCAATAAAACAAACTAATTCCGGTTATCCAACCCCCAGTTTAATTTTTCACGGATCGTCTGGAAAAAATTCTTGTCGGTCAGCCTGAGCAGATTGATCTTAAAGGAGGCCTTGCGGATGGTCAGCTCCAGCGCCTGGTCGACCTTCTCGATCCGCGAATCCAGGCTTACAAGGAAATCGGGGCTTTTTCCCTCAACACGGATCCTGATCACACTGTCATCCCTGATCACAATTGGTCGTACCGTAAGGTTATGACTGGCAATGGGGGTGATCAGGAAATTTTCAGAATCGGGCGTGATGATCGGGCCGGTGCAGCTAAGCGAATAGGCGGTTGACCCTGTCGGGGTAGCCACGATTAATCCGTCGGCCCAATAGGCATTGAGGAAATCATCGTTGATCCAGGTTTTGATGGTAAGCATGCTCATCACATTCGACTTGTATACCGTAAGGTCATTCAGTGCATAGTTGCGATTGCCGAAAAGGTTGCCTGGGGTATCAAGCTGCAAAAGGGTTCGCTTTTCAATCCTGAACTGCCCCATTTGAATTGCCTTGATAGCCGGGACGATATTTTCTTTGGAAATTCCGGATAAAAAACCCAGCCTGCCCATGTTGATGCCGGTGACCGGTATTCCTGAATCGCCTACCAGCCCGACAGCATCCAGGATCGTTCCATCCCCTCCGATGGAAAACAGAAAATCGGTCCTGTTTTCAAGATCGCCCTGCACCCGGTATAATTCCGGTTCACGCCTGAATTTTATTTTCCCTGTCAGATTTTCGTAAAATGGCTGGTATACCATGGTAACACAATCCAGGTCAAATAATTCGTCAAATAAATCCTGGATGAACGGAACGACAGTTTCGGAGATATGGGTACCAAACAAGGCAATTTTCATGTGATAATATCTATTTTTTCGGGCCCTCCGGAATATCCATCATGGTCATTCATGGTTCACATGCACACTCTACCAATGGAGATTCCAGGGCAATAAAAATTTTCCTGAAACGAGGGTGCAAAGGTACGTTAAAATATGATTCAGTCGTTGATTCCCTGCTATATCGGCGCGGTAAAATGCAGAAAAAAGCCCGTCTGTCCCATCCTGTTCATCGAACCTTCGAAACGAATGACAATATCATAATAGGTAGTCAGGTTGAGTCCCAGCCCGACGCCTCCCAGCAACTGATTTTGCAGGGTGTTGCCCTGGGCACTGAATTCGGGCAGGTGCTGCTGATAGTTATATACATACCCGATATCGGAAAACAGATCGATATAAACGGCGAACGGGATGGTATTGAACTTCGTGGTTTTGATAAACCCGATCTTAACGACTCTTGGCGAAACCAGGGCGAACCTCAGGTCGTTCTTCCACAGGGCAACCTGCTGCCCGTCGACGACATAATATTCATACCCCCGAACAAAATCCTGTCCAAATCCCAGTCCGCGTTGCAGGTAATAGGGCTGGGTCTTTTCAAAACTCACCTTCCCCAATATCCCCGTGCCATAAAATACCCGCCCGGTCAGTTTCCAGTACTTCCTGAAATTTCCCTTGATATAACTGTTATGGGCTGTTGCATAGGGTATCGAATGGTTCACCTCCAGGTCAATACAGTAACCGGTGAGGGGGAAGTAGGCAACATCGCGGTGGTCGTTCCTGAAGTAGTAGGATAGGGAGACAAACTGCTGGTGACTGCTTGAAACCAGGCTAAATCCGGGGATTGCAACAATGTCTCCTCCGAAAACATAATAGTTGTAAGATAACCTGAACGTGTGGGTTGAATGGAAGCTGGGGCGCAGCTGCATTTCAGCATACCCGTAAAGGATTTTTTTAAGATAGGCAGAACTGTCCTTTTGATTTACAGGCTGGTTCTTTTTCGTTTCAACGGCAAGTTCGTGGTGAAGTTCTATACCCCCGCCAAGCCCCAGCCCGATGGTCTGGTTACGGTTCACATAGGGGATCTTGTAAGTAAAACCATACAGCTGGTTATACCCGAAATGGGCCAGGAGCCGCAAGGTTTCATTCCTTCCGCGCATGTTGTTGATGGTGAAGTCCATCCCGTAGGTGAGCTTGGAGAAATCACGGGTTTGCCACCACACGTTGAAGTTTCGCTCTGAGATCTCCAGCAGCGGAATGGGCCAGATATACCAGCGCTCCAAAACCGACACTTTTACATCCACATGCCCGGCCGAATCCACAACAGCGGTATCGACCGTGACAAAATTGAACAACCCTGTGTTGAATATATTTTGCCTGCTGATGACCAGGGCCGCTTCAAAGTCACGGACTGAAAGGGTATCCTGCTCCCTGAACTTCATTTCACGCGTAATGATACGGGGCCTGGTGATCTTATTGCCGGTGATGCTGATCCTGTGGATAACCCTGATTCCGGGGGGGGTACCCGATTTCTGAACCGTACTTTCCTGGCAGCAGGCATTGCCTGACAGCGCGAGGGAGAGCACGACCGTCCCCGTCAAAACAAGTTGAATAAAAGTAAACCGGGGTAGTATCATGGTTCAGATGCTCAGATAATTCATTAACGCATCAAACCTGTCCTGTAATCCTTCGCTATATGCATCCTCCTGCGACCATGTTGCCTTGATCACATAATTATACCGGTCGAAGGTCTGCAGGATCGCGCCGATTTCCATCCTGTTAACCTTGATGGTGACCTCCAGTTTGGTGGATTCCGGGAAAGAGGTCATATAAAGACTCAGTATTTTGGCATCGTTCGATTCGACGATCCGGGCGATTTCCATGACACTGTAATCTTTATTGTTGATTTCCAAAACAATAATACCCCCAGGGTTCTGTATGGCGGCAAGATCAGCCAGGTGCGAAACCAGCGATGGCAGGGTGATGGCCCCCATGTAATGATTTTTCGAACTTACAACGGGCAACACGGTAAGTTTCATCGCCGCAAAAAGCTTGATAACCTCGTAGATATGCTGGTTTTCTTCAACATTGACCTGGCTCAACGGGAGAAGTCCGGAACCAACCTCGTTTTCGGGGTCCTGTAACGAAAGGATATCGCGGTCGGAAATTAAGCCCAAAAACTCCAGGTCGTTTACAACCGGTATATGGGAGAGCCGGCAATCCTCCATCTGTACGATGGCAAATGCGCCCGTATCAGATGGCTTGACCGGTGTGACCGAGTCGGTTATCAGTTGTTTAGCGATCATTGAGAATGCTAAGGTATGAATTATAACGCAGGGAGCTGATGGCACCCGTATCAATCCCCATCTTTACGGCACATCCGGGTTCATGGGTATGGGTACAGTTTTTGTACTGGCATTGCGGCAGGAGGCGGTCCATCTCAGGGAAACAACGGTGAATTTCCGACTTGTCGAAATCTATCAGGCCGAACTCCTTGATACCCGGTGTATCCACAATAAACCCTTGATCCTGTAGTTCCAGCATCTCGGCAAAGGTAGTGGTATGCATCCCCTTCTGATGGGTCTCCGACAACCTGCCGATCCGTGGGTTCAGGGCAGGGTTTATGGCTTTGATCAGGGCAGACTTTCCCGCCCCCGAATGTCCCGAAAACAGGCTGACCTTCCCCTTCAGCCGTTCCCTGATCTCCGGCACGCCATCGCCGCGTGTGGCCGATACGCGATAGCACGGATAGCCTGCCTGCTCATAAATCCCGGTGAGTTCATTCAGTATGGATAAAAGGTCAGGCGTGTAGATATCAATTTTGTTAAAAATAAGACTGGCCGGTATGTAGTACCCGGCTGCAGTCACAAGGAACCTGTCGATAAACCCGTTCGACGTCTGCGGCTGGGCAAGCGTTACAATCAGGTAGGCATGATCAAGATTCGCCGCGATAATATGGGATATCTTGGATAAATTCTTTGATTTCCTGATAATGTAATTATCGCGCTGCCTGATTTGGGTAATCATCCCATGGCTGTCGGCCCCGGCATGTTCAACTTCCACCCGGTCGCCAATGGCAACCGGGTTGGTGTGCTTGATATCCTGCAGACGGAACTGGCCTTTCAGCTTGCAATCAACCCTGCTCCCATCAGGCATCCTGACAGAGATCCAGCTACCGGTCGATTTGACAACGATTCCTTCCAAGCGAGAACTTTATTTTTTTTCTTGTAAAAGTATAAAAATTAATTACATTTGACAGGAATATACCGTAACACCTGATCTATGAGACCGATTGCATACATTACTTTAGCTGTTGCCCCACTCATTGCCTTGTTCATGATCCTGTATTTTAACAAAAGAAGTAAAAGCAGTTTCAGCACCGGGTTACGCTACAGCTTTCTGGCAGGCGGAGCTGGAGTTATAGTGTTGCTGGGCGTGGAGATCCTGTCAAACATGCTGAACCTTAATACCCTGGGAAGCCTTAAACGAATTCTTTTTTATTCCTTCATTACCCTTGGCGGGAGTGCGGAGTTTGGCAAGTTCATCATCCTTCGTTACTTTTTTGTTAAGAAATCCTACATTCAAAAACCCATCGATGCCATTACCTTTTCGATCATGACCGCACTTGGATTTTCAACGATGGCGCTGGTTTTATATGCGTTTAACCTGTTCAACATCCAGGCAAACTTCCCCCCCACCCTTTATGCATTTATTTTTGTACCTGCCAATATCATGTTTGCGGTGATTATGGGATTTTTTGTCGGCATGGCTAAATTCATCAAAGGCAGGGTAGTATATTCGCTTACCGGCCTGTTCGGTGCGCTCTTTTTCCATGGGATTTTCAATTTCTGCCTGTTGACCAGCGATTTTAAACTGCTTAGTCTTTTTTCATTCGGTTCGGCGATCATCGTTATGGTGCTCGGGTTTAAAGCCTCCGTCAGCGTTCCGGAACAATCAAATTAATTCATAAACTTTCCCGGGAAGGCATTTTACCACGCCTTCAAATTCGAGATTAAGCAACGAGGCCGACACGCGGCTCATGGAATTTTCAACCAGCAGGCAGATCTCATCGATTCCCATCTGGCCCTTTTCATGGAGCAGTTCCGTTATTTTCTCCTCCTCGGGTGTCATCTCGACAAAGATCTTGCGTTGTGCCGGTTTCACCGGTGAAAATGGCTCTTTCCACCCCATCAGGAATTCAATATCTTCAGGTTTCTGGATCAGGGATGCCCGGTTCGTCCGGATCAGGTAATTGGTTCCTTCCGAGTAGGGATCGCTGATCCTGCCAGGAATTGCAAAAACATCGCGGTTATATGAATTGGCAATATCAGCCGTAATCAGGGCTCCTCCTTTTCGCCCGGCCTCCACCACCACCAGGGCATCAACCAGCCCGGCGATAATCCTGTTTCTCTTCGGGAAGTTGGTACGGTCGGGTTTGGTTCCACTGAGGAACTCTGTGACCAGGCCACCCTGCATCACCATCTTCTCAGCCAGGGAGCGGTGCAGCCATGGATAGACCGTATCAAGACCATGCCCAAGCACACCCACCGTATTCAGGCCGGCCTCCAGGGAGGCACGGTGTGCACAACTGTCAATACCGTAGGCAAGTCCGCTGACAACCAGCACCTGCTGCTGGGCCAGGCCTGAAACCAGGGCATGGGTCGCAGCCTTGCCATATTCGGTGGCGCTGCGCGTGCCCACAATCCCGACCACGCGTTGCGAATTAAGCGCTGCAGTGCCCTTGTAGAACAAGATCACCGGACTGTCAATACAATGCCTTAACCTTTGAGGATATACCGCGTCCTGGAAATAAAGCGCTGCAATATGATACTTTTCCGTAAACCTTACCTCCTTTTCAGCCCGCAACAGTATCTGTTTATTGCCAACCGCCTGATCCAGCAAAGCCCCGATCCTGGCCATTTTTTTCAGGTACCTCCGTGGCTCCCGGAATACCGCCTCAGCGCTGCCACAAAGCGATACCAGCTTTTTTCCAAAAACATCGCCCACCCCCGGGATCAGGGTGAGCCCGATCCTGTAAATCAATTCATCCTCTCCCATTTCAGCGCATGTTAAATGCTTTGTTGTGTTTCATACGAATCCCTGTCCCATAATCATGACGGTTTATTTAACCAAAATGGTCACCATGACTGACGCAATGATCACAATGGTTATCCTGGTGTGTTTTGTGCCCTCCCTGTGTTTTTGCGGTTAATTTTTATTTCCCTGTTGTTTCAGCATAGGTTAAAGTCATGTTGAATGTAATGGAGCTCTCCCCGGGATCAACCATATTCATAAATGGTTAATCGGGTTGGTTCATAAAAGTTAACAGTGTGTGAATAACTTTTCTGTTTTCACAAATAAAAATGAGCGTAATTTTGAAATGGTCTGAATAACCCGTCGAACTCTTCAAAACATCATGAAAGCAAATCCGCAATGACCCCAGGTGAAAAGAAAAAGGTGCTTGTTTGCCCGATGGACTGGGGGATCGGTCATGCCACAAGATGCGTGCCGGTTATCGAAAAGCTTCTCAAACTTGGCTTTGACGTGGTGGTTGCTGCAAGCGGGCGTCCGCTGGGGTTTATCCGTAAAGAATATCCCGGCCTTACGGTAATCGATTTTCCGGGGACGGTGATCACCTATCCCAAAAATGGCAGGATTGCGGCCCGGATGATCCGCTCGTTGCCCGGGTTGCTGCTGGGAATCTGGCGTGAACACCGGGTATTGAAAAAAATAGCCCTCCATCACGACATCTCCCTGATCATCTCCGATAACCGCTACGGGTGCTGGCATGCCACCATTCCCTCCGTTTTCATGACACACCAGCTCGACATCCAGGTCCCGGCCGGGCTGAAGTTTATCAAAGGCCTGCTGAACAGCATCAATTATTGTTTTATCAACCGGTACGACGAATGCTGGATCCCTGATTTCGAACCGCACCGGGGACTGGCCGGGGCACTGTCGCACCCGCCAAAATTACCCCGGAACGCACACTATATCGGGATATTGTCACGATTTTCAATCCGGCATGAACATACCGGATCACACATGCCAACCGGGTTCGATCTTCTGGTAATGCTGTCGGGCCCGGAGCCGCAGCGAACCATCCTCGAAAAGAAGATCCTGCTGCAACTCGTCAATATCGATATGCAGGTAGCCGTGGTTCGGGGGATCACCGAATCGGACGAAACGTACGTGCTGGATAACAGGATCCATGTCTTTTCCCATCTTGAAACGGCAAAGTTGCAGGAGTTGATCCGGAATGCGGCACTGGTTATCTGCCGGTCAGGCTATTCAAGCATCATGGACCTGGTAACACTGGGAAAGCGGGCCATTTTCATCCCTACTCCAGGGCAAACCGAACAGGAATACCTCGCCGGTTACCTGATGGAGAAAAAGATATATTTCTCCATCCGGCAAACAGATTTTGACTTGCTTTATGCCGTTGAAATGTCGAAGAATTTCCCCGGGATGGTCATCCAGAACGACTATGCCGACCTTATCAAAAGGATAAAAGAATCGTCGGCTATACCACCGGGTCCCGCTTCCAGGCCCTGAAAATCAGGATGGCGCCCGCCACAATCAGCGGGACGGAGAGCAGTTGCCCCATGTTCAGGATCATGCCGCGTTCAAATCCAACCTGCGGCTCCTTGATGAATTCTATCAGGAACCGGATGCCGAACACCATCGTCATGAATATCCCGAATATCATCCCCTGGGAGGGTTTTCCGTTCTTTTTGTAATAATACCACCACAGGAAGAAAAAGATGGCCAGGTACGACAGCCCTTCATAGATCTGGGTAGGATGCCGCGGAACCAGCCCGTCGCCGGGCGTGGAAGAACGAAGGAAGTTAAATCCCCAGGGCAGCGTGGTTGGATTCCCGTAGATTTCGGAATTCATCAGGTTGCCCATGCGGATCATAAACCCGGCCAGGGCAACGGTGATGACCACCCTGTCCATGATCCACAGGAAGGGTTTCTTGCGCACCCAACCAAAGATCAGCATTGAAAGGGGGATGGCGATGGCAGCCCCGTGGCTTGCCAGCCCTCCTTCCCAAACCTCGAGGATCTTGATGGGATGCGACAGGTACCATTCGGGTTCATAGAACAAAACGTGCCCGAGCCTCGCTCCCACCACAGTCCCGATGATCATATAGGTCGTCAGTTCATCCAGCAGGGGAATGGGAACACCCTCCTTGGTGAAAATCTTCTGCATGATGAGATATCCGAAGAAAAACGAAAGTGCAAAGAACAGCCCGTACCAACGGATGGCAAGGCTTCCGATATTGAAAATTTCAGGACTGGGGTTCCAGATGACGGATGCTAGCATATCGATTGGTTCTTCCTATTGAACTGTTTTTAACTTCAGATTGAAAAGCGCATCCATCCTGGCGGCCAGCTGGGGTTGTTTGTTATCGGAAGCCACCATCGACAAACGCCTCAGCACACCGAGCGAAGTTTGAATATCCTGTTCAAAATACTGCCTGTTTTGCGGGCTGTAGGAATAGTAATAATCAAGATTCTGGCTGTAGATGATGCCAAGCCTTTCAATGAGCTTGTTAGCCTTTTCGGGGGCCCCGGCCTTATAATAGATTTCGGCATAGGGTAACATATACATATCATAGGTGATCTTCGAATCGGGGAAGTTTTTGATAAAGATATCGAGTATTTCGACAGCCTCCCTGTTCTTACCCATTTCCATAAGACCCTGCGCGACGCGCATGATATTGGTCTTTGGCCTGACCGAATTGTTGAGACTTTCAGGATCTATGTATGTGTGAGGATCGCTCAGGTTTCCCCAGGCACACTTGTTTTTCAGGATATCATAGGAGGAGATCGCATCAACCCCGCCCATTCCGCTGATATAGTCGTCCTTTTCGGCCTTGACCGGCATGAACTTATAGACCCAGCCCGTCACATGACAGAAGGAGTCGATTGCCACGCAATGGCTTACGCTGGAGGGAGCCGCAAAGTAAAGCGGACGTTCCCATTTGTTGGAGGCCAGCAGATCGAGCAGCATCAGGTCATTCTTGTAAAGCTGGTTTGAGCGGATCGTCCAGCAGATGGAGTCGACCATCTTCCCGCGGAGGTGTTTGGGCACGATGCCATATTTCACGCAGGCTGCCGAATCAACGGTGATCTTAACCTTCCGGGATGGGAAGAATTTCATTTTATCCCCGTTCTGTAACGGGATGAAGGTTTGCGGATCATCGCTCTTGATGAAATCCATCATATCCTTCAGTTCGACATATCCCTTCAGGCCGATGTCGTAGAAGGGCACGATGTCGTTGGTTCCCTGCCGGTATTGCTCCTTGCTCAGGGCAAGCGGGATCGGGTTCGAATTATAGGCTTTCTGGTAGAGCTGGTTGATGTACCAGGGCCCGGAGGCGAGCATCAGGTTCACCACGCGGACATCGGTGCCGATCCCCTCAACCTCCTGGTCGTACCATAACGGGAAGGTATCGTTGTCGCCGTTGGTAAAGAGGATTCCCTGCGGCTGGCATGAATTAAGGTAATCGGCTGCGAAGTCGCGGCAGGAATACTTGCCCGAACGGTCATGATCGTCCCAGTTCTCTTTGGCCATGATGCCGGGAACCAGCAGGAGGCAAAGGAAAAATACGATCACAACGGCAAGGTTTTCCTTCAGCTTTTTGCGCAACCAGTTCACCAGGGGAATGATCCCCAGCCCTATCCATATTGCAAACGCATAGAACGACGCGGCATAGGCGTAATCCCGCTCGCGCGGCTCGTAGGGTTGCTGGTTCAGGTAAACCAGGATTGCCAGCCCTGTCATCATGAACAGCAGCCCGATGATCATCGTTCCCTTGTAATCCCTGCCAACGTGGAAGAAAAAGCCGATAAGCCCGAGGATCAGGGGGAAAAGATAGTATTTGTTGGTTCCCCGGTTCTTCTTGCTGTCGGGAAGGTTGGTCTGGTCGTGGCCCAGCCTCATCTTGTCGAGGAAGGGAATACCGCTGATCCAGTTGCCCTCTTCGATGCCGCCATAACCCTGTACGTCATTCTGCCGGCCGGCAAAGTTCCACATGAAGTAGCGGATATACATATGGCCGATCTGGTAACTGAAAAAATATTTCAGGTTCTCCCCAAAGGTAGGCCGATAGCGGGTTTCAGGCTTTTCATCGCGGCCGCTGACCTCGATGGGCACCCCTTCGCCGCCCCATTTTTTGTAAAACTCGGCCGAACCTTTGCGCTGGCTGCTCCACATACGCGGGAAAATGGTGGTGAACCTCGGATCCCACACAGACACAGTTCCTTTGCGGTTATCGATGACGATATATTTTTTGGAAGCCAGGTCCTTCTGGTAAACAGGGTTCCCGTCGGCATAATCGACAATGGGGGCGCTGTAATACTGGCCGTAGGCAATCGGGAAATCGCCGTATTGCTCACGGTTCAGGTAAGAAAGCAAACTGATGGCATCCTTGGGGGCGTTTTCATTGATCGGTGTGTCGGCATTGGCGCGGATCACCAGCATCAGGAAGGAGGAATAACCGATAAGGATAAAGGTGAAGGCCAGGATAACCGTATTCAGCACTGTTTTGCCCTTTTTCCGGGTAATATAGAGGCCCCAGATCAGCAAAACAACGATGAGGGCAAAATAGAAAACGGTGCCCGAATTAAACGGTAATCCAAAGCCGTTTACAAACAGAAGTTCGAATTTACCCGATAATTCAACGGTCCAGGGGATGATCACGAACATGACAAAGGCCAGTACCAGGATGGAGATGATGAAGGTGAGCAGCATGCCAACCTTGGTGGTATCATATTTTTTGTAATAATAGACCATACAGGTAGCCGGGATGACCAGCAGGTTCAGCAGGTGGACGCCGATGGCCAGGCCGATCAGGAAAGCGATGAGGATCAGCCAGCGATAGGAATGTTTTTCATCGGCCACGGTTTCCCATTTCAGGATCGCCCAGAAGGAGATGGCTGTAAAAAAGGAGGACATCGCGTAAACCTCCCCTTCGACCGCCGAGAACCAGAAGGTATCGCTGAAGGTGTAGGCCATGGAGCCGATAAAGGCGGCGCCGAATACGGTGAACATCTCGCCCGCGGTCATATGCTCTTCGTCGGGGACCAGTTTCTTGGCAAAAAGGACGATACTCCAGAAAAGGAACAAAATGGTAAACCCGCTCGACAGGCCCGACATCACGTTGACCATCCTGGCTGCGTGCGACATATCCCCGAAGGCAAAAAGGGAGAAAAACCTGCCGATCATCTGGAACAGCGGCGCCCCGGGAGGATGGCCCACCTGCAGTTTGACGGCGGTGGCAATGTACTCGCCGCAATCCCACCAGCTTGCCGTGGGTTCGATGGTAAGCAGGTAGACCGCCGATGCAAGGATAAAGGTAGCCCAACCGAAAATATTGTTCAGCTTCTGAAAATTCTTCATGTCACAATGATTTTTCTGGAAAATATTCGTGCGCAAAAGTACAAAAATACCCTCAACCCCTGATTCTATATTTTTTTACGGCCCGCCTGATGTAAAAAGAAAATATTTCTACCTTTGCACCCTCGAATCGGGGCATTGGAGCAGGAATGGAACATTGCGTTTTTTCCCATTCATAATTCAAAATTCAATATTCGTTATTCGACATTCTTATTGACCCATGGTGTAACGGCAGCACAAGAGATTTTGGTTCTCTCGGTCCAGGTTCGAATCCTGGTGGGTCAACATTATTGATACAATAAAAAAACCTGAATATCACATTATTCAGGTTTTTTTATTGTTTCAATTCTTCAAATTGTTCTTATCCTGATCCTTCCTAAATCACCTATTTCATACAAGATTTAAAGTTTATACCTGACCCGGTTTTTGAAATTTGAACACTCTCCTATTCTTCAACCGGCAGGGGGGTAGTCTGAAGTTCCTGCAGTTCCCCGGCATTTGATGTTTTAAAGGTGTATAGTTTCTGCGAGAAATAGCTGATGAAAACAGTCAGGATTGAAATCATAATATTGGAGGGGGAGGGATACAGGTTGAACCCATCAACCAGTAATTTCATGCCAAAATAACTGATGCAAAGATTGACTAAAAACACGATTGAATACCGGAACAGCTGAACTCCAGCATTTAATTTTGAAGATGAGAAGGTTACATATTTCTGTAACAAAAACCCCGAAAGCAGAACGATGGGAACCTTTATGGCCAGGGCTGCGATGTGTGAACTAAGGGTTACAAACCCAAGATCCAGGTTTTTGTGCCACAGGGCAAAATTATAGATCAGAAAATACAATACCCAGTCGAATACCAGGTTTGCCGACCCGGTTACCCCGTACCGGAAAAACTGCAACGACATAAATTTGCGGAAAGGGGGATAGAAGAAATCGATGATTCCCCTGGTGAACTTACCGAGGGTTGTAAGAAGATTGTGCATTTAAGAAATTGTTAAATTTTATTGCCAACATTTGTATTACAAATTTGCGGCTGCAAAGATAATTATTCCTGACAAGCAAGAACACCTTTCCGTGGATAACCAGGAGGGCGATTTGGACCATTGATGCCATTGGACACCTTACCGGGAAACAGGACGATGGGAAACCAGGTCACCTCTTCCTGCGGATAAGGATTGAAACTACCAGTCCCACGGCAATGACCAGGTCGACGGCCATCCATAACTCTCTGCCAAGCGCCACCTTCTGCAGCGGCTGAAACAGGAAAGCCAGCGCCACGTAAAGGATCACCAGCGGGATGACCTTCCGCTCGTATTCGTAATAGGCAAGGATGGCAAACCCGACCACTGCGACAAAGCGGAGCAGCTGGTAATAGCCATAGGGCATGTCGAACAGGCATACCGCCAGCAAAATGGCAAGGGCCGTTTTAACCTGGTTTTCTACTGAAAATTTCATCGGTTGGAATTATTACGCAAACATAGGGTTAACGGCAGGGAAAACAACCTGAATTTCAAAAATAATAAAATTTAACCATCACAATCGCACATGGGATATGCAATGACCCTCAAGGGGCATCGACGGCAAACACCAATTGATGTAAATTTGCACAAAACCACCCGATACGATATTCTCTTTACTATGAATAAAATCTCTGGCTTACCCTTCCTCCTGGTCATGATAATCAGTCTCACCATCCTCCCCTGCTGCAGCCGCGACCAGGGCGGTGCCAGGGAGATCAGCCCTGCGGATGCACAGAAACTGATCAGCGAACAGGCGAATAGTCCTGCCTTTGTCATCCTGGATGTGCGCACCCCGGGAGAGTTTGCCTCGGGTCATATAGCCAATGCCAGAAACATTGATTACCAAGCCGGTGACTTTGAAGCGAAGGTCGGCCTGCTGGATAAAAACAAGAGCTACCTTGTTTACTGCCAATCGGGACACCGGAGTTTGGGGGCCGTTTCGGTATTAAAGGATAAGGGGTTTAAATCGATCAACAGCCTCAGCGGAGGACTCTCCCGGTGGCTTGAAGAAAGCCATCCAATAGTTACACGGTAGGACAGCATCTCTCTCGGGAATTACCATCCTCCGATGATCACTGATTTATCCTTTTCCGTCATCCCCGCAGGAATGGCCTTTCCAGTGCATACGGAAATTTTCCGGAACCATATATATGCATCAACCTATTTAGATATTTAAAAAATAAATCGCATAAAGAGCACTATTTTGAAATTTTTGTTGTTTCTTTGCAACGGAAAATTAATCCGTCAGCCTTTTCAGGTTGATAAGACAAACCCCTAATCAAGCGCAACCATGTCAGATTCCTGTCAAACACAAAAAGAGATCCTCCCCTTCAGGGAGCGGCTGAAAACCTGGGAGTTCTGGAAACCACTGCTGTTCACCGCCGGCGGTGGCGTGGCAGGTTTCCTTTACTACTATTTTGTAGGGTGTCCCTCCGGCACTTGCGCTATCACGGCTAATCCCTATTCCAGCATCGGCATGGGTGCCCTGCTGGGCTTTTTTATCGTTAACCGCCCCTGCGCCTGCTAAAGGGGGCAAATAATCAACCATAAAAATCAACGCGATGGACTATTATTTCAGCAAAGTTCTGACTGTCTCCTTCGACGAAGCCATCCGGCTGACCACGGAGGCACTAAAGGTAAAAGGTTTTGGCATCATCTCGGATATCGACATCCAGGCCAAACTGGATGAAAAGCTAGGGGTGGAATTTAAAAAGTACAGGATTCTCGGCGCCTGCAACCCGGGATACGCCTACAAGGCACTCCAGGCGGAAGATAAGATCGGTACGATGCTTCCCTGCAACGTGGTGGTCATCGAGCAGGGAAACGGCCGGGTTGAAGTCGCCGCCGTGAACCCGCTGGCCTCCATGATGGCGATACAGAACAACCTGCTGGAACCCATTGCCGGCGAGGTTACGAAAAACCTGCAGGAGGTGATTGCATCCCTTTAGCATAAGGCAGGAAAGGGTTGGATTCAGCATCCCGATTCCTCCTATCTTTGCGCAATCAAAACGATGTTCCGATGCCCGATTTCCGCCTGAAGGTTTTTCATGCCGTGGCAGCTCACCTGAGCTTCACCAAGGCAGCCGCCGAACTTTTCATCACCCAGCCTGCTGTTACCAAAAACATCCAGGAGCTTGAGAAAGAGCTCGACATCCGCCTGTTTGAGCGCAAAGCCGGAAAGATCATCCTGACCCCCGCCGGGAATATCCTGATGAATTATACCCAGCAGATCATGGGGATCTACAAGCAGATCGATTTTGATTTCGGCGTACTGAAACGGAAATTTTCGGGAAACCTGCAGCTGGGCGCCAGCACCACCATCGGCCAGTATGTCCTTCCCCCAGTTTTGGCCAGGTTTTACCAGCGTTTTCCCCAGATAAAACTTTCATTGCTCAACGATAACACCGAAAAGATCGAAGCCGCACTGGTGGAGCAGCGCATCGAACTGGGAATGGTCGAGGGCAGGACAAAAAACAGGGAGCTGAAATATATCCCCTTCATCAGGGATGAACTGGTACCCGTGGTGCATACCAGCCAGAAGCTGGCGCACCGCAGCGGGATCTCCCTCGAAGAATTAGCAGCAATCCCGCTGGTATTCAGGGAGCGGGGCTCGGGGAGCCTCGAGGTCATCGAACATGAACTGGGTGCGCTCAGGATTCAGCTTTCCGACCTCAATGTTGCCATGTACCTGGGCAGTACCGAAAGCATCAAATCCTTCCTCGCCAATTCCAACTGCCTTGGTTTCATCTCTATTGCCGCAGTCGCCAGGGAAATCGCCAACGGTGAATTCAAAATCGTCGATATCCCCGGCCTCGATATCCGGCGAACCTTTTCCTTTGTCCATCTTCACGGGAAATCCGACGGTCTCGCCGATACCTTTATCCATTTTGCCCTTCAGCATTATAACCAAAGGTTATAGCACATCAATTTTTACAACTGGATTAAGAGCGCTGAAGGGCGGACCTTTGCAATCCCTTTATAAAACAGGGATCACATGAAACCATCCTCATTCCTCCCCCGAATTCTCTTCCTGCTGGCAGCCGTTGCCTCCCTTACGCCTGTAATTGAACCGCCAGTAGCCTTATTGCTGGGATTTTTACTGGTTCAGTTCACAGGCAACCCCTTTGAAAAACACAACCACAAGGCGATCAGCTGGCTGCTGAAGATTTCAGTGATCGGACTTGGCTTCGGGATGAACGCCTTTGAAGCAGCCAGCTCGGGCAGGCAGGGTATCCTGTTTACGGTAACCTCTATAACCCTGACCTTCGTGGTCGGACTTGCCGCCGGGAAACTGATGGCCGTCGATCACAAAACCACGATTCTCGTCACCACGGGCACCGCCATTTGCGGGGGAAGCGCCATCGCAGCCGTTGCACCGGTGATCGGCGCCAAAGAAAACCAGATCTCGGTTTCGCTGGCAACCATATTCATCCTGAATTCCGTTGCATTGGTCCTGTTTCCGTTTATCGGCGGGCTGCTGCATTTAAGCCAGCCCCAGTTCGGCATGTGGGCGGCCATTGCCATTCACGATACCAGCTCGGTGGTGGGGGCAGCCCATAAATTCGGCGCAGAGGCGCTGCAGATCGCCACCACGGTTAAGCTCGAAAGGGCGCTCTGGATCATCCCGGTATCGCTCGTTATGGCCATCGTGTATAAATCAGGTAAAAACAAGATCAGGCTACCCTGGTTTATCCTCTTCTTCATCCTGGCGATGGTCGCCAATACCTTTATCCCGCAGCTTCATCCAGCAAACCAGATTATCGTTTATGCAGCCAAAAGGGGGCTCACGCTGACCCTGTTTTTGATTGGCGCCGGTTTGACCCGCACCGCCCTTAGAACCGTGAGCATCAGGCCCATGGTCCTGGGAATCGTGATCTGGACCCTGGTTTCAATAAGCTCTTTACTGGTTATCCTGCAGATTATCAGGTAATCTTAAGCTATCTACCTAACATATCATATTGTTATTTTCTGAATATCAATTAAATAACCTTGGGGGATAACAAAATAGTCGCTATTTTTACAAAAGAATCAACCATTCATCCCGAAACCAATTACAAAAACCAGGTTAACATGAAGAAGATAGTCGTTCTGGGTGCCGGCATTGCCGGCCATACCACCTCCCTTTTGTTAAAACATAAACTGGGAAGCAAACACCAGGTGATTGTGGTAAGTCCGCACGACCGGTACCAGTGGATACCATCCAACATATGGGTGGGCATCGGCCAGATGACGGCCAAACAGGTCTCTTTTCCGCTTGCCCCGGTTTATCGTAAAAAGGGGATCGAATTCATCCAGGGAATGGCAAAGGTTATCTATCCCGAAGGATCAGGCAACGGTGCGTCATACGTGGAATTTGAGTATACTGCGGGTGAAAAGGCGGGCCAGACCGGAAAAGTCGAATACGATTTCCTGGTAAACGCAACCGGTCCCAAGCTTAATTTTGCCGCAACCGAAGGGCTCGGTCCGAAGGGGTTCACCAATTCGGTCTGCACCTATCCGCACGCGGAAGAGGCATGGCAAAACCTGCAGAAATCGCTTGATAAAATGGCCGGAGGGGAGAAACAGCGGTTTCTCATCGGCACAGGCCATCCGACAGCCACCTGCCAGGGTGCCGCCTTCGAATACGCATTGAATGTCGCTTTTGAAATTGGCAAGCGAAAATTGAATCATTTGGCTGAGATCACCTGGATCACCAATGAAAACGAGGTGGGTGATTTCGGGATGGGGGGAGCCTTCATCAAAAAAGGGGGGTATGTCACCTCCACACGGGTTTTCGCCGAATCGATCCTGGCCGAATATGACATCAAATGGATCACCGGTGCAGGGATCATCAAGGTTGAAGAGGGCAAAGCCCATTATGAGACCCTCGATGGAGAACGCCATGTCAGCGAGTTTGACTTTGCCATGCTGATCCCCTCCTTTGCCGGCGCAGGGCTGAAGGCATTCGACAGCAAAGGCGAAGATATTACGGCCAGTATGTTTGCCCCGAGCGGCTTTATGAAGGTCGATGCCGATTATACCAGCCGCCCCTATGCCGACTGGAGCGCCGGCGACTGGCCCTCAACCTATGAAAGTCCGGCCTATCCCAATATTTTCGCCGCGGGTATTGCCTTTGCGGTGCCGCACCCGATCTCGCAGCCCCGCAGCAGTAAAAGTGGCCTGGCCATCTTCCCGACAGCCCCGCGTACCGGCATGCCCTCGGGCGTGATTGGAAAGATCGTGGCGCTTAACATTATCGACAGGATCAGGAATAACCACAAAGATTCGCCCCACAAAGCCTCGATGGCCCGCATGGGAGCAGCCTGCATCATCTCATCGGGCTATGGCATCCGCGACGGGATGGCCGCCTCCATGACCGTCTTCCCGATCGTACCCGATTACAAACGTTTCCCCGACTGGGGAAGGGATCTCAATTACACGGTTGGAGAGCCCGGGCTGGCAGGCCACTGGGTAAAACTGCTGCTCCATTACCTGTTTATCTACAAGGCAAAAGCAAAACCCTTCTGGTTCCTGATTCCTGAGTAACCCATCTTCATCAATGTTTTATCGTTAAAAATCTGCAAAATGCAAACAAAACCCATATCCTCCGGCCCCAAAGGCATTGACTATCCCCCCTATCCCACCCGTACCACCCGGTTCTGGCGCAAATTTTTTCCCTGGCAGGTGGTCCGGTTCTTCGTGCTGAACCTCAAAATCATGCGCATTATCATCGGCGGCCATTCCTAGCCTTCCTTCGTCTTTTCCAGGGAAATAATTCATTATTTTTTCAAACATAATGAACATATGTTCATTTATTTTTAACTTTGCAGGAAAAAAACTTGGATAACGAACTTCAGAAGGGCAGATGTTTGACAAGGCAGAGCAGGATTGTCTTTCCCCGGCATCTGAATTCAATCGGAACATTTTTCGGCGGCGAGGCCATGCAATGGCTCGATGAGGTTGCCTTTATCACCGCAACCCGCTACAGCAGGCAGCGGATGGTTACCGTAAAGGCTGAAAACGTGCGGTTTCTAAAACCGGTCGTTTTGGATACCATTCTTGAACTTGTGGGAAGTGTTGTTAAAACAGGCCAGGTAAGGCTTTTTATAAAAGTCGAGGTTTTTGCCGAAAGCCTTTATTCCGAACACCGTGAAATGGTGATGGATGCCGACTTTGTCTTTGTACCCTGTAATGACGACCTCCATCCCGTCCCATTGAAAAACCCGGAATAAAACCTGTGCCTGCGGATGCCACGCCCCAAAAGAAAACGAAACGTAACCCAGCCTCCCATGATGGAGGGATTCAAGCCCTTCGGCATCCCGGTCACCGACCTGGAACCGGTTATCCTGCTGTTCGAGGAATATGAGACCATCCGCCTGCTTGACTACATGGGAATGACCCAGTTCCAGGCTGCTGAGGAGATGTCGGTATCGCGCCCGACGCTGACGCGGATTTATGAAAAGGCCCGTCGCACCATCGCCGAGGCTTTTGTCGATGGCAAGGCCATCTTCATCGAGGGTGGCGATTATCACACCGACGGGTTCTGGTACCGCTGCGAAGCCTGCTTTAAACTTCTGATCGGCAAAGCGGAACTGACCTCCTGCAACTATTGTGAATCGGAACAGATCAGGCCCCTGGTATCAAAAACAGCCAGGACTGAGCCGCCCCGTGATGAGGGAACCGATTATTGTATCTGCCTGAAATGCAATACAAAAACACAACACCAGCCGGGAGTTCCCTGCCGGCTAAGCGATTGCCCCGAATGCGGCCATCAAATGATGCGTGAAAACAGTTATCATCACCAATTATATCTAAATAAAGAGACTCTATGAAAATCGCCCTACCTGTTGAAAATGGTTTCGTTAACGGCCATTTCGGACATTCTGAAAATTTCGTGGTTTATACCATCTCGCCGGAGCGGGAAATCGTTTCGGTCAGCCAGGCCCCTTCACCCGGGGGATGCGGCTGCAAATCGGGAATTGCCGAAATCCTGGCGGACCTGGGTGTATCGGTCATGCTGGCCGGCAACATCGGGGCCGGGGCAATCAACCATCTGAACCAATACGGCATTGAGGTCGTCAGGGGATGCCAGGGTGAAACCACCCTTGCGGTAAACACCTACCTTTCCGGCGGCATCATCGATAACCAGCAAACCTGCACGGCACATGAAGGCTGTGGTAATCATTAAAATTCTCACCTTATGAACGACTTTGATCAGAAAGCCCGGGAATGGGACAAAAACAAGATGCATATGGAACGTACCATCGCGGTTGCCGGGCAACTCCAAAAGTTGGTTTCATCCATGCATGGAATGAAGGCAATGGAATTCGGGGCAGGCACGGGACTGCTCAGCTTTTACCTGAAGGAGCAGTTTTCGGAGATCACCCTGGTTGACAGCTCCCAGGAGATGCTCAAGGTGGCAAAGCAAAAAATGCAGGGTGACGACCATCTGAAATTCAGGACCCTGTTTATCAACCTTGAAACGGAAGACTGGAGCGAAGAGTCGTTCGACATCATTTACAGCCAGATGGTGCTGCACCATATCGGCGATACCTCCGCCATCCTGAAGAAGTTCTATGATCTCCTGAAGCCGGGAGGGATCCTGGCCGTAGCCGACCTCTATCTTGAGGACGGCTCATTCCACGACGGCGCCGCCAACGTTCTCCCGGGATTTGATACGGGTAGTCTTGAAACCCTTCTTGTAGAGCAGGGTTTCCACGATTGCAGGTTTGAACCCTGTTTTGTGATGAGGAAGGAAAAACCTGACGGAACGGTCAGCGAATACCCCGTTTTCCTGCTGACCGCAATACGCTGAAATTTCAGAGAATCTTCGTACGGTCCAGTTCCTTAAGGATGTAATCCTTGGTTTTGACACCGACGATCCGCTTGACCTCCCTGCCATTCTGAAAGAGGATCATGGTGGGAATGCTGCGGATCCCGAACCTGGCTGCCGTAGCCTTCTGCTCATCAACATTGACCTTGGCAATGGTAACACTCCCATGGGTCTCTTCAGCCACCTCATTCAGCACGGGGACCATCATCTTGCAAGGCATGCACCATGCAGCCCAGAAATCGACCAGGATAGTCCCTGTTTTTATCTTGTTCTGAAAATTCTGATCGGTCAGCATGACTACCTTGTCGCTATCCTTGACATCCTTCAGGCTTTTCATACGTTTCCTGGCGTTGAGTATCAGCAATCCTAAAAGGACTGCCAGGGTTCCAACTGAAATAATCGTTATCCACATAATTCTGCTTTTTTATGGATGCAAAGGTAACGATAATTCGCTTATTGGTGATACTAAAGCGATTTATTTCGAAAATAACAGAAAGGTGTTGCCGGCAGAGAGGGGGCATGCGCCAATTTGGAGAAGGCATCGCGCGGTAACAGCTCCATCAATGGCCTGAAAATTGAGATGCTCAAACCGCAGAGATACAACGGTATGATCATGACCAGGGGAATGAACCTTCGACGTTTGCCACCCAATGGATCCGGACTGCCCTCAGCAGGCTCCCGGCATGGTGATCATTTAGGTTTCTGGTTCATCATCTGGTCCATATCCATCACCTTATAGCCATCAGGGAGTTTGAAGAGGCTGTCATTCACTGTAACCTTTTCAAAAGAGGTGCAGGTTGATCTTAATATCATCCCCCGCATGAGCGTCCTGGATTCCATGACAAAGCCGTCGATTCCCTCGATCAGGGTTTCGGGCGAATTTGTGACGGTTACATCCTTTGTAAACCAGGCTTCAAAAGGGGGGATTTTATCGGGATAGGTCACCGTTGCTTTCCTGCAATTCAGCCCGGCAATCACCCGGGTCTCCTCCCCGATTTTGATTTCGGGTTTTCCGAGGTCCATCATCCCCCGTAACTTAGAGAGGCTTTGTTTGGTTGATCTCAGGGCCAGTTTTTTGCCCATCATATCCATGCAGGCAAACGACTCGCCGGTGGCGGCATCATGGATCATGATCAGGTTGCCCATACCCGATTTACTCTCATTCCGGGTATTCCCGTTTTTAAACCAGATGGTTTGTTCCCTGGGCAACAGGCTCACCAGCTGCTGCTGGGCCGATAGGGTATCGGGAAAGGTAAATTTCATCATCAGCTTACCCTCGCCGATTTTGGTCTGGGCAACCAGGATGCCGGCAAGAAATGAAAATGCGAAAACGAAAAAAATCCTTGAAGCTGTGTTCATTTTGGATTGAGTTATTTGTTAAACCGCCATTGTTCGACCGCTGACCGTATTTGCGACGGGGCTGAGCCTGCCCGGTTCGCTGCTTTTTCCTTTTTCCCCTCCACGATGACCGATAGGGGAACAGGTTGGATAATGGTGTCAAATTTAGGGAAGAATTTTGAAAAAGGGCACCATTTACCGGAAATGTTCTTCTTTGACACAGGAAAACCGGGGTTCTTGAAAAACAATTTTTCAACAGATTATTTCGCAGCAACTTAACAACCTGTATGGCATCCTGATCCCAGAGAATCCCATTGTCAACGTTGTGTAAATCATGGTGAACTTTGTGGTTAAGTTAATCAGAAATATGCTTCCGTCAGGATTCTGATGAAAACACCATAGTTAAAACGGACGGTAAATCAATACCCTGCTGTTAAAATTATGTTAATTCCGCAGGTCCTTGGCAATAATAGCGGGTTTAACATGTTATTAATCCGTTTGCACTCATGTCATTGTATGAAAAAAAGTTATCTCATTTATTTGATTTTCACAATATTACTTAATATTACCGGATACTCCCAGCAGGACACCCTCCGGATCAGCCTGAAGCAGGCGGATTCAATACTCGTCACCGGGAATCTTTCGCTCATCGCTGCAAGGTACCAGGTCGATGCGGCAAAGGCCCAGGCGATCCAGGCAAAGGTTTTTCAGAATCCCTATTTTTCAGCAGAACTGAGCCTTTACAATTCGGAAGCCCATAATTTCTTTGATGTCGGATATCCCGAAGGTAATAAATCCTTTGCCCTGACCCAGCTTTTCCAGGTGGCAGGCCAGCGGATAACCGGTTACCGCCTTGCAACAGAGGCGGCAAAGATGACAGAGCTGCAGTACTATGACCTCACCCGGTCGCTGAAATACCAGCTTCACCAGAGTTTCTTCACGGTTTATTACCTGTCCAGGGCGATTTCCATCATCAACAAACAGCTGGACATGCTTTATGAAACGCTGAAAGGGTATAAAGGGCAGTATGCAAAGGGGAATATCTCCATGAAGGACTATTCACGGCTGGAGGCCTCCTACCTGCAACTCAGCAACGATAAGACAGGCATCATCGACCAGATCAACGAGAACGAAAAGACCCTGCGCATCATCCTGGCGCAGACACGTTATGTGGCCCCTGTTCCATCAAAGGAGGAGACCGGCCGGTATAAAAGCGACGGCCTGAAAATCTCAGACCTCATTGCAACAGCCACCGAAAACAGGCCCGACCTGAAGGTTAATGAAAGCATGATCCGCCAGGGCGAACTGAACCTTTCGCTGCAGAAAAGGAGTGCAGTCCCCGACCTGACACTGGGCGTTGATTACAGCGAGAACGGCAACTACGTCAGGAACTACACAGGGCTGACGATCGGCCTGCCGCTGCCGGTATTCAACAGGAACAAGGGCAATATCAGGATGGCCGAGGCCCAGCTCAGCGCATACAAAGCAAACCAGGAACAGGGAACGCTGGGGGTTTCGGCCGATGTGACGGCAGCGTACAACAAGGTCAACGAACTCGATAACGAATATGGCAAAATCGACACCTCGCTGGTGGTGCAGGTTACCGAACTCAGCAGCGGCATCCTGGAAAATTACCGCAGGAAGAACATCTCACTGCTGGAGTTTACCGACCTATTCGAAGCTTTTTCACAATCGATCATCGACTTTTACCAGATCAGCACCAACCGCGTTAATGCATTTGAAGAGCTGAATTATGTCACCGGTATTGAATTATTCAAATAAACAGGAATCATGCGATTGAAATCTATTTTTTGGGGAGGAGGGTTAGCCCTTATTATCTTCGGATGTACCCACCACGAAGACAACGCCGCAGAAAGTCACGGTTTTTCGGTAACGGATACGATGATGACCCGGATCGCCATCGACACTGTGAAAAGGGAGCGGGTTGAGGGAACCATCACCCTGAATGCCAAGATCACTGCGGAGGAGGATAAATATGTGGAGGTCTTCCCGCTGGTCAGCGGCAATGTCACCTCAGTCAATGTCGAAAGCGGTGATTACGTTAAAAAGGGAGATGTTCTTGCCGTGATCCACAGCGGCGAGGTCGCCGATATGGAGCGTCAGCTCACCGAGGCACAGGGCGATGTTGCCCAGGCACGCAGGAACCTGGAGGTGCAGCAGGACCTGTATAACGCAAAACTTTCATCCGACCGCGACCTGCTGTCGGCCCAGAAGGAACTCCAGAAGGTACAGGCCAACCTTTCCAGGACCGAAGAACTTTTCAAGATCTACCATACGGGGAAAAAATCGGATTACCTCGTTACGGCGCCCATCACCGGTTTTGTAACCGATAAGAAGATCAACCACGACATGCTGCTGCGAAGCGACAATGCACAGAATATCTTTACCATAGCCCAGATCGATGAGGTATGGGTGGTTGCCAATGTTTATGAAAGCGACATCAGCCGGATCTCGGAAGGGATGGAGGCTGAAATCCGCACCCTGAGCTACCCCGATAAGCTGTTTAAAGGAAAGGTTGACAAGATCTTCAATATCCTCGACCCCGAAACCAAGACCCTGCGTATCCGGATCCGTCTTCCCAACCCGGGGTTCATCCTCAAACCCGAGATGGTGGCAACGGTAACGCTTTATTACCAGGAAAACCAGTATTATCCTGCCGTTCCCGCCTCATGCGTGGTTTTCGATAAAAGCAAGAATTTCGTGATGGTCTTTCATGACCGCAGTCATGTCGAAACCAGGGAGATCACCATTTACAAATCGGCGGGTGAACATACCTACATCTCTGCGGGCCTGAAAGATGGTGAACGAATCATCTCGAAAAACCAGCTGTACATTTATGATGAACTCAACGATTAAGCCATGAATCGATTTATCCGAAGCATCGTCGCATTCTCGCTCAAGAATAAGTTCTTCACCTTTTTCTGGGTTGCCATCCTGATGATCGCCGGGGTGATCAGTTTTATCAAAACCCCCATCGAAGCCTTTCCCGACGTCACCAATACGCAGATTATCATCGTTACGCAATGGCAGGGCCGCAGCGCCGAGGAGGTTGAACGCTTTGTTTCGATCCCCATTGAAATTGCCATGAGTTCGGTTCAGAATAAAACGAGTGTCAGGTCGATCAACATGTTCGGTCTTTCGGTCGTAAAGGTGATCTTCGAGGACAAGGTAGAGGATTTTTTCGCCCGGCAGCAGATCAACAACCAGCTGCGCGGCATCGACTTTCCCGAGGGGGTGGAGCCGGATGTTCAGCCACCCTACGGCCCGACGGGTGAGATTTTCAGGTATGTTCTGAGGAGCAAAAAACTGAACTCCCGCGACCTGCTTACGATCCAGAAATGGGTGGTTGACAGGCAGCTGCGCTCAATTTCGGGGGTGGCCGACATCACCACCTTCGGAGGCCGTGATAAAATCTATGAAATCCAGATCAACCCTGTGCTGCTTTCCAAATACGACATCACCCCGCTGGAGGTTTACCAGGCTGTTTCAAAAAGCAACATCAACGTGGGCGGCGATGTCATCGAAAAGAACGGCCAGGCCTATGTCGTTCGAGGCATGGGACTGCTGAACAAGATCGAGGACATCGAGAACATCATCGTGGAGGACATCAAAGGGGTGCCGATTTTGGTGAAGAACGTGGCCAGCGTGGTGGAATCGGATCTGCCGCGTGTAGGCCAGGCCGGTTATAACGCGAACGACGATATCATCGAAGGGATCGTGGTGATGCGAAAGGGCGAGAACCCCAGCGAGATCCTCAAGGGGATCAGGTCGAAGGTTGACGAGCTGAACAACGGCATCCTCCCAGGGGATGTCCATCTCGAGACCTTCTACGACCGCGACGACCTGGTGGAGTACTGTACCGAAACGGTGATGCATAATCTCCTCGAGGGGATCATTTTCGTGACGGTCGTGGTCTTTCTCTTTATGGCCGACTGGCGCACCACCGTCATCGTATCCATCATCATCCCCCTTTCCCTGTTGTTTGCCTTCCTTTGCCTGCGGATGCAGGGAATGAGCGCCAACCTGTTGTCGCTGGGGGCAGTCGACTTCGGGATCATCATCGATGGGGCGGTGGTCATGGTCGAGGGGCTGTTTGTCGCCCTCGACCACATGGCAAAAAACTATGGCATGGAACGGTTCAACAAACTCAGCAAACTGGGACTTATCAAGCAAACCGCATCAAAAACAGGCAAAGCTGTATTTTTTTCCAAGCTGATCATCATCACGGCGCTTATCCCGATCTTCTCGTTTGAAAAAGTTGAGGGAAAGATGTTCGCCCCGCTGGCCTACACCCTCGGATTTGCCCTGCTGGGCGCCCTGATCTTCACCCTCACCCTCGTCCCGGTTTTGAGTTCGGTACTGCTGCATAAAAACGTCAGGGAAAGGAAAAACTATTTCACTGAGTTCGTTAACAAATATGTCAGTGCTGCCTTCCTGTGGACCTTCAGCCACAAGAAGATCAGTCTTTCGGTTGCCTTCCTCTTCCTGCTTCTTACTTTGTACAGCACCCGTTGGCTTGGCACGGAGTTCCTGCCGCAGCTGAACGAGGGAGCCCTCTGGGTGGAGGCCAAAATGCCGATGAGCATGTCGCTCACCGAAACGGTGCGAATGGGCCATGTGATCAGGCAGAAGTTACAGGAGTTCCCTGAAGTCAACGGCGTGCTCTCCCAGACGGGCCGTTCAAACGACGGCACCGACCCAAGCGGTTTTTATTACGTGCAGATGCAGGTCAACCTGAAGAATAAAAAAGACTGGAAACGAAAACTCTCATACGACCAGCTGGTGGAGGAGATGGACAAGAGCCTGAAGAATTTCCAGGGGATCAATTTCAACTACTCCCAGCCGATCATAGACAATGTGCAGGAGGCGGTGGCCGGAATCAACGCCAACAACGTGGTGAAGATCTTCGGTCCCGACCTGAAAACGCTCGACAAATACTCGAATGAAGTGCTGAAAAACATCCAGAACGTCGAGGGGATCAAGGATGCCGGCATTATCCGCAACATTGGCCAGCCCGAGATCCAGATCCTGCTCGACGAGCCCAGGATGGCCCTCTACGGCGTTACCACGGCCGATGCGCAGGCGGTCATCGAAATGGCTATCGGCGGAAAAACCGCGAGCATCATGTACGACGGGGAGCGCAAATTTGATATCCGCATCCGTTATCCTTATGAGTACAGGAAATCGGAGGACGAGATGCGGCGCATCCTGGTACCGACCGTGTCGGGTTCGAAGATTGCCCTGAGCAACATCGCCGATTTCAGGACCATGACCGGCCCGGCCTTTATTTACCGCGACAACAACATGCGCTTTATCGGCGTCAAGTTCACCGTGCGCGACCGCGACCTGGGCAGTACCATCGCCGACGCCCAGAAACAGGTGAATGCAGGCGTTAAATTACCGAAAGGATACTCCTACCAGTGGACGGGCGAGTTTGAAAACCAGGTCCGCGCGACCAAACGGCTGAACCAGGTGGTCCCTATCAGCATCATCATCATTTTCATCCTGCTCTTCATCGCCTTCGGCAATGCAAGGGATGCCGGGCTGGTCCTGGTCAATGTGCCGTTTGCCCTGGTCGGGGGGATCCTGGCGCTCCATTTAACCGGTATGAATTTCGGGATATCCGCCGGGGTCGGCTTTATTGCGCTGTTTGGCATCTGCGTGCAGAACGGGGTGATCCTGATCACCGAGTTCAATTCAAATATGATGCTCAAGATGACCCTGGCCGAATCGATCAAACATGGCGTCGAATCGCGCATCCGCCCCGTGGTGATGACCGCCCTGATGGCCTCCATCGGGTTGCTGCCCGCAGCCATGTCGACAGGCATCGGCAGCGAGAGCCAGAAACCGCTGGCCATTGTCATTATCGGCGGACTGGTTACCGCCACCATCCTGATACTCCTTATCTTCCCGATCATCTACTGGATCGTGAACCGCCACTCCATCTCTGAAAAACCGGTGGTCATCAAATAGTTTGCAGCCGGGTTATATCCTGCATGAAAATAATTTTCCGGATAGGGTAATAAAATCGCCTGCCGGCAATTGGCTGGATGCCATTTCAATAAAATGGAGCTTATCCGGGCAAATAATCAGGAACATATTAAAATATTGAAGGTTGTATTAAATTTTTACCTATATTTGCAGCCGATTCAGGAATGCAGATGCGGGGGGACAAATCGTCCCCTCTTTTATTGATAACCCATGATCACCGAAAAAGAAATTAAAAAGCTGATTGAGGAACACTTCTACGGAAGTGAATATTTCCTGGTGGAGCTGAAAATCAGAACAGGCAACCGGATTAATGTATTTGTTGATGGTGATCACCGCGTAAACATTGAGGTTTGCAAGCAACTAAGCAGGTTCCTTGAAGAGAGCCTAGACCGAGAATCAGAAGATTTTGAACTGACAGTTTCTTCAGCCGGGGCCGACCGCCCGATAAAACTTCCCAGGCAATACAGGAAAAATATTGGAAATGAACTGGAACTGGTCACTAAAAACGGTGATAAAATTTCGGGAATTATCCTTGATGCCGATGAAAACGGGATCCGGATCGAGCAGGTTCCAGTGAAAAAAGCAAAAAAAGAGCAGGAAAAGGTCATCCTGGACCTGAAATTTGACGATATTAAATCAGCGATAGAAGTAATCTCATTTAAAAAGTAGAATTATCAAACAATGGAACATCTGAATTTAGTCGAAACCTTTTCGGAATTCAAAGAATTCAAGAACATCGACAGGGAAACCATGATGCGCATCCTGGAAGATGTGTTCAAACACATGCTGACGAAAAGGTTTGGGTCGTCCGATAATTTCGACATCATTGTTAACATCGACAAGGGTGACCTTGAAATTTTCAGGTCACGCACGATCGTGGAAGATGGAACGGTTGAGGATGAAAACACCCAGGTACCCCTTTCGGAGGCAGTTAAGATTGAACCTGATTTTGAAGTCGGGGAAGAACTTTCGGAAGAGATCAAGCTGGAGAGTTTTGGCCGCCGTGAAATCCTGGCCATCCGCCAGAACCTGATTTCCAAGATCCAGGAATATGAAAAAAACAATGTTTACACCAAATACCGTGAAAAGATCGGGGAGATCATCTCCGGTGAAGTTTACCAGGTGTGGAAAAAAGAGATCCTGGTGGTCGATGATGAAAACATCGAGCTGATCCTTCCGAAATCGGAACAGATCCCTTCGGATTTCTATCGCAAGGGCGATACGATCAGGGCGGTGGTTTCGAAGGTGGAGATGAAGAACAACAACCCGATCATCATCCTGTCGCGTACATCCGAGGCTTTCCTTGAACGCCTGTTCGAATCGGAGGTTCCCGAAGTGTACGACGGCCTGATCAATATCAAGAAGATTGTCCGCGTGCCGGGCGAACGTGCCAAAATCGCCGTTGAATCCTACGACGACCGCATCGACCCTGTAGGGGCGTGTGTCGGGATGAAGGGCAGCCGTATCCACGGGATCGTCCGTGAATTGAAAAATGAAAACATCGATGTCATAAACTATACCACCAACCCCTCCCTTTTTATCCAGCGTGCGCTGAGCCCCGCAAAGGTCTCCTCCATCGTGATCATCGAGGAGGAGAAGCGGGCGGATGTCTATATGAAACCCGACCAGGTTTCGCTGGCCATCGGCAAAGGAGGCTTTAATATCAAACTGGCGGGGAAACTTACCGGTTACGAGATCGACGTTTACCGCGATACTGACGTGGATAACGAAGATGTCGACATCCAGGAATTCTCCGATGAAATCGATCAGTGGATCATAGATGAATTGAAATCAATAGGTTGCGATACTGCAAAAAGTGTGCTGGATTTGGATGTTCTTGAGTTGGTGAAGCGGA
>SESB01000018.1_pt1 | contig 107112 bp, 79 predicted proteins | sample 3171441 | NCBI WGS metagenome assembly SESB01 (sample SAMN06051867, study PRJNA518727) | freshwater metagenome | biome: subpolar coniferous forest; feature: holomictic lake; material: water; isolation source: holomictic Lake 227, 6 m depth | place: Canada: near Kenora, Ontario | collected...
CATCCTCCACCCTGACAATTCCAGCGACCAATGTACTGAACCTCTCGCCGACCTGCCAGGCAACCATACCGGGAACCCTCAACAATGTTGCAGGTACTGCAGGTTTGGTGGTAAGTTCCGATGCAACAGGCACCGGTTCACTGATACTCAACACCGCCGGCGTTGCAGGCACCGTACAACGCTTTATCTCGCACTGGACCGACGACAACCACGGCTGGCACCTGCTCTCTTCACCGGTGTCGGGACAGGCCGTACAGCCCGAATTCGTACCTTCGACTCCCGACAATACCCAGGATTTCTACGCATGGGACGAAGTCAATGGCTGGTGGTTTAACTCCAAAGACCCCTCCATGCAATGGGTATCGGGTTTCGATGCCAGCTTTGCAGCCGGGAAGGGATACCTGGTCGCATATAAGACGGACATGACGAAAAATTTCACGGGAACAGCCCTGAATGTATCGAATGTTCCCAAAAGCGGGCTTACCTATACCAACCCGGGCAATTATTCCGGTACCAGTATCGATCCGGGCTGGAACCTGCTTGGCAACCCCTTCTCCAGCGCCATTACCTGGAATACTGCCGGCTGGGGCCTTACAAATCTTGCTACCACAGCCAAGGTATGGAATGAATCAAACGCCAGTTATGCCGATCTCGATGTTGCCGGGATGATCATCCCCCCACACCAGGGATTTATGGTCCAGGTTCTCGATGCTTCGGGAGGGTCGCTTACCATTCCCGCTGCCGCGCGTGTGCATAGTTCACAAAGCTGGTACAAATCTTCCGACCTTCCCCTGATCAGGCTTATGGCGCATAATATCAGCGCGCAAACGGCACAGGAGAGTACGGTTATTTTCGACAGCCAGGCAAAGCCCGGATTCGACCCGTCCGCTGATTCACGTTTCTTCCCGGGGTATGCCCCCCTGTTTTATTCGGTTGAGGGAACTGAAAAACTTTCCACCAACGTATTGCCCGGTATCGATGCGCAGGCGGTGATCCCGTTCAGCTTCGTAAAAACCGCCGGTACCGCCTATTCGATTGAAGCCGTGAAAATTGAAAATATCCCTTCAACGGTTTATCTTACCGACCTTAAACTGGATAAGACCCAGAACCTGAACGAGAATCCCCTCTATACCTTCACCTCCGGCGCCGGCGACAATCCCGCCCGTTTCGTGCTGACCTTCAGCCAGACCGGGATCGGTGAAAAGACGGCGGGAGGCAGGGAGATCTACACTTACGGAAACAACCTGTATGTAGCAAACCCGGGCAATTCACGCATCGAAGTATTCAACCTTACCGGTCAGTTATTGCTGAACGAACAGGTCAACTGCACCGGATTGTATAAAACCAGCCTGAGTTTGCCGACCGGCTATTACATGGTCAGGCTTACCAGCGCAACCGGGGTGTTGATTACAAAGGTGTTTATCCAGTCATAAATGATAAAAAAAGATCTATATATGCAACCATTAAGGAAAATACTGCTGACGCTGACCTTTCTTCTGACCGGTCTGTTCATGTTCAATGCCCTTGCCGACGAACCGCTGGATGCTCCTCCTCCCCCTCCGGGCGGAGGACATGGCGGGGGTGGCAATACCCAGGGTGCGCCCATTGACGGGGGACTAAGCATTCTTTTGGTGCTGGGGGTTGGGTACGGCTCTTCCAAACTGGTGAAAAAACGCAGGGAGGAAAATGAAGAAGAGAAGGGTGGAATCACTGGATAGGGACCGGGCCCCGATCCCTATTTCAGATCCATGATTTTCTTCAGCAGCGCGAATAAATGCTGGGCATTTTCGTTGATATACTCGGTATAGCGTTGTAATTCAGGGTTGTCTCTTGTTTCCTGTTTCAGCATGGCGGCGATCCCCATGATTCCCAGCATGGGTTCCCGGATCTGGTTGCTGACATTGTCGAGTAACGTATTCTTTAACCTGACCGCCTCCTCGGCCTGGTCTTTTGCGAGCTGCAATTCACGCGTACGTTCCGTGATCTTTTCCTCGAGTTCTTCCTGGTGGCTGAGTAATTTATTTTCGAGGCTTTTCTGATAGACCGCCAACCGGATACTCACCAGCGCCTGCTGAATATCAAAGGGTTTGATCATGAACGCATGCGGCTTCGATTTGAAAGCCTCTTCAAATACCTCCAGCTGGCTCATCCCGGTGAGAAATACAAGGGGAAAGTTGTATTTTCCGGTGATGATCTGGCCCGCTTCGATACCTGTCATTTTCCCGGCAAGGCTGATATCCATCAGGACAAGGTCGGGAAACAGGGTTGTTTGTTCGAGTTCTGCAAGGTATTCCAGGCCCTCTTCCGCTTTCCGGAAAATAGCGATTATCTCAAAGTTGAATTGCTGCAATTGGCGCTTCAGATCATTGGCTAACAGTGATTCATCTTCAAATATGAGAATTTTTACAGGGGGCATTTTACAGTATATTACGACAAATATACGACATTTGACGTAAAAACAACCTATCAGGAGGAAAATAAATTTTATGCCTGGTTCCGGCCGACCGGCAGGAATCACCGGGAAAAGCTGTTCCTTATTTCCTGTAATTGGCTGGTGGTAAGGCCTTCGGGCTCCATACCCGCGGATTTGCAAAGCAGGTAAATTTTTGCCGCTTTTGCCAAAATATCAAGAATGTCAAAAGCTTCCGGCAGGGATTTTCCGACAGCCAAACACCCGTGTTTTTCCCACATTACCGCCTGGTGGCGATCCAGACTCCTGGTAGTCAGCCCTGCAAGATGATCGGTTCCTGCAAGGGTATAGGGCACAAACCCGAGACCATCCGGAATGAACAGCAGGGTTTCGGGATGCATCCCCCAGAGCAGGGCATTCAGCGCCTCTTCCGATTTAAACGGGCTAAGATGTGTGAGTGCGATCAGTTCGGTGACATGGGCATGCAATACAACCCTGTCGGGCGATTTTTTCTGAATCAATTGGTGATGAACCATCAGGTGTGTGACCAGCTCGGAGGTCGGTTTCAGGAAATCACCTTCCGGCTGACCTTCCAGGATATGATAGGCGGAACCGGAATCGCTGATATAGACGAAACAAACATTACCGGCGGGGGAAACGGCCATTTCCCGCATACGGGTTCCCGTCCCGCTCACCAAAAACAGGGTACGCGCCAGGGCGGGATACTCCCGGGCGAGGGGATAAAAGGGAGAGGATGAAAATCGGTCCAGCTCCCTGTCCTGGAAAAACCCGGTGACATTAACCGAAAAATTGCCGGCATTCCTTTCGGCCCAGCCCCGCTCCCACAGGTACTGTGCGACCTCAGCAACCTGGTGCAACAGAATTTTAATCTCCTTTTTCTGAAACAGGTCGCCGGTAAAATTCAGCAGGTGTTCCATCCTTCCGGTCATGTTCGTTTGCTTTTGAAGAATTGTTTCAGCAGGTCGCTGCATTCTGCCGCCAGGATGCCAGAGGCAACCTCTGTTTTGGGATGAAGCAATGAAGATCCTGAAAGAAGATAACCCCGTTTTTCATCAGCAGCGCCAAAGATGATCCCTCCCAGCTGGGTCCAGAAAGCGGCTCCGGCGCACATGACACAGGGTTCGAGGGTCACAAACAGGGTGCACTCATCGAGGTATTTACCGCCAAGATATCCTGCTGCAGCCGTAAATGCCTGCATTTCGGCATGGGCGGTGGCATCGTTCAGCGTTTCGGCAAGGTTGTGCGCCCTTGCAATAATGGTGCGGTTGCACACCACCACCGCCCCAACCGGCACCTCGTCCTTGTCAAAGGCCTTCTGAGCCTCCTTCAGGGCTTCGTTCATGTAATATTCAGGAGAAAAGATGGGGTATGATTTCATTAGGGATGAACAATTATTTTTTCCGAAATCACTGTCCTGTTACCGTTTTTAAGGGTAACCAGGTATGTCCCCGCAGGTTGGTTTTCCAGGTTGATCAGTTTGCTGAAATTTCCTGCCGGGGAAATGGCCGATTCCTGCAACACCACTTTCCCGCTCACGCTGACAACGGTAAGATCGGTCATGCCCGCTTTGTCAAGCATCACCGACAGGCGGACCCGGCCGCTGGTAGGGTTGGGATACAACGCGGGGGCAACGGCCTGTTTTTCGTGAACGCCATCCGTGACATCCCAGGTCATGGTAAAGAGTCCGCGCCCGTGGGTGGCGGCAATCACCGTATTGTCAGCCTTGCGGATCTGCAGCATATCCACCCGCACATTGGCCATGCCGGTATTGACGGGGAACCAAACTACCGGGGTATGGTTGAGATTAACGCATTCCCAGACGCCCGTTTCGGTAGCCAGCAAGGCCTGCCGGGTATTCGACGGGTGGTACAGGGCCCAGCGGATGGGCATGTCGGGCAGGTTTCCTTCGATATTGGTCCAGGAGGTCCCCCCGTTGTAAGTTTGCCATACCGAGGCAACGCCATAGTTTGAGAAGGTCACCATCAGGGTATCCTCCGATTTGCCGATGGCAACGGATGAGATGCTGGAGGCGGGAAAGGAGGTGCTGCCGATATCGGTGGCCAGCGGGGTGTTGCTTTGAGCCTCGGTGACCCTGAATAACCGGCCCGATTCGGATCCGACAAACAGGGTTGACTTTCCCGCAGGGGAATAGGGAGAATACTTCAGCGCGGTGAAAAAGACCGTGCTCCCGGTATTCAGCGGGAGGAAATGACCCGAGATATTACTGGTAAGGTTGTCGAAACGTACGATTTTATCGGCATAGGTCCCTATATAATCCACCGCGTTTGAAAAGAGGTGTTTCCCGTTGTAATCAAAGTCGGAGGGGCTTACAAAGGTGCCGCATGACCAGTTTCCGGTGACATTCACCACATTGCCATACTGAAAGATATAGTAGTTGTTGTAATAGTAGGAGGTCATCGAAAGGTTCGGGTTGGTTTCATCATAAAAGCAGCAGGCTCCGTCGCCACCGCTCACCATATCGTTGATGGAGAGCGGTGTCCCGGTATAATAGAGCGAGCCGTTGTCCTGAAGTCCGCCGTAAAACTGCTGCGTCCCGGCAGCGGGATGGATGGCGCAGGTATAAAACTGGAGCGTGGAATAGCTCTTGTTGTGTTGTTCAAAGTCGGGGCTCAGGATAGAACCGTTTGCAGTATAAAATATCCCGCCGTCGCATCCGAAAACCATTTCATCGGAGGATCCCGGTTTATAAACGATAATATGCTGATCGGCATGGATATACATCGGTCCGCCACCCGAATACATCAGCGACCAGTCGCTCACGCGGGTCCAGGAATTTCCCCCGTCGACGGAATGGTGAAGATCGAGTCCGCCGATATAAAGATGGTCGGCATTGTTCGGATCAACGGCAATATCGAGCGCATGCCAGGCAATGGTGGCAAAGCTGGTTCCCGATGTGAGGTCGGTGGGCACTGCCTTGGTAACCCAGGTCACCCCCTTGTCGGCCGATCGCAGCACATAATCGCAGTAGAAATAGTTGAACCCGTTGGCTGAATTGACAAAACCGTCGGCGATCAGGGCATAGACGATATTGGGATCGGAGGGGGCCGCCGCGAGCACCACGCGGCCGGGGATGTTGTTGGTGGTGCTGCTGATAATGGCGGCCTGGTACTGAGTATTCACGGTCCATGTGGTGCCGTTCGTGGAATAAAGCAGGACTGCCGCTCCTTCGCCGTTGAGATTGGGCCTGGTTCCGACATAAAGCCTGTTATCGGCCCCCAGGGCGATATCCGAAACGCAATAGGGTGCCGTAGAACCCGGGATAAGAGGCAAAACCTGCTGCCAGGTAACCCCGTTGTCGGCCGACCGGAAAAGCCCGTCGGAGGGAAGACTCTGGTGTTGCACACCCTTATACAGTCCTGAAGCAACCCCTGCGTAAATGACACTGACACCGCTTTCAATCCGGATGACGATCTTGGTCACATAGGCAAACTGCTCGGTTCCCGTGATAAATCCCCAGGTTTGTCCGCCATCGGTACTGCGCATGATGCCGGTCCCAAGGCCTGAACTCTCCCGGTAAGTCTGCATGGCCGTTTCTGCTTCGCCGGTTCCGATGTAGAAGGTCTGCGGATGTGCCGGGTCATAGGCCAGGCAACGGATCGCCAGGTTGCTCCAGAAATCCCCCACCGGGATCCACGGGCTGGTGGCGCTGGTGATGTTGTTGTTGTACCATAAGCCGCCGGTCACCCCGCCAGCCCATACTTTCTTGTGGGTCGCATCATTGGGATCGTACATGATGGCACGCGTGCGTCCGCCCATATCGGAGGGATAACCCTGCCACTGGATCGAGCTGCCTTGTTTCAGGCTTGCCATGTTCCGCGTTTGTATCATCGCGGGAATCAGCCGTTCGCGGGGTACCGTGCCGGTTGCCGGATCGAGAGTCATCAGAAAATCATGATAGGCGGCGATGCCGGGCTCATCGGCAGCGCCCTCCTCCTTTTCTCCCCTGGATTCCTGGGGAGCCTTTTTGTTCAGCGACGACAGGAAAGCTTCATATTTTTTTCGTTTATCGTTACCGGCCTTCCCGGAGCGGGTATTATAAAGAAAGCCTGTCCCTGTCAGCAGCAGGACAATAAGCAGCGGGATGATGACCCGTGAACGCGAATTCCGTGAAAAGTTTTTCATTTGTCGGTATTTTTTCCTGGTTTCCTGTAAAAATAATTTATCGCTGCCCGTAGTATCCATGCAGCCGACCGGTTAACCAACCGGGTACATAGCCACGCGCAACTTGGCAGAACCACAAAGTTACTATTTTTCGATGTTCATACCGGGATGGGAAAGGATATCTTTTTGAGGCGTTTGATCCTCCCTTTAGGCGAGATCCTGAGGCGGTTGGAGCCTGCTGTCGGGAATGGAATCTATCAGGTCGGTCAGCTCGTAGGCATCACGCAGGTGATAGGTTCCGATGCGCGTGCGGCAAAGCGCTGTAAGATGCGCCCCGCAACCCAGCAGCAGCCCGAAATCGCGCGCCAGCGAACGGATGTAGGTCCCCTTGCTGCAAACCACGCGGAAGTCAACATCGGGCATGGCGATGCGGGTGATCTCGAAGGCGGAGATCGTCACTTCACGTGACTTTATCTCCACGTTCACCTCTTTCCTGGCCGATTCATAGGCCCGCTTTCCATCGACCTTGATGGCCGAAAACTGGGGTGGTACCTGTTCGAAGGCGCCTGTAAAATGAACTGCCGCATTGCGGATGGCATCCTCCCAATCCAACGGGTCGCCTGACCCTGCAGGTGATATAAGCGGAAACGTTTGGTCGATGGCGGTCTCAAGGTCAAAGGAGGGGGTGGTGGCGCCCAGCCTGAAGGTCCCTGTGTACTCCTTTTCCAGGCCCTGGAATTCATCGATACGCCGGGTGAATTTGCCGGTGCACAGGATCAGCAACCCGGTGGCCAGGGGATCAAGGGTGCCGGCATGACCGATCTTGATCTTGCGGATACCGGTAAGTTTCCGGATGGAGATCCTTAGCTTGCCGACCACATCGAAGGAGGTCCAGGAATAGGGTTTGTTTACCAGCAGGACTTCGCCCTGCTCAAACTGGAAGGGCATCACTGAATGGATAAACTATGTCCGGTCAGCAGGAAAACGATCAGGAAAAGTCCGACAACAATCCGGTAATAACCAAAAGCAACGAAACCATGTTTCGTAAGGAAGGTGATAAATGCCTTGATGGCGACGATCGCCACGAGGAAGCCAACCAGGTTGCCCAGGGCCAGCAGCTGGATATGTTGGGCGGTAAGCACTTCGGGGGCCTCTCTCCAGGTATCCCAGAGACTTTTGGCAAAGGCGCCTGCAAGGGTCGGCACCGCCAGGAAAAATGAAAATTCGGCGGCTGCCCTGCGCGTGAGTTTTTGCTGCATCCCGCCGATGATCGTGGCGGCACTGCGGCTAAAGCCGGGGAAGACGATCGAAAGCAGCTGGAAAATACCGATCCATAAAGCATTTTTGTTGGTAATCTCAGCTTCCTTGTCGATAACAGGTTTATTAAACCATTTATCAACAAACAGCAGCAAAAAACCGCCGAGGAACATCACAACTGCAATAAAAAGGGGCGTTTCAAGAACCTTGTCGATATGTTTTTTCAGTAAAAGCCCTACAAAAGCGGCGGGCAGAAAGGCGATGAAGAGTTTCAGGTAGAAACTCATCTTCTTGAAATCGATAAACTTACGCCAATACAGGATGAGCACCGAGATGATGGTGCCGAACTGGATATTCTCAATGAAGAGCTTGGTAAAATCGCTTTTTTCTATGCCCAGGATGGCGGATGCCAGCGCCATATGGCCGGTAGAAGAGATCGGCAGGAATTCTGTGATTCCCTCGACGATCGCCAGGATGATTGCCTGAATCGCGTTCATTAATCCTTCGGCTTTTTCATAATGGCAAAGACCTCGATCACATAACCGGCAAGGATGAGGATCGGCGCCAGGGTGATCCGGCGGAAGTCAAAAATCTCGGGGTTGAACTTATTGGGATCGGTGGAGCCTCCGCCCACCATCAGCAGAAACCCGACGGCGATGAACGCAAGACCGATCAGCATCAGCCTGTAATTCTCCTTGCCAAAGGCAAATTCGCCTACATTACTGGTTTTTACCGGTTGTTCCTCGCTCTTTCCGGGTTTGGAAACGGTGGCCTGCGGTCTGGCAGGTGGCTGTTTTTTACTCTTGTCCATGATTCAAAGGGAATTGAATGGCAAAATTACAGAAAATTTAAGAATATCAAGTATATAATAAATCGGTCCGGATACGCAGGTATTTCCTTACGGCAAACCACGTTGATATCCAGGAGATGAAGGCCCCCAGCAAAAACAGGAACAGCACCAGGGCAGCCAGCATCAAGGGATCCTGCAGCTCGAGGAGTTCGGGAAGCTGTTCCAGGGCTGCATACACCAGCAGCATCAGCATGAGCAGGGCGAATATGGCGCTTATAAAACCATGCAGAATGCTGCGCACCAGCAGGGGCCTGCGGATAAACCCTTCGGTGGCGCCCACCAGCTGCATGCTGCGGATGATAAACCTTTTGGAATATACCGCAAGCCGGATGGTATTGTTGATCAGCACGATGGCGATGAAAAGCAAGATCGAACTGAACCCCAGCAATACCAGGCCGATCTTCTCAAGGTTGCTGTTGATGGCATCCACCAGCGACTTCTGGTAAAACACCTCCTTGACCTCCGGGTAGGCCAGCAGCCGCTTTTCGATGCGGACAAGGCTGTCGCCATTGGCATAGGGCGCCTTGATCCTCAGGTCGATACTTGGCAGCAGGGGGTTATAGCCAAGGAAGCCCACAAAATCTTCGCCCAGCTCCGCTTTCAGTTTTTCGGCCGCACGCTCCCGGGGAATGTACTCGCTCGATTTCACGTAATATTTCCCGTCGAGGCTCTTTTTCAGCTGGAGGATGCCCGTTTCCCTGACTCCCTCGCGGATCATGATGGAAAAACCGATATTTTCCTTCACATAATCGGAAAGCGTCCGGGCATGGAGCATGATAAGGCCGAACAGCCCCATCAGGAACAACACAAGGGTTATGCTGATGTTGGTGGTGAATTGCGACGTTGCTATCCTGCGCTGGTAATGGGGTTCTTCCTGTTGAATCATAGGTTTTAAAATGCGTGCTAAAATTACGCAAATTTTCCTATTTCTTCCCCTTTTCCGCCCTGATGATCTCTTTTTGTGCCTTTGAATTAAACCCCATGGTCGATTTCAGCCCGCTTAAAACACTCTTCCATAAAAAATTGAAGATGCTCGACTGCTTATTCCTGCGAAAGTGGATGATCCCTGTCTTCATCTTTCCCGATTTTGACGGATTGTTGTTGCTGATCACCAGGTCGTTGGCCGCCCAGTTGACAACCCCCGTCTTTATTTTGCTGAACCAGCTCTGCTTCCTGTCAACAACGCAGATCGAAAGATCCTGATAATAAAAGCCCAGTTTACCCTGTGCCAGGTCGTCATTGGCAAAAACCTGCGAAACATCCAGCCTGTTGAGCTGGCCGCTCACCACCTTTGCCGGCATCAGGTTCGACAGCATCGGGTTGATTTCAGCCAGTGCCATCGGGCCGATCCGGGCGGAAAAGGTGAAGGAGTTCCGCGGATCCGCCAGGTTAAAACGGAAGGTTGCGTCCACCTTCCCTTTGCCCATAAGCAGGGCTGATGCCTTTAATTCTGAAACCAGTCCGGGCTTCAGCAAAATGGTGTCGTTGGTCAAACCTGTGAAGGTGGCGCCAATTCCGCTGAAAAACAACGTACCGGGCTCATCACCTACCTGTTCCTGGTAGGTGGCCAGGCCGTTTTTCACCAGGATGGTGTCGATCCGGATGGAGGTTTTTAGTTTTCGCAAGCTCTCCTGGGGCATGGGCGGCCGGAACCCGCGACGGTCGGGAACACGGTTGTCGCGGTAATCCTGTAAAACCAGGCTGTCGGCCTCAAGCAGGCCGGCCTCCAGCCTGCCTGTTGCCAGGAGTTCGCGCAGGTTGATCCGGGCCAGGTGAAGCCTGCTGATGCGAACATCCATCCTGTCGGCCTGGTACCCCACCTTCCGCGAATAGCTGAATTTGTCGTAAAGAGGCTCCAGGTGAAATTCCTTCAGGTAAACCTCCCCTGATCCGGTGGAAAGACCCGCTTCCCCAAAGGAGATCTTGTTCAGTCCATCTTTCAGGGGCATGCCGTACGCTCCAAGCTTTATGCTGATATCGGCGGCGTTAAAGAGCCTGTGAGTCCCCCGGTGAACGCTGTCAACCAGGATCTCTTTGATAACGATGTTGCAGAGCGGGAAAAAATTCCGGGTGACGGAATCCCGGGTGCAATCGACAAATTCAAGTTTTGCCCCTTCCACCAGCAACTCATTTACCGCAATTGCCGACAACCCTTTGGGCAGCGGGAGGCTCATCATCCTCTCTTTTTTTACCGCGTTTTCAGCATTGACCGGTATCTTCATCCTGAAAACAGTTACGGCCGGCCCTGTGAAACGAATCAGGCGTATGTCGATTTTCCGTTCCCTGATGGCCTTCATGACCTGGAACCCCGTGACCTGGAACCGGTTGATGGTCACCCTGACCAGCAGTGGCGACAGGGTATCGGCATTTTGCCGCGAACGGTACAGGGCGGTGTCGGGCTGCAGGGAAAACCTGTCGACCGTCAGGTTGCCGCCGAGTACATTCAGGGTGAGGTTCCCGATTTCAGCCCTGTAAAGCCCCTTGCTTTCGCGAGCGACCGTTTCGATGAGCAGGGTCCGGAGGATCTTCGCATAATAGAGGTAGCCGACGGCAAAAAGCAGCCCGGCTGCCACGACCACAAGGGCCAGGAGCCAGAGGAGTATCTTACGGATGGGATGACGTTTCATGGCAGAGGGGTTAAGCGACCGTGGTATCACCTGGTGTTAATACGATGCGACGAAGGTAACAAAACCCCATCATTCTGCCAATCCGGGGCCACATTTTTGCTATTCGATTGAATTGCCTAATTTTGCACAAGAAAGCAAAGAAAAATAAGGCCGGCATCGCGGTGACATTGCATGAATGCCCATTAATCCCACTAACCTTCACATACCAATGGATTACAACTTCCCGGAAATCGAAAAAAAATGGCAAAAGTACTGGGTGGATCACAAGACCTTTAAAACGGAAACAGATCCCTCCCGGCCAAAATATTATGTGCTCGATATGTTTCCCTATCCATCCGGGGCGGGACTGCACGTGGGGCATCCGCTTGGATACATTGCCTCCGACATCTATTCCCGGTATAAAAGGCTGAAGGGATTCAACGTACTGCACCCGATGGGCTATGATGCCTACGGACTGCCTGCCGAGCAATATGCGATCCAGACCGGGACCCACCCGGCCGTCACCACCGAAAAAAACGTGGCCCGGTACCGCGAGCAACTGGACAAGATAGGATTTTGTTATGACTGGGACCGCGAGGTAAAAACATGCGATCCCGACTATTACAAGTGGACCCAATGGATGTTCATCCGGCTTTTTCATCACTGGTATAACAATAAAACCCAAAAGGCCGAACCCGTTGAAGGGCTGGTAACTGTTTTTGAATCGGAGGGCAATGGCGCTGTGGATGCATCGATGACGCAGAACTGGTTTAAGGAGGTGGTGAAAAAAGATCCCTCCTTCGGCGAAAAATGGGATGGCCGCTTCACGGCCTCTCAATGGCATGCATTCACGGAAAAGCAGCAGCAGGATATCCTGATGAATTACCGGATCGCCTACCTCTCGGACGCCGTGGTCAACTGGTGCCCCGAACTGGGAACCGTGCTGGCCAACGACGAGATTGCCAATGGTTTTTCGGTGCGCGGCGGTCACCCGGTCGAACGCAAACTGATGCGCCAGTGGTTCCTGCGGATCACCGCCTACGCGCAGCGACTGCTCGACGGGCTGGAGATGGTCGATTTCTCGGATTCCCTCAAGGAGATGCAGCGCAACTGGATCGGCCGGTCGCAGGGCGCCGCGATCGATTTCCCCATCCAGGGTTCAAACCAGGTCTTGAGCATCTTTACCACCCGTCCCGACACTATTTTCGGATCAACTTTTATGGTGCTGGCCCCCGAACATGAGCTGGTGGCCACCCTTACCACCCCCGACCGCGCGGAGGCTGTTGCACAATACCTGCTGGCGACCAAAAACCGCTCGGAACGCGAACGGATGGCCGAGGTGAAAAAGGTTACCGGGGAATTTACAGGGGCTTACTGCCTCAACCCCTTCGATGGCAGGCCCATTCCCATCTGGGTGGCCGATTACGTGCTGGCAGGGTACGGAACAGGCGCCATCATGGCCGTGCCGGCGCACGACAGCCGCGATTATGACTTTGCAAAACATTTCGGACTTCCCATCGTGGAGGTGGTTTCGGGTGGCGACATTTCCGAAACCTCCTATGATGCCAAGGACGGGACGCTCATCAACTCCGGTTTTATCAACGGGATGCAGGTAAAAGAGGCTATCCGCGCCGTTATTGACAGGGTAAACGAAATGGGCATCGGAAAGGGAACTGTCAACTTCCGCCTGCGCGACGCCATTTTCAGCCGGCAACGTTACTGGGGCGAACCCTTCCCCGTATATTTCAAGGATGGCATCGCCCATACCTTTGACGACAGCGAACTGCCGGTCAGGCTGCCCGATGTCGACGCCTACCTGCCCACCGATACCGGTGAACCTCCCCTGGCGCGCGCCAAAAACTGGACCACCCGGGAGGGCTACCCGATCGAAACCAATACCATGCCCGGCTTTGCCGGTTCCAGCGGCTATTACCTTCGCTACATGGACCCGCGCAACGACAAGGAGTATTTCTCAAAAGAGGCGGTGACCTACTGGCAGGATGTGGATCTGTATGTGGGCGGCGATGAACATGCCACCGGCCATCTTATCTATTCGAGGTTCTGGAACAAGTTCCTCTTCGACCTCGGCATGTCGGTGAAGGAAGAACCCTATAAAAGACTTATCAACCAGGGAAAAATCCAGGGCCGGTCAAGCCTGGCATACAGGATCAAGGGAACCAACACGTTTGTTTCGTTCGGACTCAGGGATCGGTACGATACCGCCGAGATGCATGTGGATGTGAACATGGTCGAAAACGACATTCTCGATACCGAAGCGTTCCGCTTGTGGCGGCCCGACCTGGCTGCTTCGGAGTTTATCCTCGAGGATGGCAGATACCACTGCGGTTATGCCGTGGAAAAGATGTCAAAATCGCTGTACAACGTGGTCAACCCCGATTACCTCATCAGCAAGTATGGCGCCGATACCTTCCGGCTGTACGAGATGTTCCTGGGGCCGCTGGAACAGTCGAAACCCTGGGATACCAACGGCATCGAAGGGGTCTTCCGGTTTATCAGGAAATTCTGGCGGCTCTGCCATGACGACCAGAATAATTTCCATGTAACGGATGAAGCGCCCTCGGCAGCCGAATTGCGGGTACTGCATAAAACCATAAAAAAGGTCCAGGAGGATATCGAGCGGCTGGCCTTCAACACCGCCGTGAGTACCTTCATGATCTGCGTGAACGAGCTGACCGAACTGAAATGCAACAAACGCGCAATTCTAAGCGATCTCGTCGTGCTGATGGCCTCCTATGCTCCCCATATTACCGAAGAGCTATGGAGCCTGCTGGGCAATGAGGGAAGTGTCTCCGCAGCAACCTTCCCGCTGTTCAAACCTGAATTCCTGGTGGAAAATACTTTTGAGTATCCCGTGTCGTTTAATGGTAAGACAAGGTTCAAACTGGAGTTGCCGGTTAACCTTACCATTCCCGAGATCGAGAAGGCGGCGCTTGAGTCCAAAGAATCAGAAAAATGGTTACAGGGAAATCCACCGAAAAAGGTGATCATCGTACCGAAAAAAATCATCAATATCGTATTGCAGTAATGAGACGGATCGCGGGATTTATTGTTTTATTGCTCCTCATTCTTTGCCCGGCGCTCACCGGTTTTTCCCAGTCCTTCAAGGCTGTGAAAAATGTGGCGTTTGCCAGGGGCGAAAAGCTGAAGTTCCGCGCCTATTACGACTCCTATGTAACCGGGCCGGTAACGGCCGGGATCGCCACCCTGGAGGTGGATGCGGCTGCAAAACAGGTTGACGGCCGCACGGTGTACCATATCGTCGGTGAAGGTCATTCAAAAGGGGCGTTCAACTGGTTTTACAAGGTGGCCGACCGGTTTGAGTCCTTTATCGACGAGGAATACCTGATCTCCTGGTCGTTCCTGCGGCGCACCCACGAGGGAAACTATAAATACAGCGACGATATTAAGTTCAACCAGTACTCGGGGTCGGCGCTCAGCACGCGGGCAAACAAAAAGGTACCTCCCGGCACCCAGGATATCCTCTCCGCCTTTTTCTACGCCAGAACCATCGACATGTCGAACGTAACCCCCGGCCAGAACATCCCCATCAACTTCTATCTCGACGACTCCCTTTACGTTTCCCAAATCCAGTTTGCCGGAAAAGAGGTGGTGATTACCGACCTGGGAACTTTCCGCTGCCTCCGGTTCAAACCGATGGTGGCCACGGGCAAGGTGTTCAGCCAGCCCTATCCGATGGATGTGTGGATTACCGACGACAACAACCACCTGCCCATCCTTGCCCGGTCGGAGGTGATCGTCGGCTCGGTCAAACTGGAACTGATGGAATTTTCAGGACTTGCCGGCCCCCTGACCTCACAGGTGAACAGGAAGAAATAAAACCTATCATGATGAAAACAAAGATCCTCCAAATACTGGTTCTGTCGATGGTTTTCCTGGCAGTTTCATACAACCTCCATGCGCAGCCAGCCGGCAGCAGGCTCCGGCAGAAAACAGGGAAGAGCCAGCTTCACCAGCCATCCGAAAGCGGCGACCCGCGATTCGACCTGGCATGGAAGCAAGCCGACTCGCTGACGAATCTCGGCCAGCCGCAATCGGCCCTGGCGGTCGTCGACAAGATCTTTATCCTGGCGAAAAAGGAAAATAACGTACCCCAGGTGGTCAAAGCTATCCTCTACCAGATCAGGCTCAATTCTGATTTCCAGGAAAATTTCCTGCAAAAATCGATCCTCAGGCTGAAGAAAGAGATATCCCTCTCCTCCGGGACGACCCGGCAGATCCTGCAATCGGTGCTTGCCGAGGTTTACTGGAAATATTACCAGAACAACCAGTTCAGGTTTCGCGACCGCACACCGGTAACCCCTGTTGTTTCCGACAGCATCGCCACCTGGGACCTGGCCACGATCTCCGCGGCCGTTACCCGCAACTACCTGTGGTCGCTGCAACATGCCGACACCCTTCAAAACATCCCGATCGGCCGTTTTGAGGCCATCGTTAACTGCGATCCCGTTGATGACAAAAACCCGGCAGCCCAGGCAGCAGCAGCGGCAAAATTTTATCCGACGCTTTATGATTTCCTGGCCTCGCGGGCCCTTGATTTTTTTACCTCAAACCAGGGGATCCTCCATGCTTCCGGGAAACCGGTCCCGGCCGACAGCCCTGATTTTTATGCTCCTACGGCCGGTTTTACCAGGCTTACGGTGACCATCCCGGGGGATTCCCTGTCGCCGAAAAGCTTCGCCCTGCGCCTTTTCCGCGACCTGGCCCTTTTCCACGCCCCCGACAAGGATCCCCGCGCCCTGATCGAGACCGAACTGAAGCGGCTTGCCTATGTTCACGGCGCCTCCGCCCTGCCCGGCAACGACAGCCTTTACGCGGATGCCCTGCGTAAATTTGAGACGCTCCAGGCAGAATCTCCCTGGTCAACCCGCGTATCCTTTGCCCTTGCCTCCTTTTTAAACGAACAGGGCCGGATGTATAACCCGTTTTTTGCCGATCCGCACAAATGGGAGATCCGCTCGGCCCTGGCGGTGTGCGACCAGGCAATCAAACGCTTTCCCGATGCTGCCGGATCAAAGGATTGCAAGATCCTGGCACGATCCATCCGCGAGGCTACGCTGGAGATCACCGCCGGGGCAGCGGTTCCCGCTGAGAAACCGGCACTGGCGATGATCCGGTATAAAAATGCAAGCACCCTCTTTTTCAAGCTGGTCAAACCGGAGTCTGAAACCTATTCCGAAAAAAACGGGTCGGCGCAACCCGGGGAGATCTTCAGTTATCTTGTTTCCCTGGATGCCGTAAAATCATGGACGCAGCCTATTCCGTCGGATGGCGACTTACAGGAACACAGCGCCGAGATTACAATCCCGGGCGTTCCCTGCGGTTTTTACGTATTGTTATGCTCCACCTCCGAAAAATTCTCCGGCGACAGCCAGGTCTTTGCCTTTGCGCCCTTCTGGTCGACGCAGATCAGCTATGTGAGCAAGCGCGGCGACGACAGTAGTCTCGGCTATTTACTGCTCGACCGCGAAACCGGCGCGCCGTTGCCGCATGCCAGGACCGAGGTATGGACAAAAAATTGGGATTACGGAACCAGGAAAAACATGGCCATTAAACAAACCGAACTTACCAGCGACGACAACGGTTTTCTGCAACTGCCCCCGGTCGTTGTCAATGGCCCGGGCACCAACATTTTTCTGAAGATCTTTTACAAAGAGGATTTCCTGAGTACCGATAATTTTTACCGCTATCCCGAATACCGGTCGCCCGAGCGGACCAGCCTGCAAACCCTCCTGTTTACCGACCGGGCCATTTACCGGCCCGGTCAGGAGATCTTTTTCAAAGGGATCGTCCTGGAGAAAACCGGCGAAAAAACGGTCATCAAGCCAAAGCAACCGACCATCATGCTTTTCAAAGATGTAAATGGCCAGAAGGTTGCCGAACAACAACTGGTCTCCAATGAATACGGCTCTTTCCACGGATCCTTTACCGCTCCCACGGGGGTGTTGGCCGGGCAGATGACCCTCTCCAACGAATCGGGATCAATTTCCATTTCCGTTGAAGAGTACAAGCGTCCCTCATTTATGGTAAGCTGCGACCCGCTGGAGGGAAACTATACGCTGGATGAGACGGTCAACGTTTCCGGGAGGGCCACAGCCTTTGCCGGCAACGGGGTGGACGGCGCCACGGTTAAATACCGCGTGGTAAGGAATGCCCGGTTCCCGTTTCCCGACTGGGGATGGTACCGGCCCACACCTGTCTCCCTCCCGGCTGAAATAGCCCTCGGGACCACCCGGAGCGATGGGGAAGGAAAATTCAGCTTCAGCTTCACCGCCATGCCCGACCCTGCCGTCGATGTGAAGTCGGCGCCGGTATTCGATTACACCCTTTATGCCGATGTGACCGACCTGAACGGCGAGACGCAGTCGGTGCAGCAGGATGTTTCGGTGGGAACCCAGTCGCTGCTGCTGGAGGTCAACCTCTCCGGAATGGTCAACCTTGCGGCCGACAGCCTGTTGAAGATCACCTCCACCAACCTCAACGGCCGTTCCACACCGGCCAATGTGACCCTCTCCCTGGCAAGGCTTCGCCAGCCCGCGCGCCTGTACCGGCAACGCGAGTGGCCGCGGCCCGACGTGAACCTGCTGACCGCCGACGAGTTTCATGCGCAGTTTCCAAACGATATTTACGGCGATGAGAACAATCCCGAAACCTGGCCAGCGGAAGCTGAAACTTTTGAAAAAACCGTCAACACCGGCCACGATTCCCTGGTAAACCTGGCCAATCCGCAGCCAAACGGTACAGTCGGTTCTGCCCTGCGCCCCGGGAGCTATTTGCTGACGATGAAGGCAACCGACCCCTTTGGCCATGCGGTGGTCAAACGGCATATCTTCACCGCCTTTTCACCTGTCTCAAAAGAGGTGCCGCTCAATGCCATCAACTGGTTTGTACCCCTGAAGACTACGGGCGAACCCGGCGAATCGGCCCGGTTCCTGGTCGGGTCAAGGGAGGAGAACATTTCGATGATGTACGAGATCAGGCACCGCGACACGCTGGTCTCCCGCGAATGGATCAGGGTGAGCAACCGGGCCAGGATCCTGGAAATTCCCATCACGGAGCAGTTTCGAGGCAACTTCTCGGTGAACTTCGTCTTTGTGAAGCATAACAGGGTTTTCCAGAACAGCCAGGTTGTCAGCGTTCCCTATACCAACAAAAAACTCGCTATTGCCTTTGAGACCTTTCGCAGCACGCTCGATCCCGGCGTCGGCGAAACCTGGAAGATCAGGATCACTGGGCCTGGCGGGAAGCCTGCCGACGCTGAATTCATGGCAGGGATGTATGATGCCTCGCTCGACCAGTTCCGTTCAAACCAATGGTTTTTCAATATCTACCAGCGTTATTCCGGTATTTACCCCTGGGACGTGAATCATGCGTTCCGCAAATCGGTCGCCTCGGGGGGCGCCCCGCCTTCGGTGAATGAGGATTATTCAAGTTACCCTGTCATAAAGCTGAACTGGTTTGGCCTCAACTATTTCGGGGGTTCCGGGAATAATGTCATGTACAGCCGGCTTGGGAGCGTGAACAAAATGGTTAGGGGAATAGCCCCTGTGGCACTGGATGGGGATAGGTCTACCATGACGGTTTCCGTCAATGTGATGGAAGGTTCCGAAAACCTGCAGGAGAAAAAGGAGGAGGTCAGGGCCGGCGAACCTGCCGTAAAACCTCAGCCTGTCGCACAACCGCCAGTACAGGTCAGGCGCGATTTCCGTGAAACGGCCTTTTTCTATCCCTCCATCGTTACCGATTCGGCCGGCAGCCTGGTGCTTCAGTTCACCGCCCCCGAATCGCTGACAAAATGGAAGCTGATGGGGCTGGCTCACTCAAAAAACCTGGAATACGGACTTGTTGAAAGGGAGGTTGTCACCCGGAAGGAATTGATGGTATTCCCCAATGCTCCAAGGTTTGTACGCCAGGGAGATACGGTCGTTTTCAACACGAAGATCTCCAACCTTGCCGGTCACGACCTTACCGGCAGGGTCACCCTTTCGCTGAGCGATGCGGTAACCCTCCAACCAATCAGCAACCTGGTCGATACAACGGCTGATCATGCCGGGGGTCATCCGTTTGCCGGGCAAAATGCCGGGTTCACCATGAAGGCAGGTGAAAGCGCCCGGGTCTCCTGGAAACTTATCATCCCCGTCAACGCAACCTTCTCCGTGCTTCAGTACCGCGTGACGGCTGTTGCGGGCAGCTACAGCGACGGCGAAGAAAAGGCCATCCCGGTGCTGACTAACCGGATGCTGGTGACCGAATCGCTTCCGCTGCCGGTGCGCGGCAAGGGGACAACCGGATTTTCGTTCGACAGGTTGCTGAAAAGCTCCTCCGGCCAGGGTATTGAATCGACCCTCAAAAACTACAGGTACACCCTTGAGTTTGCCTCCAACCCTGCCTGGTATGCCATCCAGGCACTCCCCTCGTTCAACGACCGGCAGTTTGACAATGCCGATGCCATTTTCGATGCCTACTGGTCGAACAGCATGGCGGCCTTCATTGCCAACTCAAATCCGAAGATCAGGGCGGTTTTCGAATCGTGGAAAAGCCTCACCCCCGATGCCCTGCAGTCAAACCTGGCCAAAAACCAGCTGCTCAAATCGGCGCTGTTGCAGGAAACCCCCTGGGTGGCCGAGGCTGCCAGTGAAACCGGGCGGAAACAAAAGCTTGGCCTCTATTTCGACCTGAACAACATCCAGGCAAACCTGAAGGAAAACCTGGCAAAACTGCGCAAGCTGCAATCGCCCGACGGCGGCTGGAGCTGGTTCCCGGGCATGCCCGAAAACCGTTACACCACCCAGAATATCCTCACCGGCCTGGGACGGCTTTATCACCTGGGGATCACGCAGATCATGAAAGATGCGGAAACCCGCGATATGGTGACCAAAGCCATTGCCTACCTCGACGGTGAACTGGTGGCGGATTATGAAAACCTGAAAAAATACAACGCCGGCAAGCTTGCCGACCTTCACCCCGGCAGCAGCCAGGTCCAGTATTTATATGCCCGCTCCTATTTCATGACGGGCACCGGGGCCGGTCAGCCGGGGAACGGGCCGGGCATGGGATTCAGTATCCCCGATACCAAACCAGGGTTTAAAGAGGCCTTTGGTTACTACCAGGAGCAGGCTGCAAAATACTGGCTGCAGAACGACCGAAGCCTGCAGGGAATGATCGCCCTGGCCTTGAACCGCCTGGGAAACAGGGAGATCCCGCAGCTGATCCTGAAGTCGCTTTCCGAAAAGGCCCTTCATTCGCCCGAAATGGGGATGTACTGGGCCGCCGACCCGGGCTACTACTGGTACCAGGCGCCTGTCGAAACCCATGCCCTGCTGATGGAGGCATTCGACGAGATCGCCCAAAACCAGCCTGTGGTGGAGGAACTCAAGATGTGGCTGCTGAAACAGAAGCAGACCCGGGACTGGCGTTCGCCGCGTGCGACACTCGAGGCCTGCTACGCGCTGCTGCTGCGCGGCACCGACCTGCTGTCGGACGATCCCGGCGTAAAGATCTCCCTGGGAAAAGAGAAGATCAACTCCGACAAACTCACCGATGTTAAAAAGGAGGCCGGGACGGGCTATTTCCAGACCAGCTGGTCGGGCAGCGAGATCAAACCTGACATGGGGAAGATCTCCGTAACCAAAACCACCCCCGGGGTGGCCTGGGGCGCCGTTTACTGGCAATATTTTGAAAACCTTGATAAGATCACGCCGGCCGCCACGCCGCTGAAGCTGGAAAAGAGGCTGTTCCTCGAACGGATTACCCCCTCCGGGGCTGTTCTTGAACCGGTTACAAACGAAGTGGCACGTGGAACAATCGCGAAAGAGTCCTCCGGAGTCATTAAAACCGGGGATAAACTGGTGGTGAGGATCGTTTTGACGGCCGATCGTGATCTTGAATTTGTTCACATGAAGGACCTGAGGGCCAGTGCATTTGAACCGGTTATCCCGGCTACCGGCTCCGGGAATGGTCTTTCGGGCTATCACTACCAGGATGGACTCGGATATTACCAGAGTACCACCGACCAGGCCACCAACTTCTTTTTCGACTACCTGCCCAAGGGCACCTATGTCTTTGAATATCCCCTCAGGGCCAATGCCGCCGGGGAATACTCAAACGGGATCACCACGGTGCAGTGCCTGTATGCCCCCGAATTTACATCCCATTCAGAAGGAACCAGGGTCACGGTGAAATAGGTGATGTAATGCTTATCCGGCCGCTATTTCCGGATGAATTTTTCCGTAAAGACCCCGTCTTTGCCGGTGAGCCTTAGAAAATAGACCCCGGCGGGAAGGGTACTGACATCCATCACGGTCCTGGGTCCATTGACCTGCTGATGGAGCACCTCCTGCCCTGTTATGCCAAAGATGGCCGCCGATTGGATCGGGTTTGCGCCGGGTTTGGCAGATTCAATGAATATCCGCTCTGTCGCCGGGTTCGGAAAGACCTTAAACAAGCCAATGCTGAAAATATCATTTACCCCGTAGGTGTGTGCCGAATAATAATAGCTTGTTAAAGAGCTGTTTATCCAGTTGCCGGTTCCCGAATCCAGGTATTGATAGGTGGTTGAGACACTCTGGTTGTTTGCATCAAAGGTATAGAGATACTTCGATCCACCCATCAGCATACCCGTATTAAGGTCCCAGTATTTTACGGTCCTGACTGTCGTGTTGCCAGAGTTGTCGTAACTGTATTCGTAAAGTGTATTATTGCTCCAGCTGTTATTAATAAAATCCTGTGTCAGGGTTGACATCAGATGATTATTGGCATCGTACGAATTTACAGTCTGGTTGGTATTCATCCACCCTGTTCCAACCCAGTACTGGTATAACTCATTAATATCATTCCCATGATTATCATATGTATAAACAGTGCGGGATGAGTTTACCCAGCTGCTGTTATTCCATTGCTGCACCAGGGAGGTGCTCAGCAGATTACCTGTATAGTTATTCTGCGTACGGCTGGTCAGGTCCCATGTAACATTGGCGCTGTTCCAGTTGTAAGAAGTTTCCTCCAGCAGGAGGGTGTCATTCTGATAGGTTGAAAGTGCTTTCCCGGAAAGGACCCAGTTGTTTAAGGTGGTATCAAGTGTCTGATATACGCTAACTACCGGCATGTTCTTCGTATTCAGCGTATACTGCATTTTTCTTCCGTACTGTATGGCAAATGTGGAGTAATCCCAATCCAGATAAAATAATTCGGTCAGTCCGCCTGAAGCATTATATTGCCAGTAATAGCCTTTAAACCAGGTATGGTTGAGCGTATTGTAGAAATTCCATGATTCGGAAGTTAACTTGTTGTTTTGATACAGCAACGTATCGTGTTCATACTGGACCCACGCGGAGGTTGGTTTGTCCCAGTTATTATATATCCAATCGGTCATATTATTGTTTCCATCATAAACATTCAGCAGTTCATAGTTATGGATGAATTTCAATAACCCTGTATCCCAGGAATCTCCAAAGGTCCCGGTCAAATTAAGCCGGGAATCATAGGAATAAACTATCCTTGAAGAGGGGGCCGTTCTCCAGTTACTGCTGATCTGATCCCACGGGAAACGGTAGGAAGAATCTCTTTTTTGAACCGATGTCCTTACGGGATCATTGATAGACCTGTGATCCACCTTTACCCCGGAAGATTCCTGCATATGTCTCAGTTTTTCAATTCTTTGCTTACCGGTGTCCTTCCCGGCATTCCGTGGTGAAAAATTATCCTGTGCTTTTATCGCCGTGTGAAAAAGCATAAAAATGATGGCTAAAGATAAGAAACGCTTCATGATGCTGGGGTTTTTGTCTTACAAATATAATTCGAAAATTAATTCACCCTTACTTTTTCATATAATTTTTCTTCCATCCCGGGAATGTATAATTCCTGTTTTCAAATGATACTTTCTTTCTACCTTTGTGCCTCATAAAACTGAAACACAATGCTCCGAACTCATACCTGCGGTGAACTGAACATGGCCCACAGGGGTCTTGACGTAACCCTCTCGGGCTGGATCCAGCGTTCGCGCGACATGGGCGGCCTTACCTTCATCGACCTGCGCGACCGCTACGGCATCACGCAGCTGGTTTTCAACATGGAGGTCAACAGCGCCCTTTGCATGGAGGCCCGCAAGCTTGGCCGCGAATTCGTGGTCTCGGTCACCGGGAAGGTGGCCGAACGCAGCAACAAGAACCTGAAAATGGCCACCGGGGAGGTGGAGATCCTGGCCGACAACATCACGATCCTCAATGTTTCGAAAACGCCTCCCTTCACCATCGAGGACAATACCGACGGCGGCGAGGAGCTGCGGATGAAATACAGGTACCTCGACCTGCGCCGCAATGCCAATAAAAAGAACCTGGAGCTCCGCCACAGGATGGCGATCGAAACCCGCAATTACCTCAGTTCGCTCGATTTCATGGAGATCGAGACCCCCTACCTGATCAAATCAACCCCCGAAGGGGCGCGCGATTTTGTGGTCCCTTCGCGGATGAATCCCGGGCAGTTCTACGCCCTGCCGCAATCACCGCAAACCTTCAAGCAGCTGCTGATGGTGGCCGGCTACGACCGCTATTTCCAGATCGTGCACTGTTTCCGCGACGAAGACCTGCGGGCCGACCGCCAGCCCGAGTTCACCCAGATCGACTGCGAAATGGCTTTCGTCACGCAGGAGGACATCCTGAACACCTTTGAAGGTCTCGCAACGCATCTCTTCAAATCGGTCCTGGCGATGGATATGCCCGCCTTTCCAAGGATGTCGTACAATGACGCGATGAAGTTGTACGGCTCCGACAAGCCCGATATCCGCTTCGGGATGACCTTCACCGGGTTGAATGAACTGGTTAAGGGAAAGAATTTCAAGGTATTCGACGATGCCGAACTGGTGGTGGGCATCAATGCCGCCGGCTGCAGCGAGTATTCGCGCAAGCAGATCGACGAGCTGACCGATTTCGTGAAACGCCCGCAGGTAGGGGCTTCCGGGCTGGTTTATATCCGCTATGGGCTTGACAGGACCATCAAATCCTCTGTCGACAAATTTTATTCCCCCGAAGAGCTGTCGGCCATTGTGGAAAAATTCGGCGCACAGCCCGGCGACCTGATGCTGATCCTGGCAGGGAAAGAGGAGAAGACCCAGACCGCCCTGGGAACCTTAAGACTTGAGATGGGCAAACGGATGAAACTGACCACTCCCGGCGATTTCAAACCCCTGTGGGTGATCGATTTCCCTTTGCTGGAATGGGACGACGAAACCCGGCGCTATTATGCCAAGCATCATCCCTTTACCTCCCCGGTCCCGGGCGACATCCCGCTGCTCGACACCGACCCGGGAGCCGTTCGCGCCAATGCCTACGACCTGGTGATCAACGGTGTGGAAATCGGCGGCGGTTCCATCCGGATCCACAACAAAGACTTGCAGAAGAAGATGTTTACAGTGCTGGGATTTACCGACGAAGATGCAGCCGACCAGTTCGGTTTCCTGATGAACGCCTTCGAATACGGCGCCCCTCCCCACGGCGGGGTGGCCTTCGGATTCGACCGCTGGTGCACCATCTTTGGCGGCGGCGAATCCATCCGCGACTTTATGGCCTTCCCGAAAAACAACTCCGGCCGCGATGTCATGATCGACTCCCCTTCGGCCATAAAACCCGAACAATTGAAAGAATTAACGTTAAAAATAGTTCAGTGATGGATGAGATGATTGAAAAACGTATCCGCGGGCTTTCAAGCATGATTGGCAATACCCCGCTATTAGAGATCAAACTGCTTTACAAGGGCGCCAAAAGGACCATTTTCGCCAAGGCCGAAAACCTCAACATGACCGGCAGCATCAAAGACAGGATGGCATTTCATATCCTGCACCAGGCTTACCTGGCCGGGGTTTTAAAGCCCGGCGGACTGATCATCGAGGCCACCAGCGGCAATACCGGCATCGCCTTTTCGGCCATCGGCAGGGCGCTGGGACACCCCGTGGAGATCTTTATGCCCGACTGGATGAGCCAGGAGCGCATCAACCTGATCAAAAGCCTGGGCGCCAAAATCAACCTGGTCAGTAAAGAGGCAGGCGGGTTCCTGGGCAGTATCGCCCTGGCCGAAGAGCTGGCGGCCAAAACCGAGGGAGCCTTCCTCCCCTCGCAGTTTTCGAATGATCATAACTGTGAAGCCCACTTCCAAAGTACCGGCCCCGAAATTTTCTGGCAGTTGAAATTCAGGAATATCATTCCTGATGCCTTTATCGCCGGTGTCGGAACAGGAGGAACCATTATGGGCGTTGGCGGGTTCCTGAGAGAAAAGATCCCGGCCATCAAACTGCACCCCCTGGAACCCTCGAATTCGCCTACCCTTTCGACCGGGCATAAGGTCGGAAAACACAGGATACAGGGCATTTCCGACGAATTTATCCCCTCCATCCTGAAACTCGGAAAACTGGACGAGATCATCAGCGTCGACGACGGGGATGCCATCATCATGGCGCAGAAACTCTCCACGCAGCTTGGCATCGGCCTTGGCATCTCCTCGGGCGCCAATTTCCTGGGGGCGTTGAAGGTTCAGAGCGAACTTGGGGAAAATGCGGTGGTCGTGACGATTTTCGCCGACGACAATAAAAAATACCTGAGTACCGACCTGCTTAAAGAGGAACCTGTCAAACCCGGATTTTTATCTACCGATGTGGAACTTCTTGATTACCGTGCCATTAAACGGGTATGCCACACCTGTTGCGACCCGGTTTCCTGCATGGAAGAACTGGCAGATCCAAAAATGGCCCTGGAATATCCCCTGCCGGCCTGCGCCAGGAGAAAGCCCCTGTCAGTCAACCCTCTTTTCAAAGGTGGCCCGGTCCTCCTTTGAAAGGTATTTGCACTCAAGCATCGCCTTGTTCAGGTAATTCCGGTATTCCTTCGTGAATTCAGGAGATTTCATCTTCTCGCCATACTTTTTCCTGAATTGCTCCGAAAGGGACATCATCAGGCTGTCAACCCCGTGCTGTTCCTTCTGAATCTTTTGAATAAGCAGGGTATCCGAAGGGTTGGCCGCGTGCAGCTTCTGCATGGTTTCTATGTTGCGGCACATGGCATCTGCGAAAATTCCGGCCTCTTTCTTCAGTTCCGTATTCCCGCCACAGCCGGCCACGAGCGACCCCAGGGCTATCACGGCAACGAACAGGATGATCTTGACTTTCATAGGTTGATTTTTTACAAAAATAGTGGTTTACCGAAATATCTGCGATATTGGTATCATCATTTCTTCAGAGGGTTCGCGCAGTGCATTGATCAGTTTAACGCCGCTGAATCTTTCCAGCTCCTCCGGGGTGATCTCCCCTTCCGTGATCTTCCCTTCCGAAAGCAGCCGCTCCCGGCAGGTTCCCGGCAACAAGGGTGTTGCTGGGGTAATCCACCGAACGCCATCGAAGAGGAGGATATTGGAAAAGGAGGTGTCGGTGAGCAGGCCGTTTTTGACGATGATGATGTCGTCGCAGTTGCCGCGCAGCGACAGCAGGGTTTCCAGCCGGCGGCGGTCGGAAAATTTCAGGTGATAGTCGATGGTGTCGCAGGGCACCAGCTTCAGCGACCGGATGCTCCGTTTTTCGTACCGGCTGAAGGTGATCTCCCTGATTTCACTGTCATACACGATATTACACCGGGCTTCCCCATGCCCGAATTCCGGCGGAACTTTGAAAACTTCCCCGATGTGCAGCATATCCGCGCCAGGCCGGGTTTCCAGCCTCGACCGGTTCATCCGCCGCTCATGCCACCCGGCGTGCTGCGGCACGCCGTCGCAGAAGCGGATCGTTTCAAACAACAGGGACATAGATCTTCTTTATCATTTCACGATATTCGCTTTTTGCATCACTCATGGCCGTAATGCCGCCCCCGCTTTTAAAAACCAGCCCCCCCGCTGTTTGCTCAATAAAACGGATCGAAACCGCTGAGGTCAGCGTGATGCCATCGGAATAACCGAAGATCCCGGTATAAAAACCGCGGGGACAGGACTCAACGGCGCGGATAATTTCCACGGTTCTTTTTTTTGGAGCGCCCGTCACGGAGCCCGCGGGCAGCAGGGAAAACAGGATATCCCCCATGTGATTGCGGTATCCCCGGGGCAGCTGCCCGGCGATCTCCGAACTCATCTGCAGCAGGTCGCCCCGGTTGGTGTGCAACCGCTCGATATAGCGGAACCTGGTTACCGAAACCTGCGTGGAAACCATCGACAGGTCGTTCCGGATCAGGTCGACGATGGTATTGTGTTCAAAAAACTCCTTTTTGTCATCCAGCAACCGTTGCCGGGCACCGGGAAGATCTGCATCGATGGTGCCCTTCATCGGGCAGGAATAGATGCCGGTTCCATCTATCCTGACAAAGGGTTCGGGTGAAAAAACGGCAAAATGGCCGGGAACAAAGAGTTTAAACCGTGCATGACCTGCCCGGTAAAGGGCCTCCAGCGAAAGACCTGTTTCCAGGGGGGTCGCGAAGGTAAGGTTCAGCAGGTAGGTATCCCCTCTTTTAAGGTGATACAGCACCTTTTCAAAAGCCTCGTTATATTTCTCAAACGATACCGGGAAGAGGTCAAACCGGCCGGCGTTTTTTCCTCCTGTTTCACATGGATGGCTCTCAACAGCATACATGATCCCCAGCCGGGCGGCCTCCTGCAGCGTAACGACAAAACCTGTTTCACCATCAAAATCAACAGCAAATAAAAAGGGTTCGCCACACCCTGAAAAATGGTTAATTTTATCGATGATTACGGTTCGTCCGGTGAACATGGATCGTAAGGCTTTATTTTTATTCGTAAAAATTCCAAGGATGGCTCTTCTGCTTCTCGACAACCACGACTCGTTCACCTGGAACCTGGTCGAATTATTGCGCAGAACCGCCAAAGTTAAGGTTAATATCCTCACGCCTGAAGAGGTCGATCCCGCTGACCTTGAGCAGTGGGATAAAATCATCTTTTCGCCGGGGCCGGGTTTGCCAGGCGAGCATCCCATGATGTCGGAAATTCTCAGCACGGCGGAAGAGCTGCTGACCCGGCAGGGAATTTCAATCCCGGTATTCGGGGTCTGCCTGGGGATGCAGGCCATGGCAGTCCATTTTGGCGGTTCCCTCTTCAACCTGCCCTCCGTGGTGCATGGCCAGCCCAGGAAACTGAGGATCCTGCAGCCCCTCCATCCGCTGTTCACGGGCATCCCCGATAATTGTGAAGCCGGCTTATACCATTCCTGGGCCGTTGACCCCGGCACGCTCCCGGGGTGCCTGGAAACGCTCGCAGCCGGCCACGATGGAACCATCATGGCACTTGCCCACAAAACGCTGCCATTCACGGGGGTGCAGTTCCATCCCGAATCGTTCATGACCCCCGCGGGTGAGCGACTGATCCTCAACTGGCTGGGGGTTTCCGCACATTTCGTACCTTTGTAAAAAATAACCTGTTGCAGAAAATTGAAATTACCGCCCCTGTCGGCTCCTGGGAATCGCTGGCAGCCGCCATCCAGGCAGGCGCCGATTCCGTATATTTCGGCGTCGGCATCCTGAACATGCGCGCCCGTTCCTCCATCAACTTCACCCTGCGCGACCTGGTAAAGATCACGCGGATCTGCCGAAAGAACAACATCAACAGCTATCTCACCATGAATACGGTCATATTTGACCAGGAGGTGAAGCTGATGAAGCAGATGGTCGATTCGGCCAAAAAAAACGGGGTCACCGCCCTCATCGTGTCGGATCACGCCGTCATCCAGTATGCACAATCGGTCGGGATGCCGGTGCACATGTCGACCCAGACCAACATCACCAACCTGGAGGCTGTCAGATACTGGTCGAAGGTTGCCGATGTGATGGTGATGGCCCGCGAACTCAGCCTCGAACAGGTTGCCGCCATCACGCGGGGTATTAAACGGCACAAGATCACCGGGCCCTCGGGCAAACCGGTCCGGATCGAGATTTTCGCCCACGGGGCCCTGTGCATGGCCGTTTCGGGAAAATGCTACCTGAGCCTCGATCATTACAATGCCTCGGCAAACAGGGGTTCCTGTTACCAGCTGTGCCGCCGCCCCTACCAGGTAACCGATCCCGATACCGGAATTGAACTGGAGGTTGACAATGAATATATCATGTCGCCCAAAGACCTTTGCACCATCGGGTTCCTCGATCAGATCCTGAAGGCAGGCGTTTCCGTGCTGAAGATCGAAGGCAGGGGCCGCAGTCCCGAATATGTGAAAACCGTGGTTTCCTGTTACCGCGAAGCGGTCGATGCGATCGTTGCCGGGACCTACTCACAAGCACTGGCGGAGCAGTTGACGCACAGGCTGAACACCGTCTATAACCGGGGTTTCTGGGATGGCTATTACCTTGGCCGCAAGCTGGGTGAATGGGCCGGGCAGCATGGCTCTGTCGCTACGGAACACAAGGAATATGTAGGCAAGATCACCAACTATTTCACAAAACTGAAGGTTGCCGAGATCAAGATGGAATCGGGGCACCTAAGCCCCGGCGACAGGGTCTATATCCAGGGGCCAACCACCGGCGTGCTGGAGCTGACCCTTCCCGAAATCCGCGTTGACCTGAACCCAGTAGAAAAAACGGTAAAGGGTGAATGGTGCAGCATCCCCGTCGACCTGTTCCTGCGCCGGGCCGACAAGGTGTACAAGATCATTCCCGGCATCTGACCCGTTTCCGTTGGTTTTCCCCGGGACTTTAGTCAAAACCTGCTGTTTAAGCATACATTAAAACCCCAATCGCATGTTATTCAACCTACATACCCATACAAATTTCAGCGACGGAACAGGCGAGCCGCAACGCTACATGGAGGAGGCCATCCGCCAGGGGTTTTCAGCCATCGGCTTCAGCGACCATTCGCCGGTTCCCTTTAAAAACAGCTTCGCGATCAGGGAGGAGGAGCTGATGAACTACGCCGAAACCATCAAGAAGCTGAAAATACAATACGCCGGCGGCAATCCTGGAAAACCAACCACCGACCAGCAAATCAATGTCTTCCTGGGGCTCGAAATCGATTTCATCCCCGGGATTACCAGGCCGGTAGCGGAGTTCCGGCAACAGCTCGGGCTTGATTTTACCATCGGCTCGGTACACCTGGTCCGTAATTCGGATCCTGAAAATTTGTGGTTTATCGACGGCCCCCAGGTTGCCACCTATGACCAGGGGCTGAACGAGGTTTTCGGCGGGGATATCCGCAAAGGGGTGACCGCCTACTACCGGCAGATCCAGGAAATGGTGGCCCTGCACAAGCCCGCTGTCATCGGCCATCTTGACAAGATAAAGATGCATAACCGCGACCGTTTTTTCACAGAGGAGGAACCCTGGTATACGGCGCTGGTCGATGAAACCCTCGGCCTGGTCAAAGAATCGGGATGCATCGTGGAGGTGAACACCCGCGGCCTCTATAAGAAACGCTCTGAAACCCTCTTCCCGGGCCCGGCAATCCTGAAAAAGCTGCTGGCGATGAATATCCCTGTCACGGTGGCGTCGGACGCCCACAAGCCGCATGAGCTCTCCCTGCTTTTTGCCGAAACCAAAGCCTTTTTATCGGGTCTCGGGTTCCGCGACCTGATGAATCTCACGCCGTCGGGCTGGGAAACCGTATCCTTAAACTCATTTCTATGTTCGAAGTAAAAAGATTTACCTTCCGGGATAAGGAGCTGTCGGAAAAAGCAAACGACATCCGCAAAAAAGTTTTCGTCGAGGAGCAGGGCGTTGACCCGGCACTTGAGTACGACCATGAAGAGGAGTCGCACCATTACCTGCTGCTGCTGGGCGAAAAGCCCCTGGCCACCGCCCGCTGGCGCGAAACAGAAAAGGGAATCAAGCTGGAACGGTTCGCGGTCATACCCGGCTTCCGCAACCGCGGCATCGGCGAGATCATCCTGAAAGAGCTACTGCATGATGTGATCCCGCTGGAAAAACCAATCTACCTGCATTCGCAGGTGAGAGCCGTTCCGTTTTATGAAAGAAACGGGTTTTTCAAGGTTGGAGAACAATTCACCGAGGCGGGAATCGATCATTTCCTGATGCAATATCCCGATTGATCAGGGTTTTGAAAGGTTCTTCCAGGGTAATTAATTTGTTTTTCGTTTTCATCAGAATCCTGCTCCCACATCAATAGTTTTAATATAACCACAAAGTTCACAATGATTTACACAAAGGCCACAAGGAGGTTCTTTGTGTTCATTGTGCCTCCATTGTGTCATTGTGGTTAAATTTTAACCTGCTCTCTGAAATTTAACCAGTCGCCTGTACTGGAAAAGCATTCATTTTTTTATCCCTGACTAGCAGATTTTTACCGATTCTGGTCTATATTTGTCAGACCAACATATTTCCCATGTATCCCTATATAAAAATTTCAGCGTTGCTGATGATCTTCCTTTCATCAGTTGTTATTGTCATTCCTCCCTGTACCGCCCAGCAAACGACATCCCTGCTTACTGAAAGTTTCGAAACCGGTTCGGGCGCAACCCCTCCGTCGGGTTGGGTCATCGAACAGGTTACCGGGACCATCCCTGGGATCACCTTTGTAAGCAATTCTGCAAATCCCGCGATCAGTGCAGCTTTCGACGGGAGCAAATTTGTAAGGTACAACTCCTTCAACATCGCAGGCGGCTCCACGCGCCTGAAATTTACCACGGCCCTTACAACGACCAATCATGCCAATGTCCTGGTCGATTTCGGCTGGTATGAAGACCCGGGAAGTGCAGCCGCCAACGACAAGGTGGAGGTGCAATGGTCGCTGAACGGCACCTTCTGGACCACCGCCGGAACTTTTTACCGGTACAACGCCGCCGCCGGCTGGAAACTGAAACACCAGTGGCTTCCTGCCGGGGCAAGCAACAAGCCCGCCGTTTACGTGGCATTCCTGTTTACCTCGGCCAACGGCAACAACTGCGCGCTCGACCTGGTTCACGTTACCTGCGCTACATCGCTCACCGCTGCCGTTCTAAGCGGCTATGTCCGGGATGTGAATACACTGGCGCCTGTTGCCGGGGCGGTCACCTCGGCGGGCGCAGTGAGTGACACCACCCGGTCGGATGGGTTCTACGCCCTGTATGGCCTGGCGGCGGGTTCCGTCATGCTCTTTAGCAACGCCGGATGTTATGCACCCAATGCCCTGCCGGCGACCCTTACCGCCGGGATTGTCAACACCGCCGACATCTCGATGCTGCCCGCACCTGTTTTCACCGGCACCATCACCGATGGCTGCACAGGAGCCCCGGTTGCAGGCGCCATTGTTACCGTGGCTTTGTACAATTCAGCCATGACCAACAGCGCCGGTTTTTTCCTGATGCCCTGTATCTCCACTACCGGCGTGCAAACGGTAACAATCAGCAAAACAGGATACGACACCTGGGCGGGAACCTTCACCTTCGTGCCCAATACGACCACCACATTCAATACAGCCCTGTACTGCGCGGCCAATCCACCTGGCGCCGTTACGGCAGCATTGAACAACCCTGCCAATCCGACGGCCGTAAACCTCGCCTGGAGTGCGCCGCAGGGAAATTACCAGCTGATCTATGACGACAGCTCCCCCGAAGATTTTTCAGTTTGGGCCATGGCCGGGAACCTCGATGGAGTGAAGTTCACACCACTGGGATGGCCGGTCACCATCAACGGGGGGACCCTGCACATCGGGAAGTCTACAGATTATCCGGCCAATGCCCAGCCGCTGCAGGGTTTTACCCTGCTCGCGTGCAAAGCCGACGGTCCCGGGGGGACACCCGGTACGCTTCTTGACAGCACGACGGTCACCCCGACTGCGTTTGGCTGGGTCAGCTTTACCTTTGCCACGCCTATCGTGCTGAACTCCGGCGAGTTCTACCTGGTGATGAAGCAGGGGGGCACACCGCCTCATGCCGCCGGGATCGCTATTGATACCACAAGTTCGCAGCTGCGCAGCTGGTCGCGGTTCGTAAGCGGCAGCGGCCCATGGCTCCCGGCATCGCACAACTTCATGATACGGGCCTCCGTTAAAGGTACGGGAGGCCCGGTATTGCTTGACAACCCCGCCTATACCCCTTCATACCATGCCTGGCGGCTGCTGCAGGGACAGGAGAGCAATACGGCTGCCTGGATTTCCATGTACACCGGCAATGCCGGCACCTGTAACGACAACAGCTGGCCCACGCTCCCGTCGGCTCCCTACCGGTGGGCCGTCAAAGCCGTTTACCCGCCGGGAACGCGGCTTTCACCTCCCTCCTTCTCCAATGTCCTTGGAAAAGATTATACCGCCACCGTGACCATCCAGTCAACCTCTGATTGCAATAAATGCGGCAAGAACTCTGATGTCCGCCTGACCAACGCCACCTATCCCGATACGATCTATATGATCCATCTCGACAGCCTCGGCCACGGGCAGCGCCCCGGTATCTGGAAAGGCATTTACACCCTGAATTATTCCGTATTTTCGTGCCTGACGGTAACCCAGAACAACATCCATGTGAACGGCGATACAACCCTTACCTTTGCCGTAACAGAAGCAAAGCCCCCCATAACCGGGCTGGCAATAAACAACCAGAGTTTGCTGGCAACCTGGAATGCGCCAAGCGTAACTTCCGATTATTTTTACGAAACATGGTCAAGCGGCAGCTTTGCCACCAACCAGTGGACGGTAACCGGCGGGAACAACTGGCAGATATCAGGCACCATCGGAAACCCGGCTCCTTCGGCAATCTTCAGCGCGACGCCGCAATGTACCAACTGCGGTCAATACCTGACAAGCAGAACCATCAACGCCATTTCGGCGCCGACGGTCCACCTGGCTTATGATATCTACCTTAATAACTTCGGAACCACCAACATCAATGCCATGGCGGTGGAGCTGTGGAATGGCACCACCTGGTCGGTGGTAAGATACTATGACAACCAGGCAGGCAGCATCCCGTGGACCTCCGAAAACCTCGATATCACCACCCCTGCCGGCAATCACGATTTCAAGATCCGTTTCCATGTTTCCAGTGTCAATACCGTTGATATCAATGAATGGGCTGTTGACAACATCAGGATTTACGGGAGCGATAATTTCGCCACCAACCCGCACTGTTTTTATGGATATTCGGTGTACATCAATAACACGCAGGCGACCTTCGTGACCGACACCTTATTCCATATCCCGCCGCAGCAGGTGATCTTCGGGCATCCCTACCAGCTCTGCGTCCAGGCTATTTACTTCGGGGGAGTTTCACCCGCCGTCTGCGACACCTTTACGGCGAAATTCCTATATCCGCCGAAAAACCTCCTGGTAACCCCGCTGGAATGTACGGCCCATCTCACCTGGGAGAAGCCCGACGACCCCGTTGCCCTCACCGCCCTGACCGGATATGACATCTACCGGGATAACACCTTCATCCACTACAACAACCATCCCGATTCGCTGGGTTATTACGACATGAGCCTCAACCCGGGGGTTTACCGCTATGGTGTCGCGGCAAAATACAACCTGGGTGCGTATGGTTTCCCCGGACAGACCGGTGCCTCGCTCATACTGCCCGATGCAGGTCCCGATACCGTGCATTGCGGTTTCCCGATGCCGTTCCACGATGGTTTTGACCAGGGGAACTTCTCCTACCACAACTGGAGTTTTGATCCCAACCAGGGTAACTGGGGGATCAGCAATTTTCTCAAAACCGACGCCCCTTTTGCCGATTTCAGCTGGCAGCCGGTCAGGACAAACTACAGCTACGCCCTGGTAAGTGACTTCATTGACGCCTTTAACTGGAAATGCGCCTCCATCTGGCTCGACTTCGACTATAAACTGGCCGATCACAATGCCACGGGCAACGAAAAGCTGAAGGCGGAGGCGTGGTACGACAACAGCTGGCACCTGCTAAAGGAGCTTGCCAACAACGGTTCGGTCAACTGGACAACCCTGCACCTCGCTCTTCCGGGTGCGGCGGGCCGGGGATTGAAAATCAGGTTTGTCGCCCATGGCATCAATTCGGGCGACATCCTGCACTGGTATATCGACAATATCAATGTTTACGGGATTTGTACTCCTCCCCTGGCGCTTACCTTCAACATGAACGGGCAAACGGCCAACTTATCGTGGACCGCCCCGGCCTGCAGCGGCGCACCAGGTCCGGCCGGTTATAATGTTTACCGCACCGGTCCGGCCGGCGTGCCGCCTTTCGTACTGAGAAATCCATCCCTGGTAACAGCAACCGCCTATTCCGACAATACCGGACCGGGGGTTGGCGGTACCTATTTTTACTATGTGACGGCCGTTTCCGATGATCCAACCTCACCGGCGCCCCTGTGCGAATCGGCAGGAAGTGATACCATCGTAGTGAATACCGTTGGTATTCCGGCAACCTCCGGCAGTTATATGAAGATTTATCCCAACCCCGCAACCGGCATGGTGCACGTGGAATCAGACCGGGACATCCTGATGCTTCAAATCCTGAATTACGCGGGAGAAACCGTGGCAGTGAGGAAGGTACCTGTTACAACCTCCCTGGTTGTGGATGTTTCAGCGTACCCGTCAGGGGTTTACTTTTTCAGGGTGACCGATCAGCTGGTGACCAAAACTGTAAAGGTGGTGATTGCACACTAACATTGAACCACCATGACACCATGAAGGCACATAGGACGCAAGGTATCGCCTTGTGAACGTTGTGCATATCATTAACCCGCATTCTATCTGGCAAACAGCAGCACCAGCGTGGTCAACCCAAAAGCGACGGTTGTGCAGCCAAGGGCCAGCATCCACTTTTTCTGCCTGGTAACTTCGGTGTTTAGTTGCCCGATTTTTACAGTCTGGTCACTGGTGATCCCCTTCATCTGGCTTAACGATACCCGCAAACTTTTTATCTCAGCCTGGTTTACGGTGTCAACGGCAGCCCAGGTCGTATTTTTCCGGGTGCAGATATCGAGCATGTTTTTCAAGGTGTCCCGCTGAGCCTTGCAAAGATCGAACTGAAGAAAGATGTCGTTGCTGCCCCTGATGATCTCCATCGGCACTTCAACATAGGGTTTCCCGTCCTTACCTATTTTGATGGGAGAGGACGTACTCTGTGTAAATCCGGTAAGCGGTGCTATCAGGCACAGTACGCATGCGTAAACGAAACTTTTCATACGTGGCGTTTAATCTGTTATAGGCATTGACCTGATATTGAAATTCCAGGTCCCGGTTGGCCAGCACCGTGCACAGGCTGTCGTACTGCTGCTTATGCTTGGTGCTGTCGCTGATCCGTTTATTTTCGATGGCCTTCAGCCTGTTTTGGATTTGCGTATTAAACGCATCGTCAGGAACCGGGGGTTTGAGTTTCCAGACAATGAAGCCGGTGGCAGCCATTGCGGCTATCAAAACAACGATATACAGCCAGGTCACTGTTTTACTGCCGGAGTTTGTTTCAGCCATATCAATTAACAGTTTAATCTGAAGTGCATTACAAAAATAGGAAAAAAAACAGGGAAAAGCAAATCATGTGTCGGTGAAAGCAATCTGCAAATTCGGATCAATGTGCCTCAAATATTTGTAATTTCGCCATAAGTAGCCCGCATCATGATCAACCGCGACACCATCGACACCATCATCACCACCGCCCGTATCGAGGAGGTGATCGGCGATTATGTCAACCTGCGCCGCCGCGGGGTCAATTTGCTTGGCTTATGCCCGTTCCATAACGAAAAGACCCCCTCCTTTACCGTTTCGCCCGCCAAGGGGATCTACAAGTGCTTTGGGTGCGGAAAGGCCGGGAATTCGGTCAATTTCATCATGGAGCACGAGCACTTCTCCTATCCCGAAGCGCTGAAATATCTTGCCCGGAAATACAACATCGAAGTTGAAGAGGAGGAGCAAACCCCCGAACAGCTCCTGGAGCAGAATGAGAAGGAGAGCCTTTACAACCTGAACCTTTTTGCCCAGCAATACTTCACCAGGATGTTGCACGACACCGCCGAGGGAAAATCGGTAGGTCTCTCCTATTTCAGGGAACGGGGCATGCGCGAGGAGCTGATCAACAAGTTCCAGCTGGGATTCAGTCCCGACAAATGGGATGCCTTTTCAGAAAATGCGACGCAGAACGGCTACAAAAAGGAGTTCCTGATTAAAACCGGGCTTTCGCTGGAGAAGGACAACCGGATGTACGACCGCTTCCATTCCCGCGTGATGTTCCCGATTCACAGCGCCTCGGGAAGGGTCATCGGTTTTGGGGGGAGGATCCTCGGTGCCGATAAAAGCAAGGCCAAATATGTCAATTCTCCCGAATCGGAGATCTATAACAAGAGCAAAACCCTTTACGGGATCTACTTTGCCAAGAGTGCCATCATTTCGAAGGATAGCTGCCTGCTGGTGGAGGGTTACACCGATGTGATATCGATGCACCAGGCGGGCATCGAAAACGTCGTAGCGTCGTCGGGAACGTCGCTCACGCACGACCAGGTGCGGATGATCCAGCGCTACACCCCCAACATCACGATCCTGTACGACGGCGACCCGGCCGGCATCAAGGCCTCCTTCCGCGGCATCGACATGATCGTGGAACAGGGGATGAATGTGAAGATCGTGCTGTTTCCCGACGGCGAAGATCCCGATTCTTTTGCCCGCAAACACCACCCGTCGGAGGTTGAGGCATTCGTGACGGAAAATGCAGCCAATTTCATCCTCTTTAAAACCAGGCTGCTGCTGGGCGAAACGAAAAACGACCCGATTAAAAAAGCAGCCCTGATCAGGGAGATCGTCAATACCATTGCCCTCATCCCCGACCGGATTTCACGTTCCGTTTATGTCAGGGAGTGTTCAGCCCTGATGGCCATATCGGAACAGGTGCTGATGAGCGAACTGAACAAGATCCTGCGGGCAAAACTGAAAAAGGAGTCGCCGGAGGCAGATAAGGACCTGGAGGTGATCCAGCCGGAAAAGATCCCGGCAGAATACCAGATTGATACAGATCCCGACTCGGCCGAATACCAGGAAAAAGAGATCATCAGGCTGCTGTTGCTGTATGGCCAGGATATCATCCGTATCAAGCTGAACAGTACCGACGAGGAGGAGGTTCCCGTCCAGGTGGCCGATTACGTGCTGAACGACCTGATTCACGATGAAATGGGGTTTGAAAACGCCGTTTATAAGGTGATATTTGACGAATATATCAAGGGTTCCGAGGCGGATACCATCCCCGACAGGAACTGGTTCCTGGCTCACAGCAACCAGGAGATCTCCCAGACCGCCGTCAACATTGTTTTTACACCCTACGAACTCAGCCATAACTGGTTGAAAAACAATATTATGATTACCACGGAGGAGACCCGGCTGCACATGCATGTCATGCTTGCGCTGCATGCTTTCAAATCAAAAAAAATCGATAAAATGATGTCGGAAGCCCAGAAGAAACTGGCCGTCGCCACCACCGCCGAAGAGCAGGGGCTATTGATGAAATCACTCCATGAGTTGAAAAAACAAAGTATGCGGATCAACAAGGACGGCCTTGGCAGGATTATTACGCGCTAATTCCTGACTTCTGAAATTTAGTGCGGTGCAACGCGAAATACCAAGTACGAATGACGAAGTACAAAGTTTGGGATTAGCAGGCCGCTGTTCGTCCTTTGAACTTTGTACTTCCCAGTTTCGTTTGTACTTAGTACTTTGTATTTCGTACTTTAAATTGGTGTCCGTGCGATAAATGTCACAATAAGGACGGCCTTGGCAGGATTATCACCCGCTAAGTCAGTATCAAAATCTATTCCGGTCCGCTATTTTTCCGCCGAAAAGACCAGCTGGCGATACCAGGGGTTGTTCCACCAGTCCATCAGGATTTTGAAATCGGGATAATCGGCAGGCGGGAAAACCCGTTCGCTGAACTGCAGCTGTCGCCTGACGGTCAGCTTCCCTTTCTCGGTTTTAACTTCCCAGGTGAATTTTCCTGCCTTGTTGCTGATGGTCATTGCCTTGGCCGGGGTGAAACAGGTCAGGCCGGCCGGCAGGGTAATGGTAAAAGCATAGGTTTCATCTGCCATAGAGGGAATCTCATAGGGAGTTTCCCGTTTTTGTGACAGGGTTTTGATTCCCCAGCCGTCAATGCCCGAACTGATGACCGGCAGGGTAAAATAGAAATAACCGGAGTCTTTCCTGAATGGATTATCGCTTTGCACGATATAGGTCTGGAAGCCGTTCTCCTGGTTCAGCGTGCTCACCTTGAGATTGGCGGTGTCGCTGCCGATAAGATTCCCCGAGAGGGAGTTTTTCATCCTGTTTTTATCCCTGGAGAGCCCGGCATAGGGATAAATTCCTCCTTCGAGATAGACCGATACTTCACCGGTAAGCTTCGGATCGGATGAAACCATCATGTTCCCGATCACCTTCACGATGTATTTGGCTGTTTCGGTGCGGGTCACTTCATTCCTGCCTCCCGGGTTAAGCGTGATGAAGTTCCTGCCGGGAAGGGTGAACTTAAGGTTGCAGGGGTTAACCTGGGTGACCGAAAAATACCAGGTTCCCTTGTCCCTGAAGTCGGCCTTTACCGCAAAATCTTCAATGCCGGCCAGCGTTGCGATGTTTTTATCATCGAAGGCCGAACGGGTAATGGCCACCACCTGGGCGTCGATGCCTGCCGACTTTAACAAAGCCACGAAAAGGGCGGCTTTTTCAACGGCAGTTCCCCCGTTACCGCTCCAGGTCTGCTCCGGTGTCCGGCACTGGTATAACGCGGCTTTTAACGTGATGGGATAAAGCCGGAGATCATTGACAATTTTTTCCTGCAGCTTCAGGACCTTTTCAAATTTATCCTTCTTGTCGGCAATCCAGCTGTTTACCGTATTTCTCATCGCTTCATCCGCTACAAACCTGAAGGCCGGCTGACCGGTCAGAAAAGCGTAAACGGAATCACTGCGGTTTGAGGTGCTGAACACCAGCCGGGGATAAAGCTCGTTGCCTCCCTGCTGCAATTCCTCGTAGGCCATGGCCGGGAGATCGTCCATTTTCCAGGTAAATACCTGGAAAGCGCCCTCGCTGGTCTTTTCAGGCTGGAAATTCCCGTTGATTACCTTGTGATAGAGATCCCGGCCTGCCGGGATCCGGACGCGGATTACCAGGCTTTTTACAGGTTCCGTTTCAGCCAGCAGTTCACTGCCCATCAGCGCAGGAAAAATCCCTTTATCCGTATGGATCTGGTAATCAAGATGGATCACGGCATTGCGCTCAAGACCTGTGTGGGTGATGACCATTTCCCGCATTTTGTTATACGACGGGGCATTGGCTGCGGCCGACGGGAGTACCTCGTTCAGTGCATTGGCGGGGGAACCGACCTTTTTACCATCCGCCATGATGGTGTATAACTCGTTTATTTTCAGCTTCTGCGACCCGGGGTTCAGCAGGATAAAGGTTTCGCCGTAAAGCGACTGGAAAGCCCTGGAGGAGATCAGCTTCTGCTGCTTGGCAAACCGGTAATCCATGCTCCCGTCGGGATTCAGGGTATATTCCTTTACCAGTGAAATATAACTGGCGTCATATCTTTCATCCTGGGCCTTGAGTTGTGAAACAACCAGGGCCAGTGAGCAAAGTAAAAAACTGATTCTTACGTATCTGTTCATGTTGATTTTTATAAAATTCCTGGCAAAAATTCTGTCCGATTACAACTCTATCACGACAGGTTGTTCGGCAAACCGGTTCTGGGCATCGACGGCATCTTTGAATTCAGGCCAGTCCTGGGCTTCATATACCCGTTTGTTATAAGCGGCCTTGCCGGCAAAGATGAGCGACCCGTTGGTCAGCGTATAGCCGGCACTGAAGGTGGCGGCAGAACCGCCCGTGTTCACCGGGCCGGCTGCCCGGATTACCTTTTTGATCTCCGGAAGTTTGATGGATTCATTGATTTCAATGGTGCGCGTGCATCGGTCGCGGAAGGCATATTTATGCTCATTTTTATCGGTTTCGAAGGAGAGCTGCCCCTGGAAGTTTTTAAATATTTCGCCTGCCGACAAGGGGGTAAACATCATCCTGTTTCCTGAAACCAGTGCAAATTCGGGGATGGTATAATCAATGGCCACCCAGATATTATAATTCAGGTAATCGGCAGGATCGGAATATTTAACCTGGGTCACCCTGGCCTGGGGCCACATGCGGAGTAATTCGCGCTCGACATTCTGGAACCAGACGGTCTTGTTGGTATACTTGAACAAACCCCTGATGGCGGCATCCGATTGTCCTTCGCCGGTAATGGTGATGCGTCCCGAAAGGCTTCCGTTTGCCAGCAACTGGGCAACCCCGTCAATTTTAACATAGTGGTTCGCGGGATCGGAGACCGGCGTGGTGGCAAGGTCGGCCCCTTCGGGAACGCCCATCAGGTATTGCTGCTGCTGTTCGGCGCTTGACCATAATTCACGGACGAAGGGAACCCAGGTGGGATCGAGCAGGTGGTATTTCCCATCGCGGAGTTTTACAACGGTCACGCAATGGTTGAACTGGTCGGCGGGAATGTAGTCGATCCGCGAGCCGGCCATGGTCATGGAGGGGTAGGCTTTAAAACCCGCCGCACGCAGCATCGTGATCAGCATCCCTGCTTTATCCTTGCACACACCACAGCGATCGGTAAAGGTCATCTCGCCCTTGTGAAGGGTAAATCCCTCCCCGCAACCCATCGAAATCCCAGAATACCTGATTTCATCGGCACACCAGTGTGTCAGTCGCGATACAGAATCCATTTCGGTACGGGCGCCTTTGAGGATTTCATCCACCTTCGATTTTATCGCGGCCGTAGCCGTAAAACTGCCAAAATCTTCATTTACCTTGAAAAACCACCGCGATTTTTCTTTCCAGCTCCCGGTGGTTGATACCAGCAGCTTCGGCGCTATGTCCGACATTGCCACCATATGGTTTTCGGGTTTTACCGGGATCATCTCCTTCTTGGAAAAGGTATAAACGATTTTATCCCCGGCCATCCAGCAGGATGATTGTACCTCGCCGTTGTAAAATTCATACTGCAGCGGCTTGTCTTTTGGCACTTTCACCTGGTAAACCTTGCTCTTAACAGGGTTTGGATTGAAAAACTCAACGATATCATAAAACTGGCCCTTCATCGGCGGGATATAGCGGTCATCATCGTCCTGTGCAAGCAGCGCATAGGTGAATCCCTTTCGGAACATGACCATTTCAACGGCATCGCCGGGTTCGAGCCTGCCAATTTCGATCATCTTTTCGCGGGCGCCCCAGTAAATAGCCCGGGCAGGAGCAGGATAGTCCATCACCGTTTGTACATCGAGTTCCTCGGTCTTGCCGTCTCTCCTGTAAATGATCGCCTTCCTGATCTCGACAAAGGCCGATAACGGGTCGTAGCCGTATTTGCATACACTCAGTTCAAGCGCACCGTGAGTGGTAAGCGCCTTTGTCAGCGTATGGTTCACCACGTAGGTCAACCCTGTTTCCTGCATATCCACCGTCGTGCTGTCGAAAATGACCAGCTGGTCGCTGTTGCGGTAGGCTGAAGCATCACCGGCCTTTTTCACAAGGTCGCCGGCCGACTGGGCACAAACTGTCGTAACAAAAATTGATTGCAGCAAGAATAAGAAACACTGTTTCATAAATTGGTTTTTTTTGCCAGTTTTGAATGGCTGTTATTTTGGTTAATCTGGCTTTTGGCAATATTGAGGAAATTGTTGATTTGTTTATCGGAAGGGTTCCTGGCGTGGGCCTTTTCAAAATAGGCAAGCGCCAGGGCGGCATCTCCTGTCTGCGCATAGGTTATCCCCAGTGAACAAAGGAGATCTGCATCATCGGGCGAAATTTTTTCGGCCTGTTTGAGGTAGTCGATACTCTCACTGAATTTGCGTATCATGCCGTAGGCTTTGCCAACCTGTATGTAGTTCAGGGCCATGTCGGGATTCAGTTCAATGGCATATTTATAGGTGCTGATCGCCTTTTCAAACTGACCCGTATTCCCGTACAAATAGCCAAGCTGATGCAGTATTTCAGGAACCCTGGGGTTGATGGAGACCGCTTTTTCCTTTAGTTCAATGGCCTTGCGGTAGTACTCATTTTTCATGGCCGGATCGGTGGCATTATTTCCGCTATCCTGGTAGATATTTGCAAGGAAATCGTTTGCTTTGGCATTTTCCCGGAGATATTTCAGGTCGTTTGAAAAAAGCGTCAGATCATCCTTCCAGTCCCCATTCCGGTTGATCGTTTTAACCAGGTAACCTGTAAGCAACAGGCAACAAAACAGGTACAGAACAATGGCGGCAGGGCCGCCGAATTTTTTTTTCTTCAACGGCCATTTTACCAGCCGGTACAAGCCATAAACCACCAGCAAAATGAAACCCAGCGACGGGGTATACATAAACCGTTCGCCCATCGTGGAACCGATCAGCAGAAAAAGGTTGGATGAGACTATAAATCCCATGATAAACCAGGCTACGGAAAAGGCAATGATCAGGCCAGCCGGGCCGACCGTTTTAGCGGAAAGTTTTTTATACAGGATCACCAGCAAAAAGAGGGTTGCCGACAGGTAAACAAGAAGGGATACCCATACCATCGGGTTGGTAAAGCCGGTGAGCGGAATCTGGTTGTAGGAATAATCATATACCAGCGGATGGGGAAAAACCAGCAGCGACAGGTATTTTCCCAGGATCAGGAATTTGGTGGCCCATATACTGGCTGCAGGAGCAACTGCCATCAGGGAGTTATCCATGATATGAAGCCGCTGGTTTGACTGGAATTCTGAGAATAAAAAATATAGTAACAAAAACATAACAACAGGGGCCAGGAAAAAAAGAGTCGTTGTAAATTTTTTCCCTGTTGTCCGGCTATCAAACAAAATCAACAGTACCGGAACCATGATCACATAGGTAATGGCGCTTTCCTTGCTCAGCAGTGCAGGAAAAAAAGAGACGACCGACAGGACAAGGTCGGCGGTCCTGGCCGTTTCAAGGTATCTCAGTAAAAGATGGGCAGAAAGCAGCAGAAAGAAAAACTCAAACAAGGAATCCCGCCCTTTGATATTGGCTACCACTTCGGTATGGATCGGGTGGGCCAGGAACAGCATCGTTGCAAGAAAGGCAATGACGGGAGGTATTTCCGGATCTATTTTTCCGAACAACCGTTTCAGGAAAAACAGCATCAACAAGCCTGTCGCCATATAGAACAGCATGTTGAAAAAATGGCCGACCATGGGGTTCTTCCCCCAGATCCCGATTTCAATGGCGAAGGTTACCGGTGAAAGCGGGCGGTAACTCATCACGCGCAGGTTAATCCCTTTCCAGTAAGAGGTGGTAAGCAACTCGGGAATACCTGAAAACCCCTTTTCCGTTATTTTGTTTAAGGTTATAATCCCTTTATCATCAAGGGCATAGCTATTTTGAAGCGTATTGACATACAGTGTCACGGAAAGGACAGCTATGGCCAGGCAAAACCAGATCCAGCTCCGGTCGGGTTTCATCGCCGCGACCGGGATCCTGTTGGTTTCAATTTTTGACACCCTCTTCTGTTTTGACATATTTACCACTGGTCAGGCGGGGTTAAAAGAAATCGGTGATATCCAGGAATGTCTGGTGCAATGCGGGTTTTCCCTTAAACCATACCATTCTGAAGGAGGCTTCCAGGTGTTTTAATTGCTGGTCGCCGGTATAGATCCTGACGCGACGTTTTATCGCCATGCCTTCGGGTATTTCCGACTGCAGCAAAAAACTCATTTTTACCTGGTCTTCCGGGTGGATCAGTTCAACGATATTCCTGACGGAATAGGATAAAAAAACTTCCAGCGAACAGCCGAATATCTGGGCCGTCCGCGCATTGACAAACACAAATTTATCATCCTGCATGATGGTCAGCCCCATCAGGGAATTATCGACGATGGTCTCGTACATCGTGATGAGTTCCTTGTTTTCCTGCGACCGTTTTTCAAGCAGGGCCTCAAGATCCTTCTGGTACAGTTTGTTCTGCACCTCCAGGTTACGCTGGTAAGAGGCAATTTCAATGGTCATCTTGGTCTGCTCCATATCAATGGGTTTCAGCAGGTAACCAAAGGGTTTTATCTTAAACGACCGTTCATAAATTTCCTTGGAGCTCTGTCCAGTCAGAAAAATAATGGCACAATTGAATTTTTCAATGATTTTTTTGGCGGTATCGATCCCGTCAAGTTCGCCCCTCAGGTGAATATCCATCAATACGATCTCGGGTTCCCTGCCCTGTTTTGAAAGTTCGGCGATATCCTCAAGGCAGGATTCGCCGCGGATGGAGGAACCAAAAATGTCATACCCGAATTGCTGCAGCTGGGATTTCAGGCTGGCCGAAATCAGAAGCTCATCTTCAACAATATAGATGCTGATCGGATTCATGGGTCAGGGTTTAGAGCTGATCATTTTCAGCAGGTTTATCTCCTGTTCATCCAGCAAACGCCAGTGTCCGCGGGGAAGATTCTTTTTGGTCAGGCCGGCATAATAGACCCGGTCGAGCCGAAGGACCTTGTATTCGAAATGTTCAAAAATCCGGCGTACAATCCTGTTTTGCCCGGAATGCAGTTCAATGCCGATCTGCTTTTTATCCTTGCCGTCGCCGATATATTCAATCGCATCGACCTTCACGATATCCTCTTCAAGGCGGAAACCCTCTTCGATCTTGACAAAATCAGCCCTGGTCAGCGATTTGTCAAGTTCAACATGATATATTTTTTTAATGCCATACCTGGGATGGGTGAGTTTCTTGGCAATCATGCCGTCGTTGGTGAAAAGCAGCAAACCGGTTGTGTTGCGGTCGAGACGGCCTACCGGGTAAATCCTTTCCTTGCAAGCTCCCTGTACGAGGGCCATCACCGTTTTACGGTCATCCGGATCATCGACCGTGGTGATATATCCCTTGGGTTTATTCAGCAAAACGTATTTAAGCTTTTCACGGTTGATGGTCTGGTCGCCATACTGGACCTTGTCATCAGGCCCCACTTTGATGCCCAGCTCCGTAACAATTTGCCCGTTAACCGAAACAGCACCTGCTTCTATCAAACGGTCGGCCTCACGCCGGGAGCAGATTCCTGAATTAGCGATATATTTGTTCAGCCTCGTAAACTCAGGATTATTGGCGCTTTCACCCTTGCGGACAACTCTTTTGGGTTTGTCAGCCTTCTCGGGCAGGTTGTTCTTGTCGAATTTTATGGTCCGCTGAGGTTTGTCTCCCCTTTCAGTCCTTCCGGCCCGTTCAGGCCTGGATGATCTCTCCGGTTTGTCAAAACGTTCAGACTTTTCCGGCCGGCCTTTTCTCTCCGGCTTATCAAAACGCTCGGCCCGTTCAGGCCTGGATGTTCTCTCCGGTTTGTCAAAGCGTTCGGATCGTTCAGGCCTGGCTGATCTCTCCGGTTTATCAAAACGTTCGGATCTCTCTGGCCGGACTGATCTCTCCGGTTTGTCAAAACGTTCAGACTTTTCCGGCCGGCCTGTTCTTTCAGGTTTGTCAAAACGTTCGGACCGTTCAGGCCTGGCCGATCTCTCCGGTTTGTCAAAGCGTTCTGTTCTTTCCGTTTTAACTGTTCTTCCGGGCTTTACACTCCGTTCTGACCGTTCAGGTTTGAAACTCTTTTCCGGTTTTTCCCCGCGTTCAGTTTTGGCTGACCTGACCGAACGGGCTGGTTTTGCAGATCGCTCGGAACGTTCGGTACTGGAATGCTTTTCCGGCTTGCCTGACCTCCCGATTTTGCCCGCTTTTGACTTTTTCCTATCGGGATTATCCGATCTTCCTGCTTTTTTTGGTCTCTCTATTTTCATCTATTCCTCCTCCTTTTCATAGGGGGGTTTGATTTTTACGCCGTCATAACGCACTTCAACACCCTCCCTGTAGGTAATCACCATAAACAATGTTCCGTCATAATTGTATTTCAGCCAGTCACCCTCTTTCTTTCCCATCACATAGCTTCCTTCATCCTTAATCTTTCCGTTTTCCCAGTAATAAACGTGTTTTCCATTCGGGTTATCATCCACAAATGCTCCCTTGAAAAAGAGCAAACTGTCGGTTTTGGCCCCATTGACATCGAGGTAGTAATGATACCACATCCCGTTGCGAAGCCCGTCCCTGTATGTGCCGCGGATATAGGTGTCGCCGATCAGTTCAAACCACGGTCCGTCCTCGTTCCCGTTGACAAACTCCCCCGCTTCGATGACCAGCCCGTTTTCATCATATTCAGTGGAATTGCCATCTTTAAGGCCATTGCGGTAATTTTCCTCCCTCAATAATTTTCCGTTGTCAAAGTACCATTTCCAGGTACCTTCCAATTTTCCCTGCTTGCTGAATTTTCCTGTTTGTTCAATCTTCCCGTTGGGATGGTAATATTTCCATTCACCAACCTGTTTGCCGTTGTCATAGTTGCCTTCGGCTTTCAGGGAACCGTCGCTGTAATAATCTTTCCAGTGACCATCCCGGTTGCCGTCGTCCTTTATGACACCTTCGCCGATAACGACCCCGTTTTTATAAAGAACCGACTTTTCCACGATTCCCTCGGCATTGTATTCCCTGGTAATCCCTTCGGGAACCCCGTTCCTGAACATGGCGCTGATTCTGACCTTCCCATCGGGATAATATTCGTTTTGAACCTCCAGTTTCTGAATTTCTTCCGCATCCGGCTGCAATAGATCATCGACATACTTGGAAATTTTCAGCAAATCCCCGTTTTCGGCATATTCCTTGAGATACCCGTTCTTTTTATCGTCCTTATAGGTAACCTCCGTATGAAGATTTCCGCTTTCATAAAAAACAAACCAGCGGCCCTGGCGCCTGCCGCCCTGATCCTTACGATTTATCCGCAGCCTGTCGACAATAAAACCCCGCTTGTATTCGGTGAGGGTGATGATGCTGCCGTCGGTGGCATATTCCTTTCCGAAACCCTGTTCAAAACCCTTTACAAAGGGTATTTCAAGTTTGATCCTGCCATCGGGATAATAGTATTTTGTGTATCCCTCCTTGATATCATTCTTAAAACTTTCCTTAATGGTCTCCTTATCAAGATAGGATGTTTTTATTCCGTCCTTCTTTCCAGCCTTGTAGGTTATTTCAAGCAGCAGTTTTCCATCGCCGTTATAGAACTTCCACAGGCTGTCGAGTTCAAAATTTTTCCGGTTTCCCTCCGATTTGATGGTTCCGTTGGTATTGTAGGATTTCCAGTAACCTTCCGGTTTGCCGCTTTTAATGATCCCTTCACTTGATATCTTTCCGTTGGGATAGCGGAACTTACAGAAGCCGTCTTTCTGAACAGTATCCTGCGAATGAACAGTGAAACAAACAAACAGAAAGGAGACTACCAGAAAAAACTGAAGTTGAAAAATTCTGAAATACAGCTTCATATGGATAACGCGATTTTTATTCCGACAATTTCAGCATCCGCAAGATAGGTTTATTTGCTTTCTCAATGACACTTTTTGATAACTTAATTTCAGGTTGTTCATGCAGGAGACAGTTGTACAACTTTTCCAACGTGTTCATTTTCATATATGGACAATCATTACAGCTGCAATGCTCGTCGGTCGGAACGATTAAGAATTCCTTTTCCGGCGAGTTTTTTCTCATTTGATGAAGAATCCCTGTTTCAGTGGCAACAATGAATTTTTTTGCATTGCTTTTCCCCGCGAAATTTAACAGAGCCGTTGTAGAACCAATAAAATCGGCCAATTCGAGTATTACGGCTTTGCATTCGGGATGGGCAATCAGCATGGCTCCCGGATTTTCGGCCTTGAGCCGGATGACCGCTTCGGCCCTGATGATGTCATGTACCTCACAACTTCCGTTCCACAAAACCATCTTTCTACCGGTTTGTGCGTTGATGTATCCGCCCAGGTTCTTATCTGGGGCGAAGATGATCGGCTGCTCCTTCGGAAATGATTCAACGATTTTAAGGGCATTGCCCGATGTACAGATTACATCCGACATGGTTTTTATCTGTGCCGAACAGTTAATATAGGAGATGACCACATGATCGGGGTAACCTGCCTTAAATTTTTCGAATTCTGCCGGCGGACAGGAATCGGCCAGCGAACATCCTGCATTCAGATCGGGCAGCAGCACTTTTTTGGCCGGGTTCAATATTTTTGCCGTTTCTGCCATAAAGTGGACACCCGCGAAAACGATGATTTCGGCACTCGTGCGCAACGCCTGCTGCGAAAGGCCAAGACTATCACCTACATAATCTGCAATATCCTGTATTTCAGGAACCTGGTAATAATGTGCCAGAATAACCGCATTTTTTTCCCTTTTTAACGCCTCTATTTTCTCGACAATTGAATTCAAAGCTCCTTTTTTTTAAGTTTTAATAATAATAAAAGAGTACTATTTATTTATGTTTATTATAATGGATGTTAGCTTGGTTGATTATTTTCCTGGCTGAAGTTTGGATTTTTGAAAATAAGGAAAAGATAAACAACTTATGAACAGGCAGAATTTTATATATTGTTGTAAAACTGAATATTAAATAAGTTATTAAAGATTGTTAATTGTTTTGACTGTTGATAAATGGATTGTGTTTCATCGATTGTTTTTTGTTGAAATGTGCTGAAAAAACGGGGTTAGCTGTATCTGTTTTTCTGTTTTGCGGCATTGCAGGGTCCGTTTCCTGTTTTTTATCAATATTTTGAAACAAAATTAATCAGTTGTTAACAATTACCTGTGAAAAAATTAAAGAATTGAAACAGTGATATATATTATCAGGCTAAAATTGTTTTCAATTCATAATGATTCCTTTATGTTTACATTTGTGAAAAAAATATTAACAATGGGCCAATCTGTCGATCAAATTGCTATAGGCAGCGATCATGCCGGGTACAGTACAAAAGAGTTTATCAAGGCTCATTTGGGTAAGTTAGGTTATACTTTTCACGATTTCGGAGCATTTTCCGAAGAGTCGATGGATTATCCTGATTCGGCCCATCCTGTTGCAAATGCTGTACAGTCAGAAACTTACAAATATGGTATCCTGATTTGCGGCAGCGGCAACGGAGTGGCCATTGTCGCCAACAAATATACGGCAATAAGGGCAGCCCTGTGCTGGAATGAAAAAATCACCATATTATCCCGGCAACACAACGATGCCAACATCATTGCCCTTCCGGCCAGGTTTATAACGCCTGAAGAGGCTGTAAAGTTCGTTTTGCTCTTTCTTACCACCCCGTTTGAAGGAGGCAGGCACCAGTTAAGGGTGAATAAAATTTCAAACATGAGCGCATGAACCATATATATCAGAAATTTATTGAGGATGCCAACATTAAATCTTTCGATCCGGAACATCGGAAACGATTGAATTATAACATTGGTAAATACGATGAGCAGGTAGTAAAAGGTAAGAGTCAATATAAAAACCTGGAACTTGCCAAACGTCGTGCCGCCAATATCAAGCATAAAACGATCAACAGCCTGGACAAATACCTGGTTGAATTTGAGAACAACTTCAGTAAAAGGGGTGGCAAGGTGATCTGGGCTCCCAATGAGAAAGATGCCCAGCGGGAGATCATGAATATTATTAAAAAGGCTAAGGCACAGGTAATTGTGAAACAGAAGACCATGGTTTCAGAGGAACTTGAGCTGAATGAACTGTTTGAAAAAAACAAGCGCGAGGTATTTGAAACCGATCTCGGCGAATATATCGTGCAACTGGCCGGGGAGAAGCCCTATCACATTCTTACCCCTGCCATGCATAAGTCAAAGGAGGATGTAGCCAAACTGTTTCATGAAAAATTCAACATGCCGGCCGATTGCACGCCCGAGGATGTTGCCCATTTTGTAAGGGATAAACTGAGAGGTGAGTTTGTGCGGGCTGATGTGGGCATTACCGGCGGAAACTTCCTGATTGCCGATGTGGGCGCCGTGGCGCTCACCGAAAATGAGGGAAACGGGTTGTTATGCATGGCGTTTCCAAAGATTCATATCGCCATTGTCGGTATTGAAAAGCTGATTCCTTCGCTGGAAGATCTCGATTTGTTTCTCCCGTTGCTTGCCCAGCATGGTACCGGTCAGCATATCACGGTGTACAATAATATCGTGTTTGGCCCGCGCACCGAATTTGAACCGGATGGACCCGAAGAGATGTATGTCATCCTGCTCGACAACCGGCGTACGGAACTGTTGAAATTCAAGGAACAGCGGCGTGCCCTCTCCTGTATCCGTTGCGGAGCCTGCCTTAACGGATGCCCGATATACAGGAGCGTGGGTGGGTATACCTACAATGCCACCTATTCGGGACCGGTTGGTTCGGTTATCTCTCCCCATTACCTTGGGATGAAGGAATACAACCATCTGAGTTTTGCCTCCTCCCTGTGCGGGAAATGCACGGAGGTCTGTCCGATCAAGATCCCGCTTCATGAGTTGCTTTTACATAACCGTCACGAGGCGGTTTCAAAAAAGTATGTCTCCTATACCTGGCGTACCATTGTTTCCGCCTGGAAAACGGTCATGCTTCACCGGTGGATGATTGACAAACCCAGCGCCGGGATGAAAAACAGGATGATTCACAGGTTTGGAAAAAAGATGTGGGGTCCCCGCAGAACCCTTCCGAAAATCGCCCCGAAGAGTTTCAAAGAGTTGTGGAAGGAATCACATTCCTGATTAAAAGATAGTCTTGCGGCTGAATAACCTGTCAACCAGGAAAAGCAGGCCGGCTGAGGCGAATACCAGCATTCCGAAAGTTACATACTTGGAGGAGAAGGCATTTTTAAGGCCGGTAAAGAGGGTTGCGAAATAGGGCAACAGGTTGTTCAGATAATAATTTTTCCCCGGCAACCAGTTCAGGAAGGGAATGTCGGAGGTTGAAACAACCAGGATCAGCAGGAGCGACAGCAGCAGGTAAGGTGTAATATTTCTGATATATAAGATATAGGACTTTCGGGCAGGGGCGGCTTGCTGCACCGATTCCACGCCGGCCATCACGCGCGCCACAAAATCCTCCGATGGACTGTCTGCCGGGCTATGCCGGATCAGGTCACGCAAAAAATCATCGTTCAAAAAATCATCCTTTTCCATAATGGTGCAAAATTAATAAATCCACTAATTCATTGCCCTGTTCAACATGACGGCAAGTTCTCCCTGTAATTTTTTACGGATGCGGTGCAACCTGACCTTCACATTCGACATGGAAAGACCTGTGATCTGGCTGATATCCTCAATCGAATTTTCACCCTTGTAAAACAGGGTGATCAGCAGGTTTTCATCATCGGTCAGCCGTTTCATCGCCAGTTCGACCATCTCCTTTTTTTCTTCAGGGTCAAGTTCATCAATGCCACCGGTTATTTCATCTTCCGAATAGTTATGAATGACATAATCATCCATGGGAACCAGCTCGAGTCTTTTTTTCCGGGTCCTGGAGATGGCTGCATTGTATACGATGCGATACAGCCATGTCGAAAACTTTGATTTTTTTTCAAAGGTCTTTAATGCCTGAAACACCTTCAGAAAGCAATCCTGGGCCACCTCCTCAGCATCTTCCCTGTTGTTGAGAATTTTGAGGGCAATTGAAAACACCAGGTTTTTATGTTTCGAAACCAGCATTGCATAGGCTGAAACATCACCGTTCAGCACAAGTTCAATGTAATGGTTATCCTCCAGGTATTTCATTGGGATTTTAGACGGTTTGATTTATCCAAGGTTACAACCTTCCACACAAAGATAACTGCATTTTGGTTTTGCCATAACAATTTATTTGCGGAACAATCTGTTTTTTTGTACGTTTGTAGGTTAGTAAAGCCATTTAACCACACTTAAAACCCTCCGTTATGAAAATGTTTACTCTTGCTGGTTTGTTATTCCTGCTGATGGTAACAAGCCAGATTTTTGCCCAGTCTCATGGAGATAATCCGAACCTTGACCAGGTACCGCAGTTTCTGCGGGAGAAAATGAACCACCAGCCTGATGCCCCCAATTCCACGGCCGCTGTTGTCACCATCGGCAACTGGGATAATTACCTCCTTGGGACAGATTTTGGTGAAAGCAACATGGCTGAAAATCCAAAACAACCGGCCTGGTACTTCACAGCCTACAATACCAATGCACCGCATGATACTGAAAATGGCTACGACTGGTTCATCCATGCGGCCAATTTTGCAGCAACCATGGCAGGCGACCCTGTGGTTGCCTACGACAGCCTTGGTAATTTATTTTATGAAAACATGTATGGCAACATCTCCGGATGCAAAGTGATGGCCTCAATCAACAATGGCGTAACGTGGGGACCTTCGGTCACCTCTATTGCCGGCAATGATAAAAACTGGATTGCAGCCGACCAGACCTCCGGTCCGTTTGCCAATTATGTCTACACCACGATGACCAACGGAGGTCCCCCGGGGAATTTTGCCCGCAGCATGGATCACGGGCTCACCTTTACCTCCACCTGGGCCCCTACCACGCAACAGATCCCGGGAATGATGGTTGCGGTTGGCCCTGAAGGAAATATCCAGGGTGGCGCCGTTCACGTTGTCACCAACAGCGGCAGCTCTTTCAATTCTACCTACACCTTCTATGTATCAACTGATGGCGGAGCTACCTTCACCCAGAAGTCGGCACAGCAATTCTGCAATACGGTAGGCAGCCAGGTTGGGGGAAGAAATTCGGTCCAGGGCATGCGTACCCGCCCCTACCCGATGATTGCCGCCGACAACAGCTATGGCGCAAACCGTGGCAGGATGTATGTGGTTTATGCCTCCAACGATCCCCCTTCAGCCAGCGGAAAACCCGATATCTTCTGCCGTTCCTCCAGCGACGACGGGGCAACCTGGAGTGCAGCCGTTAAGGTTAACGACGATCCGAACACCGTGAACAACCACCAGTGGCACCCGGCCATCTGGTGCGACAAGGAGACAGGCAAACTGTATGTAATGTGGATGGATACACGCGATTGTCCCACGAGCGACAGCGCCATGATCTATGCCAGTTATTCAACCGACGGAGGCCAGACATTTGCCGTTAACCAGAAGATCTCGAATGCCAAGATGAAGATCGACTGCCCCACCTGCGGTGGCGGCGGCACACCTCGTTACCAGGGCGATTACAATGGCGTTGTTTCCAACAAAAGAGGTTCGATGATCGGCTGGACCGACTTCCGCCAGGGCACCTTCCAGAGTATGACGGCCTATTTCCCCGATTTTGCCATGGCGCTTGATCATTCGGTGGATACCCTCTTTTCACCGCTCGACAGTACCATCTTCAGCGTTTCGGTACCCGAAGTGAAACTTTATACCGATACCGTTCTCATTTCTACGAGCATAACCCCTACTCCTACTGCAGGAACCATCGCGATTTCCTATCCTTCAGGCAACTCCCTGACCTCGCTGCCAGGTTCGAAACCGGTGAAATTTGTATTGACAGGGGCAGTTCCTTCAGGAACCTACATGGTATCATTCATTGCCAACGGGCCCAACGGGACGCCGGCTCATAAACGTACCGCCACCATCAAGGTCATGCCGGGCAACGTTTTCAAAGCAACGGCCATTGCCACCCCGGGTACAATCTGCCAGGGTGCGACATCGCAACTGAATGTATCCATACTTGGCGGTACCGCCCCGTTTACCTACAGCTGGAATCCCGCGACAGGATTAAGCAACCCGAACATCATCAACCCGGTTGCAACCCCGGCCGCCACCACCACCTACCACGTCACGGTTACTGATAATGCATCGCACATCACCAGCGACAGCGTGATCGTTCATGTGAATACAGGGCCGACCACGCCAGGTCCCATTACCGGGCTACAGAGTATCTGCAAGAATACCTCGGGAACCTATTCAATCGTCGATGTTCCGGTTGCAACCACCTATTCATGGAGCGTACCGCTTGATGCACAGATCACAAGTGGTCAGAATACCACGAGCATTACCGTTTTGTGGGGTGTTACCTCCGGTAATGTCTCTGTTATTGCAGGAAACGACTGCGGAACCAGTGTCCCGAGCGTACTGCCCGTTACCGTGAACATGCCGCCGACCGCCCTGATCCCGATCCACGGCCCCGACTCGCTTTGCGCCGGTACCAATGGCACCTATTATACGGCCCTCAGCGATTTGCCTGTGACCTACACCTGGACGGTTCCTGCCGATGCCAGCATTGTCAGCGGGCAGCATACCGATACGATCCATGTGACATGGGGCCAGTCGGCCGGAAATGTCACCGCAGTTGCAACAAACGATTGCGGATCGAGCGGTGTTGCTTCAAAGGCTGTTGGCGTGAAAGTTAAACCAGCCGTTGCCGGAACCATAGTTGGGAAAGATACCGTTTGCCAGGGTACGAATAACCATATCTACAGCATTCCTGCCATCGCCGGAGCCACCCAGTATGTTTGGACACTGCCCGTCGGAGCCACCGCTACGGCAGGCCAGGGAACAAACCAGGTTACGCTCGCCTTCAGCACGACCGCCGTCTCAGGAAACCTGAGCGTTCTGGGTCATAACAGTTGCGGTGATGGAAGCGGTTCGGTTAAAGCACTGATTTTAAACAACTGCACCGGGGTCAACCAGGCAGCTTTCGGATCATCGGTTCAGATTTACCCGAATCCGGTAAGCGGAGAACTGACCCTGACCATTTCCGGCAAGGAACGGGTACTTACCCTGTCCGTCATTGATGGTACCGGCAGGGTTCAGTACACAGAGGCCCTTTCGGACATCCCGGCTAATTTCACCAGGAAGTTGGATATGTCGCGGTTTGCAAAGGGTATTTATTACATCAGGCTATCGCACAATGACCACGTTTACAGTGAAAAAGTCATTGTACAGTAATCCTTTGCCCGGTAACCTGTAACCTGCTTTGTTATGTTGCGTCAAACGGATCGAAAACGGAAAACAAACCAAAATTAAACGGAAATGAATACTGAATTTTTGATCCCGATCGCGTTTTTTGCCATGGTTTACGGAATTGTTTACCTGCTGGTAAGACGGAAAGAACGCGAGGCGCTTATTGAAAAAGGCGCCGATGCAACCATCTTCGAATCCTCAAAGAACCAGCCCTCCTCGTTGAAATGGGGATTGCTTCTGGTAGGAATTGGTACTGGAATCCTGCTTGGAAAAGTACTGGCGGTTTATACCACCCTGAGTGAAGAACCAGCCTTCTTCTCCATGATATGCCTGTTTGGCGGGATAGGACTTATCGTCTATCATCTAATTGCCAGCAAGTATGAGAAGCCTGGCTGACCAGGTTCCTGAACAGGAATAGTATTTCACCGTGAACTCCCCTGATTGGCCGAAAGGAAATCAGGGGAGTTCTTTTTTTAGCGGGAACCTGTCGAGGGCGATATATTCCGGTCCTTCATGATGCAGGATGCTTTCAAACAGGATGATTTCGCCGATTTGCAGGGGGGCCGATGCAATGGTTTTGAACTGGCCCACCATCCGGTTAAAGAGGACCTTATCCTTCAGAAACTTTATCCTTCCCAGGGTCAGATGAGGTACCAGGTTCTGTCGGTCGGCTTCAAAACCAAGGGCTGCCAGGTCACGCTGGATATTTTTCATCAGGGATGAAACCGGGTCAAAAGGTGAGATACCCACCCAGATCACCTTGGGGGCATAGGCACTGCCGAAAATTCCGAGTCCCGAAAGCTGAAGGTTGATTTCAGAAGTCATTCCGGCCCGCCCCCGCAGCGATGAACAGATTGCGGGAATTTTCAGCTCTTCGGTTTCCCCGAAGAATTTCAGGGTAACATGAATATTGTGTTCCTCCACCCATTTGATGTGTTCATGGTGCAATCCGCTCTTCAATTTCCGGTAGGATAAGAGGAAATCGGCATCCGGATAAATTTTTAATGCAGCAAATAGACGTTTCATATTAAAAAGTTGTTAATTTTGCAACCGCTTTGGGGGATTAGCTCAGTTGGCTAGAGCGTTAGACTGGCAGTCTAAAGGTCAGGGGTTCGACTCCCCTATTCTCCACCCTAAGTAAGTAAAAAGCCTTGAAAACATTGTGTTTCAGGGCTTTTTTGATTATTGGTGATCGCCCCGGTCGTAGCCAGGGTTTGCTTCCTGCGTAGTCGTATGAAACTTTCTCGGCGTGCCGGGAATATGATGGAAGGGCATTGCCACCCCCCGGTTGTTTCTCCTTTTATGAAAATCCCAGGTTGAATTTTGTGCCAACAGGGTAATTATCCGGATGACACTGAATGCAAACATAAAAACAAGGGCCAGCGCAGAGGCAACAAGCAGGACGATGGCGAGAATTCCCTTTGCAACACTTTCCGGAAGGTCGTCGGACGAATCCATGTTTGATATTCTTCTTTGATTTTCAGTATGCGTCAGTTTAGAATGCTACTGTTGTCCATCGCAATCCTTTCCCGCAATCAATGTCCTTTATTTATCCGCAATGGTCACAATGATTTACACCATGGTCACAATGATATGCTCTGTGTTCATTGTGTCTTCCTTGTATCATGGTGGTTAAATATTGCGGTGGTTTCGGAAATTTAAACAATTTCCCGCCTCTTTACCAGCTGTTATAGGGATGAAGCGACAGGAATGCATTGTAGTACCGTTTATCCATGGTTACCTCTTCTCCGACCCAGCCTGGAATTTCAAATGGATCGTCCAGGTTTTCAAGTTCAATCTCGGCGACAATCAATCCATCGTTTGCCCCCTGGAATTCATCAACCTCCCACACCAGGCCATTTCCGGCCGGAACCCGGGTACGCAGCTTTTCAACCTGTCCGGTTGTAAAGAGGCTTAGCATCTCCCGGGCTTCCGAAACAGGGATACTGTACTCAAATTCCGGTCGCGCGAAGGTATCCGATTTCCCCTTGATCGTGAGGAATCCCTTGTCTCCCGCCACCCTTACCCTGACCACCTTGTCCTGGTCGATGCTCAGATACCCCTGTATGTATGGGATTCCGGGAGGTTTGTCGAGTCGGGACCATTTTTCCCTGTTTACCAGGAATTTGCGTTCAATTTCAACATTGTTCATCGGGGTTGTTTTTACCCATGAAAGATACAAAAAAAAGAGGTTGTCGCCGATGTCGCGACCGACATAAACCGACAACCTCAAGGGAAGAGAAAAGAAAGACACAGGAACCGGGAACATAAAGAACGAGATAGTATTAACCAAAACCCTTATGATCCTGTGTCCTTCATACTTTAACCAGGTAATTCCGGCAAGGTCAGGGATATGCCGGTTTTCCTGCTGTTTCGTTGCATGGCAAGTTTGTTTGATATCAGCGCTACGATAAAATAGCCGACCATCTGGACCGAGAGAACGGTGATTTCGTGCCTGACCGAATCGAGCCCTCCTCCCATGATCCGCAGCTTTAAAAATGCCGGCAGCATGGTGGTTGTCGGGAACAGGTAACCCAGTAATCTTACCGCTCCCGGCAGGGATTCCGTGGGCCAGGCGATTCCGCAAAGGAAAAAGACTACCGGCGAAATGAATACGATAAACATCAGGGAGTGAACCCTTTTTTTGAACCAGACACTGATCGCGATCCCCATAAATGATACGGTGTAGATAAACAGGAGCAACAGCGGGTAAATACGCAGAAAGCCCGCTTTTTCCGGGAATCCCATCCAGTGGTAAAACATCACCAGGGTGACCAGCGTGGTTGCCAGGTACAGCGCAACGTAAACCGAAGATTTACCGAGGATGACCTGGATGCTGTGTATGCGTCCTTTTACCGATCCGGTGGCGATAAGTTTTTTTGTTTCATAATGTTTTCCGAACAGCAGCCCGATACCGATCAGCAGGGTCTGCTGGATGACGATCATCAGGATTCCCGGGACAATAAAGGTGGCGTAACCCGATGAAGGGTTGTATGCATCAAACATTTGCGGGGTGATGGCCTCATAGCGGTTCACCGCCTCATCAACCATTTTTCCTTTGGAAAGGGTCGATTTTATTTCCACGCCTGCATTCATCATCCCGGTTGTATAGGTAGCTGCCGTAAATACCTGCTTATAGACGAAGAACCTGCCGGCATCGCAGTAAACGGTGACTTTGGCCTGTTCCGCGCGGAATACGGTTTTCTCAAATCCGGCCGGGATCAAAACGACGCCATGGATTTTACCGTCGTAAAAGAGCGCTTCGGCCTCCTTCAGGCTCCCGGGTTTTTCGGTCACCTTCACCTGTTCGGTGGCATCCAGCAGCCTGCCGTACTGGCGGCTGAGCGCCGTATGATCAAGGTCGACCACCGCAACCGGTATCTCCCTGATAGATTCATTCATATAGCCCGTAGAGTATAGCATGGGATAGATGATGGCGGCCACCAGGAAGATCAGTACGGCACCGGCGTCGTTGAACGATTCACCGATCTCCGCCAGGAAAATCCCGTAAATGTTCTGCACGTTGTTTTTTATTGCCTTTAACATAGTACGATCAGATTTTACCCCAGAATTTTTCGTGTTGCAACAGGTATTTCAGCCGGGGAACCAGGCAAATCCCTGCTACCAGGAAGATAACCATTTTCCACAGCAGGACGACCGCGTTGGCTGTCGGTTCTCCCCGGAGTGTCTGACCCACAAAGATTTCTAGCCAGTAGGTGAGGGGAAATACCTTGCTGAAAACCTGTGCCATGGCCGGCATCCCGAAGGCGGGAAAGGTCAGCCCTGCAAAGGTGATGGCCAGCATGGTATAGGCGCTGGCAAGCGACAGGGCCAGCCGAAGGTTCCGGGTAAGCGTGACCATGAACAGGGCCATTCCCTGGTAACTCAGGATCATTACGAATTCCGAAAGGAGGATCATCGGGAAATGGCCCCTGAGCGGGAGCCCCAGTACCTGGAAAAAAATAAGGTTCATCGCCATCGCGATACCGAAATACCAGGAGGTATGGATCAGCAGTTTTCCGGTAATGGCGGGCAGCATCCTGTTTCCAGCCGCCTGCAGCCATTCGGGCCCGGTACCGTATTGCAGTTCGGTACCCAGGGCGTAAAGGGTGCCGAAAAGGACGAAAACGGTCAGCAATACCGGCAGGATCAGCAGGGTGAGGTAATATTCATAGTTGGTGTAGGGGTTAAAGAGCAGGACCGGCGACAGCTGAACTGCCTGGATTTTAGCAAGGGCTTGTGTCGGCGACTCGCCCCACATCATGCGGGTTTGCAGTTTTATCCCGGCTGAAAGGGTGGCAATGGCCTTTTGGATGCCGCTTTTCAGCAATCCTGCTTTAATAAGGTATACATTGTTGAAATAGATGGCCAGGTCGACATGTTCCCCGCGCAGGATCTGCTTTTCCGAACCCGCCGGGATTACCACGACGGCATCTGCTTTCCCGGCGATCATGGCGCTTCTTGCCTCGTTTGGATCTGTAAAATGGTTGTCGGGCAGGGCAATCGGTGTCGCTCCGATCATCCTGGTGATCTTCCGCGACAGGGCGGTGTGGTCCTGGTCAACGATCGCCACGGGAAGTTTACGCGGCACATTGGCCGAGAAGATCAGCGTGATGAGGCTGAACCCAATCAGCGGGGCGATGATCCCTGTAAAGAGATATACCTTATCATGGAGGATACGGTTTATCTCCCTGCTGAGAACGGATAACACCGGCCGGGATCTTTCTTTTTCCATTGTTTTTTTTCCTTTTATTCCTGATGCCTTTTTCGTTTCGGCCGGTTTATTTTCCTGCTGCTTTGGCTACTTTTCTCCAGTTAACCAGCGCGCTCATGCCCGGCCTGAGTCCTTCTACTGGATTCACCGGCCTGGCGTGGACTTCAAAGGTTTTCATGTCGAAATCGCCAGAGGTTTTGGTGGCATTCCAGGTTGCGAAATTACCGAGGGGGTGGATGTAGGTAATCTTGAGCCTGATCGTTTTGTTTCCAAGGGCGGGGAAACGGGCGTCGAATTCCGAACCCATCCTGACCGAGGCCAGCAGGTCCTCGCGCAGGTTAAAGGTGATCCAGCAATCTCTCAGGTCGATGAGGGTGACGACCGGGTATCCTGCCGAAACAAGTTCGCCGGGTTCGGCGATGATGTCTGAAATTTCGCCGTCGGCAGGGGAGAAGATCCGGGTTTCGTCGAGGTAACTCTTCACCTCGGTGATGGCCCCCTCGGCACGGTCGACCATGGCTTTGGCGGATTCCTTGTCCTCGCTGCGGGTACCGTTCTTAGCCTTTGTCCAGGTTTCCCGGGCAGCATTGGCGGTTTCAAGAGCTACCTTCAGCTGGGCTTCCGACTCATCTTTTTTTTGTGCCGGGAAAACGCCCTCTTTATACAGGTTCTGGATCCTGGCATTGGTCTTCAGGGCCAGGTCATAGGCGGCCTGTGCCTTCTGGTACATGTTGAAGGCAGCGGCGATATCCTCTTTTTCGGCCCCCGTTTCCGCCTTGAGGTTCTGGGCCATGGCCCCGTGCAGCGCTGCGTTGGCCTGGTCGAGTTTTGCGTTTATTTCCGGGCTGCTCAGAACGAAGAGCAACATGCCTTTTTTTACCTCGTCACCCTTGTGAACCGGCAGGCTGTCCAAACGGCCCACAATTTTGGAGGCCACCCTGATCTGTGTCGCATCCACCTCTCCCTGTACTTCAATGGGACGGGGCATGCAGATCACGATCGCTGAATATATAACCAGAGCCAGCAGGATGCATATTCCGGTGATGGTCAAAATAATCGCTTTTTTATTCATAATATAATGATTTACTGTTGTTTCGTTTTATTATTGATAGTGCTCTGATTTGGCGTTGTTGCGGGTGGAATAGGAGGAAAAATCGGCGGAGACACCCGAATATTCCAGCAAACGGGCCAACGTAACGTCATAGTTGAACATTGCCTGCAGGCGCTCGGTCCTGATCTGGGCCAGGGCAAGGCTGGCGTCGATCACCTGGGTTGAGTTGGTCATATCCTGGTGGAAGGATGCCTCGCTTGCGCGCAGGTACTCCTCGGCATACTGCCGGGCCGTGGCAAGCTCGGTAAGCTGGTCGTGGTACATGGCAAGCTCATGGTACAGTTTGTTGATCATGGAGGCCACATCCGATTGGGCCTTCAGGCCGTATTCTTCGGCCTCCCTGGTTTTCAGCGAGGCAGCTTTTACCCTGGCAAAGCGGGCCACGCCGTCGAACAGGGTCCATTTGAGCCCGATCCCGACCTCCCAGTCGGGCATATAGGGTGAAAGGTCCTTGTTTACGATATCGTAGGTTCCCTGGACTGCCACGGCAGGCATTAAATCGGCCCGTTCAGCCTTATATCCCTGTTCGGCCAGCTGTTTTTTCGATTCAATCTGGTTTAGCAGCGGGTTCCTTGTCAGGGAGAGATCAATGAAGAAGCTTTCCGGTTCGATGGAATCGATGTAAAAGAGGTTTGATTCGGTTTCAATCTGGGTGCTGTCGCCGATGGCCATCGTGCCGGTCAGCGCCTGGTTCACTATCTCGGTTTGCTGCAGCGCCTTGCTGAGTTCACGGCTTGCCTGCGCGTGGTAGACCTTTGCATGAAGCACATCGGCGTTGGAGATCATGCCCTCCTTTTCCAGCTTTACGGCTTCGTCGAGGTGCTGCTGCAATCCCTTGAAAACCTCCTGCCTGACCAGCACAACCTGCCTGGCAAGGCAAAGTCCGTAGTAACGTTCTGCCAGTTCACTCATCAGTTCCCCCTGCTTCTGGCGCGAGATTTCTGTTACCTCCAGCTGGTTTATCGAAGCCGCCTTGTTGGCCGCCCTGATCTTGCCCCCGGCATACAACGGCCATTGCATGGTGGCCGCCACCACGCCGAATTCCTTTTTCTGGATCATCTGGTCCCATTGCTGCGATTCGATCTCATTGAGGCCCGCCAGCATCTTTTGCCGGATAATCTGGGTGGCCATATCGTCGGGAACCCCGGTAATGCCGAATTTACCGTAGTTTCCTAACGTTTTATACAAGGGAGCGATGGCATCCCTGACGGGGGTAAGGTCAAGGGTGATGGGATCGGACATGACCGTTGCATTGGCCATGATCCCAACCGTCGGGTAGTAGAGCCCTTTTGCCGCGCGGCGCTCCTGGTCCTTCTGAAGCTTAAGGTAATTCACCTGTTTCAGCACATGGCTGTTTTCCCAGGTAATCTCACGGGCCTGGTCGAATGTTACTTTTTTCACAATTGAAGGGTGGGCTCCCTGCGAGCTGAAGTTGCACAAGAGTATCAGGATAGCCAGTCCCGGGATTATGTTGATTCTTATTTTCATATCCTGTTTGATATTAGCTCTTTAAATGGTCTGACTCACGTTTGATAATCCCAAAAAACAGCACATCCAGGAGCCTGTCGAGACGCTGTTCAAGCAGGTGGTCGCTGCCTGAATCTGCCACCAGCAGGGGAATCTCCATTCCTTTCAGAGCGGTTACGATGGCAATCGAAGTCAAATAGGTATCTTCAAGGTGAAATATCCCGGTTTCAACCCCCTGGTCGAGGATCCCGGCAACAACGTTGATCTCCTCCTGGTCGGTTTGCTGGCGGGTCTGATCGACAAAATCGCGCTGCGTAGGGTGCTCCGTGCGCAGCACATTATAGAGATTCTTGAGGCTTTTCAGCCCCTGCATGCGCTCGACCACGTAAACCTTAAGTTTTTCCCTCGAATCCTTTTTCTGCGAAACCGCAACAAGAATCCTGCTTTTCATCAGCTGCAACTCCTTTTCGATCACCGCTTTAAAAATATCCTCCTTGCTGGTGAAATAATAGTAGATGGAACTTTTTCCCTTCCCCATCTCCTTTGCAATGTCATCCACCGTACTTTTCCCGTAACCATACCGGTTAAAGACATCCTGCGCAGCGGCAAGGATCTTCATGCGGGTTTCATCTTTCTTAACCATAAAATTCGACTAATTGACTAAAACGGTCCAAAATTACAATACATTTTATTGTTCCCGACATTTTTTATCAAATATTTTTTAAATTCTTTGTAATGGCATGAAAGTTTGGTGTTTGCAATGTCAATTAAACTACTTAACTTTGTGCTGTTAATTAATTAACAATAAATTTATGAAACCTACACATATTGAGCATCTTGGCATAGCAGTGAAAAGCCTGGAGGAGAGTATTCCCTATTACGAAAATTTGCTGGGAACAAAATGTTATAACGTTGAAGAAGTTAAGGATCAGCGTGTTAAAACGGCTTTTTTCCTTATAGGCGAAACCAAGATAGAACTTCTTGAGTCGACAGACCCGGAAGGACCCATCGGGAAGTTCCTGGAAAAGAAGGGGGAGGGGATCCATCATATCGCCTTTGCCGTTGCGGATGCCACCGCTGCCCTTGCGGATGCTGAATCACAGGGACTTGTACTGATCGACAAGGTTTCCCGCAAAGGAGCTGAAGGGATGAATATCGGCTTTCTCCATCCTAAATCGACCCATGGTGTACTTGTAGAGTTTTGCAGTAAATAAAGAAAAACAGACCTAATACCCTCTCCTATGGCTAATGAAAGTAAAATCTCCGAACTGCTTGCTAAACGCGAGATGGCAAAGCTCGGTGGCGGCGAAGAACGGATCAAATCACAACATAAAAAGGGAAAATACACTGCCCGTGAGCGTGTTGAAAAGCTTCTCGACGAAGGAAGTTTTGAGGAATATGATATGTTTGTAAGCCATCGCTGTACCAATTTCGGGTTGGAGAATGAATCCTACCTGGGCGATGGTGTGGTTACCGGTCGCGGCACCATCGATGGCCGCGTGGTTTTCGTTTTTTCCCAGGATTTCACTGTTTTTGGCGGATCGCTGTCAGAGACCTTTGCCCGTAAGATCTGCAAGATCATGGACCAGGCGATGAAGGTTGGCGCCCCCGTGATCGGGATCAACGACAGCGGTGGTGCCAGGATCCAGGAGGGGGTTAACTCCCTGGCCGGTTATGCCGAGATCTTTATGCGGAATATCGCCGCTTCGGGCGTGGTTCCCCAGATTTCAGCCATTTTCGGGCCCTGCGCCGGCGGAGCCGTCTATTCCCCTGCCCTTACCGATTTCGTGGTCATGAGCGAAAAGACCAGCTACATGTTCGTTACCGGTCCGAAAGTTACCAAGACGGTTACCGGTGAGGATATCACCACGGAGGACCTGGGCGGAGCAACCGTGCATTCAACAAAATCGGGGGTCGCCCATTTCCGCGTCGTGAATGAGGATGAGGGGCTGATGATGATCCGCAAACTGATCTCCTACCTGCCGCAGAACAACCTGGAAGATCCCCCCCAGTCGGAATGCACCGACCCGATCGACCGCGTGGAAGATCTTCTCAACGAGGTGGTTCCTGCCAATCCAAACCAGCCTTACGATGTGAAGGATGTCATTTACCTGATGGTCGACGACCGCGAATTTCTCGAGGTTCACCAGCATTATGCCAAAAATATCGTCGTGGGATTTGCCAAGTTCAATGGTATTTCCTGCGGTATGGTGGCCAACCAGCCCAACTACCTTGCCGGTGTGCTCGATATCGAAGCCTCGCGCAAGGCTGCCCGTTTCGTCCGCTTCTGCGATGCCTTCAATATTCCCATCATCACCCTGGTCGATGTTCCCGGCTTTTTGCCCGGAAGCACCCAGGAATATGGCGGGATCATCATTCACGGCGCCAAACTGCTCTTTGCATACGGTGAAGCCACCGTGCCGAAGATCACCATCACCCTTCGCAAATCGTACGGCGGGGCGCATGATGTGATGGGCTGCAAGCAGCTCCGGGCCGATATCAACTACGCCTGGCCCTCCGCTGAAATTGCCGTGATGGGACCCAAAGGGGCCATTGAAATCCTGGAGGGCAAGAGGATCAGCGAAATTGAAGATCCCATTGAACGGAACAAATATATCGCCGAAAAGGAAAACGAGTACAAGGTCATGTTTGCAAACCCCTACGATGCTGCCAAATACGGCTATATCGACGATGTCATCGAACCGCGTAACACCCGTTTCCGCATCATCCGGGCTTTGCAGACGCTGCAGACCAAGAAGGACAGCCTGCCTCCCAAGAAACACAGCAATATTCCCCTGTAATCCAAAAACGGAGATATTATGAGACTTTCAGAAATAACATTCGACCTTTCGCTGATCGATCATTTTGCCCTGGTGATCACCATTGCAGGATATTGCATCGTACTGCTGGCCCTGGCCATCATGGCCTATTTTTTCACCAGGCTCCATACCCTTCAGGATTTCCTCAAAAGACGTAAACTAAGGAATTCAGCGAAACCGGAAGTTGAAGTAAAATCAAAGGTAGTCATGACCGGCGAGGAAAATGCCGCCATTGCAGCCGCCCTTTACCTCTTTTTTTCCGAATTGCACGATGAAGAAAAATATGTGATGACCATCCGGAAAGTTTCAAAAACATACTCCCCCTGGAGTTCAAAAATCTATGGAATCCTCAATACGATTAAACAAAGGTAAACCATGAAGAAATTCAATTTTGTGATCAACGGCAATTCCTACGAAGTAGAGGTACTTGGTTTTGAAGATAACATTGCCAAAATGGAAGTTAACGGAACGCTCTATGATGTGGAGGTTCAGAAGGAACTGAAAATAACCAAAACCCCGACCCTTGTCAGGGCCGAGCCGCCAAAACCGACGCGCAAGGAATCGAAGATCCCGCGAACCGTCACCCAGACGACCAACATGGCCATCAAGGCGCCGTTGCCGGGTACCATCATCACCGTGCTGGTAAAACCGGGCGACAAGGTTGCCATGGGCCAGAAACTGCTTACCATGGAGGCGATGAAGATGGAGAACAATGTCCTTTCGGAAAAGGATGGCGTGGTAAGGGTTGTCCTGGTAAAGCCCGGACAAACCGTTGCCCAGAATGATGTTTTAGTTGAAATAGAATAACCATGAACACACCTCAAACATTATTCGGTCTTTGGGAAAATACCGGTTTTTACAATGCAACCTCAGGGAACCTGATCATGATCCTGGTCGGCATTGCGCTGGTTTTACTGGCAATACGGTACAGTTACAAACCCCTGCTGCTCATCCCGCTCGGGATGGGGATCATCCTGGGGAACATCCCGTTCCTTCACGAAGCGGCCTATCATCCCGGTATTTACCAGGATGGCAGTGTGCTGAACTATCTTTTTTTCGGCGTATTAAAGGGGATCTACCCGGCATTGATATTCCTTGGACTCGGGGCCATGACCGACCTTTCCCCGCTTATTTCCAATCCCAAGCTGATGCTGCTGGGGGCTGCCGCCCAGGTGGGGATATTTGTCAGCTTCCTGGGGGCGATGGTTTTCGGCTTCCCGATGGCACAGGCTGCGGCAATTGCCATTATTGGCGGTGCCGACGGCAACACGGCCATTTTCCTCACCTCGCAGCTTGCCGGCGGACTTCATGCAACCGGCAAAGGGCTTGAGGTGCAAAACCTCATCGGCCCTATTGCCATTGCAGCCTATATCTACATGTCGCTGGTGCCGGTTATCCAGCCTCCCATCATGAAACTGCTGACCACCCGCAAAGAGCGGCTGATCCGCATGAAACCGCCGAGAACCGTCAGCAAGTTTGAAAAGATACTCTTCCCGCTCCTGGGATTGCTGTTAAGCGCCTTCGTGGCGCCGGCATCCCTGCCTTTGCTGGGAATGTTTTTCTTTGGAAATATCCTCAAGGAGTCGGGGATGACCAAGCAACTCGCCGCAACAGCCAGCACGGTACTGATCGACATCGTGGTGATCCTCATTGGGTTAACCGTTGGGGCGAGCACCCAGGCCGATGTATTTTTAAAATGGCAGTCAATTCTTATCTTTGTGCTCGGCGCCATCGCCTTTATGGTGGCAACGGCAGGGGGGATCATCTTTGCAAAGGTGATGAACATTTTTCTGAAGAAGGAAAACAGGATCAACCCGCTCGTGGGTGCGGCAGGAGTTGCCGCAGTGCCCGACAGTGCGCGCATTGCGCATGAAATGGGACTCAGGGAAGATCCGACAAACCACCTCATCGGTCATGCCATGGCGCCGAATATCGCCGGTTTGATCGGCAGTGCCATCACCGCCGGCCTGTTATTGGGTTTCTTATTGTAAATCGATGCTGATCATTGGAATTGCCGGTGGATCCGGTTCGGGAAAGTCAACAGTTGTCAAGCAGGTGATCAAACACCTGCCGAAAGAGGCCGTTACGGTTATTCCCCAGGATGCCTATTATAAGGATAACGGACACAAGTCGGCCGAAGAACGGGCCCGGATCAACTTTGACCATCCCAGTTCCATCGAATGGAGCCTGCTGATCAGCCAGCTTGAAACCCTGAAATCGGGGATGCCCATCGAAATGCCCATGTACTCCTATGTTACCTGCGCACGTTCAAAGGAAACCATCGCCGTCAACCCGTCGAAAGTCATCATCGTTGAAGGGATCCTGATCCTTTCCAATCCGCGCCTCAGGAAGAAAATGGATATCAAGGTCTTTGTCGATGCCGATGGCGACGACAGGCTTATGCGCGTTATCAGGCGCGATATCGAAGAGCGCGGGAGATCCTTCCAGCAGGTCCTGGAACATTACGAGAGTTTTGTAAAACCCATGCACCTGCAATTTATTGAACCTACCAAGCGTTATGCTGACATCATTGTGCCCCAGGGCGGACAGAACAAGGTCGCCATCGACCTGCTCTCCTCCCGCATTAAAACGCACATAAACCGTGATGCCGATGACAGCAAACAAGTTCAACCACCTGCGCAGCGAACATAGTCCCTATCTTTTACAGCATGCCCGAAACCCCGTGGACTGGTATCCATGGGGCACCCTTTCCCTTGACAAAGCCCGTGATGAGAACAGGCTGATGATCATCAGCATCGGCTATGCCGCCTGCCACTGGTGCCATGTCATGGAACATGAATCATTTGAAGATGATGAGGTTGCCCGGGTGATGAACGGTAGTTTCGTTTCCGTCAAGGTTGACCGCGAGGAGCGGCCCGACGTGGACCAGGTATACATGAATGCTGCCTATGTCACCACCGGCAGGGGAGGGTGGCCCCTGAACGTGATCGCCCTGCCCGACCAGCGGCCCCTGTTTGCCGGGACCTACTTTTCGAAGCACGACTGGCTCCATGTCCTGAACTATTTCACAGGGCTTTACCGTGATAACCCCCGGGAGCTGATACACCAGGCTGATGAGGTGGAACAGGGGATGAAACGGGCATCCGGACCGCGCTACCATGTGGATTCGTTACCGGTCGCCACCGCTGTGATGAAGGAGATATTTCTGACTTGGAGGGATGACCTTGATTTTATCAATGGCGGAACCCCGGGCGGACCCAAATTCCCGATGCCGGCAAACCTTGCATGCCTGCTGCGTTTCGGATTCAGCATTAAACAGGAGAAAGTTGTGGACTATGTGAACCTGACCCTTGAAAAAATGGCCATGGGAGGCATTTACGACCACCTGGGAGGCGGCTTCAGCCGTTATTCGGTGGATGCCTCCTGGCATGTGCCGCACTTCGAGAAAATGCTCTATGACAATGCCCAACTGGTAGCCCTCTATGCTGATGCATTTGCCGTGACAAAAAAATTCGGTTATAAACAGGTGGTTGAAGAGACCATTGCCTTTACCTTCCTTGAACTGACCGGCACGGAAGGCTTGTTTTATGCTTCGCTCGACGCCGACAGCGAAGGCCGCGAAGGGACCTTTTATACCTGGAGGGCCGAAGAGATCACCAGGTACCTGGGAGATGGCGCCGGCATTTTCCTGGACTATTACAGCTGCCGGGACCAGGGAAACTGGGAACACGGCCTCAACGTGCTTCGGAAATCGCTGAATGACGAGGATTTTGCCGGTAAGCATGATCTTACCTGCGACCAGTTATCGGCGATCATCGATGTTGGCAGGAAGCAGCTGTTTACCGTGCGTGGCAACCGGGAGCGGCCGGCCACCGACGACAAGATCCTGACCTGCTGGAACGGGTTGATGATCAGCGCACTGGTAAAGGCTTCTCTGGTTTTCGTTAAACCGGCCTGGCTTGAAAAAGCGGTCGCAGCTGCCTCCTTTTACCGCGATCATGTAATATTACGAAAGGGTAAGCTCTGGCGGAATACCCGTGCCGGTTCACTCACCATTTCCGGGTTTCTCGATGATTATGGCTGCCTGGGCAGGGCCTTCCTCGATCTTTACCAGGCAACCTTCGACGCTTCGTGGCTCACTGCCGCGGAATTACTCATAGGGGAGGTGATGGCCCATTTTGAAGCAGGCGACGGCCTCTTTTTCAACCTGTCGTCGGATGAAGAGCCCCGGCTGATCCTTCAAACCATTGAATTGTCCGACAATGTGATCCCCGCATCGAACTCCGTCATGGCAACCAACCTGTGGATCCTGGGTTACCTTACAGGAAACCCAAATTATATTGAACGATCGGAGAAAATGGTTCAAAAAATGGTTCCCGAGATCAGGAAAAACCCTGCATTCCACGCCAACTGGGCGCTGCTGTTGCAGGATCACCTTTCAGGACCTGTTGAGGTATGTATCATCGGGGAACATTACAGGAGCCTGTTACAGGAATTTTCGGGCCATTACCTGCCCGGAACTGTTTTTGCCGGGGGAGCGGTAAAAACACCTGCAGGAAGTTCTGACAGCAGGCATGTTGCGGGTAAAACCCTGATTTATGTCTGCCGCGACAAATCCTGCTTTCCGCCTGTTGAAACTGTTGACGAGGCTCTTCGCCTGATCGCCGGGCCTGGACTTTGAGTACCCTGGATTATCTGTCATACTATCCCGGTAAAGAACTAACCACAATGACACAATGAAGGCACAATGGACACAAGGAATCCCATTGTGTCCATTGTGTAAATCATTGTGTTCTTTGTGGTTAAATTAAAAGCCTCGTTTTTGGGTCCAGGATTCTTATAGAAAACAAAATAATATCAAAAAAACTCTGACATCTCATTCCCGTTTTTTCTACTGTGTCCTCATGTGCCTGCTGTGGTGAAATTCCTTTCAAGCCCGGGATAATCTTTCCCATCCCCCCATTGTATTTGCACCCGAAAAATTCGTAAGTTTGAAATCCCAAATCATAAGCAATATGGAAACACAGAAAGCGCTCGAAATTCTTAAGATGGCGATTCTCATGGAAAAGAGAGGCCATGCCTTTTATGCAAAAGTTGCAGAACAAACTCCCGATCAGGATGTCAAACATATCTTTCTGACCATGGCCGATGAGGAGACCCAGCATGTCAAATTCCTGGCGGAACAGTATATCAGCTATGAAAAGAATAACACCTTCAAAAAGGTTGATTTACCTGATCTTTCAAATGAAGGTTATGCGACCCTGATCCTCACGGAAGACCTTAAAAATAAAATCTCTTCCGCCGGGTTTGAGGCGGCAGCGATTTCAGCGGCCATCGACTTTGAGAAAAAGGCGGTTGCGGTCTATTCAAAGCAGGCTGAGGATTCGACAGACCCTAATGAAAAGGCGCTTTACCGCTGGCTTGCCGAGTGGGAAGGCGGTCACCTGAAGATCCTCAGCGACATGGATAACGAGTTGAAGGAGAAAATCTGGAACGACAACCAGTTCTGGCCCTTCTGATTTACGTGCCCGTACGCATCGCCTCAACAGGATCCAGTTTTGAGGCTGACCAGGCCGGCAATATTCCTGAAATCAAACCGATAATCCCTGAGACGCCGATGCCGAGGAAAATATTCCCCTGGGTGAGGATCAGGTGAAAACTTGTCAGGTTGGAAACCAGGAGTGTCAGGATCAGGATGATCAGCAGCCCGAAGATACCCCCGATGAGCGAGAGGAAAACGGCCTCAAACAGGAACTGCAGCAATACAAAGTAGTTCTTGGCTCCCAATGCCTTCTGGATACCGATGATGTTGGTGCGCTCCTTTACCGATACGAACATGATGTTGGCGATGCCAAAGCCGCCCACCAGCAGCGAAAATCCGCCGATGATCCAGCCTACCATGGCGATCACCCTGAACAGGCTGTCAAATCCCTTGGAGATGATATCGGTTTCATTGATGGCGAAATTATCTTCGGCCGAAGGTTTTTGTTTCCTGATGGAGCGCATCAGCCCGGTAAGTTCATCACGCAACTCCGCGTTGGAAACCAGCGGCTTTGCCTTGACCACGATGGTGGAACCCATGTCCCTCAGGTCGACCAGGGTTTTGAAATAGTTGATCGGAAGGTAGACCACCTTGTCGTTCGAATTACCGAAGAAATCCTCCCCCTCCTTGGCTATGACGCCGACTACCTCGATATTCCGGCCGAAAATCTTGATTTTTTTGCCTATCGGATCTCCCTCCCTGAAGAGGTCGGTCGCCAGGTCGGCGCCGATGATGGCGATGTTGTTGCCGCTGGCCGATTCGGTCAGGGAAAAATATCGGCCATCGGCAAGCTCAAACTTCCAGACCTTGTCGAAATCCTGCGAAACACCCATTACGCCTATATTTTCAGCGTAGCTGTTCTGGTATTTCACTGTCTTGTTTACCTGTACCATAAAGGCAATTGCATCGGCCAGGTTGGAGCGCTTCTCCACTTCGCGCATATCATCCAGCGAAGCTTCCGGGCGCTGCCAGTACTTCCACCATGGATAATCGCCGCCCATGGCCCAGGGCCATTTTTGAATATACAGCACATTGCTTCCCAGGGAGGCGATGCTCTTCCGGATGGAATTTTCCATCGAATCAAAAACGGTAAAGACCGAAATGACACAGAAGATGCCGATGGTAATCCCGAGAAGGGAGAGAATCGTACGAACTTTATTTACTATAATTTCCTGAAAAGCAAATAAATAACTTTCCCGAACCAGTCGCAATATTAAAATCATGGATGAATTGATTTCCTTATTTAATGAACAGTAAAGGTAATATTTAATCCCGTATGGACGATTCCATTGTTTGATCCGGTATTTTTTGGTAACATTGCAAAGGGCTGCCGAATTCGTGAATTAGACGCAGCGCTTCAGTTATTGTTACAAATTTCAGCGACATGACCGACCAGATCAGGATTAAATCCGCCCTTATTTCCGTTTATGACAAGGATGGAATCAAAGAAATTGCACAAAAACTTATCTCCCTGGGTATCCAGATCTATTCCACAGGAGGGACCTATGATTACCTTCAGGCCTGTGGCATGGAGGTTACCTCCGTTGAATCCGTCACCTCCTATCCCTCCATTCTCGGCGGCCGGGTAAAAACCCTCCACCCGAAGGTGTTCGGCGGCATCCTGTGGCGGCGCGACCAGCTGGCCGACGTGGGCGATGTTGAAAAATACGAGATCCCCTCCTTCGACCTGGTGATTGTCGACCTCTATCCTTTTGAAAAGACCATCGCCTCCACCAGCGGTGAAGAGGAAATCATCGAAAAAATCGATATCGGGGGTATCTCCCTGATCCGGGCGGCTGCCAAGAATTTCAACCATGTCCTGGTTGTTCCCTCAACCGGTTTTTACGGGGAATTGACAGAACTGATCACCCGCAGCAATGGGGTTACCACGCTGCTTGAACGACGTCTGTTTGCAGCAAGGGCCTTTAATGTGTCGTCGCATTACGATACGATGATCTTCAGCTATTTCAACCGGCAGGAAAATATCCCGGCCTTTAAGCAAAGCATTCTTCAGCCGGTAGCAATGCGATACGGAGAAAATCCACATCAGCAGGGGATCTTCTATGGGAACCTGGATGAAGTATTCATCAAACTTCACGGCAAGGAGCTTTCATACAACAACCTGGTCGATGTGGATGCCGCCATTAACCTGATCGGTGAATTTACCGGGCCGACCGTTGCCATCATCAAGCATACAAACCCTTGCGGGGTTGCCACCCGCAGCACGCTTACGGAGGCATACCTGGATGCGCTCGCCTGCGACCCGGTCTCAGCCTATGGCGGGATTATCATTGCCAATGGCATCGTTACCGCCAAAACTGCCGAAGAGCTCCATAAACTGTTTTTCGAAATTTTAATTGCCGACGGGTATGAAATTGATGCCCTGGATCGCCTGAAGTCAAAGAAAAATAGAATAATTTTGCAAAAAAATTCGTTTGCATTCTCATCCCGGCAATTTAAGTCCATCCTGAATGGTGTACTTGAGCAGGAAAAGGATCTTAAGTCAGAACAGGAATCTGATTTTCAATACGTAAGCAAAAGGAGGCCGACACAGCCGGAAACGGATGCGCTGGTTTTTGCAAATAAAATTGTAAAACATTTGAAATCCAACACCATCGTTCTCATTAAAAACCGCCAGCTGATCGGCTGCGGGATGGGTCAAACCTCCCGTGTGGATGCACTCCGCCAGGCCCTTATCAAGGCCAGGGCCTTCGGGTTTGACCCGGCGGGAAGCGTGATGGCATCGGATGCCTTTTTTCCCTTTGCCGATTGTGTTGAAATTGCTGATGAAGCGGGCATCACCGCCGTGATTCAGCCGGGAGGCTCCATCCGCGATGTGGATTCGGTGAATTATTGCGACCAGCACGACATGTCCATGGTATTTACCGGGATACGACACTTTAAACATTAAACCAATCATTCCATGGGATTATTTACGAAAGAAATAGCCATCGATTTGGGGACCGCCAACACGATCATCATCTATAATGATAAGGTCGTGGTGGATGAGCCCTCCATCGTAGCCATCGAGCGGAGTTCGGGAAAGATCATTGCCGTTGGGAAGAAGGCCCAGATGATGCATGGCAAGACACATGAAAACATAAAGACCATCAGGCCGCTCAGGGGAGGGGTTATCGCCGATTTCCAGGCTGCCGAACACATGATCCGCGCCATGATCAAGATGATCGACCTGCGCAAATCGTGGTTCCCGCCCGCGCTGAAGATGGTGATCTGCATCCCCTCCGGGATTACCGAGGTGGAAGAAAGGGCCGTTAAGGATTCGGCGGAACAGGCAGGGGCCAAGGAGGTCCGCCTGATCCATGAACCCATGGCGGCTGCCATCGGTATCGGCATCGACGTACTGGAGCCGGTCGGCAACATGGTGATCGACATCGGCGGCGGAACCAGCGAAATCGCGGTGATCGCCCTCGGCGGGATCGTGAATAACAAGTCGATCCGCATCGCGGGCGATGAATTCAACGCCGACATCGAGGAGTATATGCGCAAGCAGCACAACATCAACGTGGGTGAGCGCACTGCCGAGCGCATCAAGATCGAGGTAGGCGCCGCGATTGCCGATATCGACAATCCTCCTCCCGATTACGCCGTACACGGCCGCGACCTGCTCACGGGCATCCCCAAGGAGGTCATCGTGAACCATGCCGAAATAGCCCATTGCCTCGACAAATCGGTCGCCAAGATCGAAGCAGCCGTATTGAATGCGCTGGAGATGACCCCGCCCGAGCTGGCTTCCGATATTTTTGAAACCGGCATCTACCTCACCGGCGGGGGCGCTTTGCTGCGCGGACTCGACAAGCGGCTCCACCTGAAAACCAAACTGAAGGTGCACGTTGCCGAAGATCCTTTAAGGGCTGTGGCCAGGGGCACGGGTATCGCCCTGAAGAACTTTGACAAGTTCACCTTCCTCATCAAGTAAGAGGTACCATGCGGAATCTTTTTTTATTTCTCCGGGAGCACTATTTCTATTTTCTTTTCCTGCTGCTGGAGTCCTTTTCGCTGATTCTGCTGTTCAACTACAACGAATTCCAGGGAAGCTCCCTTTACTCCGTTTCAAACACCCTGTCGGGCTCGGTGAACGGCATGTTCAACGGGATCTCCGAATATTTCTCCCTGCGCAAGACCAACGGGGTGCTGATCGAAGAGATGGCCAAACTCCATTCGCGGATCCCGGAGGCCTTTTATGTGACCGACCGCAATATCTTCTATAAAAAGGATTCGGTCGTCAACCTCGAATACAAGTACATCAGCGCCAAGGTGATCAGCAATTCCACCAACAAGCGGAACAACTACCTGATGATCAACAAGGGGGCGCTGCATGGCATCGTCAACCACATGGGGGTGATCATCGGCAACAAGATCATCGGCCAGGTGGTTAGCGTCTCTCCCCACTTCAGCTGGATCATGTCGATGCTGAACAAGGACAGCCGGATATCGGGCAAGTTCAAGAAAAACAACCAGCTGGTGAATGTCGAATGGAACGGCGGCAGTTACCGCAAAGGGCAGGTGAAGGAGATCCCCAAACATGTGAAGATCATGAAGGGCGATACCATCATCACCAGCGGGAATTCCGATATCTTCCCGGAGGGGCTGCTCATCGGGACCATCAGTGATTTCACCAATGTACAGGATGAAAACTTCAACAACGGGGAGATCCTCTTTTCGACCGATTTCAACAGCCTGGGCTATGTGGAGGTGGTGGTTGACCTGATGCGCCAGGAGAAGGACGACCTGAAGGCTTCATTCAAATCTCATTAATCAAATTTAAGAAATATCACCGTGACCTCGAGAACCGTCTTTTTTAATGTCATCCGGTTTTTCTTCCTTGTATTTCTCCAGGTATTGATTCTGAACCATATCAACCTCGGGGGGTACATCAATCCCTATTTCTATATCTATTTCATCCTGCTGCTCCCCTTTGACATCCCGCGCTGGATGCTGCTATTAGCCGCATTTTTCCTTGGGATCAGCATTGACATCTTCACCAATACCATCGGACTCAACGCCTCCGCCTGCCTGATCATGGCCTTTTTTCGTCCCTTCGTGATAACGGCCATCTCCAGCGGCCCCGAATCGCTGATAGGGGATACCCCGACCCTGCGGAACCAGGGGATCAAATGGTTCCTCTACTATTCCATCACCCTGGTGCTGATCCACCACTTTGCCCTCTTCTATCTCGAAATATTCCGATTCAGCGAATTTGCAGCGACCCTGGTGAGGGTTTTGCTCAGCAGCGCCTTTACCCTCATCCTGGTACTCATCAGCGAGTACCTGCTCTACCCGAAGGGTAAGTAAATCAAGGATTTACCTTCTTTGTCCGTTTTCCCGATTATTATCCGGCAGGTTCAGGTTTTTCTTTTTGAATTAAACAAAGATGGATTCATTGCAAAGTGGAGTTTGCACTTCGGAATATAGCGTTACCAATATTTCCGGTATTGGCTTCTGGGTGCTTGCCGGGGAGAGGTAGTTTTTTATTCCTTTTAAGGAATATCCCGGTTTCACAGAGGCCCCAGTAAACCAGATTTTTAATTTCATTTTTATCCCGCCGTCACAACTTCGCTGGGAGTCGCCGGACATTGATATTGAACTCCAGGCGCTTTCCCGGCCGGAGGCATTCCCATTGGTTTTCAGGGTGTGACTTTTCTTGGATCATGAGGACTTTCCCTTTTATCAACGGTTTCTGCTATTTGGCAGGAATTCATAAAAAAACCCGTTCCTTTTGAAGAAACGGGCGGGAGAGGTTTCGAGCGGAGTCGAACCGCTGTGGACGGTTTTGCAGACCGCTGCCTAGCCACTCGGCCACGAAACCAATTTTATTGGGAGTGCAAAATTACAAAAACTTTTGAAATTACATGCAAATCATTTCTTCCAGTGGGTCATGAAGCTTACCTGGTGCATTTTGCCGCCCATCGGCGGGTTCAGCTTGGCGATTTTCAGGTCGATGGCCGTGATAGCGGGGAATTCCTGCCGGATGGCATCCATGATCCGCCGGGCTAAATGCTCCAGCAGGTGCGACTTCTGTTCCATCTCCCTTTTCACGCAGCGGTATAATCCGACATAATCGGCCGTGTCGTGCAGGCTGTCGGAACCCTCGGCAACCTCCGTATCGACTTCAACGGTAAGATCGGCAATAAATTTCGTGCCGATGATCTGTTCTTCCTTAAAACAGCCGTGAAATGCAAAAAACTCCATTCCTTCCAGCAGGATCGTACCCATAATTCATTTTTTCAGGGTTCAAAATTACCAATTTACGGTTCACCAGGCCGGCAGTTTTTTAAATTGTAGTAAGTTTGCAGATTAATCTGCTTACTCCGGGCATGGAAAGTTTCCAGGATGACCGCTTTTTTATCCATTGTGCCCATTGTGCCTTCTTTGTGTCATGGTGGTTAGATAACGCGTCAAAGAACCCAAAGACCTGCATTCATACCCCGGGGGGCTGAAATAAATACGCTGACATTATGGAAGATGTAAAACTCCCGGAAGAGAAGGGAACCCGGTCACTCAATTTCATTGAGGAGATCATCGAGGAAGATATCCGCACAGGGGTAAACGAGGGGCGCGTGCATACGCGATTCCCGCCCGAGCCCAACGGTTACCTGCATATCGGCCATGCCAAGTCGATCTGCCTGAACTTCGGCCTTGCCAATAAATACAGGGGAAAGACCAACCTCCGCTTCGACGATACCAACCCTGTGAAGGAGGATGTGGAATATGTCGATTCGATCATGGAAGATGTGAAGTGGCTCGGTTTCGACTGGGAGGACCGTCTTTTCTATGCCTCCGACTATTTTGAACAGCTCTTTGAATATGCCATGATCCTGATCAAAAAGGAGAAGGCCTACGTATGCGACATGACCGCCGAGGAGATCAGCGAAACCCGCGGCACGCCTACGAGCCCGGGAAAGGAGAGTCCCTTCAGGAGCCGCACTGTCGATGAAAACGCAGATCTTTTTACCAGGATGCGCAACGGCGAATTCCCCGATGGATCGAGGGTTCTGAGGGCCCGTATCGATATGGCCTCGCCCAACATGCACATGCGCGATCCCGTGCTGTACCGCATTCTTCATGCCTGGCATCACCGCACGGGCGACCAGTGGTGCATCTACCCGATGTATGATTTTGCCCACGGGCAGTCCGATTCCATCGAACGGATCACCCATTCCATCTGCACCCTCGAATTCGAGGTGCACAGGCCGCTGTACGACTGGTTTATCCGGGAGATCGGCATCTATGCCCCCCGGCAGATCGAGTTCGCGCGGCTCAACGTGACCTATACCGTTATGAGCAAGCGCAAATTGCTGGAGCTGGTGCAGCAGGGCCATGTCAGCGGCTGGGATGATCCGCGGATGCCGACCATCTGCGGGTTGCGCCGCAGGGGATTTACGCCGGAATCGATCCGTACTTTTGCCGAAACCATCGGGGTTGCCAAGCGCGAAAATGTGATCGACGTAAGCCTGCTGGAGTTCTGTATCCGGGAGGACCTCAACAGGCGCGCCAACCGCGTGATGGCGGTGCTCGACCCCGTTAAGATCATCCTGGATAATTATCCCGACGGACAGGTCGAGGAGCTCGAAGCGGTAAACAACCCGGAGGATGAAACCAGGGGAAAACGGATGCTTCCCTTTTCAAAGACCCTTTTCATCGAACGCGACGATTTCATGGAAGATCCCCCCGGTAAGTTTTTCAGGCTCGCCCCGGGCCGCGAGGTGCGGTTGAAGGCTGCCTACATCATCCGGTGCGAAAGTGTCGTGAAGGAGCCGGAAACGGGCAAAATCACCGAAATTCATTGCACCTACGACCCACTGACCAAAAGCGGCATGCCCGACAGCAACCGCAAGGTGAAGGGAACCCTGCACTGGGTTTCGGAAAAAACAGCCGTGGAGGTCGAAGTGAGGCTTTACGACAGGTTGTTTGTAAAGGAAAACCCCGATGATATTGAGGAGGACAAAAGCTACAAGGACTACCTGAACCCCGATTCGCTGAAAATTTTAACGGCAAAGGTTGAACCCTCCGTTGCAAATGCACAGGTTTTGGAGAAATACCAGTTCGAACGGACGGGCTATTTTTCTGTGGATAAGGATTCAACACCCGGGAAACTGGTCTTTAACCGCGTTGTTCCTTTAAAAGATTCGTGGGCCAAAGCAGAAAAAGTTAAATAAAACTTGACAAGGGAGTGAAAATTTTATTAATTTTGCACTCAGATTGTCCGATGGTGTAACTGGCAACACAAATGATTCTGGATCATTAGAGTCTAGGTTCGACCCCTAGTCGGACAACAATCGAAACCCTGTAAATCAATGATTTACGGGGTTTTTTTATGGCCTGGGGGACACTAGGGGGGACACTATTTTGTTTTTGAGTGGGTTCTAATATGGTTCAACGTTATGTTTAACCCTGTAATATTCTCCAAATTCTTTATCGGCTATCTCTTTGATTACCATTGTCCGCCCGTTGGTTTGGTTAACATACAGTGCCTTTTCTGAAATGTACCCGCGTTCTATTGCACGTTGAATAATCCTTTTGTCACAACCGCAGGAACGCGCGCAGGACGAACGGTTATTGGGTAATTCGGTGCAGCGATGCGAATGAACAGCAAAATTGAATAATTTCTCACATAGCCATTCTCCGGGCTATAAAATAATATTCAAAAATGTCGCTCAACAGACGTGGACGGTTTGCCCGAAAAAGGTGAACAGTTTTGCGGGAATTAGCATGCAACGTTGTTAATCAATTATTTAACAATGACCTTTCCCATCATGGTTTGCTTGTCACCACGTAAATTCGGAAAGTAAATCCCGGAAGGTAGATCCTTTAATACCAGCTGAATTTCGTGTACTCCGGCAGTGCAATAAACCATTCGGGATGGGACACAATTTAAACCGTTGATATTTAGAAGAAATAAGTTGAAATAGCCCGGATCTGCCACAGTAAAACGAAGTGTTGTATAATCCGAGGCAGGATTGGGAAATATTGACAGTACTTCCTGGGTCCTAAGCTGGAAATCGGAGATTCCCTGCACAAACCCAAGACTGACATTATCAAGACAGCCCGAATCTGGTCCATTAATAAACTCTCCGCGAATCCATAATTCCTGAAGGTTTGATAGAACATCAAGAAATTCTGATTTAGTCGGAACTATACCTAGTGTATCATTAATATGCCATCCTGAGTTTTCAGACAAGTTAAGGGAATAAGAAGTCCAGGCTGTATCTGGATTATTGGGTGTGTTATAAACTAGTTTTAATGCTGATCCTTGCAGGATGACATCAATTTCATCGAACTGGTTATTAAGACCGGATTGCTTCAGGTCGTACTTCAGGGTTTGATTATAGGCAGCTGATATATTGCCCAGGAACTTACCCGGGGCTCTCCAGTACCAGGTTCCTCCTGTAGCATCGTCTTTTGCTGACAGATATCCGCCCGGATGCCCCCCGGTTGAATGGTAGTTCGGCATACCAGTTCCACCCTGAACATCTCCTACAACGCGCCATCCTTCATAATTCATGTCAAAATTGCTGTATGCCTGGGAAATACCAAGATAAACATTGTCTAATGAACATGTACCGCTGCCAGTACTGTATTTTCCCCGAATCTCAAGTTGGGTCAGGTTGGTAAGGATTAATTTCATTATATCGGCAGTGGGTGGTGCTCCAAGCAAATTTGTCAGGTGCCAGCCCTCGTTTTCATTCAGGATCACAGTGTAACTCTGCCAACCTGTGTATATATCTTTTGGAACATCGTAAACTATTTGTTCGCCGCCGCCTGTGAGGATGATATCGGCATCATCAAACTGAGGGTTGGTTAACCCGTCAAGCAAAAGATCGAAACTCAGGGAATGATTGTAAGCGCTAAGTTTGTTTCCTGTAAATTTTGCAGGCGCTGAGAACACCCATTTATTATCAAGACTAAAATCTCCTCGAATATATCCTGCCGGGTTACCTCCCGTTGATACGTATTGCACACTGTGTTGACCGGTTTGTCCCATGATGACCCAACCATCTGAGCTGGTTGAGAAATCACTAAAAACGCTTTGCGCCAAAACGTTGACAGAAAGTAAACACATTGATATTACTGCGGCCACGAATATTTGCTTTTTCATAAATATATATTTTAGGATTGACGCGTATTAATGGATTTGTTATTTAAAAATGTGTTCAATTCAGAACTTGGCAAATATTCGTCCGATTTGAAACCTTAATTTTTTCTATGTTAAACTCCTCAGGATTGCTCTTTCCTTTTTTAAGAAAACCGGGGGTAACACCTGTCACGGAAGTTTTATGAACTCTTGCTTCTAAATGAGAAACTGAAGGTGCGAAATATCCTGTTAACATTGAGCATTAGGTTAGAATGAATTCTAAGGCAATAATGTTTTTCTTTTTCATTTTCTTATTTATTTGAATTTAAGCTTAGTAAATCGTGTTTCCTTACCTAAAGAGGTTGATTTAACAAATTAGATGTAAAGATGAAGATATTTTGGAGATTTCAGGATTGTACAAATTCTCCTTTCTCTAAACCATTTATAAGCCGTTGTATTCTTGACTTTACCGGTTAAAATTTTGGTTGAAACTTTGTTTTTCACGGGGATTTCTCGATTTACCAATCAACCGGCAAGGATAAAGTTTCATCAGCTTGAATGGTGGAAATATTTATTTTTTCGTATATCTTCCCATCAGCGTAAACAGAATTGCGAAAGGCGAAATGGAGAAACAAAGATGCTAATCTTTAATACACCTCACCGAAAAAGCATTTCCCCTCGACGACGGGTACAGGGAGACACTCATGTTGTACTCGTTCAGCCCCCGTGCAACTGCACGGTCAGGTCCCGAAGAGGTCGAAGTCCAGTACATCGCACCGGCGTATAGGCCCGCAGTGAAGGCCCAGGTGTTGTTCAAATAAAGAAACCCCTGCTGGTATGAATGGAAGCCATTTACCAACAGGGTATCCTTCAGCGGGCCGGCGGCTTCGCCAGGGCCATTGCAGAGGGCCAGGAGGGCATTCCACTCGGCGGAGGAGGGAATGTGCCATCCGGGAGGACAAAGGCCCTGGATGGCCTCTGTGTGGTGGTATTGCATCAGTTCGTCCCATTGGTAAAAAGATGCAGGGTGCTGGTACTTTTCGGGAGTGCAGTTGTCGGTTTGAGGAGTTAAATGCGAAATCTGAAATCCGAAATCCAGATTTGCAGCCATCCAGCATTGGGAACCGATTTGAACGGTTGGATAAATCTTGTTATCCCGGATATCAGTCAGGTTGTTGCCGCAGGTGAACGACGGGTTAGGTTGTACCAGGATGGTTTTTGTTTTGGTCGCAAGGCAGGTATAAACGTTTGAGTAACCATAAGTGATTGTTTTCAGCCCGGTTCCGGCAAACGAAGGCGTAAAAATCCCGGTAACCGGATTTACCCCGGGACCGCTGTACTGACCGCCCAGGGGCAATCCTCCATGCAGCTTGAAGGGTTGGGCACCCAGGATGGTTACTGTATCGAAACAAGTGGTAAATGTAACATCCGGCGCTGCCCGTCCTGTCATGATGATCTTTGCTGAACTGGCCGGGTTGCCGGTTACACAATTCAGGTTCGAGGTCATGACACAGCGCACACTGTCGCCAGCTAAAGGGTTAAAGGTGAAGGAGTATAGGTTAGTTCCTGCATTGGCACCGTTCAGTTTCCATTGATAGACTGGCGCAGGTCCGCCATTGGTTGGCGCAGCCGTGATGGTGACCGCCGTTCCAGGGCAGAATGGATTGGTCAGGGTTGAAATGGACACCCCTGCCGGCTGGTTGGTATTAACGGTCATCGTGATCGCATTCGAAAGCGCGGGATTACCCGTAACACAGTTTTCAGATGAGGTCAGCTCACAGGTCACAACATCTCCGTTCACTGCATTGTATGCATAGCTTGCATTGTTTGCATTGATCACATTACCTGCATTGACTTTCCATTGGTATCCCGGTACCAGACCGCCATGGCCGGGAGTTGCCGTAAATGTCACCTGGTTGCCGGAACAGGATGGATTTGCCGAAGCCGTAATTGAAACGGATACCGCAAGATTGGGGTTAACAGTCATGGTTACCGGCGGACTTAGCGCAGGATTTCCGGTGACACAACTTTCAGAAGAGGTCAGTTCACAGGTCACCACATCTCCATCGACCGCATTGTATGCATAGCTTGCATTGTTTGCATTGATCACATTGTTTGCATTCACTTTCCATTGATAACCGGGCAGTGTTCCTCCGTGGGCGGGATTTGCAGTAAAGGTGACCAAGGTCCCTGCACAGACCGTAATAAGCGGCGTTGTAACAGTAACGCTGACCGGCAATACCGGATCAACAGTTACACAAATAGTGTTCGAGGTGGCCGGGTTCCCGGTGGCACAGGCGATGTCGGATGTCAGCTCGCACATGACACAGTCGCCATTTGTCGGAACATAGGTAAACGGATTGATATTCATTGCCTGGCTTACCCCGTTGACTTTCCACTGGTATACCGGTGAAATGCCCTGGTGGACCGGGAATGCGGTGAAGATAACTGGCACACCGGCACATACGGAATTTCCCGATGACGTTATTGAAACACTGACAGGCATGACCGGGTTGACCGTCATGCAGATGGAATTTGACAAGGCAGGGTTTCCGGTGGGACAGGCAGTGTTGGAAGTTAACTCAGCGGTGATGCAATCACCCGTTACCGGGAAATAGGAATAAGTGTTGCTGTTAGCCCCGACTGAAATTCCATTGATTTTCCACTGATAGGAGGGGGAAGCCCCGCCATTGAAGGGGGTTGCCGTGTAGGTTACGGGGATCCCGCTGCAAACAGGGTTTTGCGTTGGCGTAACAGAAACGCTCACGGGCGCTAAGGGGAGCACAGACACCACATAGTCAGCGGGAAGCCCGGCACAACCATTGAAATGCGTGGTAATGGTATAAGTTACGGTAGTGGTAGCACTTCCCGAATTGACAAGTTTCTGGTTGATGGAATCCCCGCTTCCGCCGGCGAACCCGGTGACATCGGGGGAGGAACCCGCGGCCAGCCAGGTGAAGGTGGTTCCCGCCTGGCTGGAAGTCAGAAGAATCCTTGTTGAGTCGCCCGAACAAATGGTTTTTGACAGGGGCGCATTGTTCAGTGGCGGCCCGGCCTGGACTGTAACGGGCAGGATCGTGGCAGGCGGGACGGGGCATCCGTTCCCATTGTCAAAGGTTACGCTTACCCAGTGCGAACCTGTCGTGCTCCATGAAATTCCTGCGGTATTGTTGTTATTCCCGCCCCCGCTCATGATCGATCCCCCGGGAGAATAGTTCCATACGTAGTTGACCTTGCCTGCCTGGGTTGAATAGGTCGAAACAGTATTCCAGCATACAGTGTTACTCCCGGTAAGAACCGGTTCCGGGTTGGCATTGACGGTGATCATCATCATGGCCGTATCGCCTGTTCCGCAAAGGTTCGTGGCATATACGGAAAGTTTTCCCGCAATGGCTGTATTGGAATAGGAAACCGTAATGGTAGCGGTGTTCTGCCCCGAAAGGATCGAAGCCCCCGGCGGAACTGCCCAGTTGTATGTGAACACCTTGTAAATTGGGGGTATTGAGTAAGTTTCCACTGTGTTTTTACAAACAATATCCTTACCTGTTATGGGACCTGAATGAGGGTTGACGCAATCGGTAAATTTGGCCATAAAGCCGTCAGAATAGGGCCCGCCGAAAACGGTCTGGAAGGCCCCGGGGCTTGCCATGCCGGTCGTCGAACCGGTTTGTCCGCCAATGTATTGACGGTCGTTGGTATCGACAGCAAGGGTATAGCACCAGTCAGCCCAGGAAGCTCCAAAGTAAGTGCACCAGGTGCGTGAGCCGTTGGTGTCGAATTTTGCAAGAAAGACATCCCAGTAGCCATTGTTATAGACCTGGTAGGCATTGGGGGTCGAGATGTTAAAGGAGGAGGCCGTATACCCGCTTACAAACACATTTCCCCTGGGATCATAGTCGCAGGCCATGCCGTGGTCCTCGATGTCACCGCCATAATAGGTGCCCCAGATCCGCGTGCCTGCCATGGTGAATTTGACGAAAAAGGCGTCCGTTCCAAAATAACGCGTTGGCTGGTAACTGCCGGGGGTGGAGATGTTGTCATCCGACCCGGTATCGCCTGTCACGTAGATCATCCCGCTGTTCGTGCAGACACAAGCAGTTGCATCATCCCCCTCTGCACCGCCGTAATAGGTTCCCCACTGCCGTTGCCCGTCGGTATTGAACCTGATGATAAACCCGTCACCACCACCGTTGGTACCGGTTCCGCCATAGGTCTCCTGGTGTGCCCCTGGCGAAGCGATATCGCCATGTGACTTTGTATTTCCCGTCATAATGATGTTGCCCAGGGTGTCGGCGCATACGCCTAATGCGAGATCAGCGAGATTGCCGCCATAATAGGTTCCCCACGCCAGCTTCCCGTCGGGATGAAATTTGGCCAGGTATGCATCCCCGTTGCCGTTGTTTCCAACCTGGTAGGCCCCGGGGGTAGAGATGTTGTTGCCAGAATAACTCTGTCCGACAGTATAGAGATTTCCGTCTTTGTCAAGTGTGCATCCGCAATTTCGTTCCGATTCGCTTCCCCCGTAATAGGTGCCCCAGCTGCGGGTTCCATCGGGGAAGAAACGGGCGGCAAACCCGTCGCTGAATCCGCCAAGTGTCGTCTGGTAGGTGCCCGGGGTTGCGATCTGGCTGGTCGAGTATGTCTCTCCGGTAATGAATATGTCTCCGAGGGCATTCACCGCGCATCCTACGCCCCTGTCTTTATCGCTGCCTCCGTAATAGGTTGCCCATAAGCGTGCACCATCGGGGGTGAATTTGGCCAGAAAAGCATCGGCATCCCCGCCGAGTGTGCTTTGAAATGAACCTGCCGTTGCCATGTTATCCGGAGAGGGTGTCTCGCCGACAATCACCAGGTTTCCATCCTTGTCGATCTTTATACAGTTAATGGCTTCCGTCGAACTTGGATTTGCATTCATCCCGCCATAATAGGTCGACCAGAGACGGTTGGGCACCGGGTCGATGACCAGCGTGGTTGCTCCTCCGATGCGGCTGTTTACGGATAGTCCGAAAATATTCTGCCCAAGCCGGGTAAAAGAAGCATGGACCTTTGATTTTTTACTGTCAATCAAATAATAACTTTCAGGAATTTTCTCTTCGATAGTCCCGACAGAAGTTTTCAGAATCAGGTACCCTGAACCTGTAAGGTCAACTTCAGCCCCTGCAATATTAATTCTTATAGCGGAGAGGTCGCCGCCAGGATGAACGATGAAATTGTACTTCACTCCGGAGGTGGAATCTGCCTGAAACTCGAGATCAATGCCGGGATAGATGTTTTTATAGGAAACGTTCTCGTATGACCTGACCTTTGTGGCTCCGTTAACAGATGTCCCGGTGGTATAATAATTCAGGTAATCGGATGAAGTCGCGGAGGCAAGGATTTCGCAGGCTGGGTTTGCACCAACCAGGTCGAAGTCGATCCTGTGAAAGTTAACACTTGACGAATCATGACCCTTGTTGTGTGACTGGTCACACGGCATTTCGGCATTCTGTATTCTATGTTCAATATTCGATATCCGGTAGAGATCATAGCTGAACCCGCTTCTGCGCAACTGCACATTTAACCCGGGGGTGTTCAGCAGGTAAAGAACGGCCGGATTGGGTTTGTTATTCTGGTCGATGATCTGGCCTTTGTTCTCAATGAAAGCGCGATGTTTCCCGGCAAAAGCCGGATTAACAGATGCCGGCGAGGCAATGGACAAGATAAAAAAAAGGAGAATAGTCCCGTATCTGGACATACAGGGTATATTTAACCATATAAAGATATGAAATCGTGATGAATGGTTGTCTGGATCAGTTAAAATTTATTGGGCCGGGGGGCATTCGTTAACCGGTTTTGTCGCTATCAGATGGGCAATTTTTGTTTTGTAAAGTTTTGCCGAGCGTTTATTTTCCTGTGAACGTTTTTAATCCAATGGCGATCCTCTCCAGGAACTCGGTTTTCCCGATAACGCCAGCCATATCCATCATCCCGGGCCCCTGGTTTGACCCTATTATCAGCAGGCGAAGCGGATTCATGATCTGGCCCATTTTGACGCCCGTCCTGGCAGTATATTGCTGCACCAGGTCGTGAAAGGTATCTTTGTTGAACTCCTGCAGCAATGCTATTTCCCCGGCAAGTTCCGTGATCCAGCCGGTGGTTCCGGGCTGCCAGATCTTCTGGTAAACCTGCTGGTCATAGGCTGAAGGGCGGATAAAGAAATACCATGAATTGCTCCATAATTCGGGAATAAGCGAGACCCGGTCCTTCACCAGGCGGATTACCGACAACTGGTAGTCAAGCGACGGGGCTATTTCGTGCTGGGTTAATAAAGGCGCCAGGTAAAGGGCAAGTTCTTCCTCGTTTTTTTTCTGAATATACTGGTGATTGAACCATTTGGCCTTCTCTGGATCAAATTTGGAACCGTGTTTGCCAACACGTTCAAGTGTGAAAAGTTCAATAAGTTCCTTTTTTGAAAACAATTCCTGTTCAATGCCGGGATTCCAGCCCAGGTGGGCCAGGATGTTGATAACCGCCTCAGGCAGGTAGCCCGATTCCCTGTACCCTGAATAGAGTTCACCCGATTTGGGATCTGTCCACGCAGTGGGGAAGACAGGAAATCCAAGGCGGTCGCCATCACGTTTGCTGAGTTTACCGTTGCCATCGGGTTTAAGGATCAGCGGAAGGTGGGCAAATTGCGGCATAACGGATTCCCAGCCGAAACTGCGGTAGAGTAAAACGTGCAGCGGCGCCGAGGGCAGCCATTCTTCCCCCCTGATCACATGGGTGATCTTCATCAGGTAGTCGTCTACAACGTTGGCAAGATGATAGGTGGGGAGCCCGTCGGATTTAAAGAGGACCTTGTCGTCGAGGTTTGAAGAGTTTACCACTACCTCTCCGCGAATGAGGTCGGTGACCACAATAGTTTCATTTTCGGGAATCCTGATACGAATCACATAGGGAATTCCGGATGCCAGGAGGGCCGCTGTTTCTTCTGGCGGAAGAGAAACCGAATTCTTAAGGTGTCTCCTTGTTTGTGAATCGTACTGAAAGGTTTTTCCGCCGTTGGTTTTGGCCTGCTCTCTCATTGATTCAAGCTCGGGTTCTGTATCAAAAGCATAATATGCGCTGCCGTTTTCAAGGAGAAGCTTTATATAGGCCTTGTAAATTTCTGAGCGTTCCGACTGGCGGTAGGGAGCATAGGGACCTCCTTTTTCGGGGCTTTCGTCGAATTCAAGACCGCACCAGGCAAGGGAATCGACAATGTATTTTTCGGCACCCGGCACGAACCTGTTCTGATCCGTATCTTCGATGCGGAGGATCAGGGTGCCGCCGTTTTTTTTGGAAAAAAGGTAATTGTATAGCGCTGTGCGAACCCCCCCGATATGGAGCGGGCCGGTTGGACTGGGGGCAAATCTCACCCTGATATTTTCTGTTTTCATCCTGTTATTTTAATTGTTGCAAAAATACGCTATTCCCGGGAGTAAATTTATCGTGTGATGGTTATTCGTACTTTTGCAAACGGTGAGGCAGGTTCAGTCGGGTCTGCATTTCACCTGTTCAATTTAAATTTGTTTTTTTTACCTGCTGATTCTTTTAAATGGCCAACGAACCGCTGCTTCTTTACAAACTGGACCAGTTTATCCGGAAATATTATAAAAACCGGCTGATCAGGGGTGTGCTGTGGCTCAGTACGCTGCTGACGGCTTTTTACCTGGCATTGATCGGACTTGAATACCTGTTTAATTTCAACCACGTTATCAGGACCTGTTTGTTTTTCTTCTATACCTCCGGAGCCCTCTTTGCCTTTGCCAGGCTGGTGGTTGTGCCGGCTGCCCAATTGCTTAAAATCGGTAAGCTGATCAGTCATGAACAGGCTGCTGAAATAATCGGGAAACATTTTGGAGAGATCCAGGATAAGTTGTTGAATACGTTACAGTTGATAAAGCAACAGGAGACGGGGAACGTTGCTTCGGATCTGCTGAACGCCAGTATTGAACAGAAAACGGCTGCTTTGAAGATCTTCAGGTTCAATGTCGTGATCGATTTCAGGAAAAACCTTCCGTATCTGCGGTATGCCCTGATCCCGGCAGGATTGATCCTATTGCTGATGGTCATTAATCCTAAATCTATTTCGGAGCCAACGCGGCGGATGGTTTTGTTTAACCAGGATTTTGTGAAACCCCTTCCCTTCAGGGTAGAGATAATAACAAAGAACCTGGTTGCGCTGCAGCAGGAAGATTTTACCTTTAAAATAAGGGTCACTGGGGAGGAGATCCCGAATGAGTTTTTTATACAGTCAGGCAAGCTGAAATACCGGATGGCCCGGTCGAAGGATTTTACCTATGAATACCTGTTCAAATCGCTGCAGGGTAACATTCGTTTCAACCTCGTTGCCGGGGATTTTCGTTCAGAGGATTTTGAAATTAAGGTTTTTCCCAAGCCCATTATCCTGAATTTCGAGGTTTTGCTGATTTACCCTGAATACACCAATAAACCGAAGGAGGTTGTTGAAAACATCGGCGATTTCAATATTCCCGAAGGAACGCAGCTTGCCTGGAAGTTTAGGACAAAGGATGTTTCGGCTGTTCACCTGAGAATGGATAATGGTCCGGCGTTGTTATGTGAAAAAAGCGGCAGTATGTTCACCTATTCGCTGAAGGCTATGAAATCACAGGCCTATTCTGTAACGCCATTCAACGATAATTCTTACAAGCCCGATTCCCTGAATTACCATATTGTTGCCATTGGAGATGGATTCCCGTCAATCTTCATTACTGAATCTGTCGATTCCTCGATGACGGCCTCACTGTTTTTTAAGGGAACCATCAAGGATGATTATGGCTTTACGAAGCTGACATTTAATTACCAGGTATTTTCAAAGGATGATTCAGCGGTTAAGGTATTTAAGGTTGAACCGATTATAATTGACAAATCTGTCAATAACCAGGTGTTTTATTATGCGGTTGATTTGCAGAAGCTGTTGCCTTTGGCGGGCCAGGGGATGAACTATTTTTTTGAGGTTTGGGATAATGACGGCATCCATGGTCCAAAATCTTCGAAATCGGAATTGAAAAAAATCGCAACACCTTCGTTGGATGAAATATCGAACCATACCGATAAAAACGAGAAGGCAATTAATTCAGATTTGGAACGAAGTATCTCCGATTCGAAGATGATGCAGAAAACCATGGAGGATTTGAACAGGAAACTGGTTGATCAAAGCGCTGTTTCGTGGCAGGAAAAGAAAAAGGTTGAGGATCTTATCAATGAAGCCAAGGCAATAGAAAGCAAAGTTGAGGAGATCAAAAAGAAAAACAGGGATAATATCAGGAATGAGGAAAAGTTCCTTCAAACGAACGAACGGATTGTTGAAAAGCAGAAGCAGATTGACGAACTCATGGACAAGTTATTTTCAGAGGAGATGAAAAAAATGGTCGAAGAGATGAAGAACCTGCTGAACCAGATTGACAAAACGAAGCTTGCCAGCCTCCTAGAAAAAATGAAGATGTCGAACAAGGAACTTGAAACCCAGCTGGACAGAAATCTTTCACTGATGAAGCAACTTGAGTTTGACAGGAAACTGGAGGAGATGGTAAAGGATTTGAGAAATACAGCTGAGAAGCAGGATAAACTTGCAGAGGATTCCGAAAAAAACTCAAAGAGCGCTGAAGAGCTGATGAAGGAACAGCAACAGCTTAAAGAGAAGGCTGATTCGCTTTCAAAGCATACGGAATCGTTGGAGAAAATGGGTAAAGAGCTTGAAACACAGGTTAATATAGGAGATACCAAGTCGAAAAGGGACAGTATTTCAAAACACATGGCCGATAGCCAGAACAAATTGAAAAAGAAACAGGGAAAAGAGGCGGCAGAGTCGCAGAAAAAGGCTGCCAAAGCCATGAGGGACCTGGCCAAGCAGATGGAGGATTCGGAGGAAGAAAGCGAAGATAACCAGATGGCTGAAGATGCCTCCAACATCAGGATGATTCTTGAAAACCTGGTTAGGCTTTCGTTTGACCAGGAGGAGATGATCGGTATTACCAGGGTGATCGGAAGAGCCGACCCAAGGTATCCTCAGGTTGTTTTCAGGCAAAAGGAATTCAGCGAAAAGATCAAGGTTGTGGAGGACTCTTTGAATGCGATTGCAAAGAGGCAGGTAATGATTAAGCCGGTTATTTCGAAGGAGATTGCCTCCATCACCCGGAACCTTGCTCAGGCGCTTGATGCGATGGATAACCACGACATAAACAAAGCAGTCATCAACCAGCAGTTCACCATGACCGCGATTAACAACCTGGCTATCCTGCTCGATGAGGCGCTGGATAAAATGAACGAGCAGATGTCGCAGAGCATGAAGTCCAAAGCAGGAAACAAGCAATGCAATAAACCTTCCAGTAAAGGAGGTAAAATGTCGGCGAAGGGAATGAAGGATCTCCAGCAAAAAATAGGTCAGCAACTGGAGAAACTTAAATCGGGACTAGAAGGGGCAACCAGGCAGGGAATGAACAGCAAGCAGGGACAAAGCGGGCTGAACCGCGAAGTTGCCAAACTGGCTGCCCAGCAGGAGGCCTTGAGAAACGAGATGCAAAAATACCAGGACGAAATGGGGTCAAAAGGAGTAACAGACCAGGGATCGTTAAACGAAGCTGCCAGGGAGATGGAACAGATGGAGAAGGATCTGGTCAATAAACGGATTACCCAGGAGACATTGTTACGCCAGCAAAAAATTATGACAAGACTGCTTGAATCGGAAAAGGCTGAACAGATGAGGGAGCAGGAGGAAAAAAGAGAATCAACGGAGGCAAAAAATCAACAAATAGGTAACCCTGGTTTAAATTATCAGTATAACATGAAGAAAAGGGCGAGTTTGGATAACATCCAGCTTGTGTTGCCGGTTCTTAATTCGTTCTACAAAACAAAGGTAAACGGTTATATTGTTAAAATTGAACATTGACATTAAATAGCCATTATAACAACGTTCATGCAAACCGTGAATGGTACTTTATGGCTATTTCATATGGCCCGAAAAAATAAATATTGACATATGAAAAAGCATTATCAGGGATTGGTTATTACCGGTCATAAGGAATTGGGTAAACTGGAAAGGTTTGTTGAAGAGGTTTGTGAATATTATAATATCCATAATGATTATTTCGGAAACATCTTACTGGCCACTACGGAAGCTGCCGAAATCCTTTTTTCACTGAATGAAGAGGATGATTCAAGCAAAATCTTTATAAAATTTGACAGGTCACGCAAAGGAATGGTATTCACCATAAAATTAAAGGGCGGTGAAGAAATCGAGGAGGCGCAGGAAGATATTCTTGACCGGGAGATCAGGCGCCACAGGTTGTCGAGGGATATTTATATTGTTAAGGCGTTGGCGGATGAAATAACCATTTCGGTTAATGCAAAAAACATCATCCTTGTATTTTATGTTTCGAGCATGAATTTTGAGAAATCATTATACAGGATAAATCAGCTGAAAGAGTATTGGGAGAAGAAGGAAAACGTAATAGAGAAGAAATGAGCAGGAAGATCAGTTTTTTTTGTGAGAAGATAAAGTTTAATTTAAAGAACAGGGAAAAATTACGGGACTGGATTATAACGGTGGCCGCTGCCCATGAATGGAAAGTTGGAGAGGTAACCTATGTTTTTTGCGATGACGAGTATCTTCTTGACATAAATATCCGGTATCTTAAACATGACACCTTAACCGACATCATTACCTTCCCGTTGCAGGATGAACCGCAAATAATCAAGGGTGAAATTTATATCAGTATTCCCCGGGTTTTTGAGAATGCCGAAAATTTTGGTATTGAAACGGAAACCGAATTACACCGGGTAATGGTTCATGGTATTTTGCACCTGATGGGTTTTAAAGATAAATCAAAGGAGCAAAAGGTTCACATGCGGCAACTGGAAGATGACAGTTTGATGATCCTCCAACAAATTCTTTCCGGAACTATTGAATAGTTTTATATCCTTGAATTAGGAATTGAATAGGATTGCCTTTTTCTGGTTTTCGGTATATTCGGATTGAAATCGGATAACTTTCCCAATCGACCTTACTGACCAAGTGCAAAATACAATAGGGGTAATTTTTTTGGAAGGCGGAGGAGTTTAAGCTGGGTTTAAACAGGCATTTTGCAAATTGTTTCACGTGGAACATTAACGAAATTAATGAGCAGTTACGATATAATTGTAGTAGGGGCAGGACATGCGGGATGTGAGGCGGCAGCTGCTGCAGCAAACCTCGGATCGAGGGTGCTGCTGATTACCATGAACATGATGAACATGGCCCAGATGTCGTGTAACCCGTCAATGGGGGGTATCGCAAAGGGACAGATCGTCAGGGAAATTGATGCGCTGGGTGGATATTCAGGCATTGTGACTGACAGAACTATGATTCAGTTCAGGATGCTGAACCGGTCAAAAGGACCTGCCATGTGGAGTCCAAGGGCTCAAAATGACAGGTTTTTATTCTCCATGGAATGGAGAAGAATGCTCGAATCGACCCGGAAAATTGATTTCTGGCAGGATTCGGTGACCAGGATCCTGGCCAAACATGGAAAAATTGTGGGGGTTGAAACCGTGCTGGGAATGACATTTAAATGCAAAGCGTTGGTTCTTGCCAATGGAACCTTCCTGAACGGGATCATTCATATTGGAGAAAAACATTTTTCCGGAGGCAGGATTGGAGAAGGCGCAGCCAGGAATTTGACAGAACAGTTGGTCGATTTCGGGTTTGAATCCAGCCGGATGAAGACAGGCACACCGGTAAGAGTTGATGGAAGATCACTCGATTTTAGCAAAATGGTGGAACAGCCAGGGGATGAAATACCGGGCAAATTTTCTTATACCAATACTCCGGCTCTAACGAAACAAAGGAGCTGCTTTCTTACCTATACCAACCTTGAGGTTCATGATATCCTGCGGACAGGCTTTGACAGGTCGCCCATGTTTTCGGGCAGGATACAGGGCAAGGGGCCCAGGTATTGCCCTTCCATTGAGGATAAAATTGATCGTTTTGCAACCAAGGACAGGCACCAGTTGTTCATTGAACCTGAAGGCTGGGATACGGTTGAGTACTATGTGAATGGTTTTTCTTCTTCGCTTCCGGAGGATGTCCAGTTTAAAGCCTTGAGAAAGGTGGAGGGATTCGAAAAAGCTAAATTTTTCAGGCCTGGCTATGCCATCGAATATGATTATTTCCCGCCGGAACAGCTTAAATTCACCCTGGAAACCAAGTTGGTGGAGGGCCTCTATTTTGCAGGACAGATCAACGGAACCACTGGTTATGAAGAAGCTGCGGCACAGGGATTGATGGCCGGTATCAATGCACACCTGAAGCTTAAAGATAAGCCCGGTTTTATCCTGAAACGTTCAGAAGCCTATATCGGTGTTCTGATCGATGACTTGATCACCAAGGGAACGGAGGAACCTTACCGGATGTTTACCTCCAGGGCGGAATACAGGATACTGCTCCGCCAGGATAATGCAGACCGGCGGCTTACAGGTTTATCCCATCAGATCGGCCTGGCATCAGCTGAAAGACTTGAAAAAGTATATGAAAAGTACATTAAAATTGACAAGTTAATCGGCTTTTTAAAAGCTGAACCTATCCTTCCGGACCAGGTAAATGGATTGCTTGAGGAGAAAATGACAGACCCGATCTCGCAAAAACAAAAAGCGGCTACCCTGCTTTTACGGCCGCAGCTCTATTTGAAGGAGATGCTGGCTGCAATCAGTCAGCTTAGCACGTATGCTTCGGCCAATAACCTGGCGGAAGATGAAACTGTGGAGGAGGCGGAGATTGTGATAAAATATGAAAACTATATTGGCAAAGAACAGGAGCTGGCCGATAAAATGGCGCATCTTGAAAACCTTGCCATCCCGGCCTCCTTCGATTATAAAAATGTTAATTCCATTACGATCGAAGCAAGAGAAAAACTTAATAAGATCAGACCGGGTACGATTGGCCAGGCATCCCGGATCAGCGGTGTTTCACCTTCCGATATTTCGGTTTTAATCGTATATCTTGGCCGGTGATGTTCCACGTGAAACAAAAAAAGCAATGAAAGAAAGACTTACCAGTTGCCCCGTTTGTAAAAAGAGTTCCTTCTCCGATTTTCTCGAAGTTAAGGATCATTTTTTATCAAGGGAGAATTTTATCATCCAAAGCTGTGACGCTTGTGGTTTCAGGTTTATAAACCCAAGACCGGGCATGGATGAGATAGGAGGTTATTACCAGTCGGATGAGTATGTTTCGCATGGGGTACAGAAACAGGACCTGGTCAGTAAAATTTACAGGCAGGCTCGGGTTTTTTCCATCAGGAAAAAATTCAGGATCGTAAGGAAAATGGTTCCTTCAGGGAAGATCCTGGATATCGGCTGCGGTACAGGTGAGTTCCTGGCCTATTGCCGTTCCGGAAATTACACGGTACAGGGGGTTGAACCATCGGAGAAAGCCAGGGAATTTGCCATTACCTCCAACGGAATTTCCGTATCTGAAAAACTCGATACCACCATACTCAAACCCGGGACCTTTGATTGTATCACCATGTGGCATGTGTTGGAGCATGTACACGAACTTGATGAAACCCTTGATACCATCAAATCGCTCCTTGCCCCGGGAGGAGTTTTTATTGCCGCAGTTCCAAACAGTAATTCATGGGATGCCTCCCGGTATAAAAATTTCTGGGCCGCCTACGATGTTCCAAGACATCTGTACCACTTCACCAGGGAGACGATGCAGCTCCTGGCAAAACGAAAGGGGTTTGCAATCCGGAAAACTATCCCCCAGAAACTCGATGCATACTATGTGACCATGCTGAGTGAAAAATACCTTACCGGACGTACAAACTATTTCAAAATGGTGGTTTATGGTTTTTGGTCAAATTTAATGGCAAAAAACGCGGGGAAAGGTCATTCAAGTCTTATTTTTATCCTTTCACCCGAAAAACCGCAATTTTAAGCCCGCTGTTAAACGCAGGGGCTAAATGGAACTATGGTATCACCCTTGTGCTGAAGTGCGTTTATACGGGACGTGAAAAAAAATGATTTATTGTGTTGTAAATCAGGAAAATAGTGGTTTTTCTCAACAAATTCGGAAAAAACGGGGTGGTTGCATGGTTCATGCTGGCTGTTTTATTGTTCCTGGCTGTTTTTTTCCTCGAACGATATCATTCAGGTCAGGAGGAACCTGGAAAAATCTATGTCAGATTCCAGGCATGTTTGAATGAATCTGTTGAGGAGTCGGTAAGGGAGGTAAACGGCCTGCAGGAAAAATTCCTAAAAAGCGCACCGGGTGTATCCCTTTGGTCGGATGAGTTGCAAAAGATTAAATCGCGGAATAAAAACGACATCGCCCTTTTTGTGTTTTCCAAAGATTCGCTGTTGTTCTGGAATGACAATAAGGTAACCTTCCCACCTGGTTTTTTCCGAAGTTCACCGCGGGGGGACTTTATTCTAAAACTCAAAACGGGGTGGTACGGGTTTCATTGTCAGAAGGTGGGACCGTACCTGTTTGCGGGTGGTTTCTTGATCAAAAATGAATATCTCCTGCAGAACGAGTACCTGGTTAACGGCTTTGCCGGCAGGTTCGATATTCCGCAGGATGTTTCATTGTCTTTGACACCGGGTAAATTTCCTGTTTATTCACCCGGCCATCATTGTTTGGGCAGCCTGGTTTTTCCCTCGGCGGGTGCCGGTCAGAGGAACCCGGCCGTATCGCACCAGGAACAGAAAAGACAGGGGGTTCCTTTGAATCTCATCTTCCTGGTTTTTCTGCTTGGGGTGATTTGCCTGTTCCGGGCCATTTATCTGGCTCATACGCTTAGTGACTGGTTTTGTAAAAGAAGAAAGCTGCAGCTGTTCTCCTTTTTTACGATCATCGTGATGTTGCGTTTGATACAAATTTTATTTCGGGTACCCGCCGGTCTTTATCAGTCTGATTTGTTTGATCCTTCCTGGTATTCCTCTTCCGGTTGGCTTCCTTCACTGGGCGATTTTACGATCAACGCGGTCATGGCTGTTGCAATGGTCTTGGCTTTTTTTCCGGATCATTCAATTCCGGGAATCCCGGAGAGGAGGAAAAACAAAACACCTGTTTTCCAGGGGCTGGCCATCCTCTCTTTTGTCCTGCTCCACTTCCAGGTTGCAAGCTATTTTATTACCGACCTGGTTATAAATTCTTCTCTTCCGTTAAACCTGAAAAACATTTCAGCGCTCGTACCTGAAAGCGGGTACGGATTTTTTATCATTAGCGCGGTATTGTTTATTTTATGGAAATTATCTCAGGAAGCTTTAAAATATTTCTATTCATTGTCACTGAAAGTGCTTTGGATACCGGGTTCTGTTGGAATCGTCATTATTCTTGATTTGCTGGTTTTTTACCTGTTTCACCGGCCCCCCGGATATTGGGTACTTTTTCTTTTTGCAGGATATTTTTTCGCGTATGGTTATCTGCTTAACAGGAAAAAGATGGGTTTTTCAATCCAGGTTTTCCTCTTCTTTCTTGGGTTTTATGCAGTTTTTGCCACGGTGATCCTGAACCAGGCAACCCGGCAAAAGGAAAATGAAAAGTTGAACCTGCTTGCGGTGAAACTTGCCAGCCGGCGAAACCCGGTCACCGAGGAGATGTATGACCAGCTTGAGCGGAGGATTCTGACAGATTCATTATTGCTGAAAACGCTGCAACCGCCGGTGGGAGGAAAACAACCCGGCAGCGACAGCCTGATAGCATACCTGAAAGCGCAATATTTCAGGGACTACTGGCGTAAATACAACATCCAGATCACCCTGTGCGACACCTCTAAAAATCTGCTGGTTCAGCCCCGGAATGTGCGTATTAACTGTAATTCCTATTTCACGGGGATCATTAATAAGATCGGAGAGGAAACCGTGCTTCCCAACCTGTTTTTCCTTGAGAACGGGCTGGGAAAGGAATATTACCTGGCCATTCTTACAGGGAGCGATTTTGGACTCAGCGGCCCGGTTCCTACCCTTTTTATTGAAATTAATTCGAAAAATGATTACCCCGATCCGGGATACCCGGGATTACTGATGGATAACAGCAGGATTGACCTTCCCAACCTGTCGGATTATTCCTATGGACTTTTTGAGTACGGCAGGCTGGTACATTCGGTGGGCTCCTATGACTACAGCATGGGGTTAAGCCAATATAAAAATTATTCTAAAACCGGGATCCTGTTTCAGGATGACCAGATGGTGCATTACCAGTATCGGATCAACGCTTCCACCTCCCTGCTGATCAGTAAAAGGGAGGAGTCGTTCCTGACCATGATTACGCCGTTTTCCTATCTTTTTATCCTTTTTGTATTGATTTCCCTGGTGGCCGGCGGCATTCTCAATTTTCCAAGGTCCTGTCATGTAATACCACGCAGCCTGCGAACCCGGCTGCATATTTCCCTGATCGGGATCCTGGTGGTTGCCATGGTTGCCATTGGCGTGGTGCAGGTATTGAATATAACGGGCATCAATTCGAAAAAAAACGCCGACAATTTACGGGAACGCGCGTTGTCGGTGATGGTTGAAATTCAGCATAAGTATGGGGCTGAACAGGAAATCCGGGGAAATGAATCCCCTGATCTGGAAGATTTCCTGATCAGGTTATCCAACATCTTCTTTACCGATATCAATTTTTATAATCCGGCAGGAACGATGATCTCTTCAAGCCGGCCCCAGATTTTCGAGGAAGGACTGGTATCGGAGCGGATGGATCCGGAAGCGTATAAAAACCTGGTGTTGGATCGGAAATCAATCCTGATCCATCATGAGTCGATCGGAACCATGCAGTTCAATTCGGCCTACCTGCCCTTGTACAATGATCAAAACAACCTGCTCGGCTATATAAACCTGCCCTATTTTTCCCGTCAGGATGAGTTGAAAAAGGAGATCTCCTCCTTCCTGGTTACCTTTATCAATATTTATATTTTGCTTATCCTATTTGGAATATTTATTACTATATTGATATCCAATTATATAACAGCTCCCTTAGCCTTGCTGGCGGGAAAAATGTCGAGGTTGCGGCTGGGAAAGGTCAATGAAAAGATTGCCTGGAATCCGCACGATGAAATCGGGCAATTGGTTACCGAATACAACAGGATGGTGGATGAGCTGGGCCGGAGCGCAGCAATGCTGGCACAATCGGAACGGGAGATTGCCTGGCGTGGGATGGCCAGGCAGGTGGCCCACGAGATAAAAAATCCGCTTACCCCAATGAAACTCAGCGCCCAATACCTGCAGAAGGCCTGGCATGACAAAGCTCCTGACTGGGATAAACGGCTTGCCAGGTTTACCAGTACCCTGGTTGAGCAGATTGATGCCCTCTCGGCCATCGCGACCGATTTCTCCGATTTTGCCAAGATGTCGGAAGTAGTTGTTAAACCTGTTGACCTGGCTGAAATCGCAAGATACTCGCTCTCATTATACCAGGAGGCATCCGAGATCCGTTACGAATTTCATAGCAGCGTCGACCCGGCATTCGTGCTGGCCGACCGGTCGCAGCTTATCAGGGTATTTACCAACCTGCTGAATAATGCCATGCAGGCTATTGGCGACAAGCATGAGGGAATTATCAAGGTCAGCCTGGCCAGGGAAAACGAGGACATCATGGTGGCTGTTTCAGATAACGGTACCGGCATCTCCCCGGGCAGGGCGGATAAAATCTTTGAGCCTGATTTTACGACCAAGACCGGTGGAATGGGACTGGGACTGGCGATTGTAAAGGGAATTGTGGAAGGGATCAACGGGAAAATTTCATTTACCTCTGAAGAACAAAAAGGGACTACTTTTGTAATTAAAATTCCTGCCTATGTCGATCCTGCGTAACAGGAGCCATGTTAACGGCCTCCTCCTTCAAATCCTTATTCTGGGTATCCTTATTTTCTTTGTAACCGGCTGCCGGAAGCCTGATTCCATAGAACTGTACCATAAATTTCCGGATAAAACCTGGGCCAGGTTTAACCTGCTGAGTTTTGAAATTCCCGTGAAAAATATAGAAAAACCTTACGATGTCATCCTGTTTGTGCGATTTACGCCCCAGTTCGCCTACGAAAAACTCGGGTTTAACATGGTGATGAACACCCCCGACGGAGAAGAGCGAATCAACCAGTATGACATGAATGTCAAGTCAAAATCGGGAACCTTTCTCGGGGAGAGTTGCCAGGATTCGTGCCAGCAAACCATAATCCTTAAAAAGGAGCTCCATATTTCCAAAGCGGGTGTGCTGAAAATCGAAATTGAGAATCTCACTCCCAGGTTGATTACCGAAGGCGTAATGGGGGTAGGAATCAGGATGGTCCAATCAGGCAAGTAATTCCAGGGCCCGTTTTTTATCTTCATGGATCTGCCTTACCAGCTCATCAAGGTCCTTGAATTTTTTTTCATCCCTGATACGGTCAATAAAATAAACGATCATGGTTTTGCCATACAGGTCGCCGGTGAAATCAAACAGGTTGACCTCCAGGGTCATGGTTTTGCCATCGATGGTAGGGCGGGTCCCGGCGTTTGCCATGCCGTTGTAGACCGTATGGTTGAATTCGGCTTTAACGGCATATACCCCGAAAGCCGGTAAAAATGGCTTATTTTGTAACAGCTCAAGGTTGGCGGTCGGGAAGCCGAGGGTCCGGCCAAGATGGTTACCATGCACGACGCGGGCGTGGACCAGGTAAACCGATCCCAATAAACCGTTTGCCTTGCGCATATCGCCTTGTGCCAGGGCTTCAAGGACTTCCGGGGAATTCAGGTCGTGGTTCATGACGAGGCAAAGCTACCAATAAAACCAATATAGTTTAAAAAAAAGGGTAACCTAAACCTTTTTCCGGCCCTTTTAACCGGGACCAGTTCTTATGTGTGGCAGCCGCATTGGGCCATCACGTCGCACCTGGCCAGCCGGACCGGGTTATGGGTCAGCAATGGCGGGATCGGCGCCCAGGACGCCCTGAAAGGCGATTCCTGGCATGATCGCAGCATGGCCTGATATGGGCCGGTAATGGGGATGGAATAACCCTGGCGAAGCAGGCATGCCGCTTCAGGTTAGTCAGGGTAAAAAAAGGATCAGTAGAAATTTCAAGGGGGAACTGAATTTCACATCTCACGAATCAAATTTCAGATTTCACATTTTCTGCCAACATGCATGGAGATGCAAAATGCGAATATGCTATCCGAAATGCTGCTTTCCCCCGGAAATTCCGCTTGATGCTAAAGGGACCTGGGATTAAGCGTAAAAACTGCGGACTTACCGAGCAATGAAGCGACGGGTTTCCGCAGTTTAGCGAAGGACTGACGATTTTTAGTGGCTTTCATGAAAGCCGTTGAGCATGCTTTTAAAATTGCTCCAGGGGCTTTTTCCGATGGTACAGAAATAAATGTGAACACACATGATGATGCTGATGGCAAACCCTGCAAAAATGTGAAACAGGTCGGTAAGATCCAGTCCGCTGAAGCCAACGAAGCTCTTGACGGTGATTTCAGGATAGAGTAGACCCCATCCTGAAAGAATCACAAAGGGAACCAGGGCGTACATCAGCACCACATAGGTGGATTGCTGCAGGGGATTGAACTTGCTCTCCTCGTTTACGGGAAAGGGAGCCTCTTCCTTTTTAAACAGGCCAACGGTATAATAGTAGAACTGTTTTTGCATCCGCAGGAAATAACCCTTTACGGCGATCACGTAATGGGCGCCATTGGCCGTAAAAAGATTTCCCACGAAAAAACAGGTATAACTGATGGTCATGATTATTCCTGCAATATTATGAACGGAGACGGCAGTTTTGAATTTAATTACTGTATCAGGATTTGAAAACTGGATGCTCAGGCCGGTGGCAATCAAGGTAAGGCAAAGCAGGGCATTGATCATATGCCAGATCCTGATCCATACTGGATAGAGATAAATACGCTCGGTTTGGTGATTCATAGGTTAGACTGATTTTTTAATGCGAAGAACGGCATGGATAACGATAGCCAAGATGGTCAGGCCGAAAATAATAATACTGATGATATTCAGGGTATTGCTTTTGTCGGGGCCGATGGTGGTGGCATCCGCCATCAACATACCTTTCAGGAGACCCTCTTTTTGGATATTCTCGCTTACCTGGTGTTTGTAAAGGGAGGCATAGAGGATGGAATTTTTTGAATGGCAGGATTCGCATTTGCGGACAGCCATTTTTTTAGGCATGATATGGTGGGCGACAACCAGGGTATCTTCATTTTTGGCGTGGCATTCGATACAGCGTACGTTGGTGAAGTGCGATGCCTGGTTGGGCAGCCATTCGTGTTTTTGAAGCAGGTTTGGCTTCGCCTTGTTGGTAAGTAACTGGTAATTGTTGACGTCGCCGTGGCAATGCAAACAGATGAGGTTATCGTAAGTGATGGTCTCTTTCAGGTTGCTGTTGGTGCGGGCATTGATTTTATAGGTATGGGCATTGTGGCACATCCAGCAGGTAAAATCCTTGCTGTGGGTTTCGGAATGGACACTTGCCACGAAGGCTGTTTCAATTTGTTCGAATTTGTATTTCGCATATTTTTCATCGCCGCCATGGCAGTCGATGCAATTGGCCTTGGCTTCCATACGCAGGTTGCCTGCATGCGGGAAGGTGGCGTAATCTTCGGAATGGCAGTCGGTGCATTTGAACTGGCGATGGTTTGAAACATAGAAAACATCACGGTTCAGGATCAGCTCTGCATACATCCGTTTGGTAACTGTTTGTTTTGATTCGGCATTTTCGTAGGAATATTTTGACTGGCCGTGGCATTTCAGGCAGTTTTCATTTTCCTTGGCATTTTTAAATTGCGTGAGATCGATGACGGTAGGGGTGATCTGTTCGGTCTGGACTGGTTTTTCGGCAGGGGTATCATTCGTCTTTACCAGGGTAAACGCAAGGGTGAAGATCATCAGCAGCACTAAAACCACCCAAGCCGGTCGTATATTTGTCTTGTAAGCCATAATATTAATTGTGGTGAGTAATAACCTGGAAATAAAATGGGTGCTAACAGGAAAACCCCGTTAACACCCATTTTGTGAATCATTGTTGAATCATTTTATGCAATTACTTTTTCAAAGTGCGCATAAAGGCAACCAAAGCCCAACGCTCATTGGCTTCCGGAATTTTCTTTTCGTAAGCGGGCATTTCATCGCGGCCCTTGCTGGTACGGAAGAAAAGTTCGCCATCGGTTGAACCCTGGAAGGCAGCTGCTGAGAAATCACCGGGGTTGGTTTTCAGGGTGCCGGCTTTTGGTCCGTCGCCGAGTCCTTTGCTTCCGTGGCATGATTTGCAGTGCTTTGCCCACAGTTCTTTGCCGGCATTCACATCAGCCTTGGCAGGAGCCTTCATAGCTTTATCCTTGTCGCCAACGGGCCATGCTTTTGCTTTTGCCTGCTGTGCAAGAACGGTGTTGCCAACGAGGAATACCATGACAACCATTGCAGTTACGAGTAACGTGATAATTTTTGTTGTTGTTTTCATAATGGTAGTTTTTATTAATTAGAAATGGTTAAAAATTCATGTGTTAAAAGGTCCAAAGCCTTGAAATGTTAAATCCGAGGAGAATGGCGCCGTTATAAGGGTTGTTATGATTATACATGGTGGTTTCCTGCGGTACGAGACCGTTTGCCGAGGTGAGGAAAACCTGGAATGTATGGGTGCTGGTCGAAATTTCAACGCCGAGACCAAAATTTGGCCAGGGTGCCGTGTTCACGTAGGTCCACACCGGCTGGGAATAGCTGGCGATAATGGAGGTCTGCGGGGTAAGTTTGAGACGGCCAAGACCTGAAATATCAATGTTGTCGTTTCTCATGCCATTTACATGGTTTTCGGCCATTTCAGCCTGGTCGACCAGGTTGTAGTGAACCCACGAAATTCCAAGCTGGGCTGAGAATTCCTTGCAGAACCTGCGGGCAAAAAGCGCTTCAGCAAAATATGAGAAACGGTAGGAGGCTTTAAAGGTGTGGTCAAACAGGGAGGCCAGGTCAGTTTTATTGGAGCCTTTCAGCGTGGTTGCCTGGTTATAGGTGATGTAATTCAAGCCAAAGGACTTTTCATTCTGGGCAACCTGTTTGTTCAGGCTCGACCTGAAAGCAGTGTCCTTAACGATGGAAGCGTAATCAAGATCGGAGGATAATTTGTTGTTCCCGAGGAATGATTTGTTGCGGCAGTCGATGGCTACATTGCCGGCAACGGAGATGGTAAGGGGAAAGCCACCTTTTTGCTGGCGGGCAACAACATATTTAATGCTGAAGTCCTGCTGTAACTTGAGTTTCGAAGTACCGAAGCCGATCTGCAGGTTTTTGTTCAGTGTGTAGCTGAACCCTATCCTGATGTTTGAGCCGCCCCAGATGCCGAACATGTCTTTCCAGTGCTGCTGGATCGTGCCGAAATCGTGCTGGATTACCAGCTCCAGGGTTTTTGCAGGAGCAAGGGCAACCGTACGGTTTGCAATAAAGTATCCGCTTTCAAATGGCGCTTTGACCAATGGTTTCTGCGTTGACTGGGGGATTGAGTCCTGGGCGATAACCATTCCAAGACCACACAGCATAAAGATGGCACCGAGTAATAATCGTTTCATTTTTCCAATTGTATATGTATGCATTTCTCTAGAATCTTAGCGTGAATAAATCAATTAATTGTTGATTGCGCCCTGGGTGATCCATCTGAGCACTGAATCGGCATCTGCCGGGGTGCATTTTGAAGCCATGCTGCCGCCTGTTGCCATTTTCTTGTATAAGATACTGTTAGATGGGGTGCTGGTATCGATCATACCCGGAGAGGTCGTCAATGCCTGGTAAGATTTTCCTGTAACAAGGTTGGGGGCAACGCCTCCTAAATAATGACAACCGGCACATTTGGCGGTAAAGATGGGTTGAATGACCCCCGCGTAACTGGTTTGGCCCGGCTTGGGAGGAACGGGAGCTGCCAGGGTGGGAGGATCCGTGACAATTACATCCTTCGTACAGGCAGAAAAGATAGAAAGCACGAAAATGATCATAATCAGTTTTTTCAACTTTTTGCTTTGCATAATACTTTTTTTTGGATTGAACGATTAAAGATTCGTTGGAAATGATTTCAAATACTCGAATGATTCTGATTTGAAAAAAAGGCTTCAGGTTCGCTGAAGCCTTTCTTTCAAAAACAGGATTGGTTTACAGACCTGCTGCGGTGAGGGCCTGGGCAGTGTTTGTCAACAGGGCTCTTACATAAGAGGTGTTGTGAATACCTAAACTGTATTCCCTTAAGCAGAACTGGAAGTTGATAATAGCGCCAGTCTGAACATTCAGTAATTTCGGGAATTTAGGTTTGGTCATATTGGTAGCGTTTGTGCTGTAGGGATCTCTCCAGTATCCGGCATCGTTGGTGCCCGGTGAATAGATATCCAGGTATCCGTCATAGTTGCCAGTGGAAACACCCCACCATAAGTTGGTTGAGGAGGCATCCTTGTGCAGGATATCGTGTCCGCCGCCGGCAGCATTGATTTTCGTAGCAAGTGCATCAAGCAGACCTTTGATTTCGGTCCTGGTGTTGGTCCATTTTGCAGCAGTTGAGGTGATGGGGTCGGTTGCATGGCAATTGGCAACATTACAACCATTGAAGTTGAAAGTTGTACCTGAAGTTAACGCCGATTCCTTTGCATTTCTTACGTTGAAGGAGTGTCCGCCGGCCATGCCTGTCATCGGGGCCATATGGCAGTCGGGGCAGGAAGCAACCGTGGTATGTTTTGAATTGGCATAGGCAAGGGTGCCTGCGAATTCAATAGCGCCTTTACCGGCAAATACAGCACCAACAGCACCGTAGTGAATGTGCATGCGGTAGGAGGGTTTCAGGTAGATGTTTTTGGCTCCCTTGGCACTGTCATACATAACAGTAAGGGGGGAGGACTTTAATGAATCATAATTGAGCAATCTGCCTGCAGGATCATTACCGCAGGTTAACGGACGCGGCTGGTGGCATTTTACGCATAAATTGCTTTTTGCGCCATCCTGCTGAAGATCGATGGTTTTCGCTCCGCCATACATGGTCATGGGAACCGGGGCGATTGTTGTGAGAGCCGTGATGTCGCCATAGCCATAAGTAGTGTGCAAACTATTGTGGCAGGTGAAACAGGTGATGTTCCCGATCGCATCGGAATTAACGGTTGCATAGTTGTTAACCCATACTCCATTTGTAAGGGTAAAGGTTGCAGGAATGTTGTTTTTGCTTACATAAACAAAACCCTTGTCGGTATGACAGGGATCGCAGCCAACAACACCGGCTTCTGAAAAAGCGGTTGTTCCCCAGTTATGTTTCGCAAGTTCGAACTGGATGGCGACACTGTCAACAACTGACCTTGCATGGCAAAGTTTGCAGGTTTCATTGGCATCCTTACCGTTTGTTCCGTTTGTTCCGTTTGTTCCGTTCGTACCGGCAACACCCTGGATACCCTGTTTGCCCTCTTTGGTACATGCAGTGAAAACTAAACATGCCGCCATGA